>ENA-UOOR01000266-UOOR01000266.1-fermentation-metagenome-genome-assembly--contig:-NODE-266-length-80322-cov-59.617863_pt1 | contig 80322 bp, 68 predicted proteins | sample MGYA00245780_ERZ724029 | MGnify/ENA primary metagenome ERZ724029 (study PRJEB28704, sample SAMN03018315) | fermentation metagenome | biome: anthropogenic terrestrial biome; feature: soil; material...
TTTTTACCTAATTTACTGCCACCCAGGAGCTTAGACACCTAGGAAAGATTAGTAAGTAAATAATCTGGGCTACGAAACCCTGCCTGTGATGGGAATATTCCAAACCAGTATAGAAGAAGTATGGCAATGGTTCATGATCCTAATCAGAACACTCGTATCTCGCGCCTAATAACAACCCTAGTTATGCATGGTATTCAGTTGATAATTTGAATTCTGGCGATTTATGCGAAACTCAACTATCAGCACATAATTGCGTTCAGCTATTTTCAACATTATGTTTTGTTGTTCCAATCAGCGGCGTTACGTTTGATTGAGGGCTTTATTGCTGTCTCCAACCTTGATCGATATGTGGGAGTAAGGAAACCAAGCTGCACCCCATGGTACTATTGGTAGCATACAAGATTTTGAACGTCTTTGTTTGCAATGAGGCTTAGCGAGATTATGAACACGAAGCGAAGATTTTCTTACCAACCCTCTGATTTTTAACTGCGCAAGTGCTCCATGCAGATAGTGTTGTAGACAATTTCGGTTTTACTAGCCATGCCGTTTAATGTGTCATAGAACTTTCGAGTAAAAGCTGATGCTTTGGGGAAAGCTTGTGTGGGAGCAAAGCCTTGAGCCAGAAAGCACATAAATGCTGTGGCCAGAGTGCAACCCGTGCCGTGAGTATAATGCCAGTCGTGCGCAAAAAACCTGTAAGAATGGCAGCTTTCTTTGCAGATAAATGCTTCTGTGAGTATGTGGCTAGAATCTCCGGATTTTTGCCTGTATGCCTTATGGTGTTGCCAGTGGCCTCCGGTCAACAATATGCTTGCTCCGGTTTCGCAGCATAGGTCTTGTGCAGCGCTCAGGGCGTCTTGAACGCTGCTGATCCGATGCCCGCTCAGGATTTCAAGTTCGGGGATGTTCGGGCAGATAAAATGCGCTTTATGCGCTATCTTGCGCAAGCAATCCAGATTCTCTTTTTCCACGAATGCGTGACCGCGGCTAGGAGCTATGACGGGATCCAAGATTATGCGATAACCGGCGTTTCTAACCAAAGCTGCAGCGGTGCATTCCATCTTTTCTCTGTTTGCCAGGGCACCGATTTTGATAAAGCGGATATCGGGGCATTGGTTGATCTGTTCCAAAGCCGCGAGAAAGGCATCGCGGGGTGCGTCGTGAACAGCTTTCAGACCGGTCGAGTCTTGAATGGTGAGAGCACCTGCGCAGCAAAGCAAACGGAAGCCAAACAAAGCGGCGATGCGGATATCCTGATTGATCCCGGCGCCACCGCTACTGTCGATGGCGCCGATAGTTGCCATTATGTCAGGCATGATTATCTGCTGTGTCGGTTTTGATCGCGCAGAGGTTGCCGCACATGCTGCAACGATCTTCCCGGCTTTGCGATGTTTCATGCTTACGTTTTTGTGCCAATTCAGGATCCACGCATTTTTGGAAGATGGTATCCCAATCCATTTTCCGGCGTGCTTTGGCGATAGTATCGTCGATGCTTTGAGCATGGGGACGGCCTTTGGCTATGTCTGCGATATGGGCAGCTATACGGGAGGCGATGATTCCTTGTTTCACATCTTCCAAATCCGGCAGACAGAGGTGTTCAGCCGGCGTCACATAACACAGAAAATCTGCACCGGCTGTGGCCGCCACGGCAGCACCGATGGCAGCGCTGATGTGATCGTAGCCGCAAGAAAAATCTGTAGGTAGTGGACCTAAAACATAGAAGGGCGCATTTTCGCATAGTCTTTTCTGCAGTCTCACGTTTGCTTCGATGTCTGTGATTGGCACGTGCCCCGGGCCTTCTACCATCACCTGAACATTGGCTTCGCGAGCGCGTTTCACCAATTCTGCCAATACGATCAGCTCGGAAATCTGGGTGGAATCTGTAGCGTCTGAGATGGCTCCGGGGCGGAAGCCATCGCCCAAACTGAGGCTAAGGTCGTGCTTTTTGCATATATTCAACAATCTGTCGTAATCTTCATAGAGAGGGTTTTCTTTGCCACTGTACATCATCCAGCGTTTGAGCAGCGATCCTCCCCGGCTCACGATGCCCAAAAGGCGCATTTCGCGCAAATGAGCTTGTAAACTCCAGCGATTGATTCCGGCGTGAACGGTAATAAAATCCACTCCCTGCTCAGCTTGATCCTCGATTTCTTCAAAGAGCATATCTGGTTCGAAGGCACGGATGTCTTTGCCCTTTCTTTCCAGTTCTGAAGCCACGGCGTAGATGGGTACGGTGCCCAGGATTAACGGGCTCTCTTCCAACATTTTCCGGCGGATTTGGTTCAGGTCCCCTCCCGTGGAGAGATCCATCACGCTGTGAGCGCCGAACTTATCGCAAAGGGCAAGCTTTTCCAGCTCCAGTTTGAGCTCGCATTGCAGGTCAGAAGTGCCTATGTTGGCGTTGATTTTGGTGCGGGTCTTGCTGCCGATAGCGGTGGGTCTGGCATTGCGGTTTCGATTGTGGGGTATCACTACTTCGCCTATCGCTACCAAGTTCATCAGTTCTTGGCAGTCGATCTGCTCTTCTTGGGCTGCTTGCTGCATTTCTATGCTTATCTTGCCCATGCGGGCCATTTCTATTTGTGTCATGATTGTGTCTCCTTCAAGATTGTGTAAAATTGTTTGATTTTTGTTCTTAGTTCATCGGCGGTAGCGGAGGAAGCGAAATGTCTGATGAAGCACAGATTGCAAGCTCCGCTTGCCAAAACTTCCGGGATATTGTGTGGGAAAATTCCACCGATTGCCACCAGTGGTATAGGAGTTTGAGCGATCACATATCGCAGCTTTTCGGTGCCAAGAGGAGCATCAGGGATTTTTTTGGCGACGGTGGGGTAGATGGGTCCGAAACTCATGTAGTCCGGAGCCTTCACCTCTCCCGGATGACGTATTTGAGAGATCATTGCCAAAGCCGCTTCAATACTGTGCGTAGAAACTCCCAGTATTTTACCGGGAGGCAATATGCGACGTGCTTCAGCCCAGGGAGCATCTGCGGGTCCAAGGTGCAGGCCATCGGCATCTGATAATCGGCAAAGCTCAATGCTGTCGTTTACAATGAGGCGGGTCTTGCTGCCCCGGCACACTGCTACCAGGTCTTTGGCCAAATCCAATTGACTGACGAAGGGCATCTCTTTGTCTCGCAATTGTATGAATGGAACTTCCATCTCCACGCACAGCTTTGTGAAATCGCGATAACCCAGCTCCGGGGATGTCATTACTATATACAAGCCAAAGTCGTGCATAGGTCAAGCCTTTCCCAGAGCGGAGCAGATCAATCCGGCTGCTTTCATTCCGGATAGCAACATCCCGCCAAAGATCGGGCCCATGCGATTGCTGCCGCTTACTCCGCAGGCAGCCATGCCGCTCACATACAATCCGGGATACACTTCTGATGTATATCGAATGCAAGCTTTCTCTCCCGCTTCCGCGTTCATCGACCTTTCTCCCTGTATTCCCTTTTCGGGCAGCTCGAGTGCTATTTGATTTTTGTTTACCAGTACCTTTACCACTTCTGAGGGATGTCCTGTGGCGTCCACAACGCAGCCGGACAATAGTGAGAGCGGATCTACGTGCATGTCCAGGCGCAACACAGGTGTCCAGTTCACTACCACTCCCCGCACTCTATCATCTTTTACCAGCACATCTTCCATACGCATTCCGGAAAAGATGGCACAGCCGTTATGGCTGGCTTGATAGATCAGAGCGGAGCTTGCTTCAGCGGCGTCGGCCACATAAAATCCTGGCGTGTGTTCCCGATGATTGATGCCGTATTTTTGCAAGATATAGCGGGCTTCTTCCTGGACTACGATACTGTTGAAGAGCATCGCGCCGCCCCACATGCCTCCGCCTGGGGCCAGTTTACTTTCGATTACACAGGTTTTGATGTTTTTCGAACTTAGTTCTGCGGCACAGACAAGGCCTGATGGCCCCGCGCCTACAATAATCACGTCGTTTTCCAGGTGTAGAGACAGTTTGTGAAACCAGTCTTGACAGATGGCGGTGGAAATAGTTTTTTCCATGTTTTTCCCCTTTGTGTTTTTTAAGGGGGATTGAGAGGATCCTTCGAGGATGGTTTCTGGTGGGGAGTATTTTTGTACTTCCTAGCGCCGGTATTATCCGGATCAGGTTCGAAGGGTATATTCTCAGCTGAAAACTCAGCACCCCTGTATTGGTTCCAAGATTATATGATTGGCTTATCTGTCAACAACAATGTGGAATATGCGGATGGGGAAATCATCTGTCTATGCTTTTATGAAAGTCTTGCGAGGCCTGGGTTTGGTAGCAAACGCTGGCTTCACGATCAGCTCTTTCTGCTTGCGGATCTCGCCCGGCGAGGGTATATGTATGGGGGATCCACTCTCAAAATCCAGACCCGTATAATACATGCAAGTGCTTATGGTCATTGGCGTTGGAGTGAATTCCTGTACTTGTTCCACATGGATCTTATGTTTTTCCAACCAATGTTTCAGGGCTATTGCGTCTTCCATCGTCGTACCGGGATGGCCGATGATGATGTAGGGAATGATCTGACGTTTGAGTCCGGAAGAGCGCAGTTCTTCGAAATACTCTTTGGAAAAGGCTTCAAAGCGCTCGATCGGAGGCTTGCCCATCAGTTTCAGCACATTTGGCGCGCTATGCTCCGGAGCCAATTTCAACCTACCCCCGGTATATTTGGTCGCAATGGCTTTGATGTAGCGTTTATTGCCCAAAACCAGGTCGTGGCGGATGCCGCTGGCGATAAATACATGCTTGATATCCGGAAGTTTGGAGATTGCATCCAGCAGATGCAATTGCGCTTCGTGATCCAAAACCAGATTGGGACAGATCTCCGGGAAAATGCAGGAGCGGCGGGGACAGCTATCGGGAAAACCGAGTTTACAATAGCTGCCATACATATTCGCGCTGGGTCCGCCCACATCGCTGATGGTTCCTTTCAGCTTGCGTGCTTCCGCGATGATGGAGGCTGCAGAGCGGGATTGGATCCTGCGTCCCTGATGCACGGCGATGGCACAGAAATTACAGCCACCGTAGCAACCGCGATGGCTGGTGATGCTTTGCTTGATCTGTTCCCATGCCGGGATGCGTTGATTTCCATAAATGGGATGAGGCGCATTCATGAAGGGCAGAGAGTAGATTCTATCCAGTTCTTTACCGGGCAGAGCGGGGGCGGGGGGATTGTGTTTGATCCAGCGGCCGCCATTGAGTTGAAAGAGAGCCTTAGTGGCATAGTTATCGTAAAAAACACGATTCATCAGGTGAAAAGTGTTTTTATCCCCGCATTGATCGGCATCCGGCAAGCGTGGCTCTCCCGCTTCCTTGCAATAGCATACTGTGGAAGGAAGATCATTCAGTTCGGATATATGTTTACCGGCGTTCAGTTTTTGTGCCAGATCTGTGATCGTATGCTCTGCCATGCCATAGATTAAAAGGTCGGCTTTGCTGTCTGCCAATATGCTATTGCGCACCTTGTTTTGCCAAAAATCGTAATGTGCCACTCGTCGCAGAGAGGCTTCCACTCCGCCGATTAGCACCGGGATGCCTTTATACAACCGTTTGATGATGTTGGTATAGATCATTACGGCACGATCCGGTCTCTTGCCGCTTTTGCCTTGCGGACTGTAGGCGTCATCGGAGCGTAGCCGACGCTGGGCAGTATAATGATTCACCATAGAATCCATATTTCCGGAGCTGATGCCAAAGAATAGCCGGGGAGCGCCCAGAGCCATAAAATCTGCGTCATTGTGCCAGTCCGGTTGAGCGATGATACCCACTCTGAACCCAGCAGCTTCCAGGGTCCTCGCGATGATGGGAACGCCAAAGGAGGGATGGTCTATATAGGCATCTCCGCTAATGAGGATGATGTCGCAGACAGACCAGCCCCGGGCTTTCATGTCTTGTTTGTTGATCGGGAGAAATGGCATACTATCGCTTTACCTGTTCATCCGGGCTCATCTCTGGTAATTGGAACCATTATCATGCGATACTGCAGTATATAATAATGGGCGCCGAGAACAGCGCCCAAAGATCAAGCGAAAAACTATCAGGGATGTGTCCTGATGATATTGATGGCTTGAATTCCTTTCTCGGTTTCGATCAAATCAAAGGTTACTTCTTCGTCTTGCTCCAATACCTTCAACTCTCTGGGAGAATTGGTGACAATGGATTTCCAGTGTACAAAGTACTCCTTGTTGTCTTCAGTAAGAATAAAGCCGTAACCTTTATTTTTATTAAACCACTTCACTATTCCTTTCATAAGAACCTCTTTTACGTCTTGTATGTCAATTATTGCAAGGGTACTTTTCCCGTCAATATAAATATTGTGCTTTATGATAATCTACAATTTTGGGTCGGTTTTGGCTATTCCTCCCTTGGTCTTTTTGAGAGGCGTAAGAGCCGTAATAGTGGGGATCGCTGAACTTCGTCTCAGCTAATGAGAGTTACGGACGGCTAAAATTTGTAGCATCGACACGGTGGTGGCTTTTTTTTTTGTTGACTATTATCTGCACCCGGCTAAAATGCCACAATAATAATATAAAGGAAGCGAGGTGGCCAATATGGAACCTAGAATTCTGCTCGTTGATGACGACCGTTTGCTGAGAGAGGTAATTGGGGACTGTCTCAAACTCCATCATTACCGGGCCGACATGGCCGAAGATGCCGCCGCCGCTTTGAAATTGTTCAAACCGGGTCAATACAAACTTGCCATTATAGATTTAGTGATGCCGGGGATGAATGGCTTGGAACTGATGGAAAAGCTCATGGCGGCCGATTCTGAGATTTTTTGCCTGATAATGACCGGATATCCTACTATCGACAGCGCTTACAAAGCGATGGTAGAGGGAGCTTCGGATTATATCATAAAACCATTCAACCTCAATGAACTGATAGCTGCCATCAAGCAACACCTGGGATCATGAACTATAGCATAAAAATCGCAGATATACAAAGCGGAGAAGCCAGGCAAATATCCGGGGGATACAGCTATTGGCACAATCCCGAGTTTATGGATGCTATAGCGAGAATGCACAATGTGACGGCGTTTCAATTGCAGGTGTATAAGGGTGAAGAACTCTTTGCCATCCTTCCTTTGTATGAGCGCAGAAAGATGGGGATAAAAGCCCTCGTGACCCCTGTGGGAGCATACTACCAGGGGATTTCCTTTGCCTTTGAAAACAACGCCGGTAAGGCCAGGATTTTATTGGATACTACGGCTGTTTGCTCTCGGGTGGCCCGCTTTCTGGGAGAAAACTACAAACGGGTCAAGCTCCAGCTGAATCCGGAAAACCTCGATGTGAGAGGCTTCACCTGGAATGGCTTCAAAGCCTCGCCTTTGTATACATTCCGATGTGCCAGCACGGAAGTCCTGAATTCTCTGCCGGATGAACGCAAGAAATTTCGCAACGCCCAGAATCTGGGTATGGAACTGGTTGAGTCTTTTGATCCAGATGCCTTTCTGGCTCTGCAAAAAAGGCTGGATATCAGAAAAAACCACAATCTCGGAGTTAGTTACCATTCCATGAAAGTCTTTTTTACTCACCTTCATGATGCCGGGTTGTTGAAACAATTCAACGTTCTCTGGGAAAACGAAGTGGTAAGCGCAAATATTTTACTCTACGATGGGGGTGAGGTGGTTTATACTTTATACAAGGCTACCTCGGAAGAGGCTCTAAAAAGGGGTGCTGCTTCTTTTCACAGTCTCAGCCTCCTTCAAAGCCTTCCCAAGGGGAGCAGGATCTTCGATTATTGTGGAGCAAACGTGCAGGATGTAGCCCGGTTCAAGGCTGCCCTGGGTTTGGATTTATGTGTATTTTATCAGATAAAACTGTAAGAGAGGTTCATGAAAAAGATCCTTGTGTTAAAAGGCGGCATCTCTCCGGAACGAGATGTTTCTCTGGTCAGCGGATCGGAGATTGCCAAAGAGTTGCGCTTATCGCAGTATGACGTGTGCGAGCTGGATCCCGCGGATTATCCTCGCCTTGCCGACCTACTGCTGGCCATCGAAGCTGAACATCCCTTTATGGTCTTCAACGGTTTGCATGGTGGCTGTGGCGAGAATGGAGACCTGCAAGCGGCTTTGCAACTGGCGGGAATTCCCTTTACGGGTTCACTCTCCAAAGGCTCTACTCTGGCTATGGACAAATATATCGCCAAGCTGCTAGTAGCCGAAGAGGGAGTTCCGGTACCAAAACACATCTTGATGCGCGGCAACCTTCTGGAGGATTATAACGATCCTTCGGATTACCGGGCTATTACCGAGACTTTGGGCCTGCCCATCATCGTGAAGCCAAATGATGCCGGCAGCAGTGTGGGCATCAGTATGGTGGAGGATATATGTTCTCTGAAAGAGGCTGTAAACGAAGCCTTCAAATACTGCTCCACTGTGCTTTTGGAAGAATACATCCCGGGGCGGGAATTGACGGTTAGCATTTTGGACGACAAAGCCATGCCGGTGGTGGAGATCAAACCAAAAGCCGGCTGGTATGACTATCAGAATAAATATACCAAAGGCAACACTGAATATCTGGCTCCGGCGCCCATCGACGAGGCCATGGCGCACTTGGCACAGCTCTATGCCGTTCGTGCCTTCAAGGCCCTATCCTGTTCTGTGTATGGCAGAGTGGATTTTCGCTTGGACGAAGATAAACTGTACTTTTTGGAAGTTAATACGCTGCCCGGGATGACGGCTCTCAGCTTGACTCCGATGGCAGCCAAGGCAGCGGGAATGTCTTTTGGCGACCTGCTTGAAACGATAATAAAAAACTCCGTGGCAAGACACGTGGAGGTATCATGAAACGCATACTTTTCATCTTTGCCCTACTGCTCGTAGTCTTGAATATCTGGTCATTAGACTTGCTATTCACGCCTTCCGGCATACAGGTAAATCAGCTGAGTACTTTCAGCTTCGACCCCGTAAATCCCCAGTCTCAACCCCTACTTACCACTCTGAGACTCACCAATGACCAAATGGAACAAAAAGTGAAACTTCGGGTGGAATTGAGCTGGAACAACAATGAGATTATTGGACCTAATGATGCCATATTTATCAGCATCCAAAACCTGGCTCCCGGACAGGTTCTTCAGATGTCGAACCGGGAACTGATCACAAATACGGATAACCAATATTTCAAGCCGGATGGTTCCATCAACATAAACATTGTGGATTTGATTGAGGATCTGGCCACTTTGGAAGAAGCAATTCTCTCCGGATATTTCCCGGACGGCAAAATGGTACTCAAGGTCTCAGCCTGGCCGGAACTAAATCCTGCTGATGTGGCCTATGCTAGCTTCACTATCACCATCCGAAATGCTGGGGCCATAAATCTCATCAGTCCCGGAGCGCTTATCGGACAGAATGTCCCAAGCCTCAGCGATTTACCGGTGAGTTTCATCTGGAATTCGGTGAATACCGGCTTCAACACTCAAACTCTTGTGGTACGTGAATATCCTCCGAACAACCCTCCTTCTCTCTCTAACATCCATAGTACGGGAACAGAGGTCTTCCGTAGTGAGGGAGACGTGAGCAGCGGATTCTCCGAGTATCTGCCTCTGAATGGAGATTATTACTATGCCTGGCAAGTTTTTACCGATCGCTATGATGAATACAATCCCAATGTAAGCAGGAATGGTTCTCAGCAAAACCCATATGCCAGCTCCTGGTTTGTGTTCCGCTACAAAGCTGATGAAGGCGGAGACCAAAGCCCTGAGGATGTTCAAGCAATCCTGACCATGCTTAAAAATCCGGCCCTCCTGAATATCTTGAACCTGGGATACACTCCTACCGGAGAGGTGATCTACGAAGGCAGAACCTACCGCGGACAGGATGCAATCGATATATTGAACAGCCTAATGGGTAAAGAAATCGAAGTTAAGGTAAGGGATTGAGGAGGAAAGAATGAAAAGAATCCTATTAATATCCGTAATACTGCTGTTGGCAACTGCTTTATTGGCTGATAGTGTAGCCATCCTTTCAGCCAGCAAAGGAAAGGTAAGCTTGGAACGCGCTTTGAAAAACCTAAAATTCAAGAATGGTGAATTGCTGCAAAACAAGGATGTCTTGCGCACCGGAGCGGAAAGCTTCGCGGCCTACAAATACATTGATGCTTCCTCCATGATCAAGCTTTTTTCAAATTCTGTGGTAACCGTAAACGCCAGCAAGGAAGGCGGAAAACTCAGCAAAAAAGTGAATGTGACCAAGGGTAGTATCCTTACTCAAGTGAAAAAGGGCAGCGGTACCTTCACCGTGCAAACCCCCACCACCGTTGCTTCCGTGAAAGGAACCGAATTTTTGACCAAAGTGGATGACGATGGCTTCAGCACCTTCACGGTTACCGACGGTGAAGTGGAATTGCGTGTGCTGGAGACCGATGAAGTTCAACTAGTTGGCAAAGGCAAGACAGGTATCGTGAGTCCCGATGGTGGAATCCGGGTGAGAGTAAGCAGCGCTGACGACCTCGATGAAATACAAAAAGCCGAACTGGAATCTGCTCAGAGTGAAGAGCGGGAACCTATCATTGTGCCTGTATTGGACGATGCTGGGAATCGCAAACTGATAGAAATCCATTACTAATACAAGGAGTTCAATATGAAAAGACTGCTAGTCACAATTGCATTGACAGTCCCCTGTCTGGCACTATTGGCGCTTACCGCTTTGCATGTGAGTCCGGAATCATTCGTCCCCGGAGCTGATGTGGAACTCCTCCTGGAAATTGTTGATGGCGGGACAGATATCTCCAGTGTTGATGTGCAATATCGACTGGTTGGCAGCACTGTCTGGCAAGCAGAACCGATGCGCCAGGACGATCCTGCTTCCACCTACTGGCGAGGTATTATACCTCGCACTGCGGTGTCCACAAACGATGTTGAATATCGTTTTGAATTCAGATTGAGCAACGGCGCGGCAGGGTATCTGCCCGCGGATGATGGAATTACTCCCTTGTACGTGTTGAAATTGAACGCTCCCAAAGGTTCGCTCAACGATGGCTTTGTATTGATTTCAGACGATAGTTCGATTTCTGCCGATGATGGTTATGTATTGGCGGTCAGCTATTTGGCTCTGGCAGAAGATGTGGATCCAAAAAGTATCCGCGTCTTTGTGGGAGACAGAGATGTTACCTCACAAACCCAATTTAGTGAATCCGTATTGATGTATCGGGAAGATCGCCCCCAGGATGGCATCAAAAAGGCGATGATCACGGCAAAAGTGAAGGGCGCCGATGTGTATTCACCCACATGGATAACCCAGATCCTGCCCGGCAGTAAAAAGCCTGCCTTGCCCTTTACTTACAGAGGTTCGGTAAATTTCGCCGCCAACGTATACGGTGTATCGGACAAAGATAAGGTATTTTCGGATCCCGATGATGATTATAGCACTTGGGCAGACCTGTATGGAAGCTATGGTATAGCCGATATGCAGGCCAATCTGCTGGTATCCAGCCTGGAAGACAAGAATTCTCAACCGGTAAACCGCTATACCTTTGGCGTCAAAATCCCATTGCTGGACGTGTTTTTTGGTGATTACTCGCCCTCTCTTTCCCAATTCACCCTTTCGGGGAAAAACATCCGAGGACTCTATGGTAAGTTCCACACCCGGTTCTTGGAACTGACCTGGGCACATGGAGAATCTGTTCGTAAAACCGAATACATGGCAAGCGCCAGTCCCACCGGTCTGAGCACCTTCAAACAAGAAGCCATAGCTGCCAGAATCCAATTTGGCAACGACCAAAGCTTTCGCTTAGGCATTACCGGCGCTCGCCATCGTGACATTCGCAGCTCTCTGGGTGAGGCCTATTACAGCTATAGCGACGCAAAAGGTGATACTGTATATACCGTGAGACCGCAAGACAACGCCGTAATAAGCCTGGATATGCAACTGAACGTGCCTGATCAACATTTCCTGGCAGGTTTTGAAATTGCCGGCAGCATGCTGAACACAAATACCTTGCCCGGCGCCATTTCCGTGGAAGAGATGGAAAATTATGGCTTGGACAACGAGTTTGCCGGCATCGAAGTAGATCCGGAAGACTATGCCGACCTCTTCATCATCAATACGAACATGGAACCTTTCGTGCCCAGCATGGCTAATGTGGCTTGGAACGCTTATGTCCGTATGTATTTCTGGAACAACTTCCTGAACCTTCAATACAACGAAACCGGCAGCGCTTTCAATTCGATGGGTACTTTCGGAAACCAAAGGGATACCCGGGTGCTTTCCATCACAGATCAGTTTTCATTCGGTAGATTCATTACCATATCAGGCGGTTACAGTACTACCGAAGACAATCTGATGGAGCACAAAAGCGAAACCAATACATACCAAAACATCTTTGCTTCGGCTATCCTGCGTATTCCCAATATGCCTTATGTGAAGGCTTCTTTCAATGACAACCGTGGCGAAAACAAGCAGAATACTGATATTGAGGACAGTAGCTTTGACCCCATTACCAGTAATGCCCAAAATATGAGCTTTGGCATTGGCTACAATATCGTGCAGATTCCCTATGTGCCCACTCAGCTTGATATTAGTTACCGCTTTGGGGGCAACAATGTCAAACGCACAATTCCTGATTCATATACTTCCGACAACGGAAATTCCGGCATCGGCTTTACCATGAATAATCGCTTCAACATGATCCCCCTTACAACTCTGGTATCGTATTCCACTTCTACAAACAAGGACGATCTGAGCTCGAAGGAAAACAAGAGTAACAGTCTTTATTTGAAGGCAGATTATGCCATCTGGGAAAATCGCATTAAGCCATATGTGTCATATCGCAATACCGGCCTTTCCGGGGATCAGGAAGCCCAGAGCTACAATTACATCAATTTCGGCGTGGAGAGCTATCCCATCCGCAATATGACTGTAACTGCCGACCTCGGGATGAAAACATACAAGAATGATGATGACAGCAGCAAGGATTACGACACCACAACCTTCAGATTGTTATTGAACCAGAGATTCTAAGCTCAACAAAAAATAACCTTACTCGGAGCGTGGCCTCAAAACCACGCTTCGTCCCTTTATAAAAGGAGATGCACCATGTCACGATATCGCTCGTTTTTTCTGCCTGTCCTCATCCTGATAATCCTCAAAATCATCTTCCTGATTCCCGTGTTTGATTCTCTGGAATACAAGGCCCAGGATAGCCTCTTCCATATGCGGGGCCCCCGCCAAATCAGCGAAGATATCGTGATCATTGCCATCGACGACGAAAGTTTCAGCGCCCTAAATACGACCTGGCCCTTTCCCAGAGACTACCACGCCAAACTCATCGAAAACCTGAGCGAAGCCGGGGCCAAGCTCATTATTTTTGACATTGAGTTCACCGAAAACTCCCGCTATCCGGAGTCCGACATGCTGCTGGCTAATGCGGCTGCCGCCTCCAATAATGTCGTCTTTGCGGGAAAAGTGTTGCACGGCAAAGCTCACGGCGACCCGGATCAATTGCTCACACCCATTGGCGATATCGTGGCCAACGGCAGCCCTTGGGGTATTGTGAATATGAACTCGGATTCGGACAATGCGATCAGAAAATATAGCTTGTTTGAAGAAATGGACAATCACAAGTATTACAGCATCGGTGTGGCCGGATTGGCAAACAGCCGTCTCTACCAAAGTGATTGGGCAGATCATCTACATAGCGAAGATGCTCATCTGACGGTGGCAAATCATAAGATTCCTATCTATAAACACAACAAAGCCATAATAAACTATTATGGCCCCGCTTCTTCTTTTCCCCATATATCCTATGCCAGTGTGATCGATGATTCCACAATGGCAATGCCGGGTTATCAAGGCATCGAATTTGATGAATTTTACTCCATTCGGGATTCTGGTATTTTGCAGGACAAGATAGTGCTGATTGGTGCCACAATCGATGAATTGCACGACAAATTTCCCACTCCATTTGGTGGAGAATGGACTCCCGGTGTAGAGATCCATGCCAACTTCATCGAGATGGTACAAAATGGCGACTATCTCTATGCTGTAAACCCTTGGCTGTATATGCTGCTGGAGTTTGTGGCTCTGCTGCTCTTATGGTTTGCTTTCCGCAAGCTGAAGCCTCAACTGTCGGTGCTGGCTCTGCTCATTCTATTCGCTTTGCAATACCTGCTTGCTTATTACCTTTTTGAACGGCAAAGCTATCTGATCCCTATCGTACAACCGGTTCTGGCACTGCTCTTTATCTATGTGGCCAGCTTGATATGTCACTACCTCGATTCCCTCAAAGAGAAACGCTTCATCCGCCAGGCCTTCCAGCAATATATGGCACCGGAATTGGTAAGCGAACTCTTAAAAAATCCCAAGAAACTCAGCTATGGTGGCTCTCTGCAGGAAATCTCCGTATTGTTTTCGGATATTCGCTCGTTCACCACCTATTCCGAAAACCACAGTCCCGAAGAAACAGTGAATATCCTCAAGGAATACCTTACCGCGATGGTGAATGTGATCGTGGAAAACCAGGGTATTCTGGATAAATTTGTAGGGGATGAGATTATGGCACTTTTCGGTACTCCGCTTCCCCTGCCCAATCACGCCCTGAATGCCTGCAAAGTAGCCCTGCAAATGCGTGAAAAGATGACGGAACTGCAGGAAAAATGGCGCAGTGAGGGCAAAGAAAGCTTTGAGATCGGAATCGGCGTAAACACCGGTTCTGCGGTGGTGGGAAACTTGGGCAGCGAGCAGATCTTTGACTACACTGCCATCGGCGATACCATCAATCTGGGCGCCCGCCTGGAAAGCATCAATAAGGAGTATGACACTCCCAAACACATCATTATCAGCGAGTTTACTTATGAACACGTGAAAGAGCTGGTGGAAGCTCGCTATCTGGACGAAGTGAAAGTGAAAGGTAAGAATAAAGCTGTGAAAATATATGAGCTGATCAATCTGAAATAGCTTTGCCCAAAGGCTTTGCAAACTGCGGGATCTCGGTATTCCTCTGCCCGGTCTTGCTGCCCAAACACAGAGTAGACCCCGCTAAGCCAAAGCTATGTGTCGCAAGTATTCGCCTGCAAAAAAAAGGTGCTCGGCAAAAGACCACAAAAAGACCGAAAAGACAGCTAAAAAGACAAAAACCATGACTAAAATCAGTGACCAAAATCAGGAAAGACCATTTTCCCCATCTCTCTGTCACCTCTGTTGACAGTGTTAATCAAGTGGTCATCAAGCGTTCATCAAGCGTTAATTATTAACGCTTGATGAACGCTTGATAAAGAAGTGATGAACGCCATCAATACAGGGAGAAATTGGGTGAGTATGCAAGATATTGATGGATAAATGGATAAGTGGATGGATAAGTAAATGTGAACGGCAATCAAGCAAATCAAGCAGTAACCCTATAAAACATTCAGGTAGCTAAATGGATGTGATATGTGGATAAATCCTTCAGCCGGAAGACATTATTGCCGAATTTCACTTTGTGTAGTAGGGAGTTTAGTCGGAAGTGCCGCTGTATTTCACTTTACCCGGTATATTGTCCCTTCCTTTTTGTAACCAATTTTTTCGTAATACCCATCCGCGTCGGACATTACATACACATCGTGATCCGAAAATTTTGTTTCAATACGCTTCAAAAGCTTTAACCCCAAGCTATTACCCCGATGTTCACGCCCAACTAGCAATTCGCACACATAGATGTAAAATTCTCCGTCTTTTAAAGCACGGCAAAAGCCACAAAGCTTTTCACTTTCATAGGCCACATACACAATGGATTCTGCCAAAGCCCGGCAGTAATTGCCCCATCGATGTGGGGCAAAATAACAAGACCAATCCTCTCCTTCTTCCTGGAGAAGCTGCATCAACCCGGATTCGTCTCTCTTGCTATCGTAAGACAGTATCGGCACGATTCACCTCAGTATAAATGTCTATGGCTTTTTTACAGCTGCTGTCAATTATTGAAACAGAAGTTACTGTGTCCATGCCATGCAGCCAAAAAATGTCTGACAAGCACGATAGTCAAGGATTAATTCATACATATATACGATGATATTGGAATATATTCAACAGATAAGCAAAATTCATTCATAGAGAAGTAAAGTCACGATCTGACATCAGATCACTCCTACCCGGATAACACGAGGCGTTCTGGGCTTGAGCTCATTCAGGCGGTCCTGACCTTGTAGATTGAGATAGGAACTCAAGACGGTTAGTGCCCTCAGTTCAAGATTGGCTTTGAATGCGTCAATTTCACTCCCTGTGAGCAATTCGGTGGCAGACTGGTCTAATCCTACAGTCTTGACTATTCCTTCGCCCAGGGTCTTCAAATTGAGGAACTCGCAAGTACTCTGCAGCATCAGGAAACAGAACCCAAAAACGGGTTCCCTGGAGACTTTGCTTGCAAAGGATTTAGTGTGTCGCCGAAAAGAGATCAGGAGGGGATCATCATCAGGATAGTCGTTACGTATAGCATCCTGGTAAAAATTATCCAAAACAAGGCTTCTGATGGTCTCCATGACCAGCCCTTTATGCTCCTTGAAGATAACGTTATCAGCCATCTCCTTGGGCAGGTTGAGCACTGCCAGCAAGTCTGCAGTTTCGACCGGAATGGGGATCATTTCCCTTTCCTCATCAGCTCGGATAGCTCATCATTAGGATAGAGATAACTCAGCAAGACAGGTATCTGATTTGAATCCAGTTTGATCAAAATCTGCGTGAATCCGTTCGATCTGTGACATCTGCGTGCTATCAAAATTCGAGATTGCGCCCGATACCGATAGTCAGCTTACCTGCCGTACAGCGGTATGGCTTCAGCCTCAGACCCTCATGTCTGACTAATTGTTCTTTGATTCTATCCATCAGTTTCGCTTCCATTTATGCTCCTTGAAATACTGGATCATCGATCCGGAGCAATGAAAGCACTACCATGTATGCTGACAAATCAGGATGAGCAAGAATGAGACAGAAATTGTGGTTGACAAAATATGGCTGCCTTCAATACAGTAAATTAGGAGATTGGTCTGGATGGCAGACTTCTCCCGAAGGTAATGGTAATTAGTATTTGGAGATATTTAATGCAGTTTCAAACCTACGAAAGCACATGTGACTTTGAACCGATCAAGCTGAAATATGCTATCGAAAACGGAGATGCACTGGAAGTTCTTTCAGGCATGGAGAAAGAGTCTGTTAGCCTGATAATCACGTCACCTCCTTACAATATCGGCAAGTCCTACGAAACGAAAACTTCCATAGAGTCATACTTGCAGGCTCAGGAGAATATAATTGTTGAGTTGATTCGGGTTTTATCGCCAAAAGGAAGCATTTGTTGGGAAGTAGGAAATTACGTGGATAAGGGTGAGGTATTCCCCTTGGATGTATTCTATTATCAGATTTTTAAGAAGTACGGGCTTCAACTACGCAATAGAATAATATGGCGGTTCGGACATGGTTTACATGCCTCCAACAGGTTTTCCGGACGTTATGAGACAATCCTCTGGTTTTCCAAGACGAACGATTATACCTTTAACCTCGATGCTGTAAGAGTTCCTTCAAAATATCCGGGCAAGAGACATTTCAAAGGGCCGAATAAGGGACTGCCCTCTGGGAATCCCTTAGGCAAGAACCCCAGCGATATCTGGACTACTATCCAGGAAGATTGGGACAGCGAGATATGGGATATCCCCAACGTAAAATCCAATCATCCTGAAAAAACCATACACCCCTGCCAATTCCCTATCGAGCTTGTAGAAAGATGCGTGCTTGCTTTGACCAATGAAGATGACTGGGTTCTCGATCCCTTTGCTGGGGTTGGCTCAACAGTTGTGGCGGCATTAAAGAACAAGCGTAATGCCATTGGAATCGAGAAAGAAGCTGAATACTGTGCATTAACAGCAGAAAGAGTTAAAGCGCTAAAGAACGGATACCTCAAGACAAGACCCATCGGAAAGAAGATACACGAACCCTCGGCTAATGATAAGGTAAGCTGTGTCCCGAACGAGTGGGAGAACCTAAGCATCTTTGGAGAGAGCAAATGCAGATAGTAAAGACCTTCTCACACATGAACGGGGAGGAATATCTAATCGTTCACCATCCTGAGCTATATTCCGAAATCAAAAGCGTCATAAACGATATTGATGCAGAGGCATGCAAAACTAAGGTAAGCAAAGAAAAGACAATGCCCGGTCAACTGCTGTTTAGCCCCAAGGACTTGAATACATCATTCAAGCAAAGATTTGAATCACTCGGGTGGTCGGAAACCAGATACAGCTACTATATCACATTAAATCGAGATTTGATGCTGCAAAGTCTGGAAATGACTACCCAGGAGCAGAAAAAATTCCTTGTATCCAAAGGTGAACAAAACCCCATCTATAGCTACAACCAGACTGACTTCGTTAAAGATAAGGTAGCCGTCGAAGTGCAGTTTGGTAAGTATGCCTTCGTTGCCTTTGATCTGTTTGTTAAACACATGCTATTCTATTCAGGAGGTGTTATCAATCTTGGAATCGAAATCCTGCCGATGAAATCCATGCAAGCCCAGATGTCCAGCGGGGTTGCGTATTACGAGGGAGAGGTTTACAATGTCATGCGTCAAGGCAGAAGTAGCCCTCCGGTGCCATTGCTGATCATAGGTATTGAGCCATGAAAATCTTTCTCGGGTTCAGTTAGGTAGATGAGGTAATGGGTAGCTTAGGCTGGTTTTTTTTACCATTTGAGGTAAAAAATCTGCCACGAACTTGTAATAGTCTATCGATTATGGCGTTAAATTCATGTTATGTCTTGTAATCTCTCGAGGTCGTGGTGAATTTCACCACAATGAATAACACGACAACTATGCAACTGCATATGTTAGCAGCAGGTTACAGAAATATCAATCAATGGTTTGTAATTTGCGATATGTAAAGAGTAAAAATCTCGTTCTTTTACAAGAATTACCCACAACTTGATTTGGAGGAACTTATGAAATTGACTATATTAACATTAGCAATTATTATGACAATAGCTTGCGCAATGGCAGATGTTGTCAGCAAAGAAATGACACGATTTGCTTCAGATTATACTTTGAAAACATCTTTTTTTGAGGACACCAGTGCTTATAATTATACAGAAGTCACAGCTAAAATTATACTTAAACATACCCAAGGGGAAGTTAGTAGACAATTTTAAGCTTGCAACAGATGTATCTGGCATAGGTACACTTGGAAACGGGGATTATCAAGTGATTGTTAGTGACGATAGCAATCTTTCTAATATTCTAAGTCTTATCGAGCAGTCAGTAAACCTTCAAACATCGGAGTAATATATCGTTATTATGAGGGTAACTCTTTTAAATCAAATCCTTGAATATTAGAATAGTTCGAGAGGAGGTATATATGAACGACGAACTTAATGCAGCCCATAATCTCACCGGACTAATATTGAAATCAGGTTGGGAAGTGCTTGAGAAAATACCGACTGACAATACAACTGGAGGATACTTCTCAGTCTGTTATAAAGTAAAAAGACGAGAGAAAGGAAACACTCGGATCTGCTTCTTGAAGGCGTTTGACTACATCAAGTTCTTTAGTATTCCAGGAGGTAATGATATTGCCGATAAAATGGCAGAAGTAACCAATGCCTTCGTCTACGAAAGAGACATTTCTAAGGTCTGTAGAGATAATCATGTCAGTAAGATTCTTGCAGCGAATGAGGCCGATATCGAGGTTCTGCCGAACTATGTTATTCCTCAAGTTCCATATCTAATTTTTGATTTGGCAACATGTGATGTCAGACAGAAAATTGTGTACTCAGATGATTGTAACATTGCGTGGAAGTGTAAGTCTCTACATAGTGTTGCTGTCGGTCTGAAGCAACTTCATTACATTATGGTCTCTCATCAGGACCTCAAGCCTTCTAATGTGTTAGTGCTTGATGATGACACGTTAATCGGTGACTTGGGCAGGTCACAATCTCCACTCCATAAATCTCCGTTCAATGATCAGGAGTATTCTGGAGATTACACTTATGCCCCACCAGAGATAATGTACGGGAGCTATAACAAAGATTGGAAACTACGTGCTTTCGCCATAGACTTATATTTACTCGGTAGTTTAGCCGTCTTCTACTTTACTGGGTTTAGATTTTCTACACTTCTTTATGATAATATCCCTGAAAATTTTCATTGGAGAAACTGGCATGATAGTTTCGATTCGGTAAAAGACTACTTGCTAAATGGATTCTCTCTTTCTCTCCAAATAGTTAAAGAAGAATTGACGAGAAGCATAGGTGATAATATAGTAACAAAAGACTTGTTGGACATTGTATCGTATTTATGTTACCCATTTCCCGAAATGAGAGGACATCCTAAAACTAACCTAGTTAAACAAGGTGTCACTAACGGAAATCCTTACGATCTTGAAAGAGTCGTATCAGCCTTCGATCTATTGCAATTTCGGTCAAGGTTTCTAAGCAGGTAGATTATGGCTGTATTTACTGTAAATAAAGATAGAAATGTAATTCCAAACTTCCGAAACCTGGCCAAGACAACTCAGTTAGGGGAGCTGGATTCAGTAAATCAATGTTCAGTTAGTACAACACCCAGCTTTCATGATATCCAATCACTAGCATCAGATTGGAACAAAACACCTTCATTAGTAATAGCATTAGACTTAATGAATCATGCAATTCTTTCAGACAACAAAAGCTTAACTGAGGCAATAGAAGCTGCCAATTATGTTTTTTCGCATCCTGGTTCGACTCAAAGGCAGAAGGACTTTGCCGGAAAGTTAATCGGGAAGGATATCCTCAAAGAGAATCACAACTACAATATATCTTTTCAAGATTTCCTGACGGATGAGAATCGCCAAAGGATAAGGCACAAGATTAGAGACCTTAAATCATTTGTAATTATAAATATCCGGAATCCATTTGCATATGTTGAGTTAGCCAGATTGTATTCAATCGTTGGTAATAAAAAGAAGGCTATCAGATCGATAACAACTGCAGCTCATCTAGCTCCACATAATAGATATGTCATTAGATCATTGATCAGGCTTGCTGTGCATTATCATGAAGAGGATTTGGCCTTATTCTGCCTGCGCCAAAACCAGTTTCTACTCAAAAAAGATCCTTGGATATTGGCTTCAGATATTGCTGTTACAACATCATTATCTCTACCAGCTACTAATGTAAAGAAAGGTATCCAACTACTTGATTCCTGGAACGATAACAGGTTTCACATATCTGAGTTAGCAAGTGCAATAGCCACTCTAGAACTAATGAACGGAAGTCGAAAGAGAAGTAGAGGTTATTTTAAACTAGCAATCGAGAATCCGAATGACAACACACTTGCTCAAGTTGAATGGGCAAATAGCAAAGATTCTCTTCTTAACATAGATGTGAATTACGAGGATCTAAACACTTTTTATGAAGCAAAAGCTCGGGATTCTTACTCGGCAAAAAAATGGCAGGATGTTATTGAATTGACTCAAAAGTGGTTCATGGATCAACCATTTAGTAAAACGCCGGCGTTAATTGGTTCTGATGTTGCAGGTTCTGTTTATCAAGATTACGATACAGCCTCTATGTTTTGTAAAGCTGGATTGATATCCCATCCTAACGATCCTCTTCTTTTGAATAATATCGCATATTATCATGCGCTTAAAAACCAGACAGAAGAAGCCCTCGAATACTTAGATAGCATTAGTTTTGCCAATGCTGACCAGATTACACAGCTATGTGCAAAGGCTACGCGGGGATTGATACATTTCCGTAATAAGCAGTACCAGCAAGGGCGAGTGTTATATCAAGAAGCCATTGAATCTGCATATGCGAATAATAATGAATACTTGTACTTCGTAGCGTACCTGAACTATGCGAGGGAAGAGATTATAGTCAACCCCTCCCAAAGAATGACATTCATTGAGCAGATTGAAAAAATACCTGGAGGGTTGTCTTTGGACATTGACTGTTTGAAAGCGTCGATCATTGGAAATAGAGATTGATGTGATTATCCAATAACTGCATTTAGACGCTAAGAAGTGCGGTTTGTGTTCTACATTTCCAGTGAAACGGTGGAAATGGAGTATGCGCTCCGGAGACTCCTATCGGGTTCATCTCTGAGTCATATTCGATCTGATCATCCTTGATCCAGGGTGCAAGTGCTTTGATGTATTCTCTTGCATCATCCAAACTGCTGGACTTGGTATCCAAAGCCATGAGATTATCCATTACTTCCAGTGCATCGTTTAAGGGACATGTCTTATCCTGGGCAGCCAGAGCCCGGCAGATGTCACTGGTACGATCATCTAAGATTACTACGAGCTTGTAGTATCTGGCTTTGGCTTTCTTGTATCCCTGTAGCCTTCCGAACTCTCTGATTCTGAGAGCTGTATGCTCAGCTAGCCCCTGCCAGTAGTGGGATGATCGGTTAGTGAGATCATTGAACTGGTCTTTGAGGGTATCTGCCAGCATCTCTTTCGTATAGCCTTGTTCAATTGCTTTGGAGAGGGTGTCTGCAAAGCTCTGTCTGATGTCGGCTTCAAAGTGGTTCCCGATCCAGAACAAAGCTGCTTCTGGATGGTGGATGAGAGATGCTGACCTTCGATGCCCCAGAGCCCGATGCTGGTCTTGGTTTGAGCTTGCACTTGGGTGTCTCTCAGTCCGAGCCGCACACAGCGGTCTATTATCGCTTTGGGCTCATTGACCAGTGCCGCGACCTATCTCCCAACTGGGTGTTGATGATGCCCATAAGCTTATCTATGGAGTTCTGGTTGATCTTCTCGGCTCGGGGCATGTCACTCAGCATCTGGATGGCAAGCCTTGCAGCATCCTTGATCTCGGTCTTCCAGGCATTGTTGAGGACCCGGTAGTATTCCAACATGAGCTTATCGTAGTAGTTTAGTTCATCAGAAGGAAAACCTCCGGACTTTGACTCTATTCCTGCCTATGTCGTACTCAGAGAACCTTTCCAGACATCCTGCCAGAGCATCACAGCCATCGATATAGCCATCAGGATAGGTAAGGAACTGACTGACCGAACCCGCCTCATCGAACATAGTCTCATGTGCTGGGCAAAAGGGTAGTGGAAAGATGTGCGGGAAATAGGTATGACAGAAGAACGAGAAGGCATCCCATCCCTCGCCTGTGGTTCTCCTGATGCACTCTGCTTTGGCTTCAGGATTATCGTCCATAAAAGGCAAGACGGAGATGGTTTTGGATGCGATTTCCGTCAGAGCCTTGTTATGGGTTTGCAAATTGCTGAATCAAGAGCGTCCTTGCCCAGAAAAGATCCAATTCGGCCGGCATTTTCCTTCTTTATCAAGATTTTTCTTGACGTTAAGTGCGTGTTTTAAAGCTATGTAACATAGAACATAAAACTAAGTATCCAAAGGAGACACCAATGAAACGTAAGGTTATCATTATGGGCGCAGCTGGGCGCGACTTTCACAACTTCAACGTCTTTTTCCGTGACAACAAGGACTATGAAGTAGTAGCGTTCACCGCCACTCAAATCCCCGGTATCGATGACAAAAAGTATCCAGCCGCTTTGGCCGGAAAACTGTATCCCAAAGGAATCGAAATCAAACCTGAAAGTGAACTGAAGAAACTGATCCAAAAACACAATGTGGACCTCGTGGTCCTTGCATACAGTGACTTACCCTATGAAGTGGTAATGCACAAAGCCGCTCTGGTGAATGCCATTGGTGCGGATTTCATGCTGATGGGTGCAGAAAACACCACCATCAAAACCACCAAACCTCTAATCACCGTTTGTGCTACTCGCACCGGTTGCGGAAAATCCCAGACTACCCGTGCGGTTGTGAATGCCCTGAAGGCCCGTGGCTTGAAGGTTGTATCCATTCGCCACCCCATGCCTTACGGCGATCTGGTGAAACAAAAAGTTCAACGCTTTGCCGAACTTGCCGACCTTAAGAAACACAAATGCACCATCGAAGAGATGGAAGAATACGAACCACATATCCAAATGGGTAGCGTGATCTATTCCGGTGTGGATTATGAAGCCATCGTTCGCGAAGCCGAGAAAGAAGCTGACGTAATCATTTGGGATGGCGGAAACAACGACATTCCTTTCTACTCATCAGACGAAATGATTCGCATCGTAGTAGTGGATCCTCATCGTCCCGGCGACGAGATCAGCTACTACCCCGGCGAAACCAACGTATATATGGCGGATGTGGTTGTGATCAACAAGATCGACAGCGCCGATATGGACGACATCAACGAAGTACGTGCAAACGTGCGAGCCATCAATCCCACTGCCAAGATCATCGAAGCTGCTTCTCCGCTCTTTGTGGATCATCCCGAAATGATTCTGAACAAGAATGTACTCGTGGTGGAAGATGGTCCCACTCTCACTCACGGTGAGATGACCTTCGGCGCCGGTATGGTTGCCGCTGAGAAATACGGCTGTGCCGATTTTGTGGATCCACGCCCTTGGGCCGTTGGCGAGATCAAAGAGACCTTCGAGAAGTATCCGGATATCGGAATCCTTCTGCCAGCAATGGGTTACAGCGCTCAGCAAATCAAAGACCTGGAAAAGACCATCAATGCCACCGAATGCGATTCTGTGGTGATTGCCACTCCGATCGACCTGCGTCGCATCGTGGAGATCGAAAAGCCGGCTTGCCAGGTTCAATATGAACTGCAAGAGATTGGCGTACCCACAATTGCTGAAGTATTGGAAGGCTTTGCCACCAAAAAAGCTGCGAAGAAAGCAGCACCAAAGAAGAAATAAGTAGAATCCATTAATACACATATAACCGGGGATGAGCCCAATACTCATCCCCGGCTTTAGCTTAAAGATAGACAAGAGGAAATATATGAAAAAGACAGCCGTTCTTGCCTTAGGCGGAAACGCAATAATAAAGGCGGGTCAAAAAGGAAATATATCTGAGCAATTTGCCAATACCAGAGACTCTCTGGGCGGAATCGTGGAACTGATCAGCAGAGGTTATCAGCTCAGTATTACTCACGGCAACGGTCCACAGGTGGGTAACCTGCTGCGCCAACAGGAAGCCGGAGAAAAAGAGGGTCTGGCAGCACTTCCTCTGGGCGTGCTCAACGCAGCCACCGAAGGTACTATGGGCTATATGATTGAGCAAAGCTTGCAAAACAAACTGCTTCAACACGGCATCAAAAAACAGGTGATCACCATTGTTTCGCAGGTGGTGGTAGATAAAAATGATCCCAGCATGCAGAATCCCACCAAATATGTGGGCAGCACCTACTACAGCACTGAACAGGCAGAGGAACTGAAAAAGAGCCTGGGCTGGACTCTGAAAGAAGATTCCGGTAAAGGCTTTCGCAGAGTGGTTCCATCACCTATGCCCATCGAGATTATCCCTGCCGAAACCATCAACGAATTGGTTCATCAGGGAGAGATCGTGATCGCAGTAGGCGGTGGCGGGATCCCGGTTTATCGTGAAGCCAACGGTTCCCTGGAAGGGGTGGATGCAGTCATTGACAAGGATTTTGCCAGCGCACTTCTAGCCTTGAACATCAAAGCGGATCTATTTGTGATTCTTACCGGTGTGGACAAAGTTTCCATCAATTATGGCAAACCGGAGCAACAGGATCTGGAAGTAATGACAGTTGCTGAAGCACAAAAGCATTACAATGATAAGCAGTTCCCCGCCGGCAGCATGGGTCCCAAAATCCTTGCCGCGATCGACTTTCTGAAAAGAGGTGGTAGCGAGGTTCTCATTACCTCGATCGAAAAGATCGTAGATGCCTTCGAAGGTAAAACCGGAACGCGAATCGTTCACTGATATTATATAAACGTGGGTTCGCCCACGTTTTTTTGTGCAGATATTCCCTACAATGGGCACAAGGGTAGAAAAATGGCAGCAAAGGCACACTATAGCTTGATTTGCTGTCTAGCACAAACAGGAAACGGGCTGCATCGTGGAACAGATATCTTTAACCGCCATTTGCTTTTGTTTTGCTGATACCATTCCTAATCTTAGAACAAAAAAAAGCCGGTATAAATACCGGCATGAATCACTTGAAGAGATTTACATCTCGATCATCTGAGCATTTACATAATTGATAGCATTGAGTTTGTCTATCATTTGTTTCAGCAGAGCGGCTTCGCCTTCTACTTCCAACACAACTAAGCCATCATTGGCGCAGAACTCTTTGGATACTTCATGCAGGCCCAGACGTACTTTGATGTTGCAACCGAAATCGGTGAGAATGCCTTGCACTCTGGTGGCCTCGGTGGCACGATGGTCGATCTTGATCAGTACTACTTTGTAAATCATGTTTTCCTCCTGTCTATATTGTTATTTTGATTTCTTTTGTTGTTTTGCCCAGCTGTCACGCAGGGTGGTAACGCGATTAAACACGGGTTTATCCGCGGTATGGCAGGTGTCTGCACAAAAATAGCCCAAGCGCAAAAATTGGAATTTCTCTAAAGGCTTTGCTTCGGCAAGAGAGCGTTCGGCGAGGGCGAGGTGGTTTACATGGAGGCTTTCGGGATTCAGGTAATCCAGATAGCTTTTTCCTTCATCGATTTCGGCCAGATCCGGGATCCTGAACAGGTGCTCGTAAAGCCGTACTTCCATCGGTATGGCGGTCTGTTCGCATACCCAGTGAATAGTGCCTTTCACCTTGCGTCCGTCCTTACTCCAGCCGCCGCGGCTTTCGGGATCATAGCTGCAGATCAGCTCTGTTACATTGTCATCTTTATCTTTAATCACTTTTTCGCAAGTGATGTAATAGGCGTGTTTCAGGCGCACTTCTTTGCCGGGAGCGAGGCGGAACCAGCCTTTTACCGGCTCGTCCATGAAGTCTTCCCGTTCTACATAGAGATTGCGTGAAAAGCTGACTTTGCGGCTGCCGGCGTTGGGATCTTCCGGGTTGTTTTCCGCATCCAGTTCTTCGATCTTCCCTTCGGGATAGTTTGAGATCGTAAGCTTGATGGGATTAAGTACCGCCATGCGGCGAAGGGCTTTTTTGTTCAGATCTTCACGAACGCAGAAATTGAGCAGATCGTAATCCACCATGCTATTGGCTTTGGCAACCCCGATGCGATCAGCAAAATCGCGGATGGCTTCGGGAGTGAACCCACGGCGGCGCATCCCGGCGATGGTGGGCATCCGGGGATCGTCCCAACCGTTCACGTAGCCTTTTTTCACCAGTTCCAAAAGCAGGCGTTTACTCATTACAGTGTAACTGAGGTTCAGACGCGCAAATTCTATCTGCCGCGGGTGGCAGGGCACCGGTAATTGATCCAAAAACCAGTCGTAGAGGGGGCGATGGTCTTCAAACTCCAAGGTGCAGATGGAGTGGGTGATGCCCTCCAAAGCGTCTGAAATGCAATGGGTATAATCATACATGGGATATATCTGCCAACTGTCTCCGGTACGATGGTGGTCTGTCTTCTTTATGCGGTAGATCACAGGATCGCGCATGTTCAGATTGGGGCTGGCCATGTCGATCTTGGCGCGCAGGGATTTACTGCCATCAGGAAATTCTCCGGCTTTCATGCGGCGGAAAAGATCGAGATTTTCTGCAATGCTGCGATCCCGGTATGGGCTGTTCTTTCCCGGAACGGTAAGAGTCCCGCGGTAGTCGCGCAGCTCTTCCATACTGAGGTCGCATACAAAAGCTTTGCCGTCCTTGATCAATATCTCGGCATATTCATAGAGTTTGTCAAAGTAATCCGATGAGTAAAAAAGCTTGTCGTTCCAATCCCAGCCCAGCCAACGGACATCTTCCATTATGCTGTTCACATATTCCACATCTTCTTTTACGGGGTTGGTGTCGTCAAAGCGTAGATGACATCTGCCCTTGTAATCTCGTGCCAAACCAAAATTCAAGCAGATGGATTTGGCATGACCGATGTGCAGATAGCCATTTGGTTCGGGAGGGAAACGAGTAATGATGTAATCATGCTTTCCACTCTTTAAATCCTCATCTATGATGTTGCGAATAAAATTTGTTACTATAGTCTTCTCTTCGTTTTCCATCGATTTGTTCTTTCCTTGATGATAATATACTAGTTTCCAATACACGATATGGCACAATCCAGTCAAGATAATTCTTTATGTGGTGCAGGCTCTAATCTGGTTTTTGGCTTGACAGCCATATTTGCTCAAAAGATTTTGCCATAATAGTAATGATGGAGAATATATGAAGCGTTTTAACACAAAAAAAATTGAAAAGTATATGAGGATGCTGTTTATCTTGCTTAGCACGTTTGCCGTTGTTTACAATTTTGTGGATCAATCTTGGGAAATATTCTGGTCTGCCGTGATGACCTTGATTCTCTTTATGTTGCCCACACTCTTTGCTAAACGCAGCAATATCCGCATTCCGGCACTGTTTCAGATCATTATCATGCTCTTTGTGTTCGCTTCAATGTATTTGGGTGAGATCCATAGCTACTTCTATCGCTTCACTTGGTGGGATCGCATGTTGCATACCAGTTCTGCGGTTTTACTCGGCTACATCGGCTTCCTTTTGATCTATGCCCTGAACAAAGATAAACGGATGCATATACACCTTAGTCCCTTCTTTATGGCTCTGTTCAGCTTTTGCTTTGCTCTGATGATAGGTACAATGTGGGAGGTTTTTGAATACGCGGTGGATAGCCTGCTGGGAATAAACATGCAAAAGGCAAGGAATTTGGAACAAATCTATGGCAGTTTCGATACCAGATTGGGAGTAAAAGACACTATGCAAGATCTCATTGTAGATGCCATAGGCGCTTTGTTTGTTTCTTTATTGGGGTACATTCACATTAAGCGCAAACAGCCTGCCAAATCCGCGTTTTGGAAATTACATAAACAGTTTATCTCCGAGAATCCGGAACTGTTTGAAATCAAAAAATAATTGAAAGTATATGATGTTCTATGATTGGGATGGGGGATCGTGTCCGTGGCCATTGGGGCGCAGCTTATAAATGAAGAGCTAGCGTTTTTGGGGCTGCCGAAATTTGATATGCCAGCCTTAATCGGCCTGTAGACTATCTTGGGTTTTGCAATCTCTAGTGGCAATTAAGCGAATATATCTCTGCCGGTCCGGCCTTGATGTGCTATAAAATTTGTGTTGACAGTATTGTTAGCTTGAATGATTGTACATTAACCGCGATAATAAAAAGTTATAGCGACAACGTAATGATGCGAAGCGCCTGTAATCTTTCATGATGGGGCTGATTGATGTGAAGCTTGATGATTAGACACAGGCATAAAAATTCCGGATTATTTATTGACGGATGAACCCGATAACGGGCTGTGTGACGGCAGCCTGAACGCGCTAGGAGATAGTATGAAATATATGCTGATTTTCTTCTTCTGCCTGCTGACAGTATTGCTAAGCGGGGCCAATCTTTATAATATCCCTTCTCCGGTTAAACAACCGGATGGCACGGTGTTACAATTGCTGGCCAGTGGCGATGAATTTGCCAATCGCTTGCACGACGAGGATGGCTATACCATCATCCAAAGCCCCATAGACGGTTATTACTACTATGCAGAATTGAGAAACGGCGAACCGGCCCCTTCCGTCCATAGGGCAGATTCCTCCGATCCTCGCGCTTTGGGCATCAATCCCGGCATTCGTGTTTCCAAGGAGACATACAAGGCCAAGAAACAGTTTATGAATTCCCACAGTCGGGCAGGAATCCGGGGACCAAACACCGGTACTGTAAATAATATCGTTGTATACATACGTTTTTCAGATCAGGCGGAATTCGATATCCCTCGCTCTGTATTTGATGCGAAGTTCAACGCGGAAGGAGATGATGCCATATCTCTGCGTAATTATTTCCATAAGGCTAGCTACAATCAATTGAACTATGTGTCCCACCATTATCCGGTCTGTTCACCCCAGATCAATCTCTCGTATCAGGATGTCCATCCCCGGGATTATTATGTGCCATACAACTCAAGCACAAATCCTCAGGGATATTATGGCGAATGGCAGCGTGTCGAACGTGAACAAGGGCTGTTGGCTAATGCCATCGCCGCTATTGCAGATCAGGTGCCTGCAGAACTGAATATCGACGCCGATCATGATGGTTATGTGGACAATGTCTGCTTTATCATTCGCGGACCACACACTGCTTGGGCGGATCTGCTCTGGGCCCACCGTTGGGCATTGTATAATGAGAATGCCTATATCAACAATAAACAAGTGTGGGACTTCACCTTTCAAACAGAGGATCATAATGATGTGAACACACTGTGTCATGAGATGTTTCATAGCGTGGGAGCACCTGATTTGTATCATTACGAACATGACGGCCTGACTCCTGCTGGCTGTTGGGATCTGATGGAAAGCGGATTTGGCCATATGGGCATGTATATGAAACACGTTTATGGTGGCTGGATCGATGGGATACCTGTGATAACTTCACTAGACACTTATACTCTCCATCCGGTTACTTCCGCAACAAACAACTGTTTCCAGATGTCAATCCCGGGCAGCTATGAAACCTTGGTTTTCGAATACCGCAAAAAAGACAGTGATATCTTTGAGGCAAATCTACCCGGATCAGGCTTGCTGATCTATCGTATAAACTCATCCCTTGAGGGTAATTCCGATGGTCCACCGGATGAAGTCTATATCTTCCGTCCGGACGGCAATAACATGAACAATGGTCGGCTCGCTGAAGCAGCGTTCTGCCTTGAAGAGCAGCGCACCGTGTTCAATTCCTTCAGCAATCCTCAGGCTTGCCTTAGCGATGGCAGCCCGTTCAATGTGAACATTGTGGAGATTGGCAGCGCCGGTGAAACCATCAGTTTCAGATTGGCTGCAAATACTGAAGATAGTCCTCCAACCATCCAATCTCTTGTCCCTTCCGAAGGCACTCATGTGCCGAACAGCAGTTTTGCCATAGCGGTGGATGTAACTCCCACAGAGAGTTCGATCGAAAGAGTGGAATTCTTTTTTGATGAGGAATTACTGGGGGAAGACTTATGGCCACCATATATCTGGATGATGGATGAAGACAATCTCACTCTGGGCTCACACGAGATCAGTGTTGTTGCCTGGCAGCAGAACGGCACTCACAGCACGAAAACCAATCAGATAGAGATTATTGACCCCTGTCTATTGAACTGGTTCGATTATGTGACCAGCGATCCGGAATGGGAAGCTTTCGGCCGCGGAGCGGTGCCCATCAAAGTAGCTGTGGAAATGGATTTGGGGGATCAAGATTATCGTGTGCATGCTCTGCGCTTCCAGATGGCACGGGATACTTGGGGTGATCCCTATTCATTAGGCATGGTGTACAGCCGGATCAATCGCTTCGCTGATGGCGCCATTACAGACGAAGTTCTTATGGATTTGGGATACTGCTACAATATTGATTACTCGCCGGATTTTACTACCGTCATTCAGGATACAACTACGATTTCTGGTCAGATCGCTGTGATCTTGGAGTTCGAAGAATATCAGAACATCATCTTCGACAACAATGCGATATGTGGTCATACTTGGATTACCGAGCCCGGTCGTCCCTGGACTGATGCTCTGGCTCGTGGCATCATTGGTGCGGCTGATATCCGTTTGCAGTTGCAAGCTCCCACATCTGCTGCCTTCGATCCCCTGGTTCCGGCGGCGAAGTTGAAGCTGTCCAACAGACCCAATCCCTTTATAGAGAATACAGAGATCCATTATTCGTTGAAGGATAACTCTTTATACACGATCAGTATCTACAATCTCAAAGGTCAAAAGATCCGTAGTCTTGTGCAGGGAAAAGGCCAAGCCGGCAACTTCTCTGCTATATGGGACGGCAAAGATGACGCCGGGAAGCAAGCTGCATCAGGTGTTTATCTCTGCCGGGTCATTACCGGGAATCAAAGCGCGACCCGCAGGATGGTACTGATTAGATAGATAACTTTGAACCTATAAGGGATACCTGCTCCAATGTGGCTGTTTCCAGAGCCCTGATTTGATCTATCCAAGCTTTGGGGACTTCATTCAGGCCGTGATCAATTTGGCCGGAACAGCATTGCTATTGTACTGTGACTTGATCCGGATTTATTCGTTTATAATCCTTTGATGCTTTCCTTTAACAGATTTGTTCTTTCTTCCCCTGCAATCAGGACTGAGAAGCCAGAAATTGTATTGACAAAAATAATCACTTGAAAGCAAGTGCAGCCACTATGATGAATAATATGAAAGCAGTATCGGACACAGAGATAGAGCTCTTAGGTAAGCTTCAGAATACTCTGATTGATATGGCACATGAAGACGCGATAAATGCTCTGTCACAAATGGAATATTTGGTAACGAACAGGAATTTCGGCAAACAGAAGCAAGTCTACGCGAATACGGTCAGCAAAATTGGCGAGTATTATGGGCGTCATGGGCAGATTGATCAGGCGACGGAACAGTTTTCGCAGATGCTTGATTTTGCCCGCAAGAACAGGCTGAAAAAAGTGGAAATCACTGCTTTATCCAATCTCGCTTTATGCAAGGCCCAATTAGGGAAATTCCTTGATGCGATAGAGTCTTGGAAGCTCATCCTGCCAAAAAACAGGGATGTGGAGCGGCGCATCAATATACTGAGTAACATCAGCGCCGGATATGGCTATGTGGGTGAGGGAAGTCTATCTCTAAAATATGCTTTTGATGCTTTGAATACTGCGGAGATAAACAAACTCGAAGAATTGAAGATATCTCCTTTGATCAATATCGGTACCGCATACGAAAGGGATAAAATGCATCAAAAAGCGCTTGATTATTGGCTGATTGCCCTCGATCTGGCGAAGCGTTTTAATGCTACACAAAGTTTGTATAATGTATTAAACAATATTGCCCTTGCATACAATGCCTTGGAAAATAAAGAATTAGCCCTGAAATACGCATTTGAAAGCCTGGAATTGAGAGAAAAATGTGCTTTTATGGAAGAATTGGCTGCTCCTCTGAATAACATTGGCTTTATCTATGAAACTCATGGGGATCCGGATTCGGCCTTAGAGTATTATGAAAAAGCCTTGGAAAAGTATAGACTGGGCAACGAATACTCTTCCATGGCAAATTGCATTGCTAATTTCGCTTCAATCCACATCAAGAAAGGGGATTATCAAAAGGCACGCGGGTATCTGGAAGAGGCTTTGGAAACAGTAAGACGCACAGATGCTCAAAATGTAGCTGTCCGGGTGATGAATATGTTGGCAGAAGTGTATGCTAAACTTGGGGATTACGTGAAAGCCTATGAATATATGCGGCAGACTATGAATATTGAAAATGAACTCAATGCCAACCGGAAAGAGAACAGCATCAGCGTGAATGAGGCGAATTACTATAAGCGCAAGATTGAACTGCAAGCTGAAGCTTACCGCAAGAAGAATAAAGAATTGAAACACAAAAATAAGCTAATTCGCGAAACCGGAGTGGAATTGCAAAAAAGGAATGCTGTATTGAACCACACGGTAGAGGTGCTGAATTGGCTGGTTTCGGTGATCAGCCATGATGTGCGCGCCCCGCTGGGAAATTTCACCCGGATGCTGGGGATGATGCTGGATGGCAGCATTGCCAAAGAAGAGCATGAAGAGATTCTGCAAAGCTTGAAAAATAGCGGGGAACATGTATACAAACTGGTGGATGAAATGCTGGATGGTATCCGTTTGCAAAGAAGAAAATTGGATTTTTATGTAGACTTGGTGCGCCAAGATTTGGTGCCCATCCTAATGTCGATTTTCTCCATCTACCTGCCCATCGCGATAAGGAAAAGGATAGATCTGACCTACAATTTCTCGGAAGAAGTGATTGAGGCCTTAGTTGATACCGATTTGTTCAAGATTGTGATTCGCAATCTTTTGAACAATGCTCTGAAGTTTACGGATGAGCAGGGATCGGTGGATATCTCTGTTTCACATGAAGGGGACTATGTACGCTTGTGTGTATCAGACACCGGTAAGGGAATGGACAGCAAAACTATAAAGGCGATTAATGACGGGTTGGTGCCCGAGATAAACAAAGACAGAGTGGATGATGGCATTGGCTTGGGTCTCTCTCTTTGCAGAAATGCCCTTTTGAGGATGAATAGTAGTCTCGAAATTGAAAGCAGCCCGGGGAAGGGGAGCAAAATCAGCATGAATTTCCCCATCAAGGGGCATTAGAATAGTCGTTTCTCCAGGAAGCTCCATAGATGGAATTTGTTGCGTCTGTGTTCATCGTTTCAAGCTGTCGGGCTCGAAACTAGAATGCCGTAATCAGGGAAATTTGTTGACAGATTCAGACGATTCCCGGCTATATCACTTTAATGAAAAATACTTACAAGGAGAACAACCATGCCAAGAATGACGGTTGATCCAAACTACTGCAAAGGCTGTGGCTTGTGCATTGCTGCCTGTCCGAAAAAGATCATACGCTTTTCGGAAAACATCAATGCCAAGGGCTATCACTATGCAGAATGCTTCGAGCAAGATAAGTGCATTGCGTGCAAGATGTGCTATGTAACCTGCCCGGATGTGGCAATAACGGTTGAGAAGTGAGGTAAGAATGGCGAAGATATTGATGAAAGGAAACGAGGCTGTAGCAGAAGCTGCTATTCGCAGCGGATGCAGACTGTATTTTGCCTACCCCATCACCCCTCAAAGCGAACTGATCGAATATATGGCACGCATGATGCCAAAAGTGAACGGAACCTTTTTACAAGCTGAGAGCGAAGTGGCTGCCATAAATATGGTTTATGGCGCTGCCGGTTGCGGTAAGCGCGTGATGACTTCATCATCTTCACCGGGCATCTCGCTGAAGATGGAAGGAATCTCCTATATTGCCGGAGCTCAATTGCCCTGCGTGATTGTGAACGTGCAACGTGGGGGCCCCGGTCTCGGCGATATTCAACCCGCTCAAGGCGATTACTATCAGGCTACCAAAGGCGGCGGTCATGGTGACTATCGTCTCATCGTATTGGCACCCAGTTCCGTGCAGGAATTTGCCGATATGGCTTCCGAAGCATTTGACCTGGCAGACAAATACCGTAATCCCGTGATGATCCTTGCCGATGGCATGTTGGGCCAGATGATGGAACCGGTAGAATTTAAAGAGCCGAAAAGCGACGAAGAAATAGCCGAAATGTGGCGCCGGCACGAATCTTGGTGCATTTGCCCCAATGAAGATGAACCCAACAAGCACCATCACGAAATCAACTCTTTGGAGATCGATCCTCAAGTATTGGAGCAACACGTAAACAGGCTTTACAAAAAGTATGCCGAGATCGAGAAAAACGAGATCAAATATGAAGAGTACAATGTCTCTGATGACAATGAGATCCTATGTGTGGCATGGGGAACAGCTTCCCGAGTGGTAAAATCCGCCATCAACGAAGTGAAAGCACAAGGCAAAAACGTAGGGCTGATTCGTCCCATCAATGTGTGGCCCTTCCCCTACGAAGCTATAGCCCAAGCCATCGGCCCCAAAGTGAAGAAAGTATATGTCTTCGAGCTGAATACCGGTCAGATGCTGGACGATGTTAAAATTGCCGTCAATGGCAAAGTACCGGTTGAATTCTGGGGTAAGGTAGGTGGTATAGTGTTCACCCCTGCCGAGATTAAAACCAAGCTTGAAGAGTGCTTTTAAGGAGTGTAACGTGGAAAAAATTGCATACAGACCCGCTTCGCTTACCGACGTTCCGTTTACCTATTGTCCCGGTTGCTTGCACGGTGTGGCTCACAGGCTCATCGCTGAATCAATCGACGAACATGGTTTGATCAATAAAATGACCGGTGTAGCTCCCGTTGGATGCTCCGTGTTTGCTTACAAATTCTTCAATTTCGATATGGCTGAAGCCGCTCATGGTAGAGCTCCGGCTGTAGCTACCGGAATGAAACGTGCTCGTCCGGATATGCATGTGTTTACATATCAAGGCGATGGAGATCTTGCTGCGATAGGTACTGCCGAAATCGTGCATGCTGCCAATCGTGGCGAACACATCTCCGTGTTCTTTGTGAACAATGCAATTTACGGCATGACCGGTGGCCAGATGGCTCCCACCACATTACCGGAAATGAAAACAACTACCAGCCCCTATGGCCGCAAAACCGACGACATCGGCTTCCCCATCAGAGTATGTGAGCTGCTGGATAGTCTTGTGGCTCCATATTACATTGAACGGGTATCGCTGCTAAGTCCGGCGGATATCCTCAAAGCCAAAAAAGCGGTTTCAAAAGCCATCCAATACAACAAAGAAGGTCGAGGATTCACTTTTGTGGAATTCATCTCCACCTGTCCGACAAACTGGGGTATGGATCCCATAAAATCTCGGGATTGGGCCAAAGAAAACATGCTGCCCTTCTTCAAACCGGGCTGTTTTAGAGATAAAGGAGCGGAATAATGACTACTGAATTGATCTGCGCAGGATTCGGCGGACAGGGTGTGCTTACCATAGGAAAGTTCCTGGCCAAAGCTGGTATGAAAGAAGGGAAAAACGTTTCCTGGTTACCTTCCTACGGCCCGGAAATGCGGGGTGGAACAGCGAATGTATCCACCGTGGTATCGGACGAACCCATCGCTTCGCCAATCGTTAGTTTCCCGGATATCCTTGTGGCGCTCAATCAGCCTTCAATCGACAAGTTTGCGCCCTCTATCCGTCCCGGCGGAGTATTGATCTTCAACACTAATATGTGCCCTCACGGCTGCAAACGTGATGATATCACAAAGATATCCGCCCCCATGGTGGACATCGCCAATGAGATCGGAAACCAGATGGTAATGAACATGCTCGCCATCGGAATCATCATCGGGAAAACCGGAATCATCAAGTATGAAACCATGGAAGAAGATCTTACCGGATTTATGAAGACAAAGAATCCAGAACTTCTAGAATTGAACCTTAAGGCTATTAAACGGGGAATCGAGATCGGCAAAGCCTGATCCCCAAAGACCGAATAGATTAGAATACAGGGGGTGGCTTTTCGCCCCCTGCATCTTTTGTGAAAGGAGCAGATCATGGTACGCAATCTGGTTACCATAGCGGAATTTACCGATTCCTTTGAAGCTGAAGTGGCAAAGTCCTTCTTGGAAGAAGCCGGCTTTGAAGTATTCTTACAAAACGAACGTTTTCAAAGTATGTATTCCTCAATCGCGGGAGATATGTATCCTATTGAATTGCAGGTTTATGCCGAGTTTGAAGCCGAAGCATCCGGATTGTTAAATGATCAGGGTGACAGCTATCTTACCAATGCGATTTTGCAGGAAGAAGGAGCTCTGCTGGAAGGCCATTTCCTCTTGACTAGCGGCAACCATAGTAACCGCTACATCGAGAAGATCCGGGTTTTGCAAAATCCCCAAGCAACACACAATCTCTGCGAAAAATTGGCTCATCGCCTGGCAGTATATGATTTTGATACTGTAATAGGACCTGCCTACGGAGCAATCGTTCTGGCCTTCGAAGTGGCGCGCATCCTGGAAAAACAATTCGTATTTACTCAACGCAAGGATGAAAAGATGGTGTTCAGAAGCGGTTTTGATCTTTCGAACACAAAAAAAGCCGTGATCATCGAAGATATTGTTTCTACCGGAGGCAGCGTATCTGAAGTTGTTAATTGTGCCCGGGACAAGGGAATAGATGTAGTGGCGATAGGTCTGTTGGTGGATCGCAGCGGCGGTAAATTGGATTTTGGGCTTCCCGTGGAAAGTCTGCTGAGCATCGAAGTGCCGCTCTGGAGACCGGAAGAATGCGATCTTTGCAAGCAGGGACTGCATCTGGTAAAACCCGGGAGCAGCGATAAAGGTAAATGAAACTCAGGTTGTTCCTGGAAACGCCGGATCAAGCTGAAGCCTTACGGTTTGTAGCTTCCGGAGAACACAGCCGCTGGCACTGTCTTCAGCCCGGGCAAAGCACTCCCGTCTATGATGATGGAACAATGGATATAGCCCTCAGCTTTGATCAAGCCAAGGCTTTTTGGGGAGATATCTCGAGTATGCATATATGTCGGCAATTTGCGCTGGTATATATAGCCGATTCCGTTTCACAAGAGCTTGTGAACTCTCTAAGAGGCTTGGCTTTATACGCTTTTGAAGGGGAAGACCTTGATGGCAAACTGCCTCAATCTATGCTAATTAAGCGCATTAGCTGGCTGCAGGAATTTTATGCAGAACACAACAATTCTAAAGCACTTGTATGTAATAAATCGGATACTGTTCGAACGATTCTGGCGGGCGCACCTTTAGCTTTTTCACATATTTTGTTCTGCGAAAGTGGAATGAATATGTGTCTGGGCGCGGAATTGTGGGCATACAAGGGAGAAGCCATGCGTGGTGCCTTGGCAATGGCCGGGGATATCTGCGCTACGATGGAGACTCGTGCCAAATTTTCTCTATTCTTCGTGCAAAGCTGCATCGCAGCCACCAGTGGCAATTCATACGGCTTTTTTGCCGATCGCTACGATAACTATATGGCTCATGTAGATTATGATATGTGGTTCAATCTTATTCAGAACTGGCAGCGCGTCTATGGTGGCGGAAAGTGCCAAAGAATACTGGAATTGGCATGTGGAACAGCTGCTGTATCCTCCCGTTTTGTCCAGAGTGGGGCGGAGGTATTCGCTTGCGATCTCTCCGCACAGATGTTGGAAAACGCTGCAAAACGACCCCTGAAACCACATCTGTATCAGGCTTCGCTGATTGATCCTATCCCTCACAGAGATCTTGATCTTATTATTTGTGTTTTTGACAGCATAAACTATCTGAGTCATCCAAATCAGATCAGTAAGTGTTTGGAACAGATAAAACCAGCACTGGCCGATAATGGCTTGTTTATCTTTGATATCTCCACTTTACTCAATAGTATGGAAAACTTCAGCGACGAATGTAATCTCGTCCGGGAGCGGGATGGCATGATGGTCCACGAAGCTTTTTATGAATCGGGGAAACGTCATCAGGTGTCGCGTCTGGAACTCTTTCAACAGTGGGGTGCGGGCTACATCCACCGTAGTGAAACTCACAACCAGAGGGTATATCTGGCCGGGGAATTGGTTCAGCTTATTCAGGATGCGAATATGAAGCTGAGAGCGGTTCACTCCACCGATGGCAAGGCCAATCTCTACCCCAAAAAAATGCAGGGTATTGACCACCGTTTCTATCGTTTGTTCTTTGTAGTGAGTAAATGAGCCTGTTGATCCAAAACGATCTTGAAATGCTTCGAGGGCAAAACTTGACTGCAATGGCAGGCATGGATGAAGCAGGGCGTGGGGCCTTGGCAGGGCCTGTGGTTGTGGCCGCAGTAGTGCTGGATTACAATGTGCCAATCCCGGGTTTGAATGATTCCAAATTGCTCTCTGCGAAGCGCAGAAATGAGCTGTATGAACAGATTATCAACTCTGCCGGGGCGTACCACATCGTGGCGATTCCCCCTGCCAGAATCGATGAAATCAACATCCTCCATGCTACCCTGACCGGCTTTCAATATGCATATAAAACAATAAAAGATTGGGCTACTTTTGCCTTGGTGGATGGGCGGGATCTACCCGATGGAGTATCAGGGAAAGCGATTATAAAAGGGGATTCGCGTCATGCCTGTATCGCGGCGGCATCGATCTTGGCCAAAGTGCATCGGGATCGGTTGATGGTCGAATTGGATTTGCAATATCCAGAATATGGTTTTTTTGCCCACAAAGGTTACGGAACTGCAGGACATTACAAAGCTTTATCCACTTTTGGTCCCTCTCCGCTTCACCGAAAGTCTTTCAGATTAACCCCTCAAAAGCAGTGAATCCCGGCCAGGTAGGAATTTACTTAAGATAAATCCATATAGTCGAATCAACGGATAACATACCGGAAGTATATCCATAATACTCAACCGGGTATGATCTTATTGGGGGGAATACAGGACAGGCAACAGCCTTAGCAGTATCTGATATCCAACCGCTGTATCACCTTGCTTTCAAGCTATTACACACCCTTGTTATGCTGTTTGCATTCCTCACACAAATGCCAGCTGCACCAGCGATGATAGATATCCAACAATCCTTGTTGAAAGATGGCTTTGCTGTTTACCGGCTTAATCTGTGAAGAGTTGAGATATCGCTGCATGAATCGAGTTATATAGTTAGCTTGTAAGCCGGGAAATTGGCGATATGCCTCCATCACTTGTGCCGTGTCGCCAGACACCTTACGTTGCCAGAGGCATAACACAGGCAAGAATATGTTCAGATATATATTGTTTTGCAGCGATTTCCCCAGTTTGAACTTCTCACCCAAATACGATTGCTCTTGCCAGATCGCCGCGAAAGCCTTGTACAAGTCTTCTTTGCCCTCCACTCTGCGCAGAAAGTATTGCATCAGCCCTTCTTCCAGAGTTTTGTGGATGAAAGGCGCTATGTAGAGCAGGCGTTTGATGGGATGGTTTTGTGGCCTGATGCGAAAGAGTTGCCAATCGATATTGAGGCGGGTGGCAGTAAAGGGCTGTTTTTCCCATGCGGCCAGGGTTTGTTCGCGTTGCTCGGTGCGCAGTATAGCGCTTTCTTTGTGGAGTAAGCCTGAGGCGTTCAGATAGATGGCGCATAGTTCCTCCGCGCTCATGCCTTCTGCGCGATACTCTTTCAACACTGCCAGAGGCAGACTTTGGGCGATCTGCATAGTGTTCAGTTTATTCTTGCTGTAGCCCAGGGCTTCAAAGATACCTTCATAAAATATCTGCTCAAAACTGCTAAGCGATAACGCTGTGTTGAAGCGTTTAATCTTACCCTCAAAGCGGCGGATTCCGGCACTGTGGAGGATTGCTTGCAGACGATCCTTATCCACTGCCGAGAGCAGATCACAATACACTGCGGCCGTGGCGGGAATCTCCAGATTCTGGTTCAGCTTCATAATGTCTTCACTCAGCTGATGTTCCAGTTCCAAGATCTCTACCGCACTTCCATCTTCGAGGATCGTAAGCTCATAGGGTGAATTGTGTTTGAGCACCACATGCAGGATCACTTTGTTGTAATAAACATCCTCATGGTGGTTGTGCGCTTGCCAGTCTGTGGTTTTGAGGTGAATCTCGATATCTCCGCGCAGTTGCTCACCGGCCAGCTCGATTATAGCATTCTTAAAATCCGGCCCGCGGCCGGTATTAAATTGGCCCTGATAGACTACTCGCAGATCTTTTCTACTGATGCATCGCAGATCCGGAGTCAGATGTCCCTCATCCCAGATGTGATAGAGGAATCTTTCTTCCATATTGCTCGTCTCTCCTCTTAGCTGGGTCCAACCGGCATCAGAAATAACGCTCTAAAAAACGCATACGTTCGCGAGCTGAGGCAGAATTCGCGTATCTATGCGGAGTATATTTGATGGGATTGCTGAGTATGGAGATCATGCGCATGGTCTGGCTTCGGTTCAATCTGGAAGTGCTTTTGCCATAGTAAGCGCGGGCGGCAGTCTCTATGCCATATACTCCCTTGCCCCATTCCACATAGTTGAAATACAGCTCCAGCATACGCTTCTTGGTCATAGTAATTTCCATGATGATGGTTACCTGAACTTCCAGGTATTTGCGGAAGTAATTGCGATCCGTAGTCAGAAAGATGGAGCGCGCCAGTTGATTGCTGAGAGTTGAGGCTCCAAAGCGGATCTTTCCGGCTTTTTTATTGCGCTGATAGGCTTCTTTTACCATCTTCCACTCAAAGCCAAAATGCTGGTAGAAATTGCCGTCTTCAAGGGCAATTAACATATCCTGAGTGCGTTGCGGGATCTTCTCCAGCTTAATGTATTCGCGTTTGTAGATGGGGTGGCCCCGGACAATGTAACGTTGAATCATGAGCGGAGTGACGGGAGGATTGATGATGTTGTAAAGCAGTGATAGGGCCGCAACAATGCCCCAGAACCATAAATGAGCATATAGAATAAAACGAAGTACCTTACTGAAGATACTTCGTTTATTTTTTTTCTTTGCTTTCGCCATTTTTGCCCTCAAGAAAAGGGTTTATTTGCTCTCCTGCTTATTTACAAAAGCTGCTAGACGAGCCTTTCTGCGGCTGGCTGTACGTTTGTGGATTACACCATTCTTGGCGGCTTTATCCAGCTGAGCATACAGTTTATTCAGCTGTTCGGCACGGTTTTCAGGGTTCATTTGGATCTCTTTGGTAAGGGTTCTGATAGTGCGTTTCACGTAGTTGTTCCGGGCAGCTCTTTTTTTGTCTGTACCCATGCGTTTTAGGGGAGATTTGTGTTGTGGCATCGATTCCTCTTCTATATTAGTTAGCATTTTTTGCCACAGTGTTTAAGGCCTAGTTTATGTCAACAAGTATTTTCGCACTTAAGCGCATCCAGTAGCTTAACTAATTGTTTATCTATGCTATAAGAATCTATATTGCCCTTTCGCCTTTGGCCGAGTTCCATCTTATCTACCCAAGCAGTCGCATCTGCAATATCCTGATAAGAAAAAACCTTAGCATTATCTATTGTCATCAATATTCGGGCTGCTGCACTGGATGGATGCGAAAAGCAGAGTATGGGGCTACCGGAAGCTATATATTCAAAGAGTTTGGTGGTCAATATGCCTTGATTGCCTTCGTAGTCATTTACCAATAGCAAGAGTAATTCGGAATCCACCATCTCTTTCAAAGCCTCTTTGTGACTTACAAAAGCTTTCATCTCTACCGGATTCGCGCAGCTCTTGCTCAAAGACAGCTCTTCTTCAGGATTCAGACGCGTACCAAAGAAACTGAGCCGAAAATCTCGCTTGATGTTTCGACAAAGCTCCGAAATGATATCAGGGTCTTGCCCGGCAGTCAATTGACCTATATACTTTATCCTGAAAACACCGGACGCGCTGTACTTCATGCCCTCAAAATCCCGGGGATCATATCCGTTCAAGATCACTTCTTTTTTCCCTTCAGGCAAAGCTTTTGATATAGCTTCAGATACTATCAAGGCTGTATCTGTACTTGCCAATACTTTGGCTTCCAGGTATTTATGCAGTTTTCTGGTGAGCGCACAGGGGGGATTTAGCTTCATGTAGTGGATTTCACTCCAGGGATCCCGAAAATCTGCCAGCCAGCGGATGCTTAGCTGCCTGCGCAGTTTCATCCCGATGAGATGACTGCTGTGGGGCGGGCCGGTGGTGATTATCAGGTCATAAGGCCCGCGTTTCAGCTCTTCAAAGGCAGCCTTGTATGCTGCCGGATTCCAGAATACGCGCAGATCCGGTATGATCAGATTCAGCCTTAGCCGGATCAGGAATTGGGCAAATATACCTGCTTGACGGGGTAAACGGCCGTATGGAATGGCTTTGTCTTTGCCAAACAGCGCTTTCCAGCCTTTTTGCAAGGATGGCGCTTTGACGCGGATGACCTTTACACTATCGGGAATCTTGGCACACAATGCTTCATCCAAAAAAGGGTAATCACCATCTTTCGAACACAACACTGTGATGTGGCATCCAGCTTCCACCAAACGGGGGATAAAGCGGATCCACCGCTGCACAGGAGCTCCACCACAGGGGGGAAAGTAATAGCTGATCAATAATATGCGCATCAGGCCAGGATCAGTTTTACCAGTTCAAACCAGGTATTTTTCTTTTTAAAGTTTCGGATTCCTTCCTGCATTCCCTTACTCATATCTTTGCTGTAATAGCTGATGATGGCAGCAGCCAGGGCAGGTGGATTATCCGGAGGTACCAGCAAGCCGGTTTGTCCCTGTTCCACATACTCGCTCAGACCACCGATATCGGAAGCTACAACAGGGGTATCATAGCTGTATGAAGTGGCAATTACTCCGCTTTGTGTAGCGCTTTTGTAGGGCAGGATACAAAGATCGCTCTGGCGGAAATAATCGGCAACTTCCTCGTCGCTGATATAGCGGAAATTGGTTTCCACACTAGCGGAAAGATCCAGCAGTTTGATCTTCTCTTCATATGCAGCTTTGTCCTTATAAACCGTTCCGGCTATCACCAGCCGAATATCAGGTATGGCTACCCGGATGATGGGCATGGCTTCCAGCAATACATCCAGGCCCTTGTAGCCCTTGATCATGCCAAAGAAAAGGATACGGGGCAGGGCGTTGGTCTTTGAGGTGTGCCCGCTGTAGCTATCGTATATCGGGTGAAAACCCAGCTTCGCTTTGCGCACGATCCGGCTGGGAAGATTGCGTTTCAGCTCCAGAAGACAGGATTTGCTGAGTACTACGATCTCATCTGCTTTAGAGAATACATATCTCAACAGCGAGCGAGACGCTATCCAATCCTCATGTGGAGTGATATTGTGCGCCAGGATCACTTTGCGGCCATGATTGAGCTTGCGCAGGATGCTGCCATAAGCAGGAGCAAAGAAAGGCAGCCACCAAGAGACGATCGTGATATCCGGCTTATATATGTTTATGGCTCTGGCGCATTTATCCCAAGTATGGGGCAGGTATGGGATCAGTATGCGCTGATTCGGCAGAGCTGTATCGATGTCATCTTCCTGCTTCCCGGCAGGGAATAGAATCTGTGGATATTGCTTTCGGAAGTTAAAAAAGCATACTTCATGACCCTCTCTGGTCATTTCATTGGCCAAATGGCTGGCAAACAAAGAGATGCCACCGCGATAAGGAGGGGCGGGGCCCAAAAAAGCTATTTTCATCTTTACTCCGGGATTTGGGACTGCGAGAAAAATCTTCTCACCGTGTCCGCGTCGTCGTATTTACCAAACAGGGCCATCAGTTTTAGCCGAACTTTTATCCCTTTCAGGTCTCCGGCGAGTATGGCCCCCATATCGCGAAGATGTTTACCTCCGCCCTTATAACCGTATTCCGGCAACACTCTTCCGGTATGAGTGCGGGACGTGATCACTACCAGGATGTTTTTATCAAGTGCGCGTTTGATGTGGGGCAGTATCTCCTCCGGCAAATTTCCGCGCCCGAATGCTTCGATCACGATGGCACGCGCTCCGCTGTCGATACTGCAGTTTATATATCTGCCATCCAGCCCGCAGACTGCTTTGATGAGATCTACACGGGTATCCAAAGCTTCTGTCCACACATTTTCGCGATATAGGCTGTCGCGATGATACACAATACAATCCGGATCTACAATGCCCAGCGGACCCAAGCCCGGACTGGTGAAGGCGTCCACTTTTCCGGAATCTGATTTTACCACATCACGAGCTGTGTGGATCTCGTCGTTCATAACCACGAACACGCCTTTGTCGAAGCTTTCATGATTGCTGGCAACACGCACGCTGCCGATGATGTTCCGGGGACCGTCCAGCCCCAAATCGCTGCCGCTGCGCATTGCGGCGGTGAAGACGACAGGCTTGCGGGTGGTAAGCACCAGATCCGCCATGAAAGCACTTTCTTCCAGAGTATCGGTACCGTGAGTAACTACAATGCCATCGTAGCCTAAAATCTTTGTATCTATTAGCTTTGCCAGGCCAAACATCATCTCTGGTGTCATGTAAGGACTGGGAACATTCAGATAATCCATTACATCCACGTTTGCCACGCCCTCAAGCTGGGGAAATTGCGTAAGGAAATCGGCCAATTCTGAAGTGGGTACCACCCCCAGATTGCCTACACTTTTCATCGAGATGGTACCACCGGTCATAATGAGCAGGATATTTTTCATTATCTCACCTTATAAGGTATTGGATCTTTAGTTCCGGAATTTGCAAAAGCTTTGAGGCGCAACTGACAACTGGGGCAGTCTCCGCAAGCCTGATCCTCGGCAAAGTAACAGCTCCAGGATAGTTCAAACGGCGCATTCAGGGAATGTCCCAACTGTACGATTTCGGACTTGCTGTGATGCAAGACCGGAGTTTTTATGCTGATATTGGCAGCCAGAGTGCCTTGTTTTATCACATCATTCATGGCCTCAAAAAAGCTCTCCCGGCAATCCGGATATCCGGAGCTGTCTTCCTCCACCGCACCTATATAGATGCTATCTGCTTCAATGACCTCTGCCCATGCAATTGCCGCGCAGAGCATTGTGGCATTACGAAAGGGAACGTAGGTATTGGGAACCCCATTGTCCTCACTCAGTGACATATCTTTATCTGTCAAAGCCGAACCACCGATCTCCGCGAGCCACCGATAGTCTACTACTCTTGCTTCCCGGGACTTGTAATGGCTTGCGATTTGCCGGAAACACCATTTTTCTTTTGATTCGGTACGTTGACCATAGGAGAAATGCAACAGATACAGTTCGTCACATTCTCGTGCCGCGATGGCAGCCGTAACCAGAGAGTCCATCCCTCCGCTCAGTAATACTATAGCTCGTGTCATCCTCATTCCTGTTAATGTTCTTTTTGCAAGGATATAGCATATGCCTTTTATGTCAAGCACAAAGCGGTGATTGTGCTTGACGAATTTACACAATCTCAGATATTGCCCACAATAGCTATTTTACGAGGTTAATATGAAATATGACGTTTTAATAATCGGTGCCGGTCCCGCCGGACTCAGTGCCGCGATATACAGCGCTCGCGGGGGATTGAAAACAGCGATCTTCGAGAAAGCAATGGTAGGCGGGCAGATCAATGTAACCGACGAAGTGGAAAACTATCCCGGTTTTGAAGAACCCCTTTCCGGCTTTGAATTGACTGCAAAAATGCACGCTCAAGCGGAACGCTTCGGGGCAAGATTCATTGAAGAAGAGATTACTGCAATGGGCATGGAAGGATTGTGTAAGGTGATTGAGACCGATAGCGGTAAATACCGCGCCAAAAGCGTGATTATCTGCACAGGAGCGCATCCCCGCCGGCTGAATATTCCCGGCGAAGAACGACTTACCGGACGCGGTGTATCATATTGTGCCACATGCGATGGAGCTTTGTATCGTGATAAAGTGGTTGCAGTTGTTGGCGGAGGTGACAGCGCTATTGAGGAAGGCATCTTTCTTAGCAGATTTGCCAGAAAGGTAATAGTGATCCATCGCCGGGATGAGCTGCGCGCGCAAAAGATCATTCAAGACAGGGCTTTCAAAAACCCAAAGATGGAATTCATCTGGGACACGGTGGTGCAAGAAATTCATGGTGAAGAAAGAGTAGGCCAATTGGAACTGGTAAACCGTAAAAGCAAGGAAATCAGTATGTTGCCGGTGGATGGAGTTTTTATCTACGTGGGAATATTACCAAACAACGAGCTTTTGGAATCCCGCATCGAGCTGGATAGCGCAGGTTTTGTACTCACAGACGACCATATGCACACCAATATTCCCGGTATCTATGCGGCCGGAGACATCCGCCACACAGTACTGCGACAGGTAGTTACCGCCACTTCCGATGGCGCTGTCGCAGCGTGGAGCGCAGAAAAATGGATCATCGAAAACTACGACGCCTTAGAGGTGGAAAGTGCCAAATAGCAAAGAAATACGTAGCCAATTCATAGAGTTCTTTTTAGCTAGAGGACACAGCTTTGTGCATTCGTCCCCTGTTGTTCCCCTGAACGATCCCACTCTTCTCTTTGCCAATGCCGGCATGAACCAGTTTAAAAGCATCTTTCTGGGCAACAAAGATGCAGATCATAGCCGGGCCGTTAACTCCCAAAAGTGCATCCGTGCCGGCGGAAAGCACAACGATCTGGAAGAAGTGGGCAAAGATGGCTATCATCACACCTTCTTTGAAATGCTCGGCAATTGGAGTTTTGGCGATTATTACAAAGCGGAAGCCATCCAATGGGCTTGGGAATTGCTAACGCAGATCTGGGGCCTGGACAAAAAGCTGCTCTATGCCACTGTGCACGATAGTGATCAGGAAGCCTACGAACTCTGGCAAAAGCACAGCGATATCGAAACTTCACACATCTCCTTTCATGGCGATAAAGACAACTTCTGGGAGATGGGCGATACCGGACCCTGCGGCCCCTGCTCCGAGATCCATATCGATCGGGGTCCAAGTCACTGCAATAAGCAAGGCGTTCCCGGCCACGTTTGCAGCGTTAATGGCGATTGTGACCGATATATCGAGCTTTGGAATCTGGTTTTTATCCAATACAACCGTGAAGAGGACAGATCATTAAGTCCATTGAAACAACGTTTTGTGGATACAGGTGCCGGGCTGGAACGCATCACACAGGTATTGCAGGACAAGAACACGAACTACGAGACAGATCTTTTTATGCCCATCATTATGCGGATAGCGGACTTGAGTGGAAAAGCCTATGGCCCCAAAGATGGGATGAGTCACCGGGTTATCGCAGATCATATTCGATGCCTGTGTTTTGCCCTTGCCGATGGTGGCTTCCCTTCAAACGAAGGCCGTGGCTACGTATTAAGGCGGATATTGCGCCGCGCCGCCCGTCATGGTAGACTTCTGGGCTTTGCCGAGCCATTTTTGTTCCACCTGGTGGATACTGTGGTCGATATCATGGGACACCATTTCACCGAGTTGGTGGGCAAGGAAGCCTACATAAAGATGGTGATAAAAGCCGAAGAAGAACGCTTCAACAAAACTCTGGACACAGGTTTACATAAGTTTGATGAGATTTGCGCCCGGCTGGATGCTAAGATGATTGATGGCAAGGATGCTTTCATGCTCTACGATACCTACGGTTTTCCGCTTGATCTCACCATGTTGCTGGCTGAAGAGAAGGGCTTCGAAATAGACTATCGCGGCTTCGATGACGAGATGGATAATCAGCGTGAGCGAGCCCGCAAAGCATCCAAATTCGGAGCCGGTAAGAATGATGAGGATTGGATTGAACTGCGCCCTGCCCTGCCTACTCTGTTCACCGGTTACGAAAAGCATGAAGATACAGCTTTTATCCAGCGCTACAGTGTGGGAGCAGACCAAGTGATCGCAATCCAGCTCTCGCAGACTCCATTCTACGCGGAAAGCGGAGGACAGGTAGCAGATACCGGAAGAATCTACAATGATGAATGTGAATTCATCGTGCATGACGTACAGAAGATTGATGACGCTTTTATTCACTATGCCACTTTGAAAAGCGGCACTGTATCCACAAAAATACTCACTGCCGAGATTGATAGCTCCCGCCGGGCTGACATCGCTCGCAATCACAGCACCACCCATCTATTGCACACAGCATTACGCTCTGTTTTGGGAGATCACGTTCAACAAAAAGGTTCCATGGTGCATGCGGATTATCTTCGTTTTGATTTCACCCATTTCCAAGCTCTTACCGGCTCTGAGACCAATAAGGTGGAAGACATTGTGAATACTGCGATTCGGGATAATATGCTCATCAGCACCGATATTCAAAGCATCGATGAAGCAAAAGCAAGTGGTGCTACCGCGCTATTCGGTGAAAAATACAGCGACGAAGTCCGCGTGATCAGCATTGATAACTATTCCAAGGAACTCTGTGGAGGTACTCATGCCTCAGCCACGGGTGAGATCGGCATCTTCAAAATAATCTCCGAAGGCTCCACTGCCGCAGGGATCAGGCGTATCGAAGCTGTTACCGGGCGCGCCGCGCTGGATTATATCTCACAGATGCAAGCTAGTCTTCTGAAAGTATCCGAATTGCTTTCCTGCCCCGTAAACATGATAGAACAAAAGCTGCAAGCGCAGAAACAGCACATCACTGATCTGGAGAACAAGATTAAGCAGCTGGAAGCGGAACGCAGTTTGACCATGATTGACAATATGCGTGCCAAAGCCAAGGATTACTCAGGTTATCGGCTTATTATCGAAGAAATTCCCGAAGGCAGCGATCTGAAATCCTTCGCGGACTCCCTGCGAGAAAAACTTAGTGATGAAATTGCTGTAATACTATGTAAGAAAGGGGATAAGCTTTCTATACTTACAGTAGTAGCTAAGAATCTCTTGCCGAAATATAACGCCGGCAAGATCGTATCTGCTATAGCTGCCAAACTTGGCGGAAAGGGCGGTGGGCGACCGGACAGCGCGCAAGCCGGATGCAGCAATCCCGGCGACCTCAGCTCCTTGCTTCATGCCATTCCGGAGATTATCCAAAACACACAATGAAAATCCTGATCCTGCGCCTCAGTTCACTGGGGGATATCGTTCTCACACAACCCATTGCAGCTTGGCTGAGAGCAGAGTACCCCGGGGCACAGATCGATTATGTAGTAAAAGAACAATTCGTCGAGCTCGTGACCCTGATGAGTTGCGAGCTCAATCCCATTGTCTACTCAAAGAGCATAAGAGCACATATCGCGCTCTTTCGGGCAAGATACGACATCGTTATCGACCTGCATGGAAAACTCTCCACATACCTGCTCAAAATCGCTTCCAGGGGCAAACGTAGTGTTTGTTACCACAAGGCCCGCTCTCAAAGAAAGAGAATAGTAAGGGGCGACAGGTCTTTATATATCAAATCTACGACGGATCTGTACAAGACTGCATTGCTGCAGATCAGCTCCCGGGTTTCTTTGCAAGCTCCGCGCCTGTATCCTCTTTCACATGTCGAAGAGCCTGTTCTTCCTGATGCAGCAAAAAAGATAGCGATATTTCCCGGGGCTACTCACAATACCAAGCGTTATCCGTTAAAGTACTTTAAAGAGCTTATCAAAGAAAGCCCGAAGGACTTTCAGTATATAATACTCGGATCCACCTCCGAAGCGGATATGTGCCGGAGCCTGGTGCTGGATTACAGAACCATTAATCTATGTGCCATGCTTAGTTTTGCCCAATTGCTTACCTTGCTCCAAGGCTGTGATTGGGTGATTAGTTCCGATAGCGGCCCCATGCACATGGCAGCCGCTCTGCAAAGACCGCAAATAGCCATCTTTGGCGCTACTCATCCCCGTCTGGGTTTTGCTCCCCAAAATACCAAAGCCCATATCTTATGTGCCAATCTGGACTGTCAGCCTTGCTCCCTGCATGGCTCGGACAAGTGCCCGCAGGGGCATCACCGCTGTATGCTCAGCATCAAGCCCGAAAGCATCTTAAAAATCTTATCCGATAACTCTAATTGATTGTCCAAAGAAGCCCTGTCATAATAGCATGTTCGGTATCGCATCAGAAGGATTAGAAGAACAATTTGGCGGCAAACGGCATGTGCGTGCACCGATTAGATCCACCCATGCTAAAGCGTTCACGATGTTTCAGGATCGGTAATACTTTAGATAGAACTGATGTGACTGATTATTCTCCAATTACAGATTATGAGATTAGGGCTCATCCGGGATCGAATGGCTCGATAATTCCAGCTCCAACAGTTGTACCTGCCAAAACTCCATAACCGAGTAAATGGGGCTCACACCGGGTATTAACGATTCCTATATGAATAAACTCTACGACTTGCTTATCAATCAGTCCGATCAGCAGTTCAAAGCAACGCTGCTCGATCTTGCCATAATATCCAATATCAGCGGCAATCTCAAGCCAATCTCAAGGACAGACAAGTCGCGAATACATACTACGTTCTCACTTCTGGTGTTTTATCGATGCTATCTGAACAAATACTACACTTCTTCACATTTTTCAACCACATAACCGGGCTTATCTTTGTGCTCCAAACTAGCCATTATTCTCTTTGACTCGCTTCGCTTGCAAGCCCACCCAGCTCTTCACCACTGCTGTGTGCTGTCCATAATCTGAATTGTCGCGGCAGTATAAGTTCACAATGATTGGGATACTCACGTAATCCACTATTTCTATATATGAAGAACCAGACACTGCAAGAGCATCTGGTTCAAGCCCACTATAATCTTGGTTTACTCTATGGAGCCTGCGTCCATATAAACTTCTGCCACAGTGGGATGAGCGTGGATGGTGCGGGCGAGGTCGAAAGTAGTACCTTCCAGTTCCATCAGTATTCCTGCTTCGCTGATGAGGTCGGTAGCGTGTTCGGAGACCATTTGCACACCCAGCACTTCATGATACTTAGTTTCGTATAGTATGCGAATAAAGCCCTCGGATGTTCCTTCCGCCAGTGCTTTGCCATTCGCGTTCAGGGAGTATTGATTTACCTTGTAGTCTATGCCGGCGGCCTTAATCTGCTCTTCTGTCATGCCAATCTGTGCCATTTCTGGCTCGCTATAGATGTTCAGGGGGTAGGATCGATCTTCTCGGGGCAATTCAACCTTCATGATGGTATCGATTACTTCTAAAGCTTGCGCGGATGCCACGTGGGCCAGATAGCTTTTGCCATTCACATCACCGGCTGCGTATATGCCGGGGATGCTGCTTTGGTGAAATCTATCGGTTTTGATAAAGCCCTTTTCCAGCGTGATATCAGGCACCGTTTCTGGTAATACTGCGTCTCTGAAGCTAACATTTATAGCCATATCGAAGGGATATTCTTTATCTTTGAATACGATGGATTTATCCTTGATTGTAGCTTCAGCTATGGGGATTAGAGGAATCTTATCTTTTTTGAGTTTCTTTTGGATGAAGGATTCCAGATAGCTATCCAGTGAGGGTATCAGGGGCAATTCATCGGCCAGGATTATCGGTTCTTTGCCAATCATATTGAAGAATTGAGCCAGTTCAACCAAGTTAGCGCCTCTGCCCACCAGAAGCGGTTTTTCGGGCAGACTCTCCAGGCTGTATAGTTCTTCCAGGTTCAGAGCTTCCACAAAGTCCTGCCGCGGGGCAGGGCGTGAACCAGTGGCAATGAGGATATTTTTTGTCTCAAAGACCCGTTTATCTGCTTCAACCTGTGTAGGGGAGAGGATTTTAGCTTCTGCTTTGAGAAATTCCACTCCGTTCTTCTTCCAGAGGAATTCGATGCCCCGGCTTAGTTTGGATACTATCTGTTGCGTCCGTTTGACCGCCTGTTGCCAATCGAAAGATAGGGTGGCAGTATCTATGCCGCTTATGCCAAAATCTGCTGCTGAACGCACTTTTTGCAGCATTTTGGCAGATTCCAATATGCTCTTGGTGGGTATGCAGCCCCAGTTCAGACACATTCCACCCACATATTTTTTGTCGATTACCAGGGTTTTGAGCCCGCGTTGGCCTGCCTTGATGGCGGCTACATACCCAGCGGGACCGCTGCCGATTATTATCAAATCATATATCATACTATCCCCCTTAAAGCATCATTTGCATTGGTTCTTTCAGATAACCGAGCACTTCATTCACAAATCTGCTTACTTCTGCGCCATCCACGATGCGATGGTCCACACTCATACTGATGGGCATCACATTGCCGATAACTATCTGATTGTCCTTGATTACTGGCTTTTGCGCGATGCGGCCGATCCCAAGGATTGCCACTTGCGGATATGGGATTACGGGAACGGCAAAGTAGCCCCCAATCGAGCCATAAGACGTGATGCTGAATGTGCCGTCTTTGAGGTCGTCCAGCGTCAATTTGCGGTCACGGGCTCTTTCTGCCAGGCTCTTGATCTCAGTTGCCAATTCAGTCAGGGATTTTGCCTCAGCATCTCGTATCACAGGCACCACCAAGCCATTATCGGTATCCATGGCAATGCCCAGATTGATATAATTCTTATATATGATGCGCTCATTTTCCATGTCGAGTTCTGCATTCAGAACAGGATGATGCTTTAGAGCCAGGGCTATAGCTTTGATCACAAAGGGCAGATAGCTGAGCTTGATATTCTTTTCGGCAATCAGCTCATTCAGCCGTGCCCGGGTATTTACCAATTCACTAATCTCCACTTCGTCCATGATGCTCATATGCGCGGTATTCTGCTTGCTGCGCAACATGTTTTTGGCGATAGTCTTGCGAATCTGAGAGAGGGGCTCAAAACGGATCCTGTCGCCGGCTCCTTCCTGCTTGGGCTTACGGTCCAACTGCTGTTGAGCCGCAGGTCGGAAGTTCCGGATATCCTTTTTTGTTACTCTGGCTGCGGGTCCTGTTCCCTGTACTTGATTGATGTCGATCCCGAGGTCTTTTGCCATAGCTCTGGCCACGGGAGTAGCCAGGGCCTTCTTGCGCGGTTTTGATTGCTCTTTGGCAGCTATACCTTCATCCCCGGCAGGCAGATAAGCACCGTCTCCGGCAACCTCGATCGTGCCCACCACACCGCCAAAACCTTCTTCATCCACAGTCTCAGTGGAGGCTGCTTTGGGTTCTTCTGTGGCAGCATTCTGCGCCGCTTCAGCCTCCACACCCTCAATATCGATCTCCACCAGGGCCGAGCCTACCTTCACGGTATCGCCAATGCCGCCAAAACGAACAGCTATCACACCGCTTTTTGGAGATGGTATGTCCGTGACTACCTTATCGGTTTCCATTTTCACCAGAGGATCTCCACTTTCAATCGTGCTGCCCTTATCTACATACCATTCTAATATTTTACCTTCTTCCAGACCTTCACCGATATCGGGAAACTTAAATATATAACGCATTACTGACTCCTTTAATACCTTATCAGACGCTCAATCTCGGCGGATATTCGTTCGGGATTGATCATGTAGTGCTTTTCACCCAGAGGCAAGGGAATCACCGTGTCGAAACCGGTCAAACGAGTGGGTGGTGCTTCCAGGGATAAAAATGCCTCTTCATTGATTATGCTGATGAGCTCAGCGGCAGGACCATAACTCTGCGGGGCTTCGGTCACCACCAAAGCTCTGCCGGTCTTACGCACTGATTTGGAGATGGTCTCGCGGTCAATGGGCCAGATGCTGCGCAGGTCAATCAACTCCACACTATAATCCTTTGCTTTGGCCATAGCTATAGCTTTCTGTGCTTCACGAACCATGGCACCATAAGCGATTACCGTAATCTGACTGCCATCTTGCAGCACTTTGGCTTTACCGAGGGGAATGCGATATATCTCATCTGGAACTTCCTGCTTGATGGCCCGGTAGATCCGTTTGGGCTCCATAAAGATCACAGGGTCCGGGTCTTCTATCGCAGAGATCAATAATCCCTTGGCGTCATACGGAGTGGAAGGAATCACCACCTTCAAACCGGGTGTGTGCCCAAAATATGCCTCAGGACTCTCACTGTGATGCTCCAAAGCATTGATGCCGCCGCCATAAGGTATGCGGATCACCATGGGCACCGTGAATTTTCCCCGAGTGCGATTGCGGAATCGGGAGATGTGGCTGAAGATTTGATTGAAAGCCGGGTAAGAAAAGCCGTCAAATTGCATTTCAATGATTGGTTTCATGCCGGATATCGCCATACCCAGCGCCGTGCCCGCGATGCCGGATTCTGCCAGGGGACTGTCGAAGACCCGATCCGCGCCATGCTTTTCCTGCAAGCCTTCTGTAACGCGGAATACTCCGCCTTCCACGCCTACGTCTTCACCGTAGACCACGATGCTTTTATCTTCTTTCAGTTTTATGTCCATTGCGTCGTTAATTGCTTGTACCAGATTCATTACCTTCATTTTGCGCCTCTCAGATAGTTCTCATAGTTGTTTTTCTGACGTTTCAGCTCATCCGGCATTTCATCGTACATATAGCCAAATACGTCTTCCAGAGGATATTCCGGGTGTTTTTCCGCAGCCTCAAATTCACTGTCGATATGCTTTTTAAATTGCTTGATGAGCTGCTCTTCATCATTCAAAGCATCCAGGCCGGCATGCTTGATGTACCCTTTCAAGCGTTTTAGTGGATCCTTCTCTGCCCAATGTGCTTCCTCTTCTTTGCTGCGATATTTGCTGGGATCGTCGGATGTGGTATGAGCCCCGGCTCGATAGGTGCGGGCCTCGATGAGGAAGGGGCCCTTGCCGGAAACTGCGTGTTCACGAGCAAAAGACAGCGCTTCGTGCATGGCAAAGAAATCGTTGCCATCCACCAGCAGGGAGTCAATGTTGTAGGCAATACCTTTCACCGCGATGTTAATGGATTTGGTTTGCATCGCTAGCGGAACCGAGATGGCAAACTGATTGTTTTGTACGATGAAGACCACCGGGGCATTCCAAACCGCTGCAAAGTTCATGGCTTCATGAAAATCACCCTCGGAAGTGCCGCCATCTCCCACATAGGCAAATACTGCCGTGTCCTTCTCTTTGTTATAGTTGATAGCATATCCCAAACCTGCTGCGTGTACGAGTTGTGAGGCGATGGGAACCGATACCGGCAACATGCGCTTGGCCTTTTCAAAACGGGAGCCGTCTTCCTGCCCTTTGAAATAGAGGAAGATCTCGCGCAAGCTTACTCCTTTGGCCAACCAAGCACCCAATTCACGGAAGGCGGGAACCAGCCAGTCCTGTTCTTGAGTAACCATGCCGGCAGCTATGTGGATGGCTTCCTGTCCCAGATTTGGAGGGTAAGTGAACATCCTGCCTTGGCGCTGATAGCTTACTGCCATCTGGTCGGCAGTTCGTTCAAACAGCAGATCCTTGTAAGCTTTCAATATCTGCTCTTGATCCAGAGCGGGTTTCCACTTAGCGTTCAAGGGCTTTCCCGCATCATCTAAAAGCTGAAATGCCTTGTTTTTTATCGGATCATATTTATCTAATGCTTTATAATCAAACATGTTGTACCACCTGTATTTTTAATATCCTACCTATAGAATAGGTGATAACGGTGAAAAGGCAAATGATTTATCCCAAAGATTGCTTAGACTTCCGCAATTTAAGATATGTGTGACATATTTACCCCTGTAGCCGGGGCTTGCGTTTGTGATCGGGACGAACTCATTGGGGAAGAGAACCTTGCAACTGTGTTAGTATACCAGGATTATCCCGGGAGAATAGCGAAGGTCGGAAGAACCCGGAGATGAAAGATCATTCGGATACAAAATCATGTATTACCCTAGTCCTGAAAAGTGTCGAGTACTTAGCTGCTTTCCTCGCTTGAGGCTTCATAATCTATCATCAGTCTCTGTAACCCAAAGCTACCAAAATCAACCAAATTCTGTGGCCTGCCCGGCAGCAAAATTGGCAGCAAAATCAGGAAAGACCACTTTTTCCACCCAATTTCTCCCTGTATAAAGGGCGTTCATCACTTCTTTATCAAGCGTTAATCAAGCGTTAATTATTAACGCTTGATTAACGCTTGATGACCACTTGATTAACACTGTCTACAGAAGTGACACCAAGATTCCAAAAATTGGTCTTTCCACCACCACCACCAGCCTCACAGCAGCCTCAGAGCCTGCTCACATACTGCTCAACTCATACGCTCACATGCCGATCACTCATGCCGCTCAAGAAGAATCCTCATCCCATAGTAAATTGCATTTTGCACAACGATTCTGTGTGTAGATTGATATTGTAGAAAGCTCAAGACAAACAGCTTTATTTGAAAATTCAAAGTATGAACGGGTAAAAAAATGGACTCAGACCGCGGGGAAAAAAGAGACCAAATACTGCCAAGCAAAATAATTATAAAAGAAAATCGATGATTGTTGAAGGATATCAACAAAATTTGGGTTTCCGGGAGTGGGTTTTGTATCTGAAATTAAAGGCTAACATGCTTAATGGTAACAGGATAAGGTATTATAACAAAATAAACTTGATACTTTATGTGCTTTGTAGTTACACAAAGTTTTGCTTGCACTATAAATCGGTCTTAGAATTATTGCTTTAATCAAAGTCATCTGGGAGTCGCGTATGTTATTTACATTGAGTGATGGAAAATCTGTCGATTTGTCCCGGATAGTGAGAATATCATCGATTCGGGATTTTGGCAAGGATACCCAGACGATCTCGCTGAGTAAGATTGGATATACCATCCATCTTGACGGTCGGGAATACGTTGAGGTATGTCGTAACTACCACTTCTCGGATTGGGCACAAGTGAAGACAGATCTGGAAAAGGATCGTAAAGATCTGATATCCAGATGGGAAGCAGAAAGAAAGGCTAAATGAGTATAAAAAAAGAGGCTGGAGAGAATTCCAGCCTCTCGTGTTTATCTCATCAGAATTGTTGTTTTTCGGGGTTTATCGGGCTTAGCATCAGAGCATTCTCGCCGGCAAAATCCTGCCACAGTTCAAACACTTTGATGTATTCTTCACTCACGGCTTCCAAGGCTTCCAAGCCCAGGACATTCATCAAGGAATTGCTGTTCAGTTGCACACTTATTCCTTCGTTGGAACTCGTGGCGTCCACCATACGAATTTCTCCGGTGATGCCGCTTACTTCGCGCATATGATTCAGAGCTACGTCGAGCCCGCCCAAGTCATCGATCAAACCGTTGTTTTTGGCTTGCTCGCCGGTCCACACACGGCCTTGAGCCAGGGCATGGACTTGTTCATTACTCAGGTTCTTTCTTCCGGCATCCACTTTGTTCACAAAGTCTTCATATGTGTGTTCGATATAACTGGTAAACATATCTTTTTCATCTTGGGTCCAGGGTCTGTGCATTGCGCCCAGATCGGCCTTTTCGCCCATCTTTACGGTATCCCAATTAACTTTGATCTTTTTGAACATCTCTGTGGCATTGAAGACCATGCCGATAACTCCGATGGAGCCGGTGAGTGTGGCTGGATCGGCGATGATGCGATCTGCTTTGGCAGAGATGTAGTAACCGCCACTGGCTGCGACGCCCGCCATAGACACAACCACGGGTTTTTTGTTCTCGCTTTGCGCCAGATTCAGTTCGCGCAGGATTATGTCGGAAGCTTGCGCGGAGCCACCGCCGCTATCTACCCGTAGGATTATCCCTTTGTATTTCTTATCCTTACGTGCAGCGCGGATCAGATTCACAGTGCTTTCATGAGCGATCTTTTGACCGGGCATGCCTTTGCCCATCACGATGTTTCCGCTGGCGTAGATCATAGCAATGAGGTTTTCTTTGGGCTTTGACCAGTCGTATGAACGGTAATCTGCCAGACTTCCGTTTTTGCCGGAGAAGCCAAAATCTTCTTTCAGACTGCTAGGTAATTCATCTTGATATATGATACCGTCAATCAATCCGGCATCCAGAGCATCTTGCGCTATGTAATAGGGACCTTCATCGACAAGAGTTTGAACCGGTTGGTGCAGCTTGCTTCCTCTGCCGAGATTGATTTGAGCCACCATTTGGTCGTAGAGGTTTTGCAAGATGGATTCATATACTTCACGTTCGTCTGCGGTCATATTGCTTTCGCTGAACATGTTGCCGGCGTTCTTGTATTTGTGGCTACGGAAATTCAGCATCTCAATACCCAGGCTGTTCAGGGTATCTTTTAGATAGGGACTGCTGATTGACAGGCCGCGCAAATCCAAGCCGCCCATTGGGTTCAGGTAGATCTTGTCCGCGATTGCAGAGGCGAAGATGTATCCGCCATTGGAGATGTTGTCGTAATACACGCTCACTTTTTTGCCGTCTGATTTGAAATCCTGAAAGAGGGAAACCAACTCCTGCTGCAAGGCAAAAGAAGTAGCATAAGAGGGATTTACCAGCAGGATACCGGAAACGCCGGGATCTTCTTTGGCTTGTTTCAAAGTAGCGGCGATACTCTCGATGTCCCGGGTGTCTTGGGTATAGATATGAAAGGGCCCTAACTTGTATTTGGGAGCTTTGTATGTCACAACAGTGCCTCGGGCTTTCATTTCGTACCATTTGGGTGAGTTCAAACCCAGGAAGTTTTTGAAGCTTTCATCACTAAGAAAAGCGTAAGCATAGCCGTAATTATCATCTTCATGCATACGGGCCAGAGAGCCGATCTCACTTTTACCCAAGCTGAGGCTAAAGGATAGTAGCGCTGTTTCTTCTTCCAGATTGTAGGTCGCGCCCAGTTTTATTCCGTCCAAAACCTGGGTATTGATGCCCAAAATCGGCTTTTTAAGCTTGTAGCCATCTGCATCCCAATAGGAGTAATTCATGTCGGCAGATATCTCCATGCGGTAATCTGCCACATTGTCCAAAAAGACAAAGGGACGTATGGCTAACCCGGCTCTGTAGAATGGCCTGTCGTGCATGGGATTTTCCAAAGTGAAGGCCATTGAAGCAGAATCGTGGGGACGGTAGCTGAGGCCGGAGCGGAAGGTTCCGTCTTCAAAACCGCCATCGGTAAAGCGATAGTTAGTTCCCAGATAGAGATTGGGAAGTATGTGGGCCGGTAAGGCTTCAAAACCTGTGGCCAGCATATGGTAATTTGTACCGTGATCCCGTTCGTAACTATAGGCCAGGTTTCCGGCATTCAGCATCAACCAATAGCGTTTTTGAAATCGCTCTTTGTCTGCCAGATGCACCAAGCCGATACCATCGGCATTACCGGTTCCTAAAAAAGATGGGTTGGAATATGGGATAAAGAGGTTATCGATTGACGCGATGGGAAATTCCTGCCAGCCCAGTTGCGTGTAGTCTGCATTGGCGATTGCATTCTGAGCAAAAGCCGCTGAGCTTGCCAGCAAGAGGGCGATAAACAAGATTGTGAGAAAGGCACGTTTCATAGTCTACTCCTATAGTAGTATATTTCAAATCGCTCCCTAAACAGATACAATTATTTTGGACTACTCAAATGTGTCAATAGGATTTGTGGATTTCTGATACAAAAAGCACTTAATTTGGTGAGAAAATTGATGCGACCAGAATGCTGTGGAGCTAAACAGAGGGATTTCGTGTTCTTGGGCATAGTCTTCCAGTAGCGATACAGGTTGGGGTAGAGGCAGGTTAACAAGAGCCTTAAAGGACGGCAGCACAGAGAGATCGTCGTTTTTATCCTGACCCAATCCGCTGGCGTTGATCAGCAGATCATATTCCGCCTTTGGATTGTCTTCGATGCCAAAGGACTGTCGCAAATTTTCCACAGTTTGTTTGTTCCGCCCCTCGATTTGGATGTCTTTGTAGCCTGATTGTAACAACTTTTTGGTAAAAGCTGTAGCGCAATCTCCGCTACCGTAGATCAGTATACTGTGTTTTTTGTGGATGTTTAACCCTTGCATGGCTTCTTGCAGACAGATGAGATCGGTATTTGCGGGATACACAAATGCATCAAGCTCAGGGCAGTAGTAGTTTTTGAGATGCTTTTGGCTATTAAACTGAATAGTGTTGATCGCGTCTTTTCCCGTTCTAAAGAAATCTGCCATAATGTGTTTGAAAGGACTTGTGATCGCCATTCCCAACAGCCTTGCTCGCTGTGCGGTGAACTTACATGCTGCCATAGCTTCAGATACATCCCGCGCCGGAACCGGGATGAAGGCAGTGTGCAAATCCAGTTTGGCTAATACGGAATTGCCAAATCTCACCGATCCGCTCTGCGACACTTTATCCGAACCCAATACTAATAGCACCATTGAGTCTTCAGCATACACCGCGTCTACCATTCTGGACAAATAGATCGAAGTGGGTTGACCTTCAAATAGTGGCTCTTCCAAAGCTGAATAGAGGCCAATGGAATTGAAAAAGTGGAAGAAAGAGCGTTGAAAATATGCCCATTTTCCGGTGACGTTGAAGATGACGTCTCTATCTTGCTGCTCTGCTATTATCTGTGCTGTATCGATCATTTCCTGTAGAGTGGCGGCTTCATAGACTAGTTTGTACACTTTGGCCGGCTGCGGATGGCTCAAGAAACTGCGGATGGCAGTTTCATCAAAGGCAGGGAGATGGGTGGATAGGATCAGCCGTGAGGTATCTACCTTATCCGAATACTTATCCAACTGTTTGGTATCAAGGTCTATCAAGGCGTCGGAACTCAGCATTTTGTCCAGTAAATCTGCATTAAGAGCATCGTCTTTGCAGCAGAGGATGTTGTTTGCATTGAAGACAGAGAATTCCGCTTCTTCGAGCCGGGGATAGAGGTCCAGACGATACTCTATAAAGAAGCCTTTCTTTGGCTTTGCTTGTAGCTTGCGGGGATGGTAGGCAATGGATTCTACGATCATTTTGCACTCACCAGCAGGTTCAGTTTCATGATCCGAAGAACCAAATCGACATCGAGATCCAGTTCCTGTGCCAAATTAGCAGCTTTCTGCAGGATTTCCTCTTCGCGGATAGGGTCTTTCGGTGCCAGATGATTGGCTAGCTTGTACTCTTTCACTTGTTGTACGATCTCGCGGCGGCGTTTTAGCAGCAGCAGAAGGTCTTCATCCAGCTTGTCCAAAGCTTCGCGGTAGCCGGCAAGATCCTGTTTTCCAGAGTTCAACCTCTGGTATTGAATCGCGTCCGCCAGGCATATGGTCAGCATAGCTTCACATACAGGTATCACACGCGGGATGTGGCAGCTGTCGTGCCTGCCGCTAAGCTTGATCCTGCTTGGTCGCTCTTGATAATCCACGGTTTCCTGCTCCAGTGAGATTGACGAAACCGGGCGAAAAACGAGGTCAAATCTTAGCTCCTGGCCTGTGCTAACTCCACCCAGGATACCGCCATGATGATTTGTGATACATTTGCCTTCAACAAATTGGTCGTTGCACTCGGAACCGGGCAGTGAAGCTAGATCATGTCCATCGCCAAACAAGATGCCCCGTACGGTACCGATGCTAAACATCGCTTTCGCGATATTGGCCGAAAGCTTTTCGTAGATGGGATCTCCCAAACCGGCAGGTACATTGCGCGCGACCACGCGGATTATACCACCCAAGCTGTCTCCCTTTTGCTTTGTTTGTTCTATATAGCGCAGCAGCTTGGGATATGTATCCCGATCCGGCCAGTGAAAATAGTTAGGCTCGCAAACGCCGTCCAGAGAGGCTGATAATTTTCCGATCTGCAGTGTGATCGTTTCTATGCTGATGTCTGGGATCAAGTCTCGAAGTAATTGGGCAGCCAGTATTCTGGCCACGGTTTCTCTACCGGATGCTCTGCCGCCGCCACGATAATCGAAGATGTGATACTTCTGCAGCCAGGAGTAGTCTGCGTATCCGGGGCGGATCAGGTCTTTGAAGGGTTCATAGTCAAGGCTACGGGCGTCTTGATTGCGGATCAATATGCAGAGGGGGGCACCGGTAGTTTTACCATTGAATACACCGCTGATGATCTCGAGATCATCGTTTTCTTTGCGGGCTGTGGATGAGTTGCTTCTTGGCGCTCTGCGCAGCAAAGCTTCACGAATCCGGTCGTAGGGGAAATCCTGATTTGCCACCGGACTGTCGAACAGTATACCGATGGCAGGGCCATGTGATTCTCCGAATGTTGTGATGCCAAATATACGGGAAAGGCTATTGGACGGCATCTTCAAAGAGTTTGATTTGGGACTTGAACTCTTCGTAAAGTTCGTCCAGATGCTTCATCAGGATATATTCTCGTTCCATTTGAAGGATCTGGGCGGCGAGGCTGGACTTGATTTCCTCAAAAGGGATAGGGGCTTTGCATTTGCGATCAGTAAGAATGAGGATGTGGTATCCTTCAGGGCTGGCAAAAGGTTCGCTGATCTCGTCTATCTCCATGTTGAAAGCTACGGAATCGATTTCGGGAAACAGCTTTCCTCTGGGGAAAAATCCGAGATCACCGCAACAGCGGTTTGATGGACATTCGCTACTGTAGCTGCAAGCCCGGAAAAAATCATCGCGGTTGTTTATGTGAGAACGGATCTCAGTGATGCGCTTCAGCGCGTCTTCGCCTTTGATGAGGATGTGGGAACAGCGCACCATCTCTTCGCTGCAGAAGTTCTGAATCTGTTCGTCGTAGAGTTCTTTAAGCTTCTCTTCTTCAATGGGCTGTTCTATCGGATAGAGGGTGGACAGATATTTGCGGATCAGGATGCTGTTGCGCAAGAGAGTTTCCATCTCAAGCGCTTCCATATTCTGCAGAGAGCCCGCGGGCAAACCGAAAGGTTCCTCTTCATCCAAGAGTTCCATCAGAGCGATGTCAAATTCTTCATCTGTGACGACCATGCCCAATTGATCTGCTTTGGCAAGCATCAGGCAACGGTCTATCAAACGTTTCAGGGCCTGCTCACTCGTCCCGCCACAGGCAAGCTCGCGGGCGATGTCCTTATCGGTAATGTCATGTTTTACTATCTTGGCTATGATGTGCACCTGTTTCCTCTTTGTACCTCATATATCGGGTTTCAATTTCCCCGAGGACATCAGATAAGCTAAAGCTTTGTAGCCCAAATGTCAAATCAAATCTGCATTTTCTATACCAGGTGAGCTGACGCTTGGCATAGTTGCGATGATGCTGAGCCACCAATTCTGCGCATACATGCAGTTCGCTCTTCCCCTCAAAGAAGTCTTTGAACTCTTTGTAGCCCAAGGTATTCAAGCCCGGATCCTGCCAAGTGTAGCCTCTGCAGATCAGGGCTTCGATCTCGGATACCAGACCCGCGCTGAGCATATCTTCTACTCTTTTGTTGATGCGTTCATACAATATTGCTCTTGCAGGGGATACCAGAATGCGCATAGCTCGATAGCGTGGCACGCGTTTTTGGCGTTTCCAGTGTTCTGAGATGCTGAGGCCTGTAGCGGCATAAATCTCCAGTCCTCGCAGGATCCTTTGCGGGTCCTTTTCGCTGATGCGCTTCGCGAAGTCCGGATCGATAGCCTGTAAACGCTGATACAGCACGGAAACGCCCAAGCTTTCCAGTTCTGCTTTCAATGCAACTCTGATGGCAGAGTCTATGGGCGGATGCTCAAACAAACCTTCCAAGAGAGAGCGCACATAGAGGCCGGTTCCTCCGCAGATGATGGGGATTTTATTCTCTTTCTGCAGTGAGGCTATGAACTTTGCCGCGTCTTTTACAAACAAGCCGGCATTGTATATCTGACCGGGGTCTATAATGTCGATCAGATGATGCTGAACACGAGCCAGTTCCTCCTTGGAAGGCTTTGCCGTCCCAATGTCCATGTATCGGTATACCTGACGCGAATCGCAGTTTACAATCCGGGTATTAAGGGCCTCGGCGAGCATCAGGGCAATAGCTGTTTTCCCTGCCGCGGTTGGTCCTTCAATGGTGATGATCATGTCAGGCGTTTGAACTTCTTTTCAAAATCTGTGAGTGTCATCTTCACGATCAAAGGTCGTCCATGAGGGCAGAAATACGGTACTCGGCAGGCAAAGAGGTTGTTGATCAGAGATAACATTTCTTTGCGTGACAGCTTTGTATTGGCTTTGATCGCTGCTTTACAGGCGATGGATTTTGCCAGAGAATCCCTAAAATCAGAATTCAATTCCAGCTCTGTCTCCAGTTGTTTCAGGATATCTATGAAGATTTTACCTCCCTGAAAGTCGCCCAATTCCGCGGGAATTTCTTCGATTACGATGGAATCTCCGCTGAATTTCTTGAGGGCAAAGCCGATCTTTTCCAAAAGTTCCAGATTTGCTTCCACCAGCTCCCGGATGTCGCTGGCGATATATGGTGGGATGTCGATTACCAACGGGATAATCAGCTTCTGCCTAACCGCCGGGGCTCCACCGGTGCGGTGAATCAGCTTCTCGTACAATATGCGTTCGTGCGCGGCATGCTGATCGATGATTACCAAGCCATCTTCAATCTGAACAAATATATAGGTGTTGTGTAACTGCCAGGGATTGATGTAGTCCTCTTCGTTCTCCAGAAGCAGCTTGTATGGCACGCTGTCGTTGGGCTGATCCGGGAAGATGTCTTGCTGCTCTTGGTCACGGTCTTTTTCCGGATTCACGATGGGGATAGAGCGGGGATGATCCTGGTTTTCCTGTCTGAAAAGATCTTCCTGAAAAAATTCGGCATGTTCTTTCTGGTATTCAGCATAGCGTGGCACCTGCACTTTCTGCACAAAGATGTCCCGCTCCAATGCGCTGGGGGGGGCGGACGAATTGGGGACATTGATGAATTTGTTTCGGGCTGAGGCGAATTTGTCGTCTTCATAACGCCGCAAGGCTCTGGTAAGTGTCTCAAAGATGAGGGAATGAACCCTTTGCTGTTCCCGAAAGCGCACTTCACTCTTGGTAGGTGACACGTTTACGTCGATTTTTTCCGGAGGAACTGTGATGAACAATATATATGGCGGTGTGCTGCCTTTCATCCAGGCCCTAGTTTTCAGAATAAAGGGTTGATAAGCGCTCTTTATACTGTGTTTTACGGTCTTATCATTGATGAATCTGCCATTGATGAATACGTACTGAGCATCGATCAGTTTTTCGGAGCGCTCTTCCAGACCAAAGATGTAGCCGCTTACAGCGTAATCGCCAGCGCCAGAGTCTATTTGGATGATGTCATCACTAAAGAATCCGGAGCCGAAGATTTCGCCCATGCGTTTGTTGCGGTCATCGGAAGCGATATAGTTCAGTTTTTCTTTGCCATCGGCTATCAGTTTGAAATTGATATTGGGATATATGATAGCCTGATAGTGGAAGTACTTCAGAATGTGGCGCAATTCCACGGTATCGCTACGCAAAAACTTGCGACGGGCGGGCAGGCTTTTAAACAGACCCCTCACCCAGATGGTAGTACCGGGATTGGATGAAGTTTTGAGGACATCCTTCAGTTTGCCGTCGTTGATCTCTATTCTGAGTGCGACTTCCAGATTCCGGCTGCGAGTAAGCAGGCAAAAGTTCGACACCGCGGCTATGGAGGGCAGAGCCTCTCCCCTGAATCCCAAAGAACTGATGTGAATGATATCGTCCACATTGCGTATTTTGCTGGTAGCGTGACTTTCGAGAGCCAGCATGGCGTCGTCCGGCTCCAGCCCAACTCCGTTGTCGATCACCTGGATGAGGTCCTTTCCGCCATTTTCCACTATTACCGTGATGGTGTCTGCTCCGGCATCGATGCTGTTTTCCACGAGTTCTTTCACAACCGAGGCCGGGCGTTCTATCACTTCTCCTGCGGCGATTTTATTGCGGACATCTTCAGAAAGGATATTGATCTTTGGCATATCAGTATCTAAAGACGGAACCGTTTGTGAATTCACGGATTATGGAGTTGTGTGGCACTTGGGCATCGTCGATATCTTTGCTGTGAGATAAAAGACGCAACAGGCGACGAGACTCGGTGTAGGCGGACGAAGTAGAAGGTACATTTAAAAGCTCTTTCCAAGCGTGTTTTTTCAAGACACCCAGTTCATAGGTAAGGCTGCTGTTGAACATATAATCGGCATTTTCTTGAAAGGGGAAGATGTTCTTTTCTTCGCCTTCTCTTACATCCGGCCATCTGCGGATGGTTTCCTCTGCAGAATATCCCCGATACTGATGATCTCGTATGATTCGGCGCAAGAGCCGGCAATCTGTAGTGGGGATTCGATTGTGGTTGTCGATATTCAGCTGATTCAGCGCGGAGATATAGATGCGAGCTTTTCGGTGCTCGGGGATGGAAGAAGTAAGGTCATTATTCAGTCCATGAATACCTTCCATGATAACGATATTGTCCTTTTCCATCTTCACAAAGTTGTTGCTGCGCCGTCTGATACCTCGGGTAAAGTCATAATGGGGCAGTTCGATCTGTTCACCGGCCAAAAGCTGAGTCAGTTGAAGGTTCAGATATTCCAGATCGATGGAATGGATGGATTCGAAGTCATAATCTCCATTCTCTTTGCGGGGTGTGCGGTCGCGATTTAAGAAATAATCATCCAAGCCGATTATGATAGGCTTGGCCTTGCTGGCTTGAAATTGCACACTGAGCCGTTTGGCAAAGGTAGTCTTACCGGAAGAAGAAGGTCCGGCGATCAGGATGAGTTTTACATCCTTGTTCTGAACTATGTTTGCCGCGATCTCGGCAATCTTCTTTTCGTGTAAAGCTTCTTCTACCAGGATGAATTGGGATATCTCGTAGTTATCATTCAGACGGTTGATATCCGAAATATTGTGGACGCGCAGTATATCCAGCCATTTATCGTGTTCCTGATGCAGGGCAAAGACCTTCTTCGGAAGCACAAAGTCTTCCTGCAGTTTCATCTGTTCTCCGGAGGGGAAACGCAGGATAAAGCCCGGTTCCTGATATTGGATGTCGAATTGGGTGATGAAGCTGGTTCTATCTGCCAGCGGGCGTATAAAGAAATCGTAGTATTTCCCGCATTTATAGATGCTCACTGTTTCGGCATAGTGATACTTGATGTTTTTCAATACATCCTTCCGGTGCATGCTGTTAAATATGTCGATAGCTTCGGATCTGCTTACTTCGATCCGGTCTATGGGCAAATCACTTTCGATGATTCTTTGCATTTCCGCTTTCAAGCGCTGGACGTCTTCCATGCTGAATTTCTCGGCATTGAATACTTCGCAAAACACTCCATCGGCGATAGAATGCTCTGCCACCAGAGAGTGAGTGCCGCCCAAAAGAGTGTGCAAGGCTTTGGCCAGAATAAAGATAGCTGTATCCTGATAGATTCTGTATCCTTCGGGGTGTCTGATGGTGATGCAATTGACCAGAGTATCTCCATCCGGCAGATAATCTTCATTGACATATTCGGTATGATTAATTTTATAGCTCAGGACTTGGTTTCGATCGATGCCACTTCCTTTGATAATCTGTGATATTGGCCTAGCCTTTTCCAGTTCGATGAGACTGTGTTTGTGTCCATCTTTTCTTATATCGATCTTCATATTACAGTTTCCTTGAATATTTATTATTTTTTGTCACGATAGCATGGGATGCCATATTGGCCCAGCTAAACAAGCTGGGACACACTAAAATTTAAAGCATTATTCGTCAAGAACAATAGGAGAGATGAAATGCCGAAACAGAATGCGCGCAAGTTGCGTATTAAGCGAGAGATAATCAATCACTTGGGCATAGTGTTTGCCTCAGTGTTTTTTGCCATTGGATATTCCTGGTTCCTTTTACCATACAACATGGCCCCGGGTGGAGTAGGTGGAATATCGCAGATTTTGCATATGCTCTTTGGCCTGCCCAATGGTGTGGGTATGATCATTATAAACATACCTCTGTTTTTGGTCAGTTTTATCTTTATCGGCAAGTCTTTTGGCAGCAAATCCATATACGGAATGCTTGTTTCAGCTGCTATGACCGATTTGTTAAGCTTCCCTATGCTCCATAAAATCGGCTTGGTAAAAGATCTTGCGGTACACACTTACATGGTGGGAGACAGGGTAGTTTATGCGATGTTGCCCCCCGAAGAGATATTCCTGTCAGCGATAGCCGGGTCGGTGATGCTGGGCTTGGGTCTGGGCCTCATCTTCCGTTTCAGAGGTTCCACCGGCGGTACAGACATCCCGGTTGCTCTCATCAAACAGAAAGCAAACATCTCCATCGGAACAGGTTATTACATTGTGGAGACCGGAATTATATTGGCTGTCTCACTATTTTTGCATGATCCCAAATTGCTTATCTGGGGTTATATCAACCTGTTTGTCACCACAAAGATCACAGACCTTGCTTCCGAGGGTTTGCCATATGTGAAGGGGGTATATATCATCTCGAACAACTCTGATGACATTCGTGGCGTGATCTTCGATAAACTGAACCGGGGAGTGACTATCTTGAAGGGGATGAGCGGCTTTCACCAACGCGAGATCAATGTGCTGTTTTGCGTGCTGAACCGCCGTCAGGTGCCCATGCTTACAGACCTGGTAAAGGAGATCGATCCGGATGCTTTCATGGTGCTCACCGATGTTTATGATGTGATGGGCTATGGGTTCAAGAGTAGAAACATCAATCTGCAAGATAGCGGTAACTGATATACTTGAGTGTTCATACAGCGTCCGGGATATCTCGGACGCTTTTTCATTATTTGATGATGTCTTGCACAGTTTGCCATTCGTCCATTATATCCTGATAGCGCTCCTGCTTCTCTTCCTCGTCGAGGCTGTTGTAGTCTCTTTCCATATCCGCCACCAAATTTCCCAAAAGCACAAAATGCATGTTTTTCGCAGAGCCTTTCAGGGAATGTAATATGCTCAGCGCGTCCTTACTGTCTTTTCTGGTAATTGCCCCCAAAAGAGCATCAAACTTTTCGGGAAAGCTGGACACCACGATCTCGAGCAAGCTCTGCAGTGTCTCCAGATCTCCGGAGATGTTTTTTAATAGGGATTCTTTGGCAAAATGAGATGAACTGCCGGCTGATTTGAGAGTTGCTTGTGTTTCTGCTTGTCTGTCCTTTTCTTTTCTGAGGTATTTGCTCAGAGTGTTACTAAGCTCATTGGCCAAGACCGGTTTGGTGAGGAAATCATTCATGCCGGCAGCAAGACAGCGTTCTTGTTCTTCTTTCAAAGCACCGGCAGTAATGGCGATGATGGGTACTGCAGAAAACTTGCGGATCTCAAAGCTCGCACTCACTCCGTCCATATTTGGCATTTGCACATCCATCAACACCACATTTGGCCCATGCTTGCGAACTTCGTCTATGGCTTCAAGCCCATCGGTTGCTTGCCATATCTGAGCTTTGGGAGCTAACTTCAAAATCATTTCTTTCAGCAGTATCATATTCAGGCGGTTGTCTTCCGCGATCAAGATCGAGGGACTTTCGATAAAATCAATCTCTGACATACGTATTTTTACCTTTTTTTGCTTATCCCAGTATCCTAGGTTTTCATCTTTGGTTTCGATGGATACCAGAGTTTCGTGCAGATCATAAGCTTTCACCGGCTTTAGAAACCGATATCGGATTCCCAGTTCCCGGCAACCGGATTGCAGGAGGGGATCTTCGCCGGAACTATGCATTAGCACGATGGGGACCTCTTTGATATCTATCAGGGCATCTTGCTTTAGCTTTCGGATAAATTCCAACCCATCCATTTCCGGCATATTATAATCCACAATTATCACATCAGAATCACAGCCATCTCCTAAAAGTTCCAGAGCCGCATGAGCATTTTCACACTCCAAAACATCAATTTTCCAGTAGTTCAGGCATCGTTTCATGATGTTTCGGCAAGACTGGTTGTCATCTACCAGCATTACTTTTTTGGTGTTAGTCAATACGTGATCGCAATATTGCTTTCCTTCTACTCTGCAATTGATCGAAAAGCTAAAGACTGAGCCGACATCGGACTCGCTGGATATGTTGATCTGACTATTCATCAAGCTGGCAAGGTGGTTCGATATCACCAGACCAAGTCCGGTTCCACCATATTTCCTGGTGGTAGAAGAGTCCAATTGGGAAAAGGCACGGAATAGCTTTTTCTGCATTTTATCACTGATTCCAATGCCCGTGTCCCGGACATGGAAAGTGATGTTGGCATGATCTGCATCAGTCATTTCGTGCCGCACTTTCAACTCAATTTCTCCCTCTTCGGTAAATTTCTCCGCGTTGGATAGCAGGTTGATTAATATCTGGTTCAATCTCAGCGGATCGATTATGGCAAAGCGAGGGATGTCAGGGCTGATGTTTAGTAGAAGCTCCAGATTCTTTCTGCTGGTTTTCACTTTGATGATATCCGTAGCGTGTTCTACCAGCTCAATAATATCCGTGCGTGTGGGAGACAATTCCAGTTTTCCGGCCTCAATCTTGGAAAAATCCAGGATGTCACTAATGATACCCAGCAGGTTGTAGCTGGAATTTATTATGTTATGAGTGTACTGCCGCTGAGCCTCATCCAGAGCGGAGTTTTGCAGCAATTCCGTAAAGCCGATCACGCCATTTAAAGGAGTGCGAATTTCGTGACTCATATTAGCCAAAAACTCGCTTTTGGCTTTGCTGGCATTTTCCGCTCGCACTTTCTCTTGAATGATGCGACGTTCCAGATCTCTGCGGTTGCGCAGATTGATCAAGAGCTGAGCGAACAGTGAAAGCAGCATGCTATCAGTTTTGCTAAAGTGATGATTTTGCCTCACAAAATCAAATCCCACAAATCCCTGGCAGAAGCCCATGTTAACAATGGGTAAAGCTATCAGGCTTTTCACTTTCTGAAGGATCATCAATTCCCGCAGTTTCTTGGGGATGTCCGCGCTATGAGGGTCTTTCATTATCACTGTCTCGCCATTCCGATGCCTTTCGATCCAGGGAGCCAGCATATCCATCGGCACCACTTTGCGTAAGTGCAATTCTGAATCTATGCCTTGGGCCGTCCATTCATTGCTGTTTATGCAAACCCTACTGTCCCAGTCGTAATCAAAGATATAGGCCCGGTCAGCTTCTGAGAATGTAGCCAGCTCTGCCAAAGATTCCTGAATCGCTTCTTCCAGATCCTCAGAATTTAAATTGATATACTTCATAGCCATACGGCTGAAGATTTCCTGCAGTTTTGCCTGTTTTTGCATTTGTCTTTCACGATCGTGTTTTTGAAAGACCTCTGCCAGCAGGTTTGCCACCACTCTGAGATTGTCGATCTCAGATTCGCTATAGACCCGAGATTCCAGCAGGCTGTCGAATCCGAAGTAACCCAACACCTTCGCGCCGCTGCGAATAGGTACGCACAAGATGGACTTGATGTGCTGGGATTTTAGGGCCTGATATTCCATTCTGGCGTGGGGCAAGAGTTCCTCAAGCTTTTCTATCATGATAATTTGGTCGTTCAGGATCTGGTTACTCCACCATGGAATTGCAGAACTTTGGTACATTGGTTTTTTCCCGTCGATGTTGCCTTCGTATTGGGAGTGCCATTCGTTTGTGTTGAGCAATTTGGAATAGTCCTCCATATAACGATATATGTATGCACGCTGTACTCCAAAGAATTCGCCTACAGTCTTCAAACTTTCGTCCAGAATGGTATCGAGTTCCCGGGATTTGCTATTCACAAACGCGGTGGATATGTTTGCGACCATCTTCTGAAAGCGGTTCTGTTGTTTGATTGCTGTCAAAGCTCTATTATGTTCAGTTACATCTCTCACCGACGAGATCACCTGATCGTTTTCCATGGGACTGATATGGGCTTCGTAATGTCTTATCTCTCTATCTATCTCCAATTGATAAGAAAAAGGGATGGTCTCATGGTTTTCCAGGGACGTCTGGATAGCGCTGAAGATATTATCTGCCAGTGATTTGGGAAAGATGTCCCACAAGCTTCTGTTTGGAACGTCTGCCTGGGGTAAGTATAGGGTGTTTGTAGCACCGGTCTTCAGATCGATAAAGTATCCTTCTTTGTTCAACACAAAGATAGGGTCCGGAATGGAATCCAGCAGCGACTCTATGTAAGCGTTTTTCTCTTTCAATTCACGTTCAGTACGCTTCTGGTAGGTGATGTCCCGCGTAACGCCCTGCAAACCGTTGAACGCGCCATCCTCATCTCTGATCATGGATACATGCATGGCGATGTCGATGATGCTGCCATCTTTTTTGTATTGCTGAATCTCAATCATCCTGGATCGATTGGGATTCGCGTTTGGATCAGCCTCTTTCTGTATCTCTTCTGACATCACTGCTTGCATCAAAGCCAAAGATTCGGGCGGATGTTTATCCTCCATGCTGCGTGCCAGATGCTCTTCCGGACTTTCTCCCAACATCGCTTGCACTGAAGGACTCACGTATGTTGTCTTTAAGTTCTTGTCTGTCATAAAGATCACATCAGAAACATTGTCGGTAAGGTAGCGGAGTTTGTTCTCGCTGGCCACAAGCGCTTCTTCGGCTGCCTTGCGACTGCTGATGTCCCGGGCATGGACTATCAGCCCATTGATAGCTTTGGATTCAAGCATATTGAAAGCGAATACTTCCAACCATTTTAACTCTTTATTGCTATTGAAGATACGAACTTCCAAGACTGCCAATTCGCCGGGATGCTCCATCATCCATTCAATGGTCTGTTTCACGCCGGGGAGATCATCCGGGTGGATCACGGAAAATACGGTAAGATCGTAAATTTCCTGTTCGGCTAAACCGAGGATTTTGGTGCCAAGATTGGTGGAGTATGTAATCTTTAGATCCTTATCCAGAATCACGACCCAATCGTTGGAATTGTCCACCAACATACGCATCCGCTCTTCGCTGCTGCTCAATTCGGATTCTATTTGTTTGTAGTGAGAGATATCGAAAAATAGAGTGGCAAAATAGCCCTTCTCAAAAGAGATTACTTGTATCCTGAAGTTTTTGCCGATTGGCTTGGATTCAGCTTCCACCACATGTATACCGCCTTCAATGGCTACTTTGCCATAAAACGCTATCCAATCAAAATCATCTTCGGTGCTTTCGGGAAGGATGTCTTTCAGCGTTTTCCCTATTACGTCTTTGTAATCCAGACCCGTGAGCTCGCCAAAAGCACTGTTGGCTTCGATAAACCGATAATCCACCGGATTCGAATACTCATCCAGCACTATCTCATGATAGGCAAATCCAAAGATCGCCTTCTCCATTATCTCTTTGAGGTACGATTCATCCATCTTATTACCTGTTAGGACCTTATGTAAATGTGTTTACCCGATTTCCGCCAAGAAATGCCAGTTTCCATTTGATAAGTATATAATAGTCATTCTCATTTATCTGTCAATATCTTTGTTTGGAAAATTCGTAATCTTGTCTTTCCTACCCGGATTTCATTTTAGTATATACCAAGTCTTTCTGAGATGTTTGACCGTCTTCAATGGACTTATGAAGGGTCATCTTCTCAAAGCGATATCAATCCCGGCGAAACCTTTTTTGCAACTGTGAGTCTTCTCTACATCCTGGGTATCTCCATGAGATCAACCCCTGGCAAGATGTCTGTACCACCGGAACAAGCGGCAGAGCTGCCGGAACAAAGCACAAACGAATTCTTACTTGACACAAACCCGCATCTCAAAATTATTGTATCAAATCACTATGAATTTATGCAAGGAGCAAGATAAATGAAACAGGGAATTCATCCTAAATACCAGAAAGCAACTGTCACCTGTGCCTGCGGGAACACCTTCGAAACCGCCAGCACCAAAGGCGACATGCACGTTGATATCTGCAACGTGTGCCACCCCTTTTACACCGGCAAACAAAAGATTATGGATACTGCCGGTCGTGTCGAGAAGTTCAACAAGAAATACAAGATCAGCACAGAAAAGTAGATCTTATAAATTTGTGTGCGCCAGTCTTCCGCCCTTTGGGGGAGAGTGGCGTTTTTCTTTATGATAAGGATATTTAGATGAAAAAAGAAATCAGTGTAGGCGGGCAAGCAGTCATCGAAGGCGTAATGATGCGTGGGCCTCAGCATCTGGCCACAGCCATTCGCCGTAGATCCGGAGATATCGAATTGAAGTTGCAGCCATTTGTCAGCGCCACTCAGAACAACAAGTTCTTCTCTCTGCCCATCATCCGTGGTTTTGTGTCCCTCATCGAAATGATGAAGATCGGTTTCAGCACGCTCACTTTTTCTGCCGAACGCTTTGAATTGGATTTGAAACTGGAGGCAGCAGAAAAGGGCGAAAAACTGAAAGAAAAAAGCAAAGCGGCAGAGAAGCGGGAAGAGATATTTAGCATTATTGTAGCCTTTGGACTGGCTTTTCTATTCTTCGGGCTGTTGCCATACAAGCTATCGGATTGGCTAAAGCTATCCAAACAGGATTTTTTCTTCAATCTCTTTGCCGGCGGCATCCGCATTGTATTTTTTGTGATCTATGTATGGGCGATATCGTTGATGAAGGATGTGAAACGCCTGTTTCGTTATCACGGAGCGGAACATAAGAATGTGAATGCCTACGAGCATAACAGTAATTTGCAAATTGCGGACATCCAAAGCTATACTACCATCCATCCCCGCTGCGGCACCAGCTTTATGTTCTTTGTGCTTTTGGTAGGGATACTATGCTTTTCCATTGCCGACACCCTGGTTTCACAGTTCATCCTGGGAAGCCCGATTCCGGTGTATCTGCGTCTGGGGTATCACCTTTTGTTGATCCCGCTGATATCCGGTCTCAGCTATGAAGTGCTAAAGTTTTCGGGCCGCAATTTAAAGCATCCGCTGGTGAAGTATATGACTGTTCCCGGTATGGCCCTGCAACGCATCACTACGCAGCCTCCGGACGACAGTATGGTGGAGACTGCTCTGGTGGCGATGAAAGCAGCCCTGGAGATGGACTATAGCGATCACAAGGTAGTCCTTTTGGAGAATTGACATGATTCCCATCGATAAACTTGAGGCTCTGAAAGTAGAGTTTTTGGAACTCCAAAGCAAAGTATCAGATACTGCCTTGATCTCTGACCCCCGTAGATATAAAGAATTGATGCGGCGTTACAAAGAGCTGGAAGCCATCACAGATTGTTATGCCGAATACAATCGCAGCATACAGGAAATGGCGGATGCCAAAGGCCTGCTGGAGAGCGAAAGCGATCCTGATATGCAGGCCATGGCAAAGACCGAGATCGCCGATTTGGAAAAGAGTCTGGAAGATATTGAATTGCGCCTGCGTGACCTCTTGATCCCCGGTGATCCCAACGATGAAAAGAACGCCATCATTGAGATCCGCGCCGGAACCGGTGGGGAAGAAGCCGCGCTCTTTGTGGCGGATCTCTATAGAATGTACAATTACTATGCTGATATGAAAGGATGGAAAAAACAAGTGATAGACACGAACGAGACCGGTCTTGGCGGTTACAAGGAAGTTGTGATGCAGCTAAACGGAGAAAATGTCTATGGTTTGATGCGGTTCGAGAGTGGAGTTCATCGGGTGCAGCGCGTGCCAGTAACTGAATCCAGTGGCCGAATCCACACTTCAGCGGTCACGGTAGCGGTATTGCCGGAAGCAGAGGATATCGATGTCGAAGTGAACGACAACGATCTGCGCATCGATGTATATCGCAGCAGCGGTAACGGCGGACAAAGCGTGAATACTACAGATTCCGCCGTACGCATCACTCATATTCCCACCGGACTGGTGGTCACCTGCCAAGACGAAAAATCTCAGATCAAGAATAAAGCCAAGGCGCTCAAAGTATTGCGCAGCAAACTGCTGGATCTGGAGATCAGCCGTCAGGAGCAAGAAATTGCCTCCTCACGCAGGGCGCAGGTATCTACCGGTGATCGCTCAGCCAAGATCAGAACCTACAATTTTCCTCAATCCAGAGTAACGGATCATAGAATAAACTTGACAAGTTACAATCTTGACGGTTTTTTGACGGGAAATATCGATGAATTCATCCAGTCACTGCGCGTGGCATGGAGGAATGAGAAGGTAAACGAATAAATTATGTTCCAGATCTTGTTGATCTTTCTTGTGTTACTGTTCTTTTTGGCGCTATCTCTGTTCTTCTCCGGTATGGAGAGCGGTCTTATCTCGATTGACCAAATTTCTCTGGAGCACAGCTCCCGCCGCAATCGCAGAGACGCGTCCCTCCTGCGTTTTATCCGTCAGCCGGATAAGATTTTGGGCACCACTCTCATCGGCAACAACATCGCCAATGCCATATTGGCTTCGCTTTCCACTCTGTTTGTGGCTCAGATGGAGGGTTTATCCCTGGACGCCCGCTATTCCTCGCTGGTGGTTGGCACCATAGTTTTGATCTTTGGGGAGATCGTCCCCAAAGCTGTTTTCAGGGATCATGCCGATACTATCGTACCGCGGTTTTATCCCTTACTACTCTTCTTTTTCTATATGTTTCGTCCCTTTGTGGCAATCGTGAGCTACATCAACCTGACCTTGCGCAAATTACTGAAACTAACCGAAAACAATCAATATGATTATCTTACCAAAGACGACATCAGCTTTCTTTTGGCCGAAAGCAGTGAAGATGGTGCTATGCAGCCTCAGCTGGAGATGATCGAAGACGCACTGGATCTGAAGGAATTGGACGCTCGAAACGTGATGGTACCCCGTACAGATATCGTCGCCATAGCCGAATGCGCCAGCATTCCTGATGTGATCGAACTGGCCAAAGAAGAAGGCTTTACTCGCTATCCGGTATATCGCAACAGCATCGACGACATCATCGGTGTACTAATCATCTACGATATCCTCAAAAAGGATATCAGGGATGACATGACTGCTGGAGAAATTGTTCACGAGCCCTACTTTGCCCCGGAAAACATGGACGTGGATGTGCTCTTAAAGGAGATGCAATCCCAGCGAAAATCCATGGCGATCATCGTTGATGCCTATGGCGGAACTGCCGGCATCGTTACCATCGAAGATATTTTGGAAGAAATCGTGGGTGAGATAGAAGACGAATATGACGACGATGATGAATCCGATGTGGAACAAATCAGCGCAAACACCTGGATCGCCATGGCGGATGTGGAAATCGATCGTCTTGCCGATGACTTTGGCGTGGAGCTTCCGGAAGGAGATTATGAAACGATTGCCGGCCTCATTCTCGATCATCTGGAAAAGATTCCCAATCAAGGACAGTTTATCACCGTGGAACCCTATCGCATTCAAGTTCTGCAAGCCACAGACAAGAAAATAGTAAAAGTAAAAATTCATAAACAAACGAGGTAATCCCATGAAATTGATGGAATGCGTTCCAAATTTTAGTGAAGGCAGAGACCAAAGCATTTTGGATGCCATAGCCGCGGCAATTAAATCCGTGAAAAACGTCGCTCTGTTGGACGTCGATCCCGGAGCTGATACCAACCGCACCGTTTTTACGATGGCAGGTGAACCCGAAGCTGTGGTGGAAGCGGCCTTTCAGGCTATCAAGAAAGCAGCAGAATTGATCGACATGAGCAAACATCACGGCGAACATCCCCGCATGGGCGCCACCGATGTCTGCCCCTTTATTCCGATCTCGGATATGACGATGGAAGAATGCGTGGAATATGCCCGCAAGCTGGGCAAACGCGTCGGCGATGAATTGGACATCCCCGTTTATCTCTACGAAAACGCGGCCACAAAACCTGAATGGAAGAACCTGGCCAATGTGCGCTCTGGTGAATATGAAGCCTTGCCGCAGAAAGCCAACGATCCAGCCTGGAAACCGGATTTTGGCCCTCATGCTTTCAACGCGAAAAGCGGTGCCACAGCCATCTCCGCTCGCGAATTTTTGATCGCCTACAACATCAATCTGAATACCAGAGACAAAAAGAAAGCCCACGACATCGCCCTCACCATCCGTGAAAGCGGTAGGGCTGCCCGCGGTAAGGACGGCAAAATGCTGAAAGACGATAACGGCAATAAGATCATGGAACCGGGACTTTTCTCTCACTGCAAAGCTGTGGGCTGGTATATCGACGGCTACAACCGCGCTCAGATCAGCATCAATCTCACAAATTACAAAGTGACACCCCCACACAAAGTATTGGACAAAGTGCGGGAACTTGCCCTAGAGATGGGCATCCAAGTAACCGGTAGCGAATTGGTGGGTCTTATTCCCAAAGCAGCTCTCTTGGAAAGCGGGAAATATTACCTGATGAAGATGAACGAATCCACCGGGATTCCAGAGAAGATGATCATGGAAACAGCCATCCAATCCATGGGTCTGGCAGAATTGGCACCCTTTGATCTGGATAAAAAAGTGATCGAATATGCCATTCAAAAAAGCGAACGTCTCAGCGCCATGACTGTGGAAGAATTTTGCGATCTGCTTTCCACCGATGCTCCCGCTCCCGGCGGCGGATCGGTTGCGGCTCTGTGTGCCTCCATGAGTGGCGGGCTCTCGGCTATGGTGGCAAACCTCACGATCGATAAAAAGGGTTACGAGAAAGTGCAAGACCATGCCCTAGAATATGCCCCTCTGGGACAAAGCATCAAGGAACGTGCCATGCACTGCATCGATCTGGATACGGATGCCTTCTACGCCATGATGGACGCCATGCGCCTGCCCAAAAAGACGGATGAAGAGATTGCCTATCGCGATGAGCAGATTGAGAAATGCACTCAAGGCGCGATTATCGCTCCTCTGCAAACCCTTAGGATTGCTTTGGAATCTATCGAATTGGCGGACAAAGTGTGCGCCATCGGCAATGTGAACGCGCTTTCGGATGCGGGTGTGGCTGCCTTAACCGGGCTTGCCGCTGCCAAGGCTGCATACTTCAATATTCGCATAAACATCGCGGGCATCACGGACGAAAGCTTCAGAAAAAACACTCTGGCAGAAGCGGAAGATCTTCTGGCAAAATGCAACACAATCAGCGCAAAAGTGGAAAAGGACGTAAGTGCCAGATTGTAGATGCTGCTATATATAATCGGTTTCAGCGGAGCGGGAAAAAGCACTCTGGTACGGCAATTGTCCGTGTCCTGGCATATTCCCGCTTGGGATACCGATCAGCTCTTCACTGAAGAAACCGGCCTGAGCATTGCCAAATATATAAAAGAATATGGCTGGACTTCTTTTCGAGAGAAGGAAAGCGAGATCTTGACGGGGACCCCTATGCTTGATACTGGGTCCCCTTCTATTTGCGGATATAGTGGTTTGATCGCCTGTGGTGGGGGTGTGGTAGAATCAGTAGCCAACCGGGATTTCCTGAGGACCCGGCCGGTTTTGTGGCTTGCCCCTATCTGGAATTCTCTTATTGCGTCTATCCACCGTTCACCCTCAGATTTCTGTAAAGATAAGACTGATGAGGATTTGTGGGCTGAATACCGGCGCCGGCTGCCCTTGTATCGGGATTGTCTTCAGAAATGAGAGTAGGGGGATGGAAACCTGACTTTACTGATTGACGACAAGACTGATGAAGGGATTGTGCTGCCGTGCCGTAACACTAAAACACCTCAACCTTTCACCCTTCACTATCAAAACAAACACTTAGCGCAGCTGAGTGACCACTTAATCATTAATTCTCAATAGCGCGCAGCGTACTTTTCACTATCCTGCTACAGTTCTATGATTCTGTCTGCATAAGAGATTGCCAGCATCTGATGTGATGTGATAATGATCGTTTTGTCTTCAAAGAGCTCAAAGATAAGGTCCATAATGTTCTTTGCATTAGCTTTATCCAGATTGGAGATAGGCTCATCCAGGAGAATCAATTCTGGAGCGCACAGGAATAAGCGCGCGATGGCAATGCGCTGTTTCTCTCCTCCGGAAAGCAATTCTCCGCCCTCACCTGGAACGCTATAGAGGTTATCGGGGCTGCACATGGATTCCAAGTTTACTTTCTTAAGAAAGACCGTTGAACAATACACCCGCTGAACCCGTGAGAGTGAATCCATGCCAATT
>ENA-UOOR01000267-UOOR01000267.1-fermentation-metagenome-genome-assembly--contig:-NODE-267-length-80137-cov-46.185622_pt1 | contig 80137 bp, 68 predicted proteins | sample MGYA00245780_ERZ724029 | MGnify/ENA primary metagenome ERZ724029 (study PRJEB28704, sample SAMN03018315) | fermentation metagenome | biome: anthropogenic terrestrial biome; feature: soil; material...
AAGATAGCAGCATAAAAAATTAAAAAAGGAGCTGTCCTTTTGGAACAGCCCCTTATTCATAATTAACTTCCAAATTACAATTCTTTATCGATGGCTGTAATTTTTTTGACAATGAAATCAAGATCGGTTTTGAGCTTTTCAATTTTTTGATTCATATCATCTACTAAACTATTACCTTTTTTGGATGATACTGATAAGAAACCGATATTGTTTTCGTAAGTATGCAACTCGCTTTTCATTCTATCAAACTGACGCATAAGCTTTTCACGCTCACGATAGAGCTGACCTTTAGAATTGTCATTTTTAGCAAGTTCAGAAATAGTTGATTTGAAATTTACTAGTTTTTGATCTGCTTTATCAATATTCAAACGTTTGAATTGTGCATCTGTTGCAGTATGAAACTCTTTATAGATCTTATCTTTCTGTTTAAATGGTACATAACCTATCTGATGGAATTCTTCAATAAGAACCTGCAACATTGGCATGACCTCCTCGACAGAAATTTCAGGATTAAGATTGACAATCTTATCTATAATCTCTTTTTTCATTTCAAGATTTTGCAACTCTTCATTATGCTGCGAACTTGCACTGTTCTTTTTCTGTTCAAAGAAATGGTCGCAAGCAGCAATAAATCGTTTCCATGTTGAATCAACATACTTATAGGGAATTGCACCGATACTTTTCCAGTCTTTCTGAATATTAATCATCTCCTGGGTAGTCTTCTGCCAATCAATACTGTCCTTTAAAGCTTCAGCACGTTCACAAAGAGCTAATTTCTTTTTGTAGTTCGACTCCATTTCATCATATTTCGATTTAAAAAATTCACTCTTATGACGAAAGAAAAAGTCGCAAGCAGCACGATAACGGTCATATACTTTTGTGTTGAACTTCTTGGGAACATAACCAATTTGACGCCATTGTTCCTGAACGTTCATTACCTCTTTAACCTTGCTATTCCAAGCTTTTATTGTGGTTAATTGAGTGTAATCAATTGATTCGAGTTTTTCACACAAAGTAGTTTTTAACTCTAGGTTTTCATTTTCGAGATCTTTAATCTTTTCAAAATGATCCTGATATTTTTTATTTATTTTGGTTGATGCTTCTTTGAATCGATTCCAAATTTCTTCTCTGTCTTTTCTGGCTACTGGACCAATCTCACGCCACTGCTGATGCAAACTTTGCAACTGATGAAACGCAGAAATAATATCTGTTTCTTCATCTAATTTTTCAGCTGCTACGCTAAGTTCAACCTTTTTCTCTAAATTCTTTTTGAAATCGTATTCACGAAGTTCATTGTTAATACGAACCAAATCATAGAATTTCTCAACATAATGTTGATATGATTTCCATAATTCATTTATACGAGCAGCTGGAACTAATTTTATTTCGTTCCACTGTTGTTGAAGATTCCTGAATTCCTGATATGTAATATTGAAATCACCAGTAGTTTGATTTTCAATCAAGTCTCTTATTTGATCGATAATGGCTAATTTCAAAGTTACATTCTTTTCTTTTTCAGCTTCTTGATTAGCCGAAATAAGAGCCCTTTTTTCTTTTATTTTGCCTAACAAGTCTTTTCCTTCTACAAAAAATGGAGATTCAGTTACTACAAAATCTATTTCTTCTCCACCATCAGCTAAAAATGCGGCTTTCTGCTGTTCTGATTCATTTCGAAGTGAACGATAAAAGAAATTTTTCCATTCATCAACATCCTTGCGAAGAGGATTCTCTTGTTCTAGTAATTCACGTAGTTTTTGAACAATTTCTTCTATAGAAGGTAAGGCTACTGAAGAATCATCGGTTACCGAATGTTCATCGATATCATCTTCTTGCTCTTCAATGTCATTGGGGTGTAACTCCAATTCCTCATATTCTGATTTTTGTACTTTGGCTGTGGCAGTTTCATTAACCTCCTGTTCAGACGCTTCAGGTACAACAACACCTTCGGCAGAAGATATTTCGGCACTGTCTACTACAACTGTTTCAACATCGTTGATCACAACTGTTTCAATTTTGTTCTCTACAACAGATTCCGAGACAGCTTCCGGCGTCTCTTCTACGTCAGTTATTATCTCTTTTTCTGATACTTCAAGTTTTTCACCCTGATTTAAAGCATCTTCTGAATTTAATTGAATTTCTTCATTGAGGTTCTTTTCCTCATTTACTGGTGAGCTGTTCACATCCATTGGTACAATTTTTCTTCTAATAGTTATTCCACATCAAAATGATGCAGCATTTCATTTATCACAATTTCATTTCAATAGGTACTTTTTGATTCTATATTCCTTAAACAGTTCAATATACTTGAAATGATATACAAATTAAAACAATATTTTTGTGATTTCATTGTTTTTTCCTATTTATTTGTAATTATAAATTAAAAAATTAATGCAATAAATTTAAAAAAACAACGCTCATTAACACTTTCAATCAATTTTAAATTGAAAGTGACCTCAGCGTTGTAAATAAATTCGGATTTCGATAACCGAATAAAACACAAAGATTCTTGATTTCAACAAATTATAATCTGAGTGAAAAAAGGAGCATGATCGGTTAGCTGAAAAAAAATGTAACAAGATTATTATTTTTCTCTGAAAAATATATTAATCGGGGTACCTGAAAAATCCCATTTTTCACGCATCCTGTTTTCTATAAAACGCTTATATGGTTCTTTTATCCACTGTGGCAAATTACAGAAGAATACGAAAGAAGGAATTTGGGTATTTGGTAATTGAGTTATATATTTTACCTTGACAAATTTTCCTTTATTCGAAGGGGGCGGAGTTTTCTCTATTAATGGTAAGAGATATTCATTCAGTTTACTTGTTGGTACCTTTCTTTTGCGATTTTCGTATACTTCTTTTGCCTTATCCATCACTTTCAAAATACGCTGTTTTGTAGTCGCAGATCCAAAAACTACCGGGAAATCTGTAAATGGTGCAAATCTCTCTCGCAAAGCATTTTCGAAAGTTTTAACTATAATAGGACTTTTATCCTCAACCAAGTCCCATTTGTTTACAAAGACGACTAGTCCTTTTCTGTTTTTCTGAATGACCGAAAATATATTGAGATCCTGACTTTCAATACCTCTAGTTGCATCTAACATAAGAATACAAACATCAGAATTTTCTATAACACGAATTGAACGAATCACCGAAAAATATTCCAAATCCTCTGTTACTTTACCTTTTTTCCTGATTCCGGCAGTATCAATCAGATAAAAGTCCATTCCGAACTTATTATAACGTGTGTAGATTGAATCACGAGTGGTGCCGGCAATATCTGTAACTATATTGCGTTCTTCATCCATCAATGAATTAACGATTGAAGATTTACCTGCATTGGGGCGACCAACAACAGCAAATTTTGGGATGTCGGCTAATTCTTCTTCTACATTCGCTTTTACAAACAAAGAAGTGACATGATCAAGCAAATCACCGGTACCTGTTCCATTTATTGCTGATACAGAAAAAGGATCACCTAGACCTAAAGAATAAAACTCTGATGATTGATAACCTATATTGAAGTTATCGGCTTTGTTGGCAACTACTACAACAGGTTTTCCTGACTCCCTGAGTAACTGACCTACGCTATCATCTAAGGATGTAAGCCCATTCATAACATCAACAACAAATAAAATAACATCCGACTCATCAATGGCTATACGAACTTGTTTGTTAATCTCGTCCTCCATAATATCATCAGAATTCACAACCCATCCGCCGGTGTCTACCAACGAAAATTCAAATCCGTTCCAAAGAACTTTCCCATATAAACGATCACGGGTCGTTCCTGAAATATCTGTCACAATAGCCTCACGGCTTTGCGTTAATCTATTAAATAAAGTAGATTTTCCCACATTGGGACGTCCTACTATCGCTACTAAGTTTTGCATAAAAATAATTATCCTTTTTGAAGGGACATTTTAGTGTTTAATAATTTTTTGATGAACAACATACGTAATAAACGCAATTAATCCAATCTATATCCGAATCGTTTAAGCATATTGTCTCTATTCCTCCAATCTTTTTCAACTTTTACAAAGAGTTGAAGAAATACCTTCTTCTCAAAGAATTTTTCGATATCCTTACGGGCTTCTGTACCCAATTTCTTTAACGCTTCTCCTTTATGACCGATGACAATACCTTTTTGAGAATCACGTTCTACCAAAATCACAGCCCTAATTCGGATAATGTCGCTCTCCTCTTTAAACTCCTCAACTATAACTTCAATTGAATAGGGCACCTCTTTTTGATAATAAAGAAGGGCTTTCTCACGAATAATTTCTGTGACGAAAAATCGGGCGGGCTTGTCGGTTAACGCATCCTTCTCAAAGTATGGAGGCGAATCCGGAAGCAATTCCACTACCCTATTTTTAACTAATTCGATACTAAAATTGTTCAACGCAGAAATAGGATATATCTCTGCTTTTGGCAGCACTTCATGCCAATGTGATACAATATTTTCCAGTTCTGCTTGCTGGGTAAGATCAATTTTATTTATCAATAGTAATACCGGAACATTGCTTTTTTGTACTTTCGATAAAAACTCATCATTTTTATCAATAGTTTCTACAACATCGGTAACATAAAGCAATACATCGGCATCATCTAATGCTGATAGAGAGAAATTCAACATCTGCTCTTGCAACTTATAATTGGGACGCAAAACTCCGGGAGTATCAGAATAAACTATCTGATAATCAGGCTTATTTACGATACCCATAATTCTGTGTCTCGTTGTTTGAGCTTTAGCAGTGATAATGGAGATCTTTTCTCCTACCAACCGGTTCATAAGTGTGGATTTACCAACATTGGGATTACCTACAATGTTGACAAAACCCGAGCGATGCTTTTGTTCATCCATAGCTATTCTCTCTTGAATCAAGTTATTCCGTTTAATTTGGGAACAAAGATACGAAGAAAAAAATGAATGGAGTTGAGGTATGTGAATATATAAGTGGAAAAATACTTCAATTGAAAATGATTTCTTAATTTTGTGATGGTTATGGGATTAACCTTTAACTGAATTTATTAACTCATAATCCATATTTATTTTCGTAAATTATTTCATAAAATTAGCATTATGATAAAAACATTATTATTCATTGGAATGGGCAGCTTTATAGGTGGAGTCAGTAGATACCTTTTATCTCATTTCTTTCAAGACATGACCAAAAACCCATTTCCTATTGGAACTCTTGTTGTTAACATAGCTGGATGTTTTATCATTGGACTACTTTATGGACTTTTTGAACGTGGTAATTTAATGAACTCAAATCTAAGATTATTTCTTACTGTTGGGTTTTGTGGGGGATTCACAACATTCTCTACTTTTATTGGAGAAAATTTTCAATTGATTAGAAGTGACAATTTCTTCTATTTCTTATTATATTTAACGGTCAGTATAGTTGGAGGATATTTATTGTTATATTTAGGATATTCACTTATTAAATTAATACAGATATGAAAAAAATGTCGACGGCTAAGGTCTTGAGGTTTTACGTAAGTAATACTGATACGGTGAATCATGTTTCTGTTTATGAGAAAATTGCTTATGATGCCAAAAAATTTGGATTGGCTGGAGCTACCGTATTTAAAGGGGTCATGGGATATGGAGCTAGCAGTAAACTGCATTCTGACAAGTTTTGGGAAATTATTGAAAAAGTCCCGGTTGTTGTTGAAATAATTGATGAAGAAGAAAAAATTGACCACTTTTTAGAAATGACTTTACCTTGGCTGAAAACATTGCCTAAAGGTTGCTTGGTAACCTGTCAGGATACGCTGGTAATTCTGGCTAAGGAAGGGGACAAAAAAACAATATAAACTATTAATAAAACTCTATAAAAAAAGCCTCTTGCGTAATGCAAGAGGCTTTTATATTTAGTAATCAGAGAATTAGTTAAAGATATATCTAACTCCTAATTGTAATTTCCATGTATTGCCATAGTAATAGTCTGTAGTGAAGGTTTCTGTTGGATATACCATATTATCACCCTCTTTTACTTTTACAAATGAATAAGATGGTGTATTTGAAGCATCTTTTCCTTCATATTTCAAAATAGCACCGTTATTTATTTTTGCCATATTTTTAGGAATTCCCCATTTGCTGTTCAACAAGTTTCCAAAGTTCAATACATCTAAACTTAACTGTAATGTATTAACAGTTTCGCCAAATTGAAGTTTGAAATCTTGGGTTAAACGAAAATCAAAATTATGTACCCATGGTGCATTTACCATATAAGCTTGTGCGTATTCTCCTTTATGTGAACTCAAATACTTGTCTTGTTCCATAAACTTAAAGAATGCATCTTCGTCAGCGGTTGATACAAATTTAACATCACCTTTTTTAGCAGGAATATAAATTAATTCTGATCCCCAAGTGTCTCCATTCATATCATTTGAATAGGTATAGCTGTATGATCCGTCAGTGTAACCTGAATAGAAAATACTTACACTTGTTGCCATGTGGTCGTTTGCATATGGTAGTCTGTAAGATGCTGTTGCAATTAGTTTACTTGGAACAACATACTGTGAACGTTGAAGAGTGGGCAAATGAGGACCATCAATCGACACTAAACCTCCGTATGCAGAAGCTGCGTTACTTCCCGGCATACCGGTGATTTCTCTGGATTCTGTATAGGTATAAGCGGCCATCAAATTAAGATTCTTAACAGGCTCTGCATTTACTGTGATATTACCTGTTGCACCCCAACCTTCATTGGTGTTTGCCAAAATATAAGCATTTCTTTTGTTGTAAGAAATTACACTGTTTGCAGGATAAATATATCTGTTGTCAGGACCATTGAATCTCTCCCAATTAGAATCAGGTTGTTTCAAATCGTAATTCTGTAACATTACACCATTAATGTTTTTGGTAAACATTCCCTCAACACTAACTGACATTGGAAAAGATACTGGTAACTGATAATCAACAGCTAATGATGTCTTCCATACTTGCGGCATTTTAAAATTGGGATCTACACCATTAATATCTCTTGGTAGAGCACCATCTTCTGGTGAAATAGTTGTGGGTAAGCCTAATTTTTTAACCAATTCATCAACATTGGTGATCATTTTACCGGCTAAACTTGCTAATTTGGGATCTTGAGAATCAATTGCACCATTCTTATATTTTGTCACAGCTGCGTAGCTACCCTGTACCATACCTGAGTTGGTTGGCATATTGGTGAAAAAAACTAATGGTAAACGACCGGTGAAAATACCCGTGCCTCCACGTAATTTTAAGGATTGATCGCCAATAATATCCCATGAAAAACCTACTCGGGGAGACATCAAGACTCTTGCAGCTGGCCAAGTACCTGTATCAATTTTTTTGCCTCCAAAATCTAAGTCGTAAATTGCATTGTTACGAATTAAATTATCTGCATATCTCAAATAATCGGCACGAAGTCCATAAGTTAATTTGAAATCTGGAGTAACACTCCATTCATCTTGTGCATAAGCACCAAACTGATTGAATGCGACTTCAGCAGCTGGTTTTTGCTCTCCATCATAACCGTAGGTTACAGCAACGTCAATAGGTGCTGCTTGATTTAAAAAGTCTTGAAGACTTGCATATCTGTAATATCCTGTACCATTACGCATATATGCATTATTAGCCATTTGATGTTCAAAACTTATACCGGCTGTTATTTTATGCGTATTTGCATAATAAGTCAAGTTGTCAGTTAAAGTAAAAATATTGTTGTTAACACCATTGTTCCATGTGAATAATTCATAACCGGTTGAAATATACGGCTCAATAATTGGAACATTTTTGTCGTCACGTCCAACTAAAATGTCTACAAATGGGAATTTATCTGAATTTGACCCTCTAACATCATTGATTTTTGAATAGGTCATAAGTAACTGATTGGATAACTTATCAGAGAAACGACTGTTCAAATCTGCTGACAATGAATTTACAATATTGTCCATTGAATAGATTGAATTTGAAAAAGCCATTCCATATTGTGAAATACGATTCATATTCTTGTTTCTGTAACCGGCATCAGTTGAGTTTCCGTTTGTTTCATTCCATGCCTGATTTTTAGTATAATTGTATCGTACACTTAAACGATTCATATCATTGATATTCCAATCAATACGTGCTAATAATTTACGGTTGCTTTCGTCGCCGGGATAATCAGTATAGGATCCTGGATCATATCCGTAATTGTCAAGTAAATGTTTTTTTACTAAATCCATATCACCTGTACTAGTACGAGATAACTGTTGTTCTAAGTTAGCTACTCCGTTTGTTGAAGGACGCCATGTCACAACTTGTCCCGGACGTTTTTCTAATTCTGCATTTACAAAAAAGAACTATTTATGGTGTAACATTGGGTGGACCAATTATTAAGAATAAATTGTTCTGGATTCTTTGTTTCTATCACCAAAATCAACATCTCCAATTTTATTACCACGCATATTTTGGTTATTAAAATATGTGTATGCTGATCCTTTAAAAATATTTGTACCTGATTTTGTAATGGCATTAACTCCACCACCAATAAAGTTTGTTTGACGAACATCGAAAGGGGCAATAACTACCTGAACTTCTTCTATAGCATCTAGTGAAATAGGATTTCCACCACCTGGGAGACTGGTAGATAAACCAAAGTTATTGTTAAAGTTTGCACCGTCTATAGTAAAATTAGTTGAACGACCATCACCTCCGGAAAAACTCATTCCGTTTGCATATGGTGATAATCTTGCAATATCTTGAATGCTTCTGTTAATTGTTGGCATTCTAAGAATTTGAGTGTTGTTAACATTGGTAGAAGCACCTGTCTTTTCTGTTGTGAATTTGGTCTTTCGTGTTGATACCACCAACTCATCCAAAGTGAAGGCTTCTTCGGTCAACACAACATTGTGGGAATATGTTTCTCCCAATTGAAGCGTAATTCCTTCTGTGGTGTTTTTTCCGTAACCAATATATGTTACTTCTACTGTATAGGGACCACCTACACGCATACCGTTAAAGTTATAACGGCCATCAATATTGGTTACTGTTCCATAAGTTGTTCCTGATGGAACGTGTGTTGCCACAACTGTTGCACCAATCACCGCTCCCTCATTGTCTGTTACGCTTCCACTCATACTGGAAGTTGTAACCTGAGCTTGCAAAGCAGTAGCAATGATTAGCATTAATGTTGCTACTAAAAACCTGAATTTTTTTACCATAATAGACATTTTAAGCGTTTAGTTATATATGTTTAAAAATCACCGCAAAAATACAATAATTATTCTTAACTACTGTTACGTTTTTGTTACGTTTTTATTTCGTATTGCATTCGTTTGCATAAAATTGCATAAAAAAAGAAGGCGATAATTCCTAAGAATTAACGCCTTCAATATATATATTATTATTTCAAGAATTAATATCCCATTCCACCTGGATTCATTTGAGGTGCTGGTGCAGGATTTTCTTCTTTCTTATCGGTGATAACACATTCTGTTGTTAAGAACATACCTGAAATTGATGCGGCATTTTCTAAAGCAACACGTGATACTTTTGCAGGGTCAATAACGCCTGTTTGAATCAAGTTTTCATATGTGTCAGTACGTGCATTATAACCATAATCTCCTTTACCTTCGCGTACTTTCTGAACTACTACTGCTCCTTCTTTTCCACTGTTTGCAACTATCTGGCGAAGTGGCTCTTCAATAGCGCGTTTAACAATTTCAATACCGGTAGTTTCGTCTTCATTAACACCCTTCATTCCTTCTAAGGCTTCAATTGCACGAATATAGGCAACACCACCGCCGGGAACGGTTCCTTCTTCAACAGCTGCACGGGTTGCTGACAATGCGTCTTCAACACGGTCTTTCTTTTCTTTCATCTCAACTTCAGAAGCGGCTCCTACATATAATACAGCAACACCTCCGGCTAATTTAGCAAGACGTTCTTGTAATTTTTCGCGATCATAATCTGATGTGGTCTTTTCAATCTGAGCGCGGATTTGACTGATACGTGCGTTGATAGCATCTTTGTCGCCGGCACCACCTACAATAGTAGTTTTGTCTTTGTCGATAGTGATTTTTTCAGCTGTACCTAACATTTCAAATGTAGCATTTTCTAATGTTAAGCCTTTTTCTTCAGTGATAACAACACCACCGGTCAAAATTGCAATGTCTTCTAACATTTCTTTTCTTCTGTCACCAAAACCTGGAGCTTTTACAGCTGCTACTTTCAATGAACCACGAAGACGGTTTACAACAAGTGTTGTCAATGCTTCTGAATCAACATCTTCTGCTATAAGCAACAATCCTTTACCGGATTTAACGGTTTGCTCAAGAATAGGAAGTAAATCTTTTACTGTGGAAATTTTCTTGTCGTGAATAAGAATTAATGGATTGTCAAATTCAACTTCCATTGATTCTGTATCTGTTACAAAGTAAGGTGAGATATATCCACGGTCGAATTGCATTCCTTCAACAACATCAACGTATGTTTCTGTTCCTTTTGCTTCTTCTACTGTGATAACGCCTTCTTTGCTTACTTTTTGCATTGCTTCTGCTATCAGGCTTCCAATATTCTCGTCGCCATTGGCTGAGATAGTAGCAATATTTTCAATCTTGTGAAGATCATCACCAATCTCAATTGCTTGCTCTTTCAAATTTTCAACAACTTTGGCTACAGCTTTGTCAATACCACGTTTCAAATCCATTGGGTTTGCACCGGCAGTAACATTCTTTAAACCTACACTGATGATTGATTGAGCTAATACAGTAGCGGTTGTTGTTCCGTCACCGGCATCGTCATTGGTCTTTGAAGCAACTTCCTTAACCAACTGAGCTCCCATATTTTCAAATGAGTCTTCAAGTTCTATTTCTTTTGCTACAGTTACACCGTCTTTTGTGATCTGGGGAGCACCGTATTTTTTGTCGATAATTACGTTTCTACCTTTAGGCCCAAGGGTTACCTTAACTGCATCAGCCAATTGATCAACTCCTTTTTTCAGAAGATCACGGGCTTCTAATTCAAATTTTATTTCTTTTGCCATAATATACTGTAAATTTTATGTTTTTATGTTTTTATTTTGTTATTAATTCAAAATTGCCAAAATATCTGATTGACGCATGATGATGTATTTTACGTCATCTAATTCAATCTCAGTTCCTGCATATTTTCCGTAAAGCACAGTATCACCTTCTTTAACTACCATTTCTTCATCTTTGGTTCCGTTACCAATGGCTAAAACTTTTCCTTTTAATGGTTTTTCTTTTGCTGAATCAGGAATGATAATTCCACTTGCTGTTTTTTCTTCTGCTTCGACAGGTTTAACAAGTACTCTGTCTGCTAATGGTCTGATATTCATACTTTTTAATTTTTAAATTAATGTTATATTTTAATAATAGTGTTAATAGTTTGAAATAACATTAATGACTTTGCGAATTCTGTGCCAAAATTAATTTTATAATGTTTTTCTCACTTTTTTTCTCATTTTTATTATTCGACTGACAAAATTTCAGGCTTATGTCACATATTTTAGGGTCTCACTTACCTCCGAGTCACCTCCGAGGATGCTCCGAGGATGGTCCGAGGATGGTCCGAGGATGGTCCGAGGATGGTCCGAGGATGGTCCGAGTCATCTCCGTTACACCTCCGACTATGGTCCGACTATGGTCTCACTAAAATCATCCAAAGATCAATCCTTAATCCTGCTTGTTTTTTTCAAAGATTCTCCTATCAGGGAACTTTATGAAATAAGGTACCTGTGGCTTGGGCAGTAGGCATTACAATCATATCGTTGATATTAACATGTTCAGGACGTGAAACGCAAAACAATATACATTCGGCAATATCGTCTGCTACAAGACTTTCATAACCTTCATATACTTTGTCGGCACGTGACTGATCTCCATGAAAACGAACAAGAGAAAACTCGGTCTCTACCGCACCGGGACATATTTGTGTTACTTTAATATTATAGCGAAGCATATCAATACGCATCGCTTTTGTTAATGCATCGACTGCATATTTGGTAGCACAATATACATTGCCGTTTGGATAGACTTCTTTCCCGGCAATGGAACCTAGATTAATAATGTGACCTTTTTTGCGGATAGTCATATATGGCGACAGGGTCTTGGTGACATACAATAGTCCTTTGATATTGGTGTCAATCATTCGGTTCCAATCATCTGTATCGCCATCTTGAAGGGGACTTAAACCTGCGGCCAAACCGGCATTGTTAACCAACACGTCAATTTGTTGCCATTCTTCGGGGAGATTGCCTAAATTCTCCTTGACTTCGTCTTCTTTACGTACATCAAAGCACAAAGACAATACCCTGACATTCTTTTCCTTAAGCTCGTTTTCTAATTCTGACAAACGATCACTACGGCGACCGGTAATAATCGTATCATAACCGCTCTGAGCGAGCTTGAGAGCAGTGGCACGACCAATCCCGGATGTCGCACCAGTAATTACAGCTGTCTTATTCATTTGTTTTAATTTTTTTTGTAATATCAAAAGTAGATAAAATATGATTCAGACTTCAAGATTAGATGAAAAAAATGTACTTTTACAGTTCCAGGACATAAACGACTCCTGACAAAAATTATGAAAGATGAATTTGTGACTGTAAAAACTTTTAACTTTGCTGCAGAAGTACCCATCATACAATCGTATATGGAAATGCTTGGCATACCAATTTATATGAAAAATCTCATAGCAAATCAAGCTACATACATGATTGGTGATATAGAAATGCAGGTGGCTGCTGAGGATTATGAACGGGCAAAAAACGCACTTATCGAAGGGGGATTTGCTTCGGAAACAGATTTCATTGATTAAATTATAAGTAGTAAATATGCTCGAAAAAACTCCTAAAAATAGAGAATTCAGATTTGTTCTTATTACTCTGATTTTAGTTTTTGGCGCACTAATAAGCTATAAACTCAGAAATTATATGAGTGGATTCCTTGGGGCATGCACGCTTTATGCCTTATTGAGGGTTCAGATGATTTGGCTGACAGAAAAACTTAAATTAAAAAAGGGCCTTAGCGCGACACTTATTGTACTTGAATCGTTCTTTTTCTTCTTGATACCAATTACAGGTATGGTATTTCTGGGAATTAATGTTGCACAAAATATCAACATCGACTTTGAAGGTATCAGGGATTCTATCTTGATTTTTATTGAAGATATTGAAACTCGTTTCAATATTAGTATTTTTAATGCGGAAAACATCGCATCGTCTATTCCTAAATGGAGCGGAGATATCGTGGGTACGGTTGCTGAAAGTACATATTCAATGGTAATTAATTCTTTTATTATTGTATTCGTACTGTATTTTATGTTGGTAAACTACAAGGACTTCGAAATAACCATAAGAGAGATACTTCCTTTCAGCTCAATAAATAAACAGAAATTCTTAAGTGAATCAAAATCTATCGTACAGGCTAATGCCGTGGGAATCCCACTCGTGGGGATTCTACAAGGTGGAATTGCTTACTGCGGTTATGTGTTGTTCGGACTCGATAATGCGGCTTTATGGGCAATTGTCACAATTATATTGAGCATTCTGCCTATTGTTGGAAGTGGATTAATCTGGGTTCCCGCAGGAGGGTTTTTTATGTTACAGGGAGACTATGTAAATGGTATAGGTCTGCTCTTTTATGGATTGGTAATTATGGGCGGGAGTGATTACATTATCCGACTGCTGATCTCGAAAAAACTTGCAAATATTCATCCTCTAATTACTGTTTTAGGTGTACTGATAGGTATTCCTATGTTTGGATTTTGGGGGGTTATTTTTGGACCACTGATCGTCTCTTTGTTTATGTTGTTCTTTAATATGTACAGAAGGGACTATATTCCTGGTTCTACAGCACAAATAAACGTCACTACTGAATATAAAGAAAAAAGGATAAGAATTCCACGTAAAATACGATTGAAAAAGAGAAAAAATGATGATAAATAAAACTTATACTGCTGTGTTCTTCATTCTTCTTTTATTGGTGGGATGCAGTAATAAGGGGAAAAATAGTGATAAAAATACATCTTCTTCTGAAAATTCTTCATCTGTCAAACTAAAGCATGCTAAAGGTTTCAATATCGATCTTTTTGAAAACTATACTAGAGTTACAATAAATAATCCGTGGACCAACAATGGTGCTTATGTGGTTTACTATTTATGTAAGGATGATTCTACAAGCGTTCCTACAGATGGATACAAGATACAAATACCTATCAATTCATTGGTGGTAAATACTTTCTCGTACTTCGAATTTCTTGATCAACTTAACGAATTAGACAAGGTAAAAGGGGTAACGGATGGTTTCAGAATATATAAAAAAGAAATTCTCGACGGTATAAAGAATGAAACGATATCGGACTTGGGCGATCCTTTTCATCCTAACTTTGAGAGGACACTGGCTATCAGACCTGACGCAATCGTAAAATCTGCTTATAATCAGATGGATATTCAAAATGAACGAAAGGTTAACGTCAATATACCGGTGATTTATACACTTGAATGGATGGAGAATTCTCCTCTGGCTCGCGCGGAATGGATAAAGTTGATTGCTGCTTTTTTTGATAAACCTGCTAAGGCTGATAGTATCTTTAACGACATAGAATCGAGATATTTACAAAATAAGGGGATCGCTCTTCAAATAAAAAATAAACCTACCGTTTTGTCAGGTGATGCTTTTCAGGGAACATGGTATGTTCCGGGAGGCAAAAGCTTCAACGCAATACTGTTTAACGATGCGGGATTGGATTATCTCTATAAAAACAATCCTGAGAGCGGAAGCATTGGATTGGATATTGAAACTGTTCTAATTGAATTCGGTAAAGCAGAATTTTGGTTTGGTTGTGAGGCGAATTCATATAGGGAACTGAAGGCAAAAGATAGTAAATATTCACTGCTAAAGTCAGTGAAAGACAGAAGGGTTTTTAATAATAGAATGAGAACAACGCCATCAGGCGGTAACGATTATTTTGAAAGTAGTATAGCTCACCCCGATTTATTACTGATGGACTTGATAAAAGCGGTTGAACCGACATTAATTCCTAACTCAGAATTTACGTATATTAAACCACTGGAATAAGCATGTTTATAAAGAAAGACTTAAGAATATTTGTACTTTTATTTGTCATATTATTATTGACATTTGTTGTCGATATTTTTTCCGGAAACGCTGATATCTCTGTGAAAGAGGGCTTTGCTGCTTTATTTGGGGGCTCTGGTGATGAGATTATAGATGAGATTATCGTAAATTACAGGTTTCCAAAAGCGGTGACTGCCATTTTTGCAGGTTCTTCTTTGGCAATTGCCGGTTTATTGATGCAGACTTTATTCAGAAATCCTTTAGCGGGACCTGATGTTCTTGGGGTTAGCGCTGGTGCAAGCTTAGGGGTTGCTTTGCTTACGTTACTTAGCGGCACGGTTGTTTATCCATTTATTCAATCGCTGGGTGGAATGGCGCAGGTAATTGCGGCTATTTCAGGTGCTGCATTGGTTCTAATAATTGTTTTAGCCGTGTCGGCTCGCATCAAGGATTCTGTTACAATTTTAGTTCTGGGAATGATATTTGGTTATGTTGCAAATGCTATCATAACTATATTACAAAGTTTTGCCGATCCTGATTCTTTAAAAGTATTTGTTTCATGGACATTTGGCAGCCTGGGAGCAGTTACGTGGGACAAAATGCCCCTTATGGCAGTTCTTGTTATTGTGGGAATCATCACATCTTTTCTACTTCAAAAACCTTTGAACAGCTTGTTGTTGGGCGAAAATTATGCGTCAAGCGTGGGGATGAATGTCAAATCCATACGCGTGATAATAATCTCTGTAACAGCAATCATCACTGGTGCAGTAACGGCTTTCACAGGACCAATAGCATTTATTGGTGTAGTGATCCCTCATTTTGCCCGTGCTTTTTTTGGGACAGTTGATCACAAAATAATTATCCCGGGATCAATTCTGACCGGCGCAATTCTAATGCTGGTTTGCGATATAGTTTCACAAATTCCAATTTCTAACAGGACGTTGCCAATAAATGCTGTGACAGCTATTTTTGGCGCACCAATGATTGTGTGGATTGTCCTGAAACGTAAGAAACTATAAGTGAATACCATACTTGTATTAAATTCTATTGTAGAATTCGCAGAACGAAATTGTTAGCGACAATAAATGAACATACTACTTTTATTTATTACTTTAGCGGAGATCGTTGAAATAAAACATAAGAAACTTTAAATGTTTATATTAAACTTTCTCCAAATAATGATGTTTACTAAATGAAAATATCTGTGGCACCATTTTTGTTTAAACATTAAATAAATAATATTTGTATCTTCGAATACAGAAAAAGAAAGATTATAAAATGGATACTAACTTTACTCAGCGAGTCAGAGACATTATGGTTTACAGCCGTGAAGAAGCCGAAAGACTCCAAAACAATTATATTGGGCCTGAACATCTTTTGTTAGGTATTCTTCGTGATGGCGAAGGACTTGCCATACAATTGCTGCAAGATTTTGATGTCGATCTAAAAGCCCTAAAAGAATCTATAGATGATTCTGTGCGTAATGTACAGGAATCTTTATCTATAGTGAATGAATTGGTTATCAACAAAAGCACAGAAAAAGTGCTTAAAATGAGCATTTTGGAATCAAGACTTTCGAAAAGTTCGGAAACCGACGCTGAACATATTTTACTGGCTTTACTAAAAGAGAAAAGTATTCCGGTAAATAAAATACTTGGACAGTTCAATCTTGATTATACTAACGCATTTACATACATACAGAGCATTATGGATTCACGCAAGAATATTGAAGAGAATGATTCGGCATCACAAGTTGAAAATTATTTTACTGACGATGAAGATGCGGATTCTCCCGAAAAGCCACCTTCTGGACAAAGTGGACAAGGGGGTGCTGGACAACAGAAGAGTTCTGATACTCCGGTGCTGGACAACTTTGGTACAGACATCACTCGTGCTGCAATTGAAAACAGACTTGACCCGGTCGTGGGAAGAGAAAAGGAGATTGAACGTATTGCACAGATATTGAGTCGCCGCAAAAAAAACAATCCTGTTCTGATTGGTGAACCGGGGGTAGGAAAATCAGCTATAGTTGAAGGTTTGGCAATTCGTATTATCCAAAAAAAGGTATCACGAACGCTTTTCGATAAACGTGTGATTTCTCTGGACATGGCGTCTATTGTCGCAGGTACAAAGTATCGCGGACAATTTGAGGAACGAATCAAGGCTATATTGAACGAACTTTCTAAAAATCCAAATGTCATTTTGTTTATTGATGAAATACATACTATAATTGGTGCGGGAGGTACAACTGGCTCTTTGGATGCTGCTAATATGCTGAAACCGGCGTTGGCACGTGGTGAAATTCAATGTATTGGAGCAACAACACTCGATGAATATCGAAAATCAATTGAGAAAGACGGAGCTCTGGAACGTCGTTTTCAAAAAGTAATGGTTGATCCAACCAGCCCTGAAGAAACTCTTCAGATTCTGAAGAATATTAAAGAGCGTTACGAAGAGCATCATAATGTAAAATATACAGATGATGCATTGGATGCATGTGTAAAATTGACTAATCGATATATAACTGATCGCAATTTTCCGGATAAAGCAATTGATGCACTGGATGAGGCAGGAGCACGTGTTCATATTTCAAATATCGTTATTCCTAAAGCAATAGAACAAATGGAAGCGGATTTGAAAGAGGTTGAACAGCTGAAAAATGATGCTGTTAAAGCTCAAAAATATGAACTAGCGGCAAGTTATCGTGATAAACAAAGACAACTGCTGCTTGCATTGGATGCAGAAGAAGAACGTTGGCAAAAGGAGCTTAAAGAAAAGCCCGAAATGGTTGACGAAGAAAAAGTAGCTGAAGTTGTAGCTATGATTTCAGGAGTACCGGTTCAACGAATTGCTCAAGCCGAAGGTCAACGTCTTGTAGAAATGAAAGAGGTATTGAAATCAAAAGTGATTGGACAGGACGAAGCGATTGGAAAAGTGGTGAAAGCTATTCAACGTAATCGAGTTGGATTGAAAGATCCAAATAAACCTATCGGAACATTTATGTTTCTTGGACCTACGGGTGTTGGTAAAACCTTGTTGGCAAAGAAACTGGCTGAATACCTCTTCGACTCTTCTGAAAATCTCATCCGCATTGACATGAGCGAGTATATGGAGAAGTTCAACGTGTCGCGTTTAGTTGGTGCACCTCCGGGATACGTAGGTTATGAAGAAGGTGGACAGTTGACTGAAAAAGTTCGACGTCGCCCATATTCAGTGGTGCTGCTCGATGAAATTGAGAAAGCACATGCTGATGTTTATAATATTTTATTGCAAATATTGGATGAAGGTCATGTCACTGATAGCTTGGGAAGGAAGATCGATTTCAGAAATACTATTATAATAATGACTTCAAATATAGGCACCCGAGAGCTAAAAGATTTCAGTCGTGGAATTGGCTTTAACACAAATGCCAACGTTAATAATTCTGATTACTCAAGAAATGTTATTCAAAAAGCTTTGAATAAAGCATTCGCTCCTGAATTCTTGAATCGTGTCGACGATATTGTTATGTTTAACCAATTAAGTCGTGAATCCATTAACGAGATTATCGACCTGGAATTGAAAGGCTTATATAAACGAATTGGTGAACTTGGATACGAAGTTATTCTCTCTGAAGAAGCTAAAAACTTCATCGCCGACAAAGGATACGATATACAATTTGGAGCACGTCCTCTCAAAAGGGCTATTCAAAAGTACATTGAAGATGAAATGGCAGAAATGATTCTGCTTAGTGGACTCAAAGGTGGTCAAACAATTCTGGTCGATTTTGATAAAGAGAATCAGAAGATCATAATGAAGAAAGCTGAACAAGAACAAAGCGAAAGTTAATTTCATTTTTCTGTTATAACAATATCTGCAGCAGGGGTACATATTATAATTTTTGTATCCCTGCAGCTTTTAATAAATTATGGTTACTAAACAAAATCCTACCTGCCATTGTTTAATGGTCCAAAATACAATTATGTGATATGTCAACAAATAAAATTAAAGTAGAAGTATGGAGTGATATAATGTGTCCTTATTGCTATATAGGTAAAAATCACTACGAAAAAGCGCTTAGCCAATTTGAACATGCCGATTTGCTGGAAATAGAATGGAAAGCGTTTCAATTAAATCCTAATTTACCGGACAAAGGTAATGGATATCCTGTAACAGAATATTTGACAAATACTGCGGGTATGAGTGAAGACCGAGTAAATCGAATGTTTGAAAATGTAAAGAAATTGGCAGATGATGCTGGTTTAAAATTCAATTTAAATAATTCAATTGCTGCTAATTCACGCGATGCTCACCGACTTATAAAGCTTGCAAAACAAAAAGGAGCTCCAGGAGCCGATTCAAAAGTTATCGGAGATTTAGGAAAAGCTTATTTTGAAGATGCAAAAGATTATAGCGATTGGGATTTACTCGTTTCTATCGGTAAAGATGCTGGACTCCTGGAATCGGATATAATAAATATGCTGAATAGCGATGATTTCATTTATGAGATAACACAGGATATTCAAGAAGCCCATAATCTTGGATTTGACACTGTTCCGACTTTCCTCTTTGAACGAACTCAAGCTATTGTGGGTTCAGAACCTGTGGATCTTTTCCTTAAGGTAATGAACAAAGTTTACAACAATTGGATCACTTCAACAGAAAACAAATTAGAAGTTGAGAAAGGTAAATCTTGTTCTATTGATGGAACATGTGAAATATAATAATGTACAATCTTTAACTAAAAGCGGACCTGTTCCGCTTTTTTTGTACTTTTGTATTTGCAAATATTCACTGTCATGGAATTTAGAACTATAGAACTTAACAACATTGATAAATGGAATGAAGTGTGGCAACTTTATGAAGATAGCTTTCCAATAGCGGAACGCCGCAAAAAAGAAGACCATATTCGTGCTTGTACCGATCCTCTGTTTCATCCTATATCTGCGTGGGAAGGAAGTCAACTTATAGGGCTTTTATTCTATTGGGAATGGGAATCATACCGCTACCTTGAATATTTGGCAGTTTCTCCTGAATTAAGAAAACAAGGTCTTGGATCACAAATATTAGCACATTTAAAAGATACTACACATTCTATCATTCTTGAGATTGATCCGTTGATAAACGAATTATCGGTTCGAAGGCTACAGTTTTACGAGAGAGCGGGTTTTATGCTTACTCCTTTTCGGTTTATGCACCTACCCTATCGAATTGAAGGGCGATCACAAGAATTACTTATGCTTAGTTATCCAAAAACAATTTCAAAAGAACAGCATGAAGATTTCCTGAAGTTCGTTAATAAACATGTCATCAAATATTGTGAAGGTTATCCATTTGATAATGACATTATCGAGGATTAAGTATTGATTGTATAAGACTGAGTGTTTGATTCATAACCAAAAGCTCACGCCTTGAATCTTTATGTGGTGGGTAAACGTAAACCTGTACTTTATTGTCGTCTATCATACGAAGATATCCACCAATTCCCCATGAAAAAACCCTGGAATCTGTTTTGAATTTCAATACTCGCTTTTCCCTATCCGAATACGAGATAATCCATTGTCGGTCAATTCGTTGAAGTATTTCATCAAAAGGATGATCGGTCTTTCCTTTATATATAAATTCGGCTTTTTCACTTCCGGTGAATTTAGGAGGTTCAATATCATCGGACTCCATATAGTTCAATCGTCTATAAAACATGGAAGTAATAATTCCAGGGGGTATCACTCCTGCAATAAAAAACACAATCATTAATTGCCAAAATTCAAAATTCGATTTCCACAATACAGACATAATAGCAATAACTGCTACAAAAAAAACCAGGAATATGGATATCCAATGTAAAAATAATCGTGTCGTAAATTTCATATATAATATTATTAGTGAATTTGAGGTATCTCTATTTCTTCTGTAATAACAATATTTTCAAAACCCATCCCTTTTAGTAGAGATGTAATCGCTAATTTAACCTGGTCAGTTGCATCTTTCAATAATCCCTGTTTTATAGCTTCTCGTTGCATTGTACTTTTTTCAGTCGATAATGCTTTGTTGTAATCATCTATTTTGATAGGATTAAATGCGTTATCACTTTCATTAAACACCTGGATAGACTTTTCATCAATCACAGTATCGAGTATCTTTGCTTTAGGTATTGAAACATGAACGACTTCATTGATTATATCTACTTTCACCCGACTAAAATCTACACCTGCTTTTAAATAACCACTGTACTTTATAATAAAGTATTTTTCTGTTAGTGGTAAATTTAAGTTCATGAATTTCAAGTAATCTTTATAACTGATCACACCAGTATAATTATATTTAACTGTTGCTAGTTCTTTAATATTGTCAATTCTTGCAAGTATTGAAGAACTGTTATATGATGACACTTTATCATGACGTACGTTGATAATTAGCAAGATTGCTAAAATAACTGATGTAAGCCCAAAAATTAAGGCAAAGAGATTCGACTTTCCTTTTTTATTTCCCACTATAATACTTTTTTAAATCTATCGTTTTACTTGTTCTTCTTATTATTTTTGTTTTCCACATAATGCTACGCAAATTACATTTTAATATCGATATCCAATCTTCGATTAATTCATATATCATAATTTACACAGTTTATATGACAAAAATAGTAATTAATAGAGATGAAAACATCTTAAAGCTATTTTATTTTTTATATTTGTGTCGCTCTTTAAAAAAAGTAACGACTTAAAATATTCATCACGCAAACCCTTCACCTAAAACATCGGATATAATAGATTTAGATGCCAATTAAGTTGTCAAATTATCCATCAGACCATTTACCATATGTGATTGAACTATATTTACTAACGACTAATTATGTGCATCCAAAAAAATAAACTATATTTGTTCAATTAAAATACTGCAATTTCATTTAATTATCATCTAATATGAAAAGAATAACATTGATAATGTTGATATTAGCAACAACTTCTATTTCACTTTTATCTCAGGAAAACCTAGATTTTAGTGCAGTAAAAGATATCATTTCTCCGGAAATACACAATGATAAGTCTGTAACATTTCGTTTTTTAGCTCCCCATGCTGACAATGTTAATGTTGGAGGAGATTTCCTTCCATCTAATGGTTGGATGCCAGGAACAGAACAAATGACAAAAGACAAAAACGGAATTTGGAGCTTTACCACAAAACCTCTTGATTCAGAATTATACACATATGCATTTTATGTTGATAGCTTACAAGTTAACGACCCAAATAATGTTTATTATCGGCGCGATGTTGCTAGCACTCTAAACATTTTGCTTATAGATGGTGGTCAAGCTGACTTATATAAAGTTAACGACGTCCCACACGGAACTGTCGCAAAACGGTGGTATCTATCACCTGGAAATAAAATGACACGCCGAATTACTATATACACTCCACCCGGTTATGAATCCAGCAAGAATCAATATCCTGTACTTTATTTACTGCACGGAATGGGAGGAGATGAAGAAGCATGGATGACACTCGGTAGAGCATCACAAATCTTAGATAATTTGATTGCCACAGGAAAAGCAAAGCCTATGATTGTTGTAATGCCCAATGGAAATGTAGCTCAGGAAGCAGCTCCTGGCGAATCAAGTAAAGGTTTTTACAAACCAAATTTCAACCTACCACACACAATGGACGGCCAGATGGAAGAAACTTTTACTGAGATAGTCAACTTTATAGATAATAACTACAGAACCATCAAAAATAAATCTGGACGAGCTATAGCAGGTCTTTCTATGGGGGGATTCCATTCACTTCATATTTCAAGATATTATCCAAACACTTTTGACTATATAGGTCTTTTCTCTGCGGCTATTAAACCAAACGAGAGAACTCAATCAAAAGTATATGCAAATATAGAATCAACCTTACAAAAGCAAAAAAACAACGGTTACAAACTTTACTGGATTGGAATAGGTAAAGACGATTTCCTATATAAAGCCAATACAGAGTATCGTTCAGAATTAGATAAAATAGGAATGAAATATACTTATCGTGAATCAGAAGGTGGACACACTTGGCGTAATTGGCGCATATATTTATCTGAATTTGTTCCTCTACTTTTCAAATAGACACTATAAAATAAATAACAAAATAAATAACTATAAAACAAAAAGAACATGACAACAACAGCAAAACTTTATTCTCTTGAATTGAGAAATTCCAGGACTTATTTATTTGCAGGTCTTTTTATAATTGGAAACTTATTGTTGCCACAACTTGCTCACTTGATGCCACAGGGGGGATTAATCCTTTTACCGATTTATTTCTTTACACTTATTGCAGCTTATAAGTATGGAATATTTGTAGGCTTATTGACTGCTGTACTTTCACCTCTGACTAACAGTTTGTTGTTTGGAATGCCAGAAATGTCGGTTCTTCCAGCAATTATTGTCAAATCAGTAATTCTTGCTATTGCAGCATCTCAAGCAGCAAAACATTTCGGTAAAGTATCTATCTTGGGGATTCTTATAGCAATTCTTGCATATCAGTTTGTAGGAACAGGATTTGAATGGGCCATAACACAAAACTTTAATATGGCAATTCAAGATTTCAGAATTGGACTTCCAGGCATGATATTTCAACTTATTGGAGGATTCCTGGTATTGAAATCACTGGAAAAAGCATAATATGATTGAAGGAAAATCTTTTGATGATGTAATGAAAAGGTTTCGTGAAATACAGTTTCACGAAACTTTTGATATGATTATAGCAATTGCAAATGGAGGTATTATACCGGCAGCTATACTCAATCAACGCCTAAACATCGATATTCAGTTATTGAAAATCAATCTAAGGGATCAAAACCAAAAGCCAAAATATGATAATCCTAAGCTATTATCTCCTATCGACTTTGATTTCAAAGACAAAAGTATTCTTTTGGTAGAGGACCGAATTAAAACTGGTGCAACCGTAAAATTTGCCGTTGAGTTATTAAAACCCGATGCCAAACTTGTAAAAACATTTGCTGTAAATGGCAATGCGGATTACTCTTTATATAACGAATCTTGTTTTCGCTTTCCCTGGAATTTATAAAATGAATCGATTAATTTACCTTTTAATTATAACTCTTTTCTGCTCTGTGCAACTACAAGCGCAAACAATCTCTCATGAAAATGAGCCGGATAGTTTTAGCCTGGACGAAATAATTGTTACGGGTACAATGCCTAAAGTAAATTTGAAGACTGTGCCAATGAGTATATCAGTTGTATCAGGTAATACAATCGAAAACAGACTTCAACCTTCATTATTACCATTGCTCTCAGAAGAAGTCCCAGGACTCTTTATAACGCAACGTGGTGTAATGGGATTTGGTGTTGCCGAAGGTTCTGCAGGAAGTATGAGTATTCGGGGAATTGGAGGTGCACCTACTTCGGGAGTTTTGGTATTGATTGATGGACATCCCCAATACATGGGATTGATGGGGCATCCTTTAGCCGACAGTTATCAATCTATAATGACAGAAAGAGTTGAGGTTATTCGTGGTCCCGCTTCCATGTTATATGGCTCTAATGCTATGGGTGGAGTCATAAACATAATAACAAAAAAACAAAAAACTAACGGTAAAAAACTTTTAGCACAAGTTATGTATGGAAGCTTTAACTCATTTAATACCGAAGTAACTGGGGGGTTAAGGAATAACCAATTTCATGCAAATGGAAACATCGGATACAACCGATCTGACGGCCATCGCAAGAATATGGAGTTCGAACAGATTAACGGCAATGGAAACTTGGGCTACGACTTCACTGAGAACTGGACAGGGTTTGTAGATTTTAATATTTCTAAAACATTAAGCTCTAATCCTGGATCGATCAACAATCCAATTATTGACAACGATGCTGATATTTTGAGGGGTGCTGCATCTGCTGTTATCGAAAATGAATATGAAAATACTTCTGGAGCTATCAAATTTTTCTACAATTTTGGTTCACATGATATTAATAATGGCTATCCGATAAACTCTTCATTTATAAAAAGTTACTTCCATTCAAAAGATCAAATGTCAGGATTTACAGCCTATCAATCTTATTCCTTTTTCAGAGGGAATAAAACGACTGCAGGATTCGATTTTCAGCAGTTTGGTGGTAGTGCTTGGAGCGAATTACTTGATTCCGAAGATATCCCAATAGTAGATATTACTTTAAATAATTATGCGGGTTATGTAAATATTCAACAATCAATATTTAATTATAAGTTGACAATGAATGCAGGTATCCGCCATGATTATCATGAGAAAAATGGTTCGGAATGGATTCCTCAATTTGGCGTAAGCTATTTACCAACTCAAAACACTACCATTAAGGGGATTGTCAGTAAAGGTTTCCGCAATCCAACCATCCGTGAATTGTACATGTTCCAACCAAAAAATCCAAATCTGAAACCAGAACGATTAATGAACTACGAAATATCACTGTTACAATCGTTCCCTGAAGAAAGATTGAATCTAGGAGTTAATGTCTTTTATATCAATGGTGAAAACATGATTAGGTTAAACATGGTTGAAGGAAAACCTCTCTACGTCAACACTGGCAAAGTAAAAAATAAAGGAATCGAAATAACAGCAAGTTATAATACAACTGATGATCTTAAATTTACAATTAACTATAGTTATCTGAACATGACTCATATTATCACAGGTGTACCGGAACATAAATTTTACTTTGGAGGAAACTATTCATTTAAAAAATGGAATATCTCATCAGGTTTGCAATATCTTGGAAATCTCTACACAACAATAAATCCAAATATTGTAAAAGTGAACGCTCTAATATGGAATACTAGAATCAATTATAGTTTATTGAATTGGATGAATCTATTTTTAAGAGGGGAAAACCTATTAGGACAAAAATACGAAATAAATGCAGGATTTCCTATGCCTAAAACCACGGTTTTTGGGGGAATTCAAATATATATTTAACTATTAAACAAAACAAATACTCATTAATAAAATGAATTATGGATAGAAGAAATTTTCTCAAAGCAGTAGCACTAGCTGGAGCTGCAGCTACATCAATCACAGATTCTGAGGCGATGAGCATGTTATCACAATCTTTTCTTACCGAAAATGCAGCCAATAAGTATGATTTGGTTGCAGTTTTAGGTGGCGAACCGGATGCCATGTTTCGCAAAGCCATTGCTGAAATAGGAGGAATTGGTAATTTCATTAAGAAGGGAGACAAAGTTTGTGTAAAACCAAATATTGGTTGGGACCAACCAGTAACCATGGGAGCAAATACGAATCCAAAACTTGTTGCTGAAATTGTTAAACAGTGCTTTGCAGCAGGTGCAAAAGAAGTAACCGTATTTGATCATACTTGCGACGATTGGCGAAAAAGCTATACTTCAAGTGGAATTGAAGCTGCAGCTAAAGCAGCTGGAGCAAAGGTATTACCCGCCAACCAAGAGTCCTACTACAAAGAAGTTTCCATTCCTAACGGGAAGAATCTGAAAAACGCAAAAATACACGAAGCTATCGTTGATAGCGATAAATGGATAAATGTTCCGTGTCTTAAAAATCATGGTGGTGCCCAATTGACCATATCAATGAAAAATTATATGGGAATAGTTTGGGATAGAGGATTTTTCCACGCTAACGATTTACAACAATGTATAGCTGATGCATGTACATATTCAAAACGACCTGTATTAAATGTTGTTGATGCATATCGGATCATGAAGACAAGTGGACCAAGGGGCAAATCAGAATCAGATGTTGTTCTGGCAAAAGGTTTATTTGTTTCACAAGATATTGTAGCTGTTGACACGGCTGCAGCTAACTTCTTTAATCAAGTGCGAGATATGCCACTGGAAAAAGTAAAACATATTGCCAATGCTCAAGCACTTGGTCTTGGGACAATGAATCTTGACAACTTAAAGATAAGTAGAATTAAAATGTAATCTCTATTTCGACAACATTTTAAAACTAATATTTGAAACTATAACCCGATAAAGCATAATCAGTTTTATCGGATTATAGTTCTATTAAAATAAACAAGAATCAGAACAAACTATTACTACAATCAAAATGCTTAAAAAAATACGCGTCATAGTATCAATTATCTTATTCGCACTCATTACTTTATATTTCCTCGATTTTAAAGGTTTTTTACCTCATAAATTCCACATATTAGCACATTTACAATTCATTCCTGCATTATTAGCAATGAATGTAATTATATTAGTGGCGTTAATATTGATAACATTGCTTTTTGGTAGAGTTTATTGTTCTTCAATCTGTCCGATGGGTATTTATCAGGACATTATAGCATGGATTTCAAAAAAAATAATCAAACGAAAAAAATATACATTTAGTAAAGCTAAATCTATTTTGAGATGGGCCTTATTGGGGCTTGTTGTCATTGCATATATCTTCGGATTCACATTTCTTTTGGGGCTACTTGATCCATACGGTTCTTGGGGAAGAATTGTAACACATCTTCTCAGACCTGCATATCTTGCTGGCAACAATATAATGGCAAATATTTTTACCATTTTCGACAATTACACATTTTACAAAGTTAGCATTTATGGTATCAGCATTTTCTCTACAATCATTGCACTGGTATGGCTGTTGGGTGTAGGTGTTTTTGCATGGAAAAATGGTAGAACTTATTGTAATACTGTTTGCCCTGTCGGTACTTTTTTAGGATTCATCAGTAAACTTTCACTATTCAAGATTCAGTTCAATGATGAAAAATGTAATTCGTGTGGTCTTTGTGCCATGAAATGTAAAGCATCTTGTATAGATTCCAATAATAAGAAAATCGATTACAGTAGGTGTGTTGTTTGTTTTAACTGCCTTGAAAGCTGTAAACGCAAAGCAATGAAATATGCCTTCATTGGTCCTGTAAAGAATAAAATAGTGAAAACAGAACCTGCTTATACGTACACAAACGATACAGATTCTGTTAATCCAATAAAATCAGTATCAAAACCAATTGATGAATCAAAAAGACGATTCCTATCAGCAACAATTGCAACAAGTATCGCTGTAGGAAACTTAGTTGCACAAGAAGTAACTGGAACTCTTCTTCCTAAAAAAGAATTAAAACGACAAATACCAATTGCTCCACCGGGAGCCGGTTCTTTTAAAAATCTGCAAGATAAATGTATTTCATGTCACCTGTGCGTTAGTAAATGCCCATCGCACGTTATAAAACCAGCTTTGTTTGAATATGGTATGAACGGAATAATGCAGCCAAAACTATATTTCGATCATGGTTTCTGCAATTATAACTGTACTATTTGCGGAGATGTATGTCCCACAGAAGCAATCAAACCGTTATCGGTCGAAGAAAAAAATCATACTCAAATGGGACAAGTGCATTTCATAAAAGAAAACTGTATTGTTTATTACGACGAAACAAGCTGTGGCGCTTGTTCTGAACATTGTCCCACTCAGGCTGTGCACATGGTGCCCTACAAAGGTGCGCTCACAATTCCGGAAACAGACGTTTCAATATGCGTAGGTTGTGGTGGTTGCGAGTATGTTTGTCCGGCAATTCCTTTCAAAGCTATATACGTAGAAGGATTACAAACTCAAAATACAATTGAAATTAAAAAAGAAGAGCAACAAGAAATAGTCATCGAAGGATTCGGATTTTAAATAGTGTTTTTATATATTCAAACCGTATCGAAACATAATTTCTTTTCATATATTAGTCCTTAATTAAGGAAAAATGTGTACTTTTGAATCCGGAAAATAAAGTCATTATTATTCGGAAAGATTGGACATGGAATATAAAACTCGCATAGGATTTGATAACGATAAATACCTGAAAAAACAGACTACCGCTATTTTAGAAAGAGTAAGTCGTTTTAATGGCAAATTATATTTAGAATTTGGTGGTAAGATTTTATACGATTATCATGCCTCACGCGTATTACCCGGATTTGCTCCTAACGTAAAGATTCGTCTGCTTCAAGAACTAAAAGAAGAAGTGGACGTAATCATGTGTATTCATGCCGGCGATATAGAAAGACATAAAATACGTGCCGATTTCGGAATTACATACGATGTTGATGTACTAAAAAGTATCGACGACCTCAAATGGTATGGAATTAATATTGCTGCAATTGTTATTACCCGATTTAACAATCAACCGGCTGCTGTTGCATTCAAAAACAAACTTGAACGCAATGGAATAAAGGTTTATGTACACTACCCTACTAAAGGATATCCTACAAATGTAGACCTGATAGTCAGTGACGAAGGATATGGTTCAAACGAATACATTGAAACAACTCGTCCAATCGTTGTAGTTACTGGCCCTGGTCCTGGAAGTGGCAAACTTGCTACTTGCCTCAATAATTTGTATCACGAACATAAAAGAGGTATAAAATCTGGTTACGCTAAATTCGAAACTTTTCCTATATGGGATCTTCCATTAGATCACATGGTCAACATTGCTTATGAAGCTGCAACTGCCGATTTAAAAGATGTGAACATGATCGACACTCATCATCTTAAAGCTTATGGCAAAACAGTAGTCAACTACAACCGTGACATTGAAGCTTTCAGTTTGTTAGAAAGGATTTTGAATAAAATCACAGGTGGCGAATCTGTATATAAATCTCCTACAGATATGGGGGTAAATTGTATCAGTGCTGGCATTATAAATGATCATGCATGTCAGGAAGCTGCTTTTCAAGAGATTATCCGCAGACATTTACGCAGTTTTGTTGATTATGCTATGGGCAGAACTGGTAAAGATGTACTTGACAGATGTGAAGAAATCATGTCCCGAGTTGCTGCAAAAGACACAAACAGACGCGTTGTAAGTCCGGCTCGTGAAGCTGCTATTGAAAGCGAACAGGAAGGTAAAGGTTATAAAGGTATCTATTGTGGCGCTGCTATAGAGTTAGCTGATGGTACAATCATTATAGGTAAGAATTCTGATATTTTACATGCTTCTTCAAGCATGATTTTAAATGCTACAAAATATCTGGCTGGCATCCCCGACAATATGGTACTATTGCCTGAAGCAATTATCGATTCGGTAACACATATGAAAAGAGACATTCTGAATGGTAAAAATGCAAGTCTCGACGTAGAAGAAACCCTTATAGCTCTATCAATCAGCGCTGTTTCAAATCCGGCAGCACAGATGGCTTTAGAGAAACTTACAGAACTGAACAATTGCGAAATGCATTCTACTCACATCCCTACTCCTGGTGATGAAGATGGACTTCGTAAACTAAAAATCAATGTTACTTGCGATCCTGTCTTTTCAAGTAAGAGACTTTTTGTGAGTGAGTGAGTGAAAAATGAGTAATTAATTTCTTCTTTTTTGCCAGATATGTGCCTCTTTCTTTCTACTTTCACGGGTACGAACATCATAATCTCGAGTATCTAAAGGAAATACTTGTATCCGATTTGCCCATTCCATCCATTGATCAAACATTTTCTTGGTTAACTCAGCATATTGTTTTGAAAGATCGTTTGTTTCTGAACGATCGTCTTCAATATTATATAATTCTAATTGACCAATAGCTCCTTTATTACCTTCTTTTGCCTTAGCAACCAGTTTCCATTTACCATCACGCATTCCAATATTAGCTTCATGTTCCCAAAAAATTGGTTTTCTATTATTGTCCAATAGCTGAAAAGTTGGCAAAAGACTCTGACCTTCCAAAGGTTGTAACTTATTATTCTTATTTATCAATTTGGTATAATCGACGTTACTCAATTCTACAACCGTCGCTAATACATCAACTAAATGTGCTGGTTTATTATATAGTCGACCGTTATATTTGCTGTCGATACCTTTAGGCCAATGAACGATAAAGGGTGTGGCTATTCCTCCTTCATGAATCCAGTGCTTAAACATCCGAAAAGGTGAATTACTAACATTTGCCCAAGCTAATCCGTATGACTCAAATGATGCATCGGTACTTCCTATTTCTCCTGTTTTGTCGTCATGTGAAATCATTTCAGCACATGCTCCATTATCTGATAAAAACATGATAATTGTATTATCTAATTGATTGGTTCTTTCAAGCTCTGCAATAATCCTGCCTATTCCTTGATCCATATTATCAATCTGAGCGGCATAGACTTCCATTCGATGGGATAACTCCGACTTTAATCTCTTTGGTATGGTGTACCAAGCTGCAGCATCTTCATGGCGCTCAGGTAAAACGGTATTTTCCGGTATTATCCCCATCTTCTTCATGCGGACATACCTTTCTTTACGCATTGCATCCCAACCTTTATCATATTTTCCTTTGTATTTGGCTATATCTTTATCTAATGCATGCAATGGCCAATGAGGGGCTGTATAAGCTACATATAAAAAGAATGGTTGCTCGGGCTTCTTCGTTTGATTTTCACGAATAAAGCCTACTGCATTATCGCTTATTGCTTCTGTATAGTAGAATGGCTGCTTGGGCTTAATAATTGTATTTCCAACAGCGAGACCGTTTGGAGTAAAATAGCTGCCTCCTCCTGGAATTGTACCAAAAAAACCATCAAATCCTCGTTGTAATGGCCAATTATGTTTGTCTGCACTTTGAGTTTCATCATAATTACGGGTCAAATGCCACTTACCACTCATATAGGTATTATATCCGACAGATTTCAATACTTCGGCTATAGTCATACAACGATCATTCAATTCTCCCTGATATTGTGGAGTGCCTAAATTAGCTACGGTCATCCATCCCATCCCAGCCTGATGTGGATATAATCCTGTCATTAATGAAGCTCTTGTCGGACAACTTCTGCCTGCGTTATAAAATTGTGTATATCTGATTCCATGATTGCCCAAACGGTTAATATTCGGGGTTTCAATCTCTCCTCCATAACAACCAATATCTGAATATCCCATGTCATCTGCCACAATGAGAATTATATTTGGCTTTTCTCCCGATTGTGCCAATAAGGGCAATGTAAAAGTTCCTGTTATTGCTGCTATTAGATATTTGTTAAATTTCATACAATCTGAAATATTTCTTTTGATGTTGTTCATATTTTATACGGCTTCACCCCTACCTGTCACATTGTGATAATTCAAATGAACAGATATTACAAATGTAGTATATTTAATTGCTGATACTCTTTTAAGAGTAAATTTTTTAATTTTTGAAATGTTTATCGGTAAAATCCATAAAGCATTTCCAGTCGTAATCGGTAACTTCATGTACTCCGGCTCTAATATGATAACCAACGTCTCCCATTATCGGTTGATGTAGTTCGGGCATTTTGTCAGTTTTGATAGGGCTCAATCCGTAAAGCTGATAAACGGGACCGGCATAATAGGCTGATAAAAATTCTCCTTTTGGATCGGCCCACTGGTCTTTATCGGCACTTGCAACATATAATTTTCGAGGTGCTATTAAAGCTAAAAGCTGATGTTGATCTATTGGCAGCAATTCTTCTTTGTTGTTATACTGACTAAAATTCTTACAAAACCAGTGTGGAAACGCTGTGTTTATGATCGATAAGGTTTCTCCAAATTTTCTTCGGGAAAGTGCTGCTCCACCAGAACCTGAATCATTAGAAATAACTACTCTAAAACGTTCATCTTGTGCTCCGGCCCAAAGTGCGGCCTTACCTTGACGAGAGTGACCCATGATCGCTATTTTATTGGTATCAATGCATTTTTGGGTTTCCAAAAAATCTACTATCCTACTCGATCCCCATGCCCAAGCACCAATAGCCTGCCATTCATCAGGAGCTGTGACTTTTGAATCATATCCGGGGAAAAGGGAAATAATACTGTGATCTTTTAATTCAGGCTTATCAGGAAAAATATCATGATAACACATCGTGGCAACAGCATATCCGCGTTCAATGATCTTATCAAATGGCCATCGGTTGGATTGTGAACCTCTTTCCAAAACAGGGTCTTTTATCAAATCAAATACGGGAGAATAAAGAATTGTTGTATCAAGGGTTGTCGTGTGATTTCCCTTAAAATTATATCCTACAAACACAGGCACTTTTCCTTTGTATTCGTTTGGAATATACATTAACAAGATGGCTTCAATACTTTTCTTTCCGTTCGAAAAAATGAACTTCACTTGCTTACTGGTTGCTTTACCATTTAATGCTTTTGGATTTTCAGTCAACAACTCATAAGAAACATCAATCTTGTCCAATTGAGTACGTCCATAAACTTCCCTAGCAAACAACTCCATCAGTTCCGGTCTTCTAATTTTTTCCCATCCTTTTACATTGGTAATTTTTTTTCCATCACTACTTTTTAACAACTCGGGAAGTACATACTCGGGGACTTTCGACTCATCGTAATTTACGTCTCGCTGGGCAAACATATGGGTGGTTAAAACCAATACAATTAAACCTGTTAAAATTCTTAGTTTACACATTTTTGTATTCAAGTATTAATTTAAAATTCAACACGTAAAGATAACAAAAACAATTGTAATTCACAAATTAAAATTACACTTTATTTGTCTTATTTTGACAAATAAATAGAAACTTTTTACGCATATCAATCTGCCAAAAATTATCTCAATTTTTCTCAAAATAATTCCAAATTGGTATCCGAATATGGATCGCAAATGAACATTCTTCACTAAAATCACGTTCTATCTTACAAGAATAATCTATGCATACTAAAACGAAAGCAAAAATAAATAAACTACGACCGATGATTAGAAGTAACTCATATACTTTTTTCTTTTCGATTGTATTGTTGTTACAATTAGGGTGTGATCTCGGCAACAGAAACAATAGTGTCAGTGCGGGAACGGTTATAGTTGATGAAGATTCTACAAAACATATACTGCAAAAGAGGAAAATATTGACTAAAGATGACATCGTTTTGCAAAAAGCTTTTAAGTATGATCAATATACGCTGAACGATGAATATCCTTATAAGAATACAGTCCGGTATTTTCAATGGGAAAAGATAAAAAAAGGGATTGCTCATATCGAAAACGAAATTGCTAAAGGTGGAAAATGGGGGGTTTTGAGTAATTACAAAAACCAAAATAAAGAGGCGCCTACTATAGATGATTTCACAAGAAACGATTATGGTCACGTAACTGATCAATATGGGGTGGAGCGTTATCAATCGTCTCCTCTATTCAATATCAATGACGAAACAAAGCTTATGCGATACGGAAGGGATGGATGGCTTGTGAAAATATTGGGTAGCGACACTACAGAGATGGTCAGAATCGAAGGCGTTTCACTGGATGGCGAATATTTACTGCCTAAGAATTATCTTATCTCCTGGGGAGATAGCGTAATGTTTGAAAAAGTGGTGGCGGTTGATGTCACTAACCAAAATATCGCAACGTTACAAAAAAATGGGAATGAATGGTACATATTGAGCATGAATCCTGCAACCACAGGCATTCATAAACCACCGCATTCTCATGAAACTCCTACAGGAATATTTGCTGTGCAGGAAAAGAAAGAAAAGATGTATTACTTGATTGATGGTACAAATACAATCGCGGGTTATGCTCCTTATGCCTCACGTTTTACAAATGGTGCTTACATTCACGGTGTACCGATAAAATATCCGCAGAAAAGCATTATCGAATACAGCCCATCATTGGGAACCACACCGCGATCTCATATGTGCGTAAGAAACGCATCGTCGCACGCAAAATTTGTGTACGACTGGGCGACTGTTAAACAGTCGATTGTCATTGTGATTGATTAACATTCTAATTCAAGAAAAATAGTATATTTGGAAAACAATTTCTGAATATAACTATGCGTTTCGTTCTATTTACATTTATTTTTATCACATTTTCTGCCCTCTCATTCCCTATTGGAACAAAAGATGGACTGAATGAGAAATCAAAAAACGAGATTACTTTATCCGAAACTGAACAACTTTATGAACAGATGAATCTGAAAGAATTGATTCATTTTGATGCCTTTAAAGCGGCATATACTGGTTATAAAAAGTTAAACAAAGATAATAATCCATTGCTAACGCTGATCGATTTCAATCTGCCTTCATCCGAGAAGAGATTGTATGTTCTGGATATGGAAAAGAAAGAGGTCCTTTTTGTTTCGTATGTTTCGCACGGAAAAAACAGCGGCGAAAAATATGCAACGAGTTTCTCTAACCGGAATGGTTCTCACCAAAGTTCACTGGGATTTTACCGGACTGCTAGTACTTATAATGGCGGCAACGGTTATTCTCTGCAGCTGGATGGACTAGAAGAAGGAATTAACGACAATGCAAGAGCTCGGGCTATTGTGATCCATGGAGCTAATTATTGCAGCGAACAGGTCATTCGTTCCAGTGGTCGGTTAGGTCGTAGCTTCGGATGTCCAGCACTGCCTCGCGAATTGACAAAACCGATCATTAATACAATCAAGGGTGGTTCCCTACTCTTTATTTATGCCAACCAACCCGATTACTTGAAAAAGAGTGAGGTTCTGTAAAAACAAAAAATCAATTTACTTATTTTATTTATTTAATTCATCATAAAAACTCATTGGTAAGTAAACATTATTCATATTTTCACTTATTGCTTTTTTAAATAAGGGAGCTATTTCTTTAACTGTGAAACCTGCTATTCCACAACCAATTTCCGTTACAAGAAATTTTAATTCGGGATGAGCTTGTGCAAATAACAAGAATTCATCTACATACGGTTTAATGGTATCTACTCCACCTTGCATTGTCGGAATGGCATAAGTTTGGCCCTGTATTCCTACACCTTGCCCCCAAACAGCACCCCATTGCATAGCTATTTTCGCTGCGCCACCTCTGTGAAATCCTTGAATATTACTTCCAAAGACAAATACCTCGTTTTCGTTTAATTTATAAATCCATTTCGGAGAAATTCTTTTCATACTTCTTTATTTTAAATTTTTATCATTAAAACCTTATGAAAATCATTCATTAGTAACATTTTTTACCACCAATTCAAAGTTACCTTGATAAGGACTCTCTCCTAAACATCTTCATAAAATTATATTGTAAGATCAAAGTTCCAGGCTTATCCTAGATTGGGAAATCTTTAAAGAATTAACAAAAAACTCCTAATGTTGTTTTATTCTGTAACTCGCTTTTGTCGTTCGCTTTCTTTAATTGTTTTTTCTAAACGTAATTGTCTGCTTTTTTCTTGCTTAGCACTCATTATCCAACGTATTATTGCTTTTTTATACGAAGGTGCTTGTTGAATAAAAAAATCCCAAGCTTTTTTGTTCTCTTTAAATTGTAACTCATAGTTTAAATCAAGTAAAACTAAATCATTTTCGTAAGAATAGATTTCCGATTTACTTTCTTTCCTTAAACTAAATGCTTTTATTCCAGCAGGCTTCATAAGGCCTTTTTTTGTGAGTTCTTTTATTTTTCTAATATTAATCGCACTCCAGCTGCTATTACTCCTACGAGGTGTAAAACGAATGCAATAACTTTCATTGTCTATAGTTCTTCTAACTCCATCTATCCAACCAAAACAAAGTGCTTGATCAACAGATTGCGACCAGGTCATTGAAGGCTTTCCGCTATTTACTTTATAAAATCCAACAATTAGTTCTGTCTCCTTTTCATGGTGACTTTCCAGCCATTTTCTAAAATCATCTTGAGTTTTAAAAAAAATCACTAATTCTTTGTTTGGGTAATTTTTTGCGTTTGTTAATCTACTCACATTCATATGTTAGAAAGTATTTTAATGCTTTTGAACGATTTGATATAAAGACTGAAATACATAAGAACCAACTGTTCTAAATAAAAGTAGTAATAATACTTACATTTTTTCTGTATCGCTCATTATTTGAAAACACAATTTATCAATATTTTGCCATTTTCTATTATTGCAATAGATAGTTGAGTATTATTTGGTAAGTCTTTTGTCATTGAGAAAATTACTCCTGAAATATCTTTCGGATAATAGCTCAATACATTTACAGAATTAATTTTATAATATTCAGCCTGAGCAAACAATTGATTTGACGTGAATATTGTAGTTAAGATAAGAAATAATATATCCTTAAAATGACGCATATATTTTATACCACCAAAGAGATGAAACAAATTACATTACAAGTCCAACTTATGTTTCTCTTCTCCTTTCGCATCAAGCACTTGAAGGGTCATTTTATCACCTTCTTTTTTAAGAACCATTACAACAGCACCTTCTTGAATATTAGGTCCTCCTCCTATTACTATAGGAAAATTATTGCCGACTGAGTTTTTAGGATGGTAAGTAAACCGATGCATGTGACCGTTTATAGCAATATCAAACGGAGCATCCTTCAAGATACTTCCCCATTCATCAAGACTTGGATTATAGGCTCCCTCGGACAGACCATAAACGGGGATATGGTGAATTAACACTCGTTTCTTTGCTCTCTTAAATGCTTTACTTGCAACCTCTTTTTTCAAGAATTCCGCCTGTTCCTTTCGCAGGCCCTTGAAATCGTTCAGACCATAATATACCGGATGTCCATCTTCTTTGTCCTCCCCACAATCGAGCATCACAATCCGGGTATCTCCCCAATTGAACGCACCGTAGGTTTTATCACCCATATAGTCAAGTAAATCACGAAGCCCAATGGAATAGGCTCCTCTAATTTCATGGTTCCCTCGCTGATAAAAAACCGGAGTTGTTTCGGCTCCCACCCTTTCATTGAGATAGGACAGGATACTAACGGCTTGCGCTTCGTCTCTCGGATCATCGATAATATCTCCATTGAATACCACAAAATCATAATCTATGTCCTTGATCACTTTAGAAAACATATCCATCAATCCTCTATTCTGATGAAGATCATTGAATATGACTGCAGTAAAATCGGTATCTTTTTCTGAAGGTACCCTGAAAGTATAAGTATCAGAAACTGCTGTTTTTCCAAACTCTTTGCGATAAGCTTCATACACGGCAATCTCTCTTGAACATACTCTATAACTATACGTTTCACCCGGAGTCAAATTTTCTAATCGAAACATATGTTGATAGTTGTTACAAAGCATTTGTCCATCCAAGTAAAGATGAAGTTGTTGATCCAGTTTTCCATTAATGCCATACTCCACCCAACTATGCACGGGTACGTTTGTAAGCCACGAAATGGTAACACTGTTCCCGGTGAGGCGTTGCAGGTAGGGTTTTGTCCTGAAAATTTCATTTTTATCTAAGCAACCATTTACATGAACAATTGCCATATTATTCTGAACTGTCAATGGATCATTTCTATCTGTTTTTGTAAAGCCATATATAAAAACACACAAAAAAAATATTAATAAAATTTGTTTATAATGGTTCATATTAAAGAGATATAAAGTGTAATATTATTTTCATAATTAAATGCTTTTATTTATATTCAAGTATCTATTTAAATTTCAAGATATAAAGTAAATAAATATCTTTTTGATCATCAAAATAAAAGCATCTTATTTTTCCTTGATTATTGTTGTATATAAATAATCTATTAATGTTTTATAGCCTGTTGAATTCGTTTTGTCCTGCTCCTGTACCTTTATATCTGCTTCCGTTGGTGTTGAATTTGTATCTTAGCGTGATTTCGAGTTCTTGGGTATCCCTTTTCGAATTCTGTAAAATATGAAGCTTGTTGTTGTAAGCCTTGACTCCCATTCTGTTTCCATGAAACAGATCATGCCCTTTTAAAGTAAACGATAACTGGTCATTCAGGAAAGATTTTGTCACTCCAAGGTTTACCACAAACACATCTTGAGTCAATTCTATGTTTTGATATGATCCTTTTCCCTGATAATTGCCATCAAGAGTCACTAGGAATCCTTTTGGAAGAGAAAATGAATTGCTGAGAGAAGCAATCAACATAGGTTTGTTTAAATTCACTTCTTTATCTGCACTGGTTACTTTTAGCCACTGTTTTGTGAATCCCACGCTTGCAATGGGCGACCATATACCAAACGTTGGAGAGGCTGTTAAAAAAGCAGATAGGTTGGGAAGTTTATCTATGTTTTTTGTAGATAATATTGCTACTGCAGGATTTTCTTCGAGCTGCTCTGCCCATTGGATTATAACATCTTTTTCCTGTTTGTAACTTACCATAAGCTGAAGAAATTTCCAGGAGCTCATTAATGATACATCGTGAACAATTGATGGTTTAAGAAATGGATTTCCTGTTTGCAAAGTGAACCGGTTACCGTAGAATGTGTTGCTTCCAAGCTGCCAATAAGCCGGACGAACTGTTTTTACATTATAGCTGAGTTGTAACTGAACATCCCCAAAAGCATTTGAATATGTGAAGTTAGGAAACCAGCGGGCATATTTTCTGCTTTGTTCATCTATCTTATCGTCACCATTAAAGTAATCAAATTTCACATCTTCATATCTTACTCCTGCGCCCAATTTTCCTATCGAAGTTGATCTTGAATATTCCGCAAAGAAACTGTTGTTTTGATCGTGAATAGCTGTATTTGTTGAAGGAATAGCATCCATATCAGTCATGTAGTCATCATTTCTGCGGGTTCGTGTGTATTCATTCCCGGCTGACAGCTGACCACCTATCAGAGGATAGGACAAAACCAATCTGGTTGCGAATAGTCGGTTATCAATTCTGTTGGAGGATTTAATTAAGCGGTCGTCATACTCCTGACTACTTTCTGTAATGTTCATTTTTGAAAACTGACTGCTACTATAAAGGTCGCTGTTAAAATCAATTTTCAGATCACCCACAGTGCCGTTGTAATAAGCATTAAGTTGATGTCTTGGCTCGTTGTCTTCATCTTGTTTAGACACACTTTTCCAATTATCGAAGAATTCATTGTTTGCATAAACAACACTGTTTGTTATAGCACTTTGGCTATTTTTTCCTGGAGAAACTGTCATGGTGTACTTTACACCTACATAATGATTGGAATTTATCTCATAATTTATACCAGCAATAGTGGTCAGCGGATTTCCAACACCATCAACAGTCATAGTGTTAGCTTGTGTCCATAGTGTATCTACAAAAGCAGTCTGAGTTAATACACTATTTTGTACATAAGCGTATTTTTCATATTTTACAGTTCCGAAAATATCCCAACCTTTGTAACGATAATTTAGGTTTAACTGTTGTCTTAAGTCTGTATTATTATTAAGCAAATAAGTAGATCTTACATCAAAGCTGAATCCGTCACCTGCTTTACGTATTGTATGAATGCGGATTATTGCTTTTACAGATGCATCGTAACCTGCTCCCGGGTTATGAACTATCTCCACCTCTCTGATATCTGAAGAAGCAATCATATCAAGTTCTGAGGCATCGCGTAATTCCCGGTTATTAATATAGATTTTTGCTTTTCCTTTTCCGAAGATTGAGAAATCACCATCATCACCTGTAATTGCCGGAAGCCTTTTCAGCACATCGTTTGCTGTTCCAGCTTTACTCAAAACTGTATTTTCAACTGTAGCAACAACTGCATCGTCACGAAGTCTGATTCTTGGCAGATCACCATTTACAACTACTTCGCCCAGCATTGTTGTATCTGATTTGAGATATATTTCCTGTTCGGGTTTTGCAAACGTAGTTTGTGTTTCGTATCCAATGAAAGAAACTCTTAAAAGCTTATTGGTAGTATTATTTGCGTCAAGTAAAAAAGCACCGGTTTCATCTGTGGTTGTTCCAGTAATTAATGTTGAATCTGGCAGGGAATATATTGCTACATTAGCAAATTCAATCGGGTTATTATCTAAGTCAAAAACAACACCTTTAATCTGTGCACTTAGTGACAATGCTAAGCCACATAAAACTGATAGAAATAGAATTTTGAGAGTAGTCATAATTTTTTTATTTAATTCGAAAATATGACTTCAACTCTTTTCTTTAGGTTACAATTTGGGGTGTATTATTTTATGTATCTTTATCACGGTCAATAATAGACATCGGTTATCATTCTGTTATTATACTTAAAAACAATAAAGACTCCTTACCTATGTTTGTTAAAGTAAAACTTGATCCTTTGGGTGAATAAAAAGTATTATCTTTTTTGATAATTGCCTCTTGCCCATTGAATTTTATTTGTGTTTTTCCCTGTAAAACATATATAGCATTTTGTCTTTGTGAACTATCTTTATAAGAGTATATTTCATTTTTGTTGATCTTATTTATTGTAACCTGAAACCCATCTGCGAAATCTTTATTTAATAAAGTCTTCTCATTAAATTGAAGTTGACCATAATTTTCATTAGTTTTATAACAATCATCAAAAGTGTAATTAGCATTTCCAACTGAATAAGGTACTTCTAAGTCGGAAAGCGATTCCCTCTTAATTACAAGATATTTGATTGTATCATTGTTGATTCTTTGAATGTTGTGAGAGGAACCGCTGGGAGTATAAATAAAATCTCCTTCGTTTAAAATCTTTTCTACTCCGTTTATATGAAACCGAACCGGACCTTTAACAATATAAAATGATTCATCTTCATTATGAATGTGAGGTGGATGTGTTTGAGTACCTTCAAAAACACATGACATTTTTACAGTTAGTGTATCAGCCATTCCTTTGGGAATATAATAATGAAACCAACCGTTGCGGTTTTTTGAAGCTTTACTCTCATCAAACCTGTCGACTAAAGCTTCAATATCAGTTGAAGAATTTAAATTTCTATTCTGAGAATATAAACTTAATGATGAAAAGAGTAACATTAACCAAATAAAAGAACTGAATTTCATAATATTTATAAAACTTAAAAATCTTTTTATGAAACAGATAATCTCTGCCAATAGTGTATAACATGCTGAGAATAGCAACAGCTCTCAATCAATATTTTTGGAGTAGCGTCAGCAGTTTTCTGTCCAGTTTATGTCCATTCCAGTCCTCATAATCTACGTCTTTTCTACCCGAATCCAGTAATCCAAAATCACCTCTGAAATTCCATAAACCCCATCCTATACCATGTGAGGTCAGAATATCCAATTGATCGGAGAACCAAGCAAGAAAAACATCATGAGGTGTTTCATTATAACACCCGCATTCACCACAATGCACGCCAACACCCTGATTTACCAGATCAATCCATGGCTGATAAAACTCTTCAAGCACTCGGCGATCAAATTTCTTACCATCTATCGTTCCCGGCCAAACAGGCATTGGTGCATCATCAGGATTTTTCCAGACCCACCCAGCACGGTAATGAGAAACATAATGTGGATAATACCCTCGACAACTCTGCCCAATTGGGAGATCAACAAGCTCAGGAACCACCAGACTTCCGCCATGGTTACCATCCGCAACAACAATTCTGTCTGCGTTTTGCCTGTGAATTACATCTAAGCATCCAATTGCCACTTTACGATAAATATCACCCGGTATTGGTTTTGACGGAGCAAACTGATCATTCATATCATCCTTGAAACATGGTTCATTTACCAAATCAAAACTTAACAATTCAGGAGAGACATTTTTAAAACGTTTTGACCACATATCCCAATGCTGATAAAAAGCAATCTGTGCTTCTTCATCTATCCATAAGTTAAAAGGTTCATGAAATCCTGCATTTATACAGAAACCAGGAGCACGATGTAAATTAAGACTTACATGCAAGTTATAGTTATTTGCTGTATAAACAACCTTTTCAATAGCTTCTATCGCCTCTTCTCTAAAGTCTACAGTTTCTTCTGGAGTAATATATTTACCGGTAGTCGGTTTATACTTAAGATAGCAAGGATATGCAATTGGTATGCGTACAAAGTTAAATCCCCAATCGGCCATCCATTTAAAATCTTGTTCGGTAGCTAAAAATCTCTTAGGATTTGCAATATACCTATCTGGAGAAAAAAAGTCGAGTATATTAAATCCACGCCAGCGTGGCAATTTGTTTTTTTTAAAATTATATTGTGGCAATGAAAAAACATCAGAATGACTTCCAATTGAAATCATTCCTGTTCCTATAGCAGTTGTCTTCAAAAATTCGCGTCTTTTCATTTTATGATATATTTTATTTTTATGGGTGGAAGTATCATAATTGCCACTTACCTTAAGTGAAATAAATTACATTACAATTCCAACTTGAGTTTCTCTTCTCCTTTCGCATCAAGCACTTGAAGGGTCATGTTATCACCTTCTTTTTTAAGAACCATTACAACAGCCCCTTGTTGAATATTAGGTCCTCCTCCTATTACTATCGGAAAATTATTACCGACCGAGTTTTTAGGATGGTAAGTAAACCGATGCATATGACCGTTTATAGCAATATCGAACGGAGCATCCTTCAAGATACTTCCCCATTCATCAAGACTTGGATTATAAGCACCCTCGGACAGACCATAAACGGGGATATGGTGAATTAACACTCGTTTCTTTGCTCTCTTAAATGCTTTACTTGCAACCTCTTTTTTCAAGAATTCCGCCTGTTCCTTTCGCAGGCCCTTGAAATCGTTCAGACCATAATATACCGGATGTCCATCTTCTTTGTCCTCCCCACAATCGAGCATCACAATCCGGGTATCTCCCCAATTGAACGCACCGTAGGTTTTATCACCCATATAGTCAAGTAAATCACGAAGCCCAATGGAATAGGCTCCTCTAATTTCATGGTTCCCTCGCTGATAAAAAACCGGAGTTGTTTCGGCTCCCACCCTTTCATTGAGATAGGACAGGATACTAACGGCTTGCGCTTCGTCTCTCGGATCATCGATAATATCTCCATTGAATACCACAAAATCATAATCTATGTCCTTGATCACTTTAGAAAACATATCCATCAATCCTCTATTCTGATGAAGATCATTGAATATGACTGCAGTAAAATCGGTATCTTTTTCTGAAGGTACCCTGAAAGTATAAGTATCAGAAACTGCTGTTTTTCCAAACTCTTTGCGATAAGCTTCATACACGGCAATCTCTCTTGAACATACTCTATAACTATACGTTTCACCCGGAGTCAAATTTTCTAATCGAAACATATGTTGATAGTTGTTACAAAGCATTTGTCCATCCAAGTAAAGATGAAGTTGTTGATCCAGTTTTCCATTAATGCCATACTCCACCCAACTATGCACGGGTACGTTTGTAAGCCACGAAATGGTAACACTGTTCCCGGTGAGGCGTTGCAGGTAGGGTTTTGTCCTGAAAATACCATTTCCATCGGTATGCAGCCTGATATCGACATAAAGGGGACGATGATCTGATGCCACTTTCTCTACTATCACTCCCATGTTTGTAAGCCTCGACCAGTTATTTTCCCTTTCTTTGTAGCCATAGATATAGTCGATACAAATTGTTGGTTCATCTGCGGGATAAGTGTTTCCATTGGGAGATACCAGCGAAGTAAAAACCTCATTTAATGAGTTTTGTTCAGGTGAATCGGGTGTTGAATTCATATCCCCGGCAAAGAAAAATGGTTTATCGAGTTTCTTTGCTTCTCTTTTTATTGCTTCCACCGATTGTAAACGATCTTCTGCGTTCAACGAAAGATGGGTACACCCAAAATAATAAGATCCCAACTCAACGATAAGAAGAATCCTTGCCTCTTCACGTCCAGGCAGTGCGACCCTTTTAACGCTTAAAGGTTTCTCTTTGGATAAAATCCCCACCCCATATTTTCCTCCATCATAATTAATGGCTGCCGCATAGGAGGGATACATAAATGTATTCCTGGACAACACATCAAGAACATCTGACCCATTGCTCCTATTAGTTACACTGTCCAATTCCTGAATAGCGATTATATCAGGCTTGGCACTATTAATCACATCTACTACTCGTTGATAATTCGTTACATTATCCATTCCCCGTGCATTTCTAATGTTATACGACATTAGCCTTATGGAGTTCTGCTCCTGCAGGGACATCGCGTTTGCCAAAAAGAATGTGAAAATAAAAAAAACTAGAAACAATAGGGTCTTTAGTCTATTCATAATTTTTTAATGTGTAAAAATAATTTCATTTTTATCTATGCATCCATATGCTTGTATAATTGCCATATTATTCTGAATTGTAAATGGATGATCTGAAACATAATTTCTCATTCTACATCCAAAAAACGAAACGGTTGCTTTTTTATCTCCTTTTATTAACATAAAATCCCATGATTGATTTTCCTTAACTGTGGTTAATGCGGGATTGGAACCTGAAAAAGATTCGACATTAGTAAAAGAAGTATGCCCTTCACCTTCGATAATAATTGGATGAATATTTTCTACATCTTCGCCTGTATTAGCTATAATAGAGCCTTGAGCAATCTGCCAGTTTCTATTGAATGTGTTGTTCCCTTTTTTATGAATGCCTACTGCAACACAGTCCAGATTGAAATTAGTTAACTGACCATAGGTATCTCCTCCCAAAAATATACCACCATAAGTTCCAAATGTGAAAATATCAATCATTTGAGCATTATCTGTGTGATTTATTGAATAAGCGAAGGTTTTTTTCGCAATTACAGCATCAACAACAGATGGTGAATATTGACCACCAATAAATCTCTGTATGGCTGGATTAACATGACAATGAAGCAATCTGGGTATATCGTAACAATAATCTATTTTAATGAATTCACCGCTTAACGGATACCCATAACAATGTTCGAATGTCATTAATTCACAGATATATTTTGGATCACAATTAAAATCCATCGCTAAATATTCACCGTAAAATGTGAGGCATGACAAATAGACACCTTGTGTAGAAGAGGTTCTGGAAGATTGGATAGTTGCAGGATAAGGAATTATGCTCAATGGGTCTTTTATCGTTTGTTCTGGATACCAGAATTGAATCCCTTTAATCTGGGTAGCCGATTCTACTGTAATAAAAACATTCTTCTTATCTGTGATACTGAATACACTTCCAACAGGTGTCCCTTTCTTATTTGGATTAATCGTACCACGTGGAGTCGGACCGTGAACACCTATGAGTGATACATTTTTTTTAAGTATAATGCCTCCATCAATCGGATAAGGTGTTTCAGATGGTTCAACAAATAATGCTGCCCCCCTTTCAGAAGCCCAATTAATTGCTTCTTGTAGATTTTTTTTATTGGTTTGTGGACTATTCTCAGGCAGAACATTAAAATCACGAATACTTACGTAATTATTATCATTTAAATCATTTCTATCTGTTTTTGTAAAACCGTATGTAATAACACTAAAAAAAGATATTAATAAAATCAATTTATAACGGTTCATATTTAAGAGATTTAAAAGTGTAATACTATTCTTTCATATTCATTTAGGGCTGTTATAATATACCACTGCAAGTTTAGTTAATTTATTTGTAAAAAACTCTTATTAGGAATTTTTTCTGATTTTAAATCTTTCATTTTTTAGGTTGACTCGTACCCGTATCTAATTTGGAGTTCAGAACTTATTTTTCTTCATATCCTTTTTGTAGTTCTTAATCATCTTTCCAAACTCTTTTTCTTTTTTTCGTCTCTCTTCAATTGTTGATTCAAAATGTGCTTTTTCCCGGTCCATTTTCAGATAGTTTTCATAGGATTTTTTGTCAATTTCTCCTTTTTCAACTGCTTCAATTACCGAACAACCAATCTCATTTGTATGTGTACAATCTTTATATTTGCAATTTAACGAAAGACGGATAATTCTGTCAAAAGTAGTTTCTAATCCGCCTGAAGTATCAGTAATTCCTACTTCTCTCATTCCCGGATTATCAATAATAATAACACCGCATTCAAGAACAATTAATTCCCTATGACTTGTTATGTGTTTTCCTTTATTTGTACTTAAACTAATAGAATCAGTTCTCATTAAAGTTTTTCCAGAGAGATTGTTCAATAACGTAGATTTTCCCACTCCTGAAGAACCAAGCATACAATAGGTTTTACCTTTTTCAATAGTCATTTTAAGTGCTTCATATCCATCATGTGTTTCGTTACTAATTGCAAAAACTTCAATGTCTTTTATTCGTTGTTTTATACTGTGAATAATTTCAGCTTTTTTTTGTTCATTTATTAAATCTGTTTTTGTCAATACTATTATTGGTTTTACTTTAGACGAATAACAAATTGTCAGGTATCTTTCAAGTCTGTTTATATTGAAATCTCTGTCAAGGGCTTGAATAATAAATGCATAATCAATATTTGTTGCTATTATTTGTACCTCTCCAATTTGACCAACGGCTTGTCTTGTAATCATTGATATTCTTGGAAGTGTTTTATGGATTACCGAAAAATCAATATCATAAATTGTCAATGCAACCCAATCGCCAACCGCTGGAAAATCTATACGGCTATTTGCTGAAAACCGTAAATTTCCTGTTATTTCGGCTTCATAATCACCGTTTTCTGTTTTTACAATATATCTTTCCTTATGTTCAGCAATGACTCTTCCAATCTCAAAGTCTGAAAGGTTATTCTCAACTCTTAATTTCTGAAATTTATCATTGTATCCAAAATCTTCTAATTTCATAATTTCTGCAATATTATTCTTTACACCGACCTTACATAACAAATATACTAATTTAGTAAATACAAAATTAATAACATTCATATAACTTCCTATAAACTGAATAGTTTTACTATTATATTTTAAAATTGGATGCAACAGTGAAATCATACCAAACGACACAGGTATAATAGATACTACAAAAATGAAATCAACATCGTTCCTAATGGTATTGAACGGCGTGGAAAACTATGTATACAAACGTTCTAAAGATGGTGTGCTTGTAGTACCTATAGGTTGTTTAAAAAAACAAGTGATAAAAGTGTAAACTTCTCCAAAAGATGTATTTTTCATATATCATCAAAACATTTTTCACTTTTTGCTTGACTCGTACCCAAGGTTATAGTTTATATTTGTAATCGACTTCTAAACAATGCGCAAAGTTTATGAACGAAAAATTCAAAATCAAATTAACAATCGGCGAGTTCAGCAAGCTCTGTTACGTGACAGTGAAGACTCTCAGACACTACGAAAAAATGGGAATTTTGATTCCTCACGAAATTGATGAGTGGACGCATTACCGATATTACGATGTAAGTCAGATGGAACAAATGAACAACATTCTTAGACTGAAAGCCATGGGACTATCATTGGAAGAGATCCGTCACCTTCAGGAAGAAGGTGATGATATTCCTACCTGCAATATGGTAAATAAAGCTCTCGAAAAAGCCCAAGAAGAGTTGTGCCAACTGCGAAATCGAATAGCGGCACTGCAACAGATGCAGGGACTTGCCACAAAAACAAAAGAAATGAGCACTTTTACAATTAAACCACTACCGGGCGGAACTGTCGCAAACTTTCGCAAACAAATCAAATCATATGATGAACTGGGACCGCTCTGCTGCGAAGTTATTGGTCCGGAAATGCAACGACTAAGATGTGAATGCCCGGAAGAGACGGCATATTGTTATACCGTTGATTACAACAAAAACTTCATTCCTAACGACATTGATATCGAATACTGCGAAATAGTCACCAAATACGATTCTGCCGATTCTAAAATTCTTACCTTCAGACAGATTCCTGTCGTTGAAAAAGCTCTCTGCTTTGATCATCGAGGTTCTTATAATACCTTCGGTGAATCAATGGCTATAATTTTCAAATATATTGAAGAGAACAATCTAAAGATTGCCAACGATCCTCGATTCAGCTACATCCATGGAGTCTGGGATTGCGATTCCATAGAAGATTGGCTCACAGAGATTCAAGTTCCACTCTACTAGAATATAGAAGAACTTTAAAAAAATAGATGCTTCCCGAAAAATACTAAAACACAGTAGACAATGAAATTTTACTACAATAAAATAGAAAAGAATGAAACATAAAGTTGATTTTAGAAACATAGCAGTAACTGGATTAGAATCTTCTCCTTTTGCAGATAAACTTGCTGGATTACGGGCAAACGAAGCTCGATATTTTATGAATAAATATAAAGTCGAATTTGAAGTTTCCCCAGCAAAAGAAAGCAAAGATAGAATAAAGTGGGTAAATAAAATTTTGAAGGACGAACGTAATATTGAAATTTTATCTACACCATTGGAAACAGCTGAAACATTTGTTGAAAATATAAAATGGATTTTTATATTTTATGAAAGTGGCCTAGCTATTAATGTACTTTATACGCTAGATGATCCAAAAAAACGTGCTGTAGGTTTTAAGCTATCAGAAGGTATGGATGTGCCTAAAGAACTTGAAGGAAAATTTAAATTTGCTAGACAAAAATCAAAATTAGCTGGAATAATTCGCGGTTCATTTTTTATCATTAAAGGCGAATATTAAGAATAAATATTCTCGCCTTATGCTAGTATATCCAACATTAGGGTATGTATGTATTTATTTATTTATCTTCACCTACATCTCCTTTATAGCATTTAGAACAGCTACCCGAAGGTGACGATTTCGAAGCATATTCCTATCAAATTACAACTACTTTTGATACGAGTTGTACCACTGGAAAAAGTATTGCTCAGAATATTAACTATAACACTTGTTTGTGGTTGGACTTTATTTTGTTTTCTTACTTTTTCCTTCAATGTATGTCATAAAGTTCACTCCGTCTTGCGACATTTCAAACTTTGTATTTACTAAATCTTTTTCTAGGAATAAATATGTCAGTCTGAAAATGGGTGTGTTTGCTAATTTGTTACTTGTAAAAGTAATAGATTTCTCTGCATATGTTATGGTATAGTTAATAATATGACCTTCATTATCAAAGTATATTGCATTGGATGGACTTTTACTATCATCAAAATAAACTATCATTAAATCTTCATGAATGATTTTGGGCTTTTTATCTGTCGCAGAGTATTCAGAATGACTTTTACGAATAATTATATTTCTGTCAAGGTCATATGCAAACGAAAATGTTCCTCCACCCTGTCCAGGATTCCCGATTCCTTCTCCTTTCCACTCACCCATCAACCAACTCCAATTGTCAACTGTTGAATCTTGCTGTCCAAAGCACATAACAGTCAATGAAAGTAATGTCGCGCACAATAATAGTTTTGTTTTCATAAATGCAAATTTTATAACATTCGTATTAACTAATTAAAAAGGTAGTTTACGAACTTTTTTAAAATAGGATGCAAATGGCGGAAGCTTGTGTTTCACATCAGCATCACGTTTTAATTACAAATTTAATGAATATTTAAATTATAACTAGGTAGTGGTATGCTTTATCTCCTTAGTACTTCGTACATGGCTATAAATTCAAATATATTGAAGATAACAATCTAGAGATTGCCAACAACCCTCGATTCAATTACATCCATGGAGTCTGGGATTGCGATACCATAGAAGATTGGCTTACAGAGATTCAAGTTCCGCTAAAGTAGAACTTGAACAATAGTAAATTTTTATATTCACTAATGGTCTAAACAACTTGTATTTGTTGTTTAGACCATTAGTCTTTTAGGATGTAAATTCGTTAATAAATCTACGTAAATTAAATTTATTTAGGACTCTTGGTGGGGATAAAACGGAACTCTGCATTATTGGGTGCGTTTAAATCTGTATACGTCCATACAATAATGTTGGTTCCATCTACGTTTTTCTCCTCTGAGGCGTTGACTACCATTTTGATGTTAGTCGACGGACGCAGACTAAATATATCTGCATTGTTTTCAGAATATGTATTCCATAAAAAAGGAGTGCTAACCGCTTTTACACGCGCTCCGTCTTTAATGGTTCCTGAAATACCCAGGTATTTTCCATTAGACATTTTCATGGTGACTTGGTTTTTTCCTTTGTTTTCTACATAAAATACTTGATTTACTGTTTTTTTACGTAACTCTGCTGATTCTTTTGGGTCTAAATTGAGATAATTATTCATGGCTCTAAGATTGTACCAACCGTTTACCATAGTTTTAGCAATTACGGTTGGAGACTTTTTATTCTCAGTTGTCGACTTTTTGTTTTCGGTTGCAGGTTTCCTATTATCTGCTGCAGATTTATTTTTTTCTGTTCCAGTTGTTGATTTTCGTTCTTCTACATTTATCGTATATTTCCCAATTGTTACATACTTATAACGTACTTCAATCACCTTTTTCCCGGGTGTTGAAAACTTATAGCCTCCACCACACTGATAACCGGCTCCAACCAATGTGTTTGATATTGAGGTAAAAAAGGTTATATCTTTGCCTTCTACAGGTACCTCTTTTCCATTTGCATCATGGCACACTATTTTTATACCGTCTACATAAAAATGGTCGCCTACTTTATATTCTGTCTGAATCGGGTAAGTCTCTACTCTTGCCACGGGTCTTGCGGGACCTTTGACAGGGAGAACCTCAACATTGTAAGCTGTTTTATAACCGTTAGATTCTATAGTCATAACAAATTTGCCGGCTGTAGTAAAGACTTGCCCGGGTTTAATCGGATCTCCACCTATCGTCCATTTTCTATTTTTTTCGTGAAATTGTGCCTGCTTTCCGGGTCGCATCACTTCAACTTGTCCGATACCATCAAAAGGGTCGCCCACATAAAAAGTTTCAGTTGTCCCAAAAGCCCAACACCCATCATAACTCTCAAGTGGACACTTACGACGCTGTCCATAAGCGGATGTAAAAATCACTACAAGAAAAGTTATAAGAATTAACACTTTTCTCAAATTAAATTCACTTTTTGTCATGTTTTATTAAATATATGTTTGTTTCAAAATAATAGTATTAAAATATGTCTTGCACTATGCCGCCTTTCTAAGGAACGTTTTCATCATAGTTTTGCTCAATAATCAGATATTCGTTTTTAACATTTCCCGTAACATCATTGTGCAACACACAAATCGCCTGACAAAACTTATCCATATTATTCGTTGAAGTAGTTCGCTCAGCATGATGACTTTCTGTGTCGGATTGAATAAGGCGCAGTTGAGTTTGCGTAAGCATTTTATTAAATTTTTAACCACAAAGTTATTATAAAATTCGAAAGATTTTTTATTAATTGCTAGATAGAAGCAGTGGTACCTATATCAAAACAATTAATGTTGTATCGTCATGATTCTTGATTAATTTATTTATAAACCAGTTTTATAGAACGATTCATGTTGTAAACATCCAATTCATGTGTTGTTAAATCTTTAGCATTTATTAGTCTACTGTGTTTAAGATAAGCTTCAATGAAATGACAAATGATTCTTTCTGAGATATTCATTAAACCAACTTCTCCTCAATAGCTATTCTCACTAAAACCGCAGTATTTCGTGCACCAAGTTTAAAGAGTAATTTTTTACGGTATGTATTGATAGATTCTACCGATAAGAACATTTTCTCGGCTATTTCAGGATTAGTAAAACCATCTACAATTAACTTTAAGAGTTTTCGTTCGGTAGGCGTGAGCCAAATAGATGGATTACTATCTTTTTTCATCAGCACATCTATTTCATGGCAGAGAAATCTTTCGCCTTCTGCTACTGTTTGTATGCCTTCAAGCATCTCTTCTGCCAGTGCATTTTTCAGCACATAACCTGAAGCACCGCTTTCCATCATCCGACGTACCATTGTATATTCGCTGTAACTGGTCAGAGCAAGGATTTTCAATGTGGGAAACAGTTTTTTTATTTCGCCACAAAGTGTAATACCATCGGTATCGGGTAGGCTTATGTCTAGCAGCAGTACATCGGGCAATTCCATTTTCAATAATCTTATACCCGCACTGCCGGTGTGTGCGATACCTGTTACTTTTACTTTGCAGGTTTCGTTGATAATACGTTCCAATCCTTTAGCAAAAAGTATGTGGTCATCTATTATAACTACGTTTATCATATTTCTTTTCCTGTTTTGAAATCTACGTTAATTTCCGTTCCTTCCCCGGGCAAGGAAATAATATTCATTGTACCATTAAAGGACTCTACACGGCTTTTTATGTTTTGTAGACCGTTTACGTCTTTAATGATTTCCGGATTAAATCCTTTCCCGTCGTCCTGAACGGTAAGCGAAACGCTGTCGGGTTGTTGCACCAATTCTATATTAATGGTTTTAGCCTCAGCATGTTTCAACGCGTTGTTTATAAGTTCATAAGCCGTACGATATACCATTACTTCCAATTTTGGATCTAAACGGGTATCATCGCCGAAATAATGAAATTTAGCCTTAGAAATATTTCGTACGAAGTCTTGCAATGAAGTTTTCAACCCATATCTCGATAGGGCTTCGGGCATCATATTGTGCGCTACGCGCCTGAGCTCTTTCGTGGAAGTTTCAAGCATTTCCAATGCTTGATTGAAACGAATAATGTCGTTTTCGTCTAAATGTATTCCTTTTTTCACATCATTTAGATTTAGTTTGATGGCAGAAAGCATTCCGCCAAGTCCATCGTGCAGGTCGCGTGCAAGACGGGTACGTTCGGCGGTTTCGCCATCAAGTAGGGCTTGAGTAGCAACCAGTTGTTTCTCCTGCTCGAGTTGTACTACTTTTTGTTCAGCAAGTTGTTTTTTGGCTTTGATATTTTTTTGACGAAGCAGTAAAATCACAGTCAGCAACAACAATCCAAGAATGGCAGAAACAAGCATCGTTCCGTAAAACTGCCCTTGCTTTTGCATCGAACTTATTTTTATATCTTTTTCCTCGGTTTCATATTTTGTCTGCATTTCGGAAAGAGATTGTTGGTATTCTTCGCTAGCTCTTTTATCTATCAATAATCTGTATTTGTCTAAATAATTATTGGCTTGTTGTTTATTTCCCAACCAAATATTTCCCCTTGTAAGATTTGTGTATATGTTTGTTAGTATGTTTACATCCGTAGTATCTGTTTTTAGAGCTTCGGTGGCATATGCTACACACTGTTTATAATTTTTTTCATAAAACGAAATGTTAGAAAGAGTATTTAATGATCCAGCGATAACGCCGGGGATACCCATTTCTTTTGCGATAGCATAAGATTTCAACGAATGTCTTTTTGCCATTGAATAATCCTTCAAATTAGAATAATAAATCATAGCAATCGTATTTAGTGCAATGGAATGATTGTACAGATTACCCGTTTTTTCAAACTGTTTTACTGCTTGCTGACCGTACACCAAAGCACTATCAATTATATTTCTTTCTAAAAAAATTCGACTTAATCCATCATAAGATTGTCCTAAACCTGAAGCATTATCGAGTTCTTTGTTTATTTTCTCCGATTTCCTGTAATTTTTTTCTGCTTCGTCAAGATTTTTTAATCCCATAAAGACCGCGCCCAAATTACCGTATATAGCCTGTATACGCTCTTTTTCGTTCAGTTTTTCAAATATGGGTAGCGCTTTTAAATATTGTTGAATACATTTCTGATATTCACCTTGTACATTGTATATATTACCTGTTGAAACATAAACGGTAGCTTCTATCTTTTTATCTTTCACTTTTAGAGCTTTTTCCAAGGCTTTGTTGAGATAAATTTGTGCTGTATCCATTTGGCTTTTCATATAGTAGGCTACTCCCAAACGTTGATATAACTTGGCTTCCATTGTTTCATCCTTTTGTTGCGCAGCGAGTGAAACCCCTTGTTTCGCAAACTGTTTTGATTTGTCAATATCAGTCGAAAGATATTCCCAGCTCAGCTCCTCGAAAAGTTTGATTTTTTCATTTACCGATATTTTTCCATTTCTCAGCATATTTTCCAGCGAATCTAAATTTTGTGCTTTTACATTAAAGAAAAACAGCCCTGCAAATAATATGAACAGGAATTTCTTGTCTAGAATTAATTTATTGCCAACCATAATTTTACTTGTTTTGATAAAAGACATGTAAACACAAATTAAACATTTATTTTTATTGCAAATATATAATTTTAAAAAAACTAAATTTATCCCCAAAAGGGGATTTTTTTTTATTGATACCCAAGATAATTTTGTAACAGATTCTTCAACTTTTATAAAAATTATAAATATGAAAAAGCAAACATTATTAATTGGTCTAATTTTAGTGTTTTCAGTAACAGTTAACGCCCAATCGTGGGTCGGGAAAATGGGTAATCGCGTAAAAGAAAAAGTAGTTGAAAAGGTTGAACAACGTATTGAAGACAAAGCCGACGAAGCTACGGACAAAGCGTTGGATAAAACTGAAGAAGCCGTGAAAAAATCAGGAAAGAAAAATCCACAATCAAGGAATGACGAATCCGGAGAAATGGATGAAACAAACGAAGCAGAAAATAACACAGCGTCTAAAACTTCATCTTCTCAACAAAAAATCAACGCTTCATATGCCAAATATGACTTTGTACCTGGCAATGATGTAATTTTTGAAGACGATCTGAAGGGCGAGCAGAAAGGCGAATTCCCCAGCAAATGGGATTTATTGGAAGGAAACGCGGAAATCGCTCAGATAAACAATGAAAACACCCTTGCCCTGATTGGTTACACATATATTACTCCTTTTTTCAAAGACAAATCTTTCAAATTACCCGAAGAGTTTACATTAGAATTTGATTTACTGATTGATGGTTTGGAAGGTGAAACAGCCGTAGAATTTCTAAACAACAGTGACGAGGTAATTGCAAATTCAACTTTTTGGAAAGATAATACCCGTTTTTTGTTCAATTGGAATAATAATACCAGCGAAAAAACAAGTGAAGATACCTATGACAACAGTGAAGGTTGGCACCACTATGCTTTGTCATTCAACAAAAGAGCAATGAAAGTGTATATGGATGATAAACTTGTAACTAACATTCCGAATATGGACGAAAAACCTGCGAAAGTAAAATTCTTTGCCCGTGGCCCGGAGGACAATAGCGCTTTTCACATCAAAAACATCCGCATTGCTAAAGGCGCAATGCCGCTGTACGATAAGCTGATGACCGACGGCAAAATAGTTACCTACGGAATTACGTTCGATGTGGGCAATGCCACTATCAAGCCGCAATCGATGGGAACAATAAACGAGATTTTCTCCATAATGCAAAAATATCCCGAACTCAAATTTTCGGTTGAAGGCCACACCGATAACACGGGAAACGCCGCAACCAACCAAACCCTTTCGGAAACCCGTGCCAAAGCCGTTTGCGACAAATTGCAGCAAATGGGCATCGATAGCAACCGTCTTTCAGCCAAAGGATACGGAATAAACAAACCTATCGACAACAATGACACGGCAGAAGGTAGAGCTAAAAACCGAAGGGTAGAATTTGTGAAGCAATAAAAAATTATGAGAAATTTACTAGCATTTTTTCTGTTCCTGTTTTTTGCGACTTCCGTTTTCGGACAGGTCAATATACCGACTGAAATTCAGCAAATTATAAACAAAATGTCAACCGGAAAAGAACTCACCGAGGTAGAAGAAACAAAATTAGAACAGTGGAGTGAATCATTGGAGAACCAATATGGAAATTCAGAGAATAAAAATGCATCTACAACTAAAACGACTGCAAAAGCTGATTCATCGCTTTGTCCACGCAAAACTACCCTCGGCAGTCTGACAGAATTAAACAGGGAGAAGTATGTACAATTGGCTCAGTCGTTAATGACAACTTATGCTCCAAAAACAGGCGATTTATTAAAGCTTAAACAGACCCTTCAACAATCATCTAAAAAAACTGATGGCTCGGATTTAGGTGCGGCTTTTGTCATGATGGGAGCAGGTTCGGCTTCCATTTATGTCATTGCCTGGAGTGCGGCAGAAATTCCGGATGACATTTTAACGGCAAATAATCTAGGGGTTGTGCTGAAAGACATGGGCGAATATGCAAAAGCCATTCAGGTACTAAAATATGCCGACAAACTAAAACCAAACATAGGATTAATATTGTGTAATTTAGGTTGGGCATACAGGGAAGCAGGGGATTACACCAATGCCCGTATCATGTTTGAAAAAGCGCTGAAAGCCTCTCCTGAAATGGATTCTCCAAATTTGGGACTGGGTTTGATAGAAAAATGCGAAAGCAACAACTTGCTAGCTGCCAAATACTTGCGCAAAGCATTAAAAAACAAATATTCTGCCGTGGGATTCAGTGCCATGAAACAAGCTGAAGCCGCAGAATCAAACAACAATCAAAATTCAGAACCGTTGACCGATAAAAAAGAAAATAACGGATCTGTTTCAATTCCAGAACTTCCGGTATATCAACAGATTGATAAAACAGCCGCACAAGAACAATCTATTGCTCAATACATGTCCAAATTAGACTCTCGCACACAACAGTTGATTTCAGAGCTTAATTCAATTGTTGAAATTATCAAGCAGCAACAAAGCCGTGCACTAAAAACTCCCGATAATGGGGTTGTCTTCAGTCGTGATTTTGCCAAAGAAATTATGATGTATGACGATGCTACAGTGCTCCTTTTTGGTGAAAACAGTTACTTTGCAAAAATCTCAAATAATAGAAATAAGTTAATCGAACAAGATTATAACATGCTCAATGATCCTTTTATTTTAAAAAAAATGGAAGAGCTAAACAAACTGATACAAACCTGTAAAAGTGAATCTTGCTTAAAAAAAATTGAACTATTAAGCTATCAAATCTGTCAAAAACAAAAGAGTGTGATAGAAACCATATTTTCCGACAGTTTCAAACGTTACGCTGAGATGAATGGAACATTTAAAGAAACAGTCAATGATTTTATTGCGTTTACCGACCCTATCCTCGAAAACATTTATGCGCCCAGTCTAAATAGAGTGTACAATATTAATAGGGAATTACAAATCATCGAACATCTAAAACTGATGGTAGGCTATGCTGCAAACGTTGCCGAAATTGGCAGAGGATACAACGAATTAAAATGTGCCGAACCTCAACCTGAAGAACCTGAAGAGGTAGAAGAACCCGAACTACCTGAGAGTAAAAAAGACTGTCCGTTGGGAAAAGATGGTATTAAAGCCGAAATGGGAATAGTGTCATTCGAATTAAGTTGTGAACATGTAAAATTATCAGGCGGAGAAGGGATACTTTGGTCAGTTAAGCGTGATTTCATAAAACACGAAACTTCGATTTGGGGAGGCGTAGGAGTAAAAAAGAGTTTAGGGAATAACCTCGCGGGGGAGGCTTCCATCGGCGCTGAAATGACTTTCGGACAAGGAGATGCTATCAAAGATATTGCGTTTACAAGCAGCGTGAAAGCGGGATTAGGCGGTTTGGTTGAAAATGAAATCAATGGTAGGTTTTCATTGGAAGGCGGACCCACAATTGAATCTTCCGCAAATATGATTAAGCCTGGTTTGTCAGATATTATGGGACAATAACAGCTGCCATGAACTCAGGGAAAAGTGAGAAGTATATATGACGATGTGCCGTTATTGAATGCTGAGCGGAAAAATATAATAGCTCTGCCATTTTAAATATCAATAGGTAATGAGAAAAATTCTGGTTGTTTTACTTTTTATATTTCCGAATATCTTTATTCGGGGTCAGGAATATTCCGACAAAACCGTAACCGTAGGCGAAGATATCTTTTTACCCTACTTGAAAGGCAAAGTTTTTAACCGAATTCCAAAAAACGATACGAACTATCAAAAAATATTCGGTTTGCTGCAATCGGCTGAAGCTGTTGGCAAGACTCAAGGTTATGAGGTAGAAGCATATAGCAGTGGCGAGAACCTATTTGGCGAGATATCCTTTATCCCGTATATGTTGGAAGGAGACAAAACGGTGCGGGCAAGGACGGCAAGTAGCCTGAAAATTTTCTTCAATGATATAATGATGCTTTGGCAACCGATAAGTTTGGACATTCCCAATATTTATTATGCCCCAATAAAAAAAGGAGAATTTATGGGATATCCTATTTACGAACAGGGCGGTGTAGAAAAAACAATCATATACAAAAGCACGACACCGCTATTTTTGCCAGTTTCACGCGAAGAATATTTAATGGCGCTCATAAAATCGGAAGAGGAAAAGCAAAAAAAAAATGGTGCACCTATATCATCGGCACGGATGTCTGTCGAAATAGAGAAAACATATCAAGAACTGCTGAAAACCGACAAAGTCGCCGCCGAAGAGTTCAAGCAACAGATGAAGGGTTTCAAAAACGACATTGCTGAAAATAATGCTACAGAAGACCTTGTCTCTTTGTATCGGAAAGAATTGGAGAAACTTTCGCCCTTAGCAAGGAAAAAACAGGCCTATTACGCGATCTATGCTATGGAGAAATACGGCAATTTTTCGGGACTTGTGCCCGAAGGCGAACAAGGCAACGCCACCGCGTTAGTAAAACCTAACGACAAAGCTTTTCCAATGGGTTCCCGTGATATATACCTAATGGTAGTAAGTTGGGATTTAATCACACCACAACAATCCGAAGAGAATTCACCCCGTTTGTATCAACCGCAAAATAACTTCGGTTTCTCACTTACGGACGATAAAATGTATGAACTATACAATAATCAAGTTCTATGGAAACATATTATCGGGCTGGTTAAGTAAAGAAATGGATTTAAATAATGTGTCATCTGAAAAATCCAAAAATTCAGAAAAAGAAAAACAACATATTAAGATCTTCATTAAATAGAGAACAAAAAATTATTTACCAAAACAAAACTTACTAAAGAAATTGCCAAGTATCTCATCAGTCGAAAACTATAGAGGAAAGATACCGCCCCCTCTGACATTGAAGACTATCGAAGTGTTACGGCTCGTTAAGGACTTGATACATACGATAACGGCAGACAATGGAAAAGAATTTGCGAAACATCAGGAAATAGCAAAGGATTTGGAAATTTCTTTCTATTTTTGTAAACCGTATCACTCTTGGGAACGTGGTGCAAATGAGAAAACATACGGTATTTCCGACAGTACATCCCAAAAGGAACGGACTTCAGTGAGATAACCGACGAATTTGTCAGGTGGTTCGAAAACAAACTCAACAACAGACCCGGGAAAAGACTCGGATACCTCACACTAAACGAAAAATTTAATTTATTATTAACTAACAAGAATTCAGTTGCAGTTGCAGGTTGAATTCACCTTATACTAATTTTACAATAGTATAACCTTATTGAAAGATAAATACTTATGAGATTATTTATATTATCTATGAGCATCGTATATAGTTTAGTATCAATCCAATTATATGCTCAATCAATTGAAGAAAAAAGTTTACATATAAAATTAAAAAATCAAGGTATAGATCGTGAGTGTTATTTTTATAAACCAAAGGATTTACCTACACAATCTCCTTTAGTGATAATATTACACGGGTATGGTGGAAATGCACAAAACCAGACTAGTAAATTTATTGATTTAGCTGACAAAGAAGGTTTTGCCGTTTGTTATCCGCAGGGAGCTAAAGATAGAAATAATCAGAACTGTTGGAATGTAGGCTATCCTTTTCAATCAGATTATACGATTAACGATTTGCAATTTATTCGTGATTTGGTTACATATTTGCAAAAAGAATATCACTTAAGCGAAAAGAATATCTTTCTAACGGGTATGTCTAATGGAGGAGAGATGTGTTATCTGTTTGCTATGGAAAGTCCACAAACATTTCAAGCCATTGCTTCGATAGCTGGACTAACATTGACAAAAATGAAAAGAGTATATTCACGCCCGGTACCATTTATGGAAGTACATGGTACAAACGATAAAACCTCTTTATGGGAAGGAGACCCAACCAATGCTGGAGGATGGGGATCTTACCTCTCGGTTCCTGTAGCTATCAGTTACTTAGTTGCTACCAATAAATGTACGCATGAAGTGACTGAGCATTTACCAAGACTTCGTAACGAAGTGATTCTTCATAAATTTATGGGTGGACTTCCTGCTTGGGAAGGAGGACCTGAGGTAGAGGTTCGGCTATATGAAGTAACACAAGGCGATCATAGTTGGGCAACTATAGACATGGATACAGAAACTGAAGTATGGAATTTTTTTAAAAAATATATTAAGTAAATTAATAAAACTTTTATCAATTTACTTACTTTTGTATACGTTACTTTATCTTAAAAAAATATACAGCAATGAGAAAAATGTCATGCTTATTAACTTTTCTTCTTAGTATTAGTATTAGTTTGTTTGCTAGTGAAAGAGTTGCTATTTGGCCAAAGGATAAAATGCCACATAGGCAAGATCATCAGATAGCTGCTATGACAGACGAGGCTGGGAAAAAAGATTTTAATGCTGACAAGAATCGGATAGCTTACTTGGAATGGTACGATGCACCAGCTAAGGAAGTACGTAATGGAGGATGTATGATTCTCATTTCAGGCGGTTCTTACGAGAACTGTTGTGATGTAGGACTTATTAAACTATGGAACGAAACATTTACTCAATTAGGATTTCAATGTGTAAACTTTGTATATAGGACACCTAGACCTGTAGGGCTTCCTATTTATCAAACTGCATGGGAAGATGGACAACGTGCTGTTCGTAAAGTGCGAAGTGAAGCTAAAAAACGTGGATTTGATCCAGATAAGATAGGAGTTATATCTATGTCGGCAGGTTCGCATTTAGCTTTATTGCTGGCTACTAGTTCGCAAACATCGGCTTATGAAAAAGTGGACCAAATAGACGAACTACCTTGCAACATTAATTGGGCGATTGTTAATGCTCCAGCCTATGGTACTACCGATGCAGAAACAGGTATACCTGCTAGTCGACAAGGATATGGAACGGATGTGAGTTTGAGTAAAGTTTTTAAATTTGATGAAGGAACCTGTCCGATGAGTCTTCATCACGGAGGAACTGATATTTATTCTTCACGGACTTCTACTTTGATTTATCGCCAACTCAGACGAATGAATATACCTGCCGAATTACATCTATATGCAGATAAGGGACATGGCGCTTTCGGACTAGAAAGAGGAATTGAATTTATGCGCCAAATGGGATATATGGGTAATCTGGAAAAAGAAGAAGAATTGATGAAGCGATATGCTTCCGATGATAGTCGTACCGATTATTTTAAGATGAATATTTGGCCAGAGGGAAAAACACCAGATATTCAACCGAATCAATGCACACCTTATTTAGAATGGCATACACCAAAAAACCTAAAGATAAAAGCGATACAAATTATCTACTCGGGCGGAAGTTATGAAGGCAACGACCCAGATGGTTTTGAAGTGGCTCCTGCCCGTCGCTATCTAAATGAAATGGGAATGACAGTAGTAACCTTAAAGTATCGTACACCTAGACCTACTACAGGGTTATCTAAACATACCACAGCTTGGCAAGACTTGCAGCGTGCCATCAAAATCGTACGAAGCGAAGCGTCTAAACGCGGGCTTGATCCAGAACGAATAGGTATTATGGGTAGTTCTGCAGGTGGGCATTTAACTTTGATGGGGGTTACTTCGTCTTTGCATCAGTCTTATTTGCCTATTGACGAAATTGATAAACTTCCTTGTAATGTACAATGGGGAATTGGTATTTATCCTGCATATGCGCTAACCGATGGCTCGGAGCAACCCAATATAGATAAAGGCAATGAAGATAGTGCCGTTCTCGTTCCAGAACTCTCTTTCGATTTAAAAACGGCTCCTATGCTATTTGTACACGGAGATGCTGACGGATGGGCTGCTATGAACTCAGTAAAGACTTGGGAAAAAATGCAACAAATGGGAATTCAGAGCGAACTTCATACCTTAGCTACGCGTGAGCACTGTTTCCAGGTCAAAGCATCTCCAGGAACAGGGAGCTACACTTACCTGGAACGTATTTGGGAATTCCTTTCCTCTAAGGGATTTAATAAAGAATAGTTTAAAATCGCAACTTGATGGTATGAATAAAATACTTGTAATTAGAAAGGGAGCCATTAAAGATTATTGGAATAGTAGTATGGACAGGAATAATTGTTATCTTTGAACAGTGAGATTACGAAAATACATATCAATAATTTACACGGACTAATCCTATTTATTGAAGCTTTTTTTATGGGTAAGTTATTCCCCAAAGAGTATATATATGAAATGCAAGATTGGAATAATATTTTTATAGTTGGGACTGTAAATCAAGTTGCACATCCCGATATTTCATTCAAAACAATGATTAAATTGGCGCAAATAGTAATAAAAAACTAAGAGTAACAATAATACAGGATAATAAAAGCAGGATTATTTTACAGTCTCTTTTCTCCCAACAAACCGTATTACAGAAGCTGTCCCACTATGATAGTTCCCTTCCTGCAACTCAATCTCCTTCTCTTTGAGTTCCAGAATCGAATATTTATTATAGTCGTTTTGAATGTCCTGGATGGTATATAAAAAGTCTATATTTCTCGGACCGCCAACATTACTGTTTTTCTTTTGATACTCGATATGATTCTTACTGAATAGTTCTGCTATTATAACACCACCCGGGCGTAATAATTTATAAATTGAATCCTGTAACAAAGTACTTTCCTCTTTGGCCAAATGCATATATATTAATGCCACAGCGTCAAATTGCTCATTTTGATAATCAAGATTCTGTATCTCACCCACTCTGTAATCTATTTGCACATTGTGTTTTGATGCGAGTTTTTCTGCTTTCATCTTTCCTGCCGAACTTATATCATATGCCCATACATCCCAACCCTTTTGGGCAGCATAAACAGAATTTCTCCCCTCCCCTTCACCGGGGAGTAAAATTTTTCCAACAGGTAACTTGTCCAATTGTTCCTTAAAATAGTTATTTGGCAGTTCACCATATACATATTCATCACTTGAATATCTGTCATTCCAATTATCTGCTATTTTATTCATAAGAATTTGATAGAATAATAAAAATCATTTCATCACTTTATCTTAACTTGTTGTTCTATTTTTGGGGAGAATCATAGTATTCCCCCCCCAATAATATGAAATAAACGCTGTCTTTATGTTTGATTGATTCCTTAAATATTTCTTTTATAATGCAGGGTGAGTTTGTGGGTAGTTTCTTTATCTTTTTAAATAACATTACCCGGGTAAATTAGAGAGCACCTATTTTCCTATAAGTTTATTTTCTCCTCATCATATGCATTAATCCTCCTCCATTTTTGACATTTGTGAAACCCATTTTGCGAAGCATCTGCTGGCCATAAGCCGAGCGAGCACCCGAAGCGCAATAAAGGGTGATATCACGAGATTTGCTGCCAAGCTCATCTATTCTTTTTTCTAATTCATCTAACGAAATGTTGATGGCGTTCGGATATGCTCCTCTTAAAAATTCCATAGGTGTGCGAACGTCAACCACTAATGGTGTATTGGCATTTGTAGTTAGAGAAGAGTCTTTTTTCTTATCCATAACAATATCTTCCCTGGTCTTATCTACTGTTTTCCTTTCCAGTTTTGGTAAATTTACTCGAATATTATGGAAACCGATTGCATAGGTTTGGCGCTGTAATGAAATGAACCCACCTGAAATATTGTATACATTATCGACGCCTGAATTCTTGAGCATGCGTAACGCTTGGTGACCTTTCTTGCCTGTTTCGTCGTACACTAAAATGTTGGAATCTTTAGGAATCGATTTAAGTTCTTCATGAAGCATTTCAAGCGGCACATTGTAGGCACCATAGATACTTCCTTTTTCAAACGAAAACGTGTCACGTACATCAATTACAATGGAGTTGTGATCTTTTACCCATTCATCCAACTCGCCAACAGTTATTGAAGGACTGAAACCGCTCTGTTGATTCTCGGCTGTATAAGCGGCCATGTTCATGACATCATTAGCCGTCCCAAGTGGAGGAGAATAAGAAAAATCAATGTCTGCAAGGTCATGAATAGTGAGATTCCCTGCAATTGCAGATGCTATCACATCGAGACGGCGGTCGGCGCCTTTGTAACCAGCAGTTTGTCCTCCCAACACAGCTCCAGTTTCAGTATTGTAAACCAGCATCACTGATACATTTTCTGCTCCTGGATAATAAGCAGTATGATGCTCTTTATGTACTACCACTGCTTTTGCAGGAATACCTTCAGCAAGAGCTTGCTTAAGAGAGAGACCCGTGATACCCGCAACAGCTTCAAACACACGAAGGATTGATGTTCCCATCGCGCCCTTGTAAGCATGCTTGCCTCCCATCATATTCTCAGCAGCAATCCTTCCCTGACGATTGGCTGGTCCCGCAAGCGGAATTCTAACTCTTTTGCCTGATACCCGATTTTCTACTTCCACCATATCTCCTGCAGCATAAATATGTTCATCTGAAGTTTGTAAGTATTCATTCACCAGTAAACCACCCGATTCGCCAATTTCAAGACTGGCCTCAGTTGCAAGTTGCAAAGTAGGACGAACTCCAATCGACATCAGAACCATATCGGCATCTATAATAGTGCCATCGTTGATTTTTACCGATTTTGATGTAATGCTTGTGACACTCTTTCCCGTATGAATATTCACTCCATATGAAAGCATTTCCTGCTCAATATATCCTGCGGTTTCGGCATCCATCACAGACATCACGTGCGGCATCATCTCAATGAGATGCACATTCAACCCACGTTTCACTAAAGCTTCTACCATCTCAAGACCAATAAAACCACCGCCAATTACGACTGCACTTCTGGGAGATTTTTCTTCGATGTGCCGATATATATTATCCATATCGTTAAGCGTCCATAAAGTATAAACATGGTCCAAATTAGCACCCTCAATGTTGGGCTTAATTGGACGACCTCCTTGAGCCAACAGCAATTTATCATATTTATGATTCTTGATATCGCCGGTTCTAACGTCCAAAGATGTAACAGTTTTGTTTTGTCTGTCAATGTTGGTAATACGTGTGTTCACATGCACATCCACTTGATATTGTTCGTTGAAGCTCTCAGGGCTTTGCAGAATCAATTTCGAACGACTTTTGATATCACCTCCAATATAGTAAGGGAGACCACAATTGGCAAAAGAAATGTCGGGGCCTGTTTCAAACATCGTGATACTTGCATCGGACGATAACCGGCGTACCTTCGCTGCAGCTGTTGCTCCTGACGCTACACCCCCTACAATAATAATTTTTTCCATATTTATGTTTATAGCTTTAATTGTATGCTTACTTTTAAATTTTGCGCAAAAATACAAAGAAAATAGAAACATGTACATATGTTCATATGTTATATAAAATAAATTAATGAGCTATTGATGGGTATTATTAGTTGATTGAAAAAAAACTGCTAAATAGTCGGCTATTTTATTTGATTGTAGCCGATTTTTGTTTTGCTAAATAATCATATACAAATTATTTTAACAGATTCAATCCATCTTTCGCCGACTTATCAGATGGGGAGATGTATTGAATTGCTGTTTGAGCATAGCGAGTTCAAATCAAATAGTGAGCGGGTAACAAGCGGGTGATTGAATTATTGAAGCCGAGAAAAATATTAATAATCCAGAAAAAGAAAAACGATTTCAAGGACTATCCTAAAATAATTGAAACTTCACTTTCCGATACAGAAAGTGCAAATAATTGAATATTAGATATTTATTCTTTTACCGATACAAATTAACGTTCACATTCTATTTACTTGTTTTTGATTATCAGATAGTTACAAAAGAAACTCCGTTTTTTAGGCTTATTCGATGTATATCAGACAATTACATTTCCTAATTTGTACCGAGTTTGTACCGCATTTCCTTGAGTTTTAACCATAAACCACTGTAAAATCCTATAGATAAATATATTGCATTTCCTATCTTAGTTCAAAAAACACATTTTTACAGTTTTTCTTTTCTTTATTGTTTTCTTTGCCTTTTCCAGCATAAAAGAACTAATCCTTATTTATAATTATCCATTTCCCTGATTTTGTAGCTCCTTCGTGTTTGATAACACCCTGTTTGACTAGTTGAGAAATATGGTATTTAATTTTTCCATGAGAATATCCCAATTGATTTTCCAACTCTTTACGTGTAATTGTGGGGTTTATTTTTATCGCTTCGACAATTTCTTCTTGGATGCTTCTTGGACGTTTCTTGGACGTTTCTTGGACGTTTCTTGGGCTTTTCTTGGGCTTTTCTTGGGTGATTTCCGCTCCAAACCCTTCATCTAAATATTTCTCAGAAATATTCTCTGTTACCCTAAATGCCGTTACTAATGAGAAGTCAAAAACAGCCTTCCCATTTCCGTTTTCCATTAATTCCTTTTGCACTCGATACACACCACGACTGAAACGATTGACATAACCCAATACCTTCATTGCTTCAGCAATAAACGGATTGCGGTAGTCACTGACATTCGGGAAGTTATCCGGCGTTACCTTTCCGTACAATCCGCCAGGATTTTGCACCTCTATTCGATCATCATATTCATAAAACTGCACGGGAGCATTGGTTTCATAATCACGGTGCATGATGGAATTCATTAAAAGCTCACGAGTTGCCCAATAGGGATACTTCGAAAAAGTTTCTTCACGCAGTACGCTAACGGGAATGGGGCGTTTCTGTGCAATACTTGTTTCTATGAAAGTGTCAATCTTAGGCAACTCACGACAAAGATTTCCACTAAACTTATGTTCATTAATAATGTCTCCGGCACGATCTTTTCCTTTGAAACGAACATACTGAATATAGGAGCCGTGTAAATAACGCTCCGGATTTATTCCAAAGAGAACAATAGCTCCATTAGTCGGGCAATTATAACGCAAATCATACAGTCCGAGTGAAGCCAGTTGCTTATCAATAGTACGTTTATCTTCTGAAAGCACCTCCTCGGCAACTGCTTTGAGCAGGTATTCTTTTTTGATGATGGCTATATCCAAATCATCAAGTGTTGTACCCAAACAGGGCATTGCGTCAAACGTGTGTACGTTGGACAACCGACGTTCGGTCAATATTTTTTCTTCCGCTTCAGTGGCGATGCTTTTACGTGGACCAACACGCACCCAAATACGCCCACGATAGCGAACGGGTGGAAATTCTGAAGGCTGAACTTCGGCAACTAAAACATCGCCATCGTTGAAAGAGAACTTCTCGACTGTCATCACGGGTTGCGGCAGGATATTACCGTCTGTACGGATATTTGATATTTTCAGCAACAGCTTATCATCTACTTTTAATCCGGACAGTTTTCCATTATCGTGTGCGCCTATTATCAAATAACCGTTCTTCCCACTTCCCGAAACATCATTGGAAAAGGCACAGATAGCTTGACAGAACTTGTCCATATTGTCCGTGGAAGTTGTCCGTTCAATGTGAGCACTTTCGGTGTTGGAAAGAATATATTTAAGCTGGGAGTGGGTAAGCATAGTTATTAATTACCTATTTGAGTTAGATATTTATGAATTACTTCCGTCAGAGTATCGGGGGTTAGTAATTCCTTTGGGCTACATCCTATTATATGCGGAATGTATTTGCCATTTTTCAATTCGGCAATAATATTAGCTTTCTCATTTCCTTTTCCAGAATGATGAAAAATTTGTCCGGTAACAATTAATGAATATTTGCTTTGTCCTTTCTGCAAAGAACGAAGTATTTTGCTGTTTTGCAGTTTTGCATTGTCATAAAAATCAACGGACCAATCAATTGTATCAACTCCAAGTTTCTGAAAATGTCTATTCAGTTGATTTCTAATTAAAGCTTCATCAGAAACCTCTCCCAAAATACAAATATTAAAAGGAGTTGGCACAGAGATTTCAACAGCATCATCTTCTGTTTTCTTGATACTGTCAGAATGTTTGAACAAAATTTCGATATTTGACTTGTATTGTTCATTTATTTTTCTTGCTTCTTCCAGTTCCAACTCTGCTAACTCACGTTTAAAAGCCTCGTCCTCCAATTTGGACAAGGAGTTTTCGTACTCTGCAAACAATTCTTTGTATTCCTCCTCACTTTTAGACAGTTTCTCTTTACTTTCTATTTTTGCCGAAATTTGAAGTTGTTGGCTCTTGATGAATTTTGTTAAACGTCTTTCATAGATAGCTTCAAAGCTATCTAAATTCATATCATTCAGGTGTTTGAAAAAATCAAAATAATCAACTGGGGACAGGATATAAAACCGTGTTTTTTCTTCTGAATTTGTATCCAGACGTGTTAAATAATCTCTTCCGGCTAATAATTTATAGTAGTTGTCCGCCTTGAAATCCTTATCATCCTTTATTTCAACAATGATTGTTTCTTTTTTTGTTTTCAGAATGAAATCAGGATAAAAACCATACAAAAAACCATCTTCCTTCTTGTAGGCAATGCTAAAATATTTTGCTTCGCCCTTTCCATTCTTAAACCACCATTGCAAATAATCATCAGAAGCCTCCATCCTTGCAATGAAATCTTTTTCAGGTTTGGATAATTCCGAATTACCGTTTTTATTTGTTTTTGCTAAAAAACAATTCGTATCTTCCTGTTTTAATATTGATTTTGTAGAAGGTTTCACTTCTTCAAAATTTGAAAAGATATTCACAAACGTTGGAACTTCCCAATTTGGATTAGTTATTGTCTCATCTGTTTTTGTTGGCAAATTTTTATATAAATCCTTCGCTTCTTCTATTGTTGTCTTAAAATTACCATAATTCCCCTTACTTTGGCTCATCACAATAAGTTGGATAATGTCTTCATCGCCAATTCCAAATTCATTTTTAAACCAAGATCTAATAGTGGTTTTTAAAATATTTTGGGAGCGTGCCACTTCATAAGGTGCCACAATCTGTCGTATGAATGTGTCATAACTATTTTGAATTTCAGCCTTGCTCTTTTCTATTGTTCTAGAATTGTCAAAAGCGACATCCTGTTCTTTATCCAATTCTTCGATTTTTCCTGAAAGTTTTATCTGTTTTGATATTTGAGTAACATTTGTATTTATCTTTTCTTTCAGATTGTTTGCTTTCGCAGCCTCATTAAATACAGTTTTAAAATCACCCGAAAGTCTTGTTAGTTCTCTTTTTCTACGGATATGTTCATTAAAAAGTTGTGGTCTTTTATTATAAATTTCATTATCAATAATAAGTTTTTGTTCACTAACATAGTCTTTTGCAAGTTCTTCTACTATGGTAAAAGCATTTGAAGCAGAATATACATAGCCAACATTTAATTCTGGCTTGTCTTCATAATGCATTTGTTCAGGCATACGCATAATTCGCCCAAGCGTTTGAATGTTAAATTCAAATCGTTCGTTATTCCACTCTCGTTGCAGAAATAGAATACTTGCTCGTGGACAATCCCATCCCAATGCTATAGCTTCCTTAAAAATCAACACTTCTACCGGACTTATATTACTTTCAACATCTTCTTTATTTCGTTTGTCTTCTGAAAGCCAAAGTGCTAATTTCCCACTCTGAACACTAATACCTTGATTACTTAATATCTCTATAATTTCATCTTCGGGCTGTATTATGTCATTTGCTTTCTTGTTGGGGATTTGGATAAGTAATAGTGGATTAATATTTGTACCCAAGCTTTGATATGCTGTTTGTAGTTGTTTGCGTTTGCGTAAGGCAAACAAAAGCAAATCTTTATTGCTTTTTACCTGCTCTTGCTTGGCTGCATTTATCTGTATCTCTTTTTTTATCATTCCTTCGCGAATTACGGCTTGCAAAGGAATGTCAATTAAAGTGCCTGTTGATGGTTTTGGAGTTGCAGTAATTTCTATTACCAAACGGGGAGAAATAATATCAATTAACTCTTGTGACTTGTCTGTTTTAGCATTTCGATGGCTTTCATCAATAAGCAATACGATGGTTTTGTCCTCGTCTTTGGTGTTTTCCACCACTGTCTGTAAATTCCAATTCAGTTCATTATCCACCCGAAATAAAGAATTTTCTTTATTTATACTTTCCCAATTTACAAACATTATTTCGTTTTGCTCAATGGTATTATTGTTCAGTTCTGAGTTTGTCAGACATTCAAGCAAACGTTCATCTTCAAAGTAACGAGACAAACTATTTAAACTTTGTTCATGCAATTTGTTTACCGAAATCCAAATAAAAGCAAAAGCAACGTTGGGATTTTCTTTAACAATGTGTGTCATAGCTTGCGAAACCATATAGGTTTTGCCGGAGCCGGTGGGAGCTTTAAATACAATCGTACCGGTATCTCTGTCTTCATCTGTCAAAATTTCGGTTGCCGTATCAACTAATCGTCGGACATATTTCTTCTGATATTCTATTTCTTTCATTTTTTACGCATTTTTGAGATTTTACGGTAAGTATTTAGTATTGCTTCAGGGATAGGTTTTACAGTAAACTTAATATCAAGATTTCCAAAATCATCAGCCTCGTATGTGTGATCATAGCTGAAAACATATATTACCGTATCTAAATCACCTTGTTTTTCATTTAATTTCTTTACACATTTCTCAATGCTTTCCTCGTCGTAAATAATAGCTGTTTGCTTTGCAGCATTTTTGAAAATTGCAAATTCACTTTTTGAACTTCGTTTCACGACATTTTCAAATGTATTTTCCGCCATACAGAGCAGTTCTGTACTTCGGTTTACCAATTCCCGCTTATCTTTGTCGGATTTAACATTTGGCACAAAACTTTGCTTAAAATATTTCACATTGGCGAGTATTCCATCCTTGTCGGCATAGCCATCTATCACTTTTTTTATGCGGGGGTAAGTTACTTCCTCGCATATATTGTTTTCATTGTTCGTACAAAGTATAAATTGACGATTTCCACCATCTTCTTTGTTTAATTCCAAAACAGCGTGTCCAGTTGATGCACTTCCTGCAAAGAAATCCAAAACAATTGAATTATTAGTATGAGATAGAAGTTCTTGAATTAAAGTTATTGGCTTAGGATTTTCAAATTTGTCTTTTTCTCCAAAAATTTCAGTTAACATTTTAGTGGCATCTCCTGTCTCTCCAATTTCATAATAAATGCTTCTGTTTTTTAGATATTTCACATCTTCATTATCATAGTAAACTTTCTCATAAGGTACCCATTCGTTTTCAATCTCTACCCATTCAATTAAGTTGTTATTTAAAAGTGATTTCATGCTTTTTTTACCAACTCTCCAGCGACCCGGATTCCCATCTGGTGCTACTGGGTATATTTTCTTTTTGTTGGGTGCGTTTATGGGGTAATGCATTGTAGGTCTGTCTTTTTGTCGTGCAGCTGTTCCCCATTTAGCCAACTTGATTAGTTTGTATTTTCCTCTTTCATCTTCTAAATTATAACCCTTTTCTGAATTTGGAATAAATTCATCAATCCAGACAAACTTATCTGTTCGCCTATAACACAAAACATACTCATGTTCTGTAACAAAAAAATCATCAGTTTGACCTCCACCTGATTTCTTTCTCCAGATAATCTGTCCACAAAAGTTCTTTTCTCCAAAAATATTATCACACAAAAGCTTCAATTGAGCACATTCGTTGTTGTCTATTGAAATGAAAATAGCCCCATCATTTTTTAATAAATTCTTAGCTAATCTCAATCGTTTACTCATAAAAGAAAGCCATTTAGAATGACGAAATTGATCAGTTTTATCTACAAACTTATCATTATAAACAAAATCATTATTTCCTGTATTATACGGTGGATCAATATAAATCACATCAATTTTCTTTTTATGCGTAAAGTTAAGCGTATAAAGCGAATGGAAATTATCGCCTTCGATAATGAAATTATATGGTTGAGTTGCATCTTTTACAATCTCACGAGACACGTCTTCTTTCAAAACGGGTAGTTCGGTTTCGCACTGTTTCGCAACGTGTTCTTCTTTATCTTCCCAAACTAAGCCGTATCGTTCTCGCTCTAATTTTTCCAATTTTGCTTCAAGTTGTTCGCGTGACAAATGACTGTATTTTGATTTTTTTGCCATAAATTTATTCTTTTTGCAAATCTACAAAATTTAACTGATATAAGAACTTTCTAAAAATCGGATATTAATTTCATACTTCATTTTTTGGAGTGAAGTTTTTCATCCAATTCTTCTATCTCCCTTTTCAACATCTCCTCCTGCTCCAAAATCCTTGCCCGTTGTTTTACATTTTCTTCAAAAATCTCTACTTGCTTACGTAGCTCCTTGATTTTTCTGTTGTTTCGATGAAAATAAAAAATGGTATCCATCGTTGCCATTTCTTCCTTGGTAGCGTGTCCAATCATTTGGATATAACGGTACTTTATATCGTTATCGGAATACAATTCTTTCTCGGCTTTTAAAGAGGTAGCCCATAGTGTTAATCCGAGAATAATTGCCATAAATCCCAGAACAATAAGCATTGTATTGATGGAAGTAGGCGAAAAATCGATTCGTCGCTTCTCATTTCGGATAATAATCTCCATTTCATTCAGTAGTTCAGATTGTTTGTTATTCGAACCTTCAATAAAGGTCTTCACTTGCCGGATTTCGTCAATTAGTTCATCGTTGTTAATTTCAATAATTCCCTTTGATTGTTCTTTCCCAATTTTTTCAATCTGCAAATTAGTTTTGTCTAATTTCTGATTGATTTCTTCAAACATCATCAGGATGTTGTCGTTGTCAGTTGTTGCCATAATAGTTTGTTTTTTTGTGTTGGTTTTATCGTATTCTGTGAATTTTGATTCTGTTTTTAGCCGCCCATTTTCTTGCTTTTAACGCTTGGATGTATTCGGCAAGTGTGGCATCGTAATGCGAACTGTTGGGTGTTGTAAATATGCTGAGTTGTGCAATGAGTGATGAGAGTGTTTCCACCGCACTCTCTGCCAAGCCGGTTTGCTGTGCTTGCCGTTCAGCTTCTTGCAAAGCTTGATAGGCATTATCTTTGATTTCTCGGTCGATTTTCGAGAAACTGCAATTTCTGTCCACTTTGGAGCCGTTGATTTTAATATCATCTTTCTCGAAAATAATTCCTTGAATTTTATTGGTATTTCCATTCATCTTAAATTGAAAGGTGACCTCATCTTTCTTTAACTGCTTTTCCAGTTCACTCCACGTTTTACTTTTCGGGATGGCTTGCTTCACGGCATCGTAAATCTCATATTTGGTTTTGTCGTAGCCGATAAGTCGCTCCCTGTTCACATTCTCTTTCCCTGGTGCAATATATAAACCGTGCTTTTCGGTCAGTTCCCTGCATATCTTGGTGCTCCTGTATTTCTCGTTTTTATCCGAAATAAGTTTTCCTTCGTTATCAATACGGTTGATGCAAAGATGAATGTGCGGATGACTGCGGTCGTGATGTCGCACTATCAAATACTGTGTATTTCGGATATCCATTTTCTGCAGATATGCTTCAGCTATTTTTATCATCTTATCATTGGAGAGTTTATCTTTATCTTTTTCCGAAAAATTGAGTGAAATATGCCAAACGGGTTTCTTTATGTTTGGATTCATGGATGCCTGCAACTCGAAGCTTTTTGCCGTGAGTTCTTTGGGTTCTATGCGCACACCTTCAGCTTTCAGGATTTCAGCCTTCTCTTCTTTGCTTAACATATAGCCGACAGCACCTGAAAAGCTACTCCCTTTTACAATTTTTGCCGTCATAGCTTTATCCGTTTTAAAAGTTCATCCAAATCGTCTAACAATTTCTTTGCTGTAAGTTCAATGTACCATACACCTTGTATATGTGCTAATTTTACAAGCTGGTTCAGATTATTTGCCATTCCGGCTATTTTGCGAAAGACGTCGTTTTGTTCCGCTGAAAACCGTTGACTGACTTCACCGGAAAGGATGAGCTCCCGAAGTAAATCGCATCGGTTTTTACCTGCCGTTTTCGACTTGCTTTTGAGCTGCAAATATTCGTTTGTGTTCAGTTTTAAGGAGAGCCGGTACTTGCGTTTTTCAGCTAAACTTTTGGCAGGACGTCCGCCTTTTTTAGAAGAGTTATTTTGTAGCATTTTGATGTCTGTTTATAGGTAATTTGTTAGACCAGCGGGATGGAAAACACAGTTTCGGGCAGCCCGAAACACAAACTTGCTTCTTACAATCTTTATGCTGCTCACATCGTTACCGATGCAATGCGATTTTCCTGCTTCTTTTGCTATTTTTCAGGCTCTTTTCCATCCCGAGTTGGTTGTTTTTTTTATGTCTCAGAGTATCTGATTTTATAATTTCATCCGTCTGGATTTTGGGATAATTTGAGTGACTTTTTGCCCTTTCATTTGCTTTAAGAATTCGTTCAAATCTTTATGGTTTACATACATTTTTGAGCAGTCGGTTATCGGTAGTTTTAATTGAATGAGTTTTTGCAATGCTTCTTTTCCTGCTTCATCGTTATCCAGATAGGCATAGACTTGTGTATGTTTTGATAAAAAAGGAATGACTTTTTCAAGGTTTCCGGTGCCGTTAAGTACCACCGCAGATTCCGTTGGATGATCTTTTTCTTTCATCGGATAGAGTGTGAGATAACTCAAAAAGTCCATAAATCCTTCAAACAGATTACACGTTGGTGTACCACGGTCAATCGTAGTGATTGTTTTAGGAGGAAAGCAGCCTTTGAACTGAGAGTTGCGTAGTTCATAACCTCCCTTGTCGTTTTTAAACCCAATGGCGTAATAAACTCTTCCTTTTACATTGTAATATACCGTTGAAAGATGTCTTTTCGCCTGTTCGAGAGGGATGGCTCTTTCTCGTACCAGGTAGTTTTCGAGGTGGGGCGGAAGAAATTGTTCTACTCGGATCAATTTCATCCGTCCGACCGATTCCGATTCGGAAGGAAAAGCGGTCTTGACAATTAAAGGCAAGTCGGCTTTTTCTTCCAACAGTTTAATAGCCTCTATATCGGAGCAGTTTCGCATCTTCATGACCAAATCAATGATGCTTCCTCCTTCTCCGGCTCCGAAGTCTCTCCAGAGGTTCTTACGGTAGTTTACTTTAAAGCTCGGATGCCCTTCGTTACGATACGGACTAAGGTACATTCCATAAGCCGGGTATTCTTTTATTGGATAAATTCCTTGTTCGGCTAAATAGCCTTTGATGGATATCTCTTTTACGTTGTTTGCTTCCATAATCTTTTTTGTTTTTATTTATTTTTCTAAGTTTTCGGGATTTATCTTACTACAGCTTTGTAGTTTTGTAAGTAGTTGACAGTGAAAGAAAAAAGAGTAGAAACACCCTTTATGGTAGTAACTACTACACTCTTAAAAAGTAGTAGGTAGTAAAATGGTCGTAACGTCATTTTTTTGGAGTTACTACGGTGTAATCTTTTTTCTTTCATTGTATTATATCCTTTTGTAGTAAGGTAGTATCTTCATTCATTGTAATAAGTAGGAATAAATGGATTGGGCATTATTTTGCGGATATGATAGACGTACATCGGATTTCCGTTTATGCGCTTTGACTTTCGTTCAAATCCTGCTTTTCGCAATGCTTCTCCCATTCGCTTTTCTTGAAGGTTGAGCGTGGTGTGTGCTCGTAAATAGTTGAGGATTTCAGATGTGGTCATATACGACTCCGATGATTCTTCGGGTTTCTCGAACCCTTTCAACAACATTTCATATTCCACTGTCTGCACGTGAAAAGTTTCGCTCTCGCGGTGCAGCTCGGCGATTTCTGCTTCATCGAACCAATACCGGTATCCTTGTTTCCAAAACCACACGGTTTCGGAAAAAACGTTGTCCATATCAATCCGTTTGGCGGTTTCGATGTCGATATGTTCCACTTCAAAGGGTAGAAAACGGCGACTGCCGGTCGGATCTGTCAGAAAATCGTTGCCGTTGACCGATGCCATAAAACTTGCCAAATGGGGATATTCTTCAATATACACGTCATAGGGTCGGCGATACTTGACACGTGGCGTGGTAATGAGGTTTTTCAGTTCGTTTTCGTCTCGCTTGTTCAATGCTTTCAGCTGGTCGTCGATGTTGATGAAAAGATATTCGGCAATGAGTGTTTGGATGTCTTTGCTTTGCGGATCTATTTTTCCGGTAAACAAATAGTTTTTCAAACTCGAAGGACAAAGCAAATCCAAAAAAGTGGTTTTGAATTTGCCTTGTTCGCCCGTAAGCACCAAGCAGGTGTGATTGCGGCATTGAAAATCATCCATTGCGTTTGCCACAACTGCTATAAGCCACTTCAAGAGATACTGTCGCCATTTCTCGGAATTACGAACGGTTACGCATTCCGCCAAACGGACAATTTCCGAAGGTTTGTTTTCGTCCCATTCCAGCAGTGAATGAAAATATTCCTGCACGGGATTTACTTTGAGGCAAAAATCGCTTTCCAAAATGGCTCGGATATTCTCTGCGGAAGTAGTAATTCCTTGCGAAGCATCCAGCAAACGGCGCATCGAGTTGATGTCGAACTTGGTGAGTGGAGAATACATTTCGTCCGTTGCCGATGGACGAAACTCGGTACGACTTTTTACCGTATTAAAACGAAATTGGTATTTTTCACGCAGAAAGGATTCGATGCGTTCGTTTTTGGAGCGCTTGCCCACATTGCGGTCGGTTTCTTTTGCTTTCATCGACACCATTCTTAATAACGGGCATTTGCTCGCCGTTTACCATTTACAAAGTCTGTGGCATCACGGGCTATTTCTTCTACGGTTTTCTTCCGTCCGTTTTCAATCCATGCGAGGAGTTCATCCTCGAAAAAGTACAGCTTCTTGCCATTCTTATAGCAAGGTATTAACCGTTTTCGTACGAGTGCGTACACGGTGGACTTAGCTTTGCCGATCAGTTTACACGCATCGTCAATCCCAATCGGCACTCGTTTTGGACTAACTGTTGGCAAGTGCGTTTTTTCTACTAATTGCTTGATTTCTGCCACTTCGCCAATCAGATGTGCCACGGCGTTCGGCAGGTTGTTAAAGGAAATTTCATTTGTATCCATAATAATTGATTTTGATGATTACGGTGCAAATGAAATGAGTGATTGGCCTGTGATTAGCAACACTTACAAAAACACAAAGAAAAACACCGGAAGTAGTGAAAATTCTGATTGTTTGTGATTTGTGTTGATAAAATTTGCCTATAAGTATTGACTGAGTTGGGGGGATGTTGTATCTTTGAATTTGCAAAAATTAGATGAGCTTATGTGATTTTTTGGGGAACAGTTAGCCGTCAAACTATTGTGAAATCATAAATTTTACCTTTATGGGTTATGGATGTAAAAACGATAATTAGAACTTCAGCTATAATTTATGCAGAAGAAGCAAAATCAATTTCAAGTAAAACCATTCAAAGAAAAATAATTGAATCTGTTTTTGTTGAAAATGAAAATAAACAATTGACTGTGTATGAAATTATTTCTGAGACAGAACGAATATTTAGTTTATCATTTTCTTACGAAGAAATACATAGTTTAATTAACAATCAAAAAACAAAATCCTTTCATGTACAAATGACTGGAAATAATGCTGAACAAGCATTAATTTCGTTGTCTAACGAAAGATTTCAATTCCTAAAAAACAAAAAGGTTGAAAATAATTTTGACAATTTTATTCAAATTTTCATTGAAAGGTTTAATTACACAACAACAAAAAAGAATGTTGAAAATATAATCCAAAAGTATTTATATGAATTATTAAACACTAACATAAAGTTATATTCAAAGATTATTAAACCGACACCTGAAAAAAATGAGATTACTATCGATTCAACTATTTTTGATCGAGACGAGATTCAAATAATAAATGATTTCTTGACATGGGAAGATACAGAAAAAAACAAAGCTCTTTTTAAAATAATAAGTTATTGCATTGAGTATGCTCTTGTCGTTAATAATTCCAATGGGGACAATACATATCTGGCTTCGCTTAGAAACAAACAATTCTATCTAGACAACAACTTATTGTATAGAGCTCTAGGGATTAATGGGAATACTCGTAAAGAACGAACTTTGGTTTTTTTCAAAAAATGCATCGACAGTGGACAAGAATTACTTATCTCTAAGTTTTCAAAAAAAGAGTTTATAGATACTATTGAGTATCATATTAATAATCTTAAAAAACTTCCATTTGGGAGAATAGATCCTAAAATATTCAGCAAATACTGCTCTAACCCAAGTCTATATGAGTACTACCATTTTTGGAGAAATGGCAGAATTACATATGGTTTTGATTCTTTTTATGCTTATATAATCGGAGAGTACGAATCTCTATGTAAAAGATTTAACATACTGGAAGATTACAAAATCCCCTACGATGAATCGGATAATGAAATTTTCAATATCATTGAAAAATATAAAGATGAAATAGAAACCACTAAGATATATGGATTTGAACAGTCGCATAGATTTGACGCACAAAATTATTTTTTTATTGAAAAAAAACGTGCCAAAAACAATAAGAATATTCAAGACACAAAGTACTACTTAATTACGACTGACCAAAAGTTAAAAAAATGGGATAATGAACACTCTGCAAACCAACCTATAACACTACTACCAAGTCATTGGATGGGACTTTTGTTAAAGTATTACTCTCGAACTGATGATGATTATAAAAGTTTTGTCAGCTTTTTGAAATTGAAACAACATGATAATTCAATTAATGAACACGAGTTACAAGCAGTATTATCAGGGATAAGTGAGATTACAGAAGACTTTTCACGTCAAAATAAAGCAATGGAAGTTTTAGTAGAGCGAAAATTTACAGGAGTTATTGATTCAAAAAATCCATCTATCATAAAAGAAAATGCCAAATCTTTCACAAAAGATTTATTAGAAAAGGAACTTGAAGAAACTCATATTTCGTATAAGCAACAATTGGAAAGTGTTAAAAAACTGAACGAACAAGAAAAAGAAAAATTACTAGAAAGAAATAAAAAATACATTGATGAAGTTTTGGCAGAGAAGGCAAAAAGTGGACTTCAAGATAAATACGGTGACGTAATTCGAGAAATTAAACGTATCACAACATTAAAAAGAAATGCAGAAGAAAGATTAGAAGAAGTTTATAAAAAGAAAAAATTTTATATATGGACATTTCCTGTGATAATGTCACTCGTTCTTTTTATCTGTGTTCTCATTTTTCCATGGGACGTGATGGAGAAAATAACTTGGATAGTTTCAGCACTAATAATTGGATTAACATATTTATACTTAGCAGTTTTTGGTAAAAGTTTAAACCCTGAAAAATACTTTGTAGAATTAAAAGAGCAGATTAAAAAAAATGTATATCGAGAATTTACTGTAGATTTAAGCGAATTAAATGAACTAAAAGAATTAGAGAATGAGCTAAATAAAAAACTCAACAAAGCGTAAAATTAATGCCGAAACATTAAGGTGAATTAGTTCTGATTTAATCTGACTTAGTATTTACGTGCCTTAACCTATTATGTCCGTTACATGTAAATTGATGCTGCTACCAATTCTAACACAATCGCTCCCACACCAAAATCTTCCCCTTCTTCGGGTCATCTTTTAAATGACTTTTGATGCTATCAACTTCAATATCGTTTAGGTTGTAAGCAAAAACTTTTTTAAGAAACAGAGCAATATCGTCCTGTTTACTCACGTTCAGGTATTTCCAGATATTCCAGCCGAAGTGGTACAAGTCCAAAGCGGATAAGTCTTTTACTTTGATGGGCCGAATGTCAGTCAGCGGAACTTGGTCGGCATACAGCTCCACGTACCGACAAAGCAGTTCCATATC
>ENA-UOOR01000268-UOOR01000268.1-fermentation-metagenome-genome-assembly--contig:-NODE-268-length-79952-cov-52.625455_pt1 | contig 79952 bp, 86 predicted proteins | sample MGYA00245780_ERZ724029 | MGnify/ENA primary metagenome ERZ724029 (study PRJEB28704, sample SAMN03018315) | fermentation metagenome | biome: anthropogenic terrestrial biome; feature: soil; material...
CCCGCACTAGGGACTTTCACCCATTAGACTGCGCCCATGCCGGGCACACAGAAAAAAGAGAATACCTGCCTGGTATTCTCCTTCGTCATTATTAATCTTAATACCTGCCTTTTTCTTTTACCCGGGCCTTCTTGCCCGTTAGTTGGCGGAGATAGTACAGGCGTCCCCTGCGAACCTTGCCCCTTCTGGTCACTTCGATTCGAGCAATTTTGGGAGAGTGCAGAGGAAATGTCCTTTCTACTCCTACCCCAGATGTGGTTCTCCTTACGGTAAAGGTTTGGGACAAACCAGTGCCTCTAATCTTTATTACCGTTCCTTCAAAAACCTGAAGCCTTTCCCGGGTACCCTCCACCACCTTGACATGAACCTTGACGGTATCGCCGGGGCCGAAGCGAGGCAGGTCTTTCTTATAGTATTCCTCTTCGATAGACTTGATTATGTTTTGCATCATCCAACCTCCTTCCAGAAGGTGTTCATACATTTTAGTATAATGCAGCGGACCACCTTTTTTACACAGAACAAAAATATTTTATCACAGGATACCCATAATCTCAAGAAAAAACTATAGTTTAAACCAGTATTCTCCTAACAAGCGATCCAAAATTATAGATACAGCGCTGCGCACCGACAGGTGATTATAGTTCCGCTTCGCTTCAATGGGTTGTAATATATAGTCGCAACTCTCCATTATTTCCTTTTGTATTCCCCAACCGGTACCAAAGAGAAGTAAAAATGATTTCTCTTCATTAAAGACCATTTTTTTCAGCTGGCTATAGCTAATGGTATTGGAATATAATCGGGCATCCGTAGCCACCGTAAAAACCTTTTCTCCATTAATACTCTCCAGGTATTCTTGCACTTCTTCCAAAGTTTCAGCACTTTTTATGATATTGAAAGCCTCTTTCCGGTCAGGGTTGTATTGGCCCCCATAACCATCCTGCCAGTAAGAAATAATATCTCTTATCAATTCCTGTTGGTTGGGGGAAGGATGGACCAGAAAAAACGCATCTACATCATAGGTACGTGCTACCCGGGAGATATCATGCAAATCCAGGTTGGTGATAGAGGTGGTTATTATTTCCATACGCTTATTATACATGGGATAATGTAACAGAGCTATGTATACTTTCGCTTTTCTCAACGCTAATTCTCCCTGTGGAATAGTATTTCCTCCAACAAGCTTTTTTCTTCTTCATCAAAGTCTTTCTTCAATAAAAGATCGGGGCGTTTCAAGAGAGTGCGCAAAAGACTCTGTTTTTTTCTCCAACGCCGGATATTTTCATGGTGCCCGGAAAGAAGCACTTCCGGAACTTCCTGCTCACCATAGCTAGCCGGTCTGGTGTACTGCGGATATTCCAGCAGTGAGCAACTAAAGGATTCTTCCATAGCTGAATTCTCATCGCCCAAAACTCCAGGTATCAATCTAGCTATAGCATCGACCAAAACCATAGCCGGAAGTTCACCTCCGGTTAGTATATAATCACCTATGGAGATTTCCTCATTTACCGTGGCCATAACTCTCTCGTCTATTCCTTCATAATGACCACAGACAATGAGCAAATCCTTCCTTCCGGCCAATTCCCACACTCTGGACTGGTCAAGCGGCTTGCCCTGGGGAGACATATACACCACCCAGGAATCGGGGCCTTTCACCTTTTCTATAGCAGTTCCCAGGACATTAGCTTTCAAAACCATGCCCGCTCCCCCACCATAAGGGTAATCATCTACCTGTTGCTGCCGATCCTGAGCAAAATCCCGGATATTTGTAATGTTGATAGTGATAATTCCCTGTTCCCGGGCTCTTTTAATCATGCTCTCATTAAAGGGAGAGACAAACATCTCGGGAAATAAGGTTAAAATATCTATCTTCATAATTACCTCAATCTTCAATCAATCCCGGTAAAAGCTTAATTTCCATGCGCTTTTCTTCCAGCTTTACCGCCAGAATAACCTCTTTTATTGCGGGAATAAGTATTTCTCCATATTGGGGAGAATCCACTACATAGACATCATTGGCACCGGTTTCAATTATATCCTTCAACTCCCCCAGCAGACCCTTTTTTTCATCATATACAGAAAGACCCCGGAGTTGGAAGTGATAGAAGTAACCTTCGGGTAAGGGATAGAGTTCACTCTCATCAATCTGCAGAATCACATTTTGAAAGCCCCGGGCAACTTCCACTGTATCTATTCCACTAAACTTGAATAAATAGTAGTTTTTATGAGCCTTAACCCCATCAATAAGGAATGTCTCCAGCTTTCCTCCCTGATTTAGAGTAACCTTATCCAGCTTAAAAAAGCGTTCCGGGAAATCAGTGAGGGAAATCACCTTAAGCCATCCTGCATAACCATAAGTTCCGGCGATTTTCCCAATAGCCACCAACTTATCACTATTCAAGTCATCGCCTCCCGGGCATTATTATTCCCCAAAAAGCTTTTAAGCATCGAAAGATGCTTAAGCAATTTCAATACAGCGCTGCAACGAGATGGGGATTAGAATCCGCATAATATCAAATAAAAAGGGCTAATAAATTAGCCCTCCTTTACTATTTCTACTGCTACCCTTTTCCCTTCTTTGGCTGCTGTTGCTTTAGTCAGAGTACGAATGGCCTTGGCGATCTTGCCCTGTTTTCCAATAACCTTTCCCATATCATCGGCGGCCACCTTAAGTTCCAGCACTATGGATCTTTCCCCTTCGCTTTCTCTGACCTCAACCTGCTCCGGATTGTCTACCAGGGATTTGGCAATATGTTCCACCAGTTCTTTCACTAAATTTCCCCCCTGCCTGGCTCTTATATTACTTGCGAATTTCCGCGAAGCGGGCCATAATTCCCTGTTTTTGCAAAAGCGACCTGGCTGTATCAGAAGGTTTAGCTCCACTGGCCAACCATTTAAGTGCTTTTTCTTCATCAATCTTTACTGTCGCCGGAGTGGTGGAAGGATTATAATATCCCAATTCTTCAATAAATCTGCCATCTCTGGGGTATCTTGAATCGGCTACGACCAACCGGTAAAAAGGACTCTTCTTGGCTCCCATTCTCCTCAGTCTGATTCTTGTTGCCACGTATTCACCTCCTTAAATTGACCTGAAATCACCACTGCACTGGCCTTCGTTCATCGGGATTAAAACGGAAATCTTATAGGGGGCATTCCCCCTCGTTTCCCTTTTTTCCCGCCAAGGTCAGCAAATTGTTTCATCAATTTCCTGGATTCTTCAAACTGCTTTAATAGACGATTTACCTCCTGAACCTTGGTTCCACTCCCCCGGGCAATTCTTTTCTTCCTGCTTCCATTAATGATAGAGGTATCTCTTCTTTCCTGCAGAGTCATGGATTTTATTATGGCTTCAATTCTTAGGATCTCTCTTTCATCAAACTCTCCTTTGAAACCCTTCATCTGTTTCCCAATCCCAGGAATCATTCCCAACAATTCATCCAGAGGCCCCATTGATCTTACCTGTTGCATCTGTTCCAAGAAATCCTCCAGAGTAAACTCCTGTTTGCGAATTTTCCGTTCCATTTCCCGGGCTTTTTCCTGATCAATATTGGCCTGGGCTTTCTCCACCAGGCTCAGGATATCACCCATACCCAGTATACGGGATGCCATTCGGTCGGGGAAAAAGGTCTCCAAGGCATCAAGTTTCTCCCCCATACCTACATATTTTATAGGGCAACCCGTAACCGCTTTGACGGAAAGAGCAGCCCCACCTCTGGTATCTCCATCGAGCTTGGTTAGTATTACTCCGGTCAATCCCAAGTCCCGGTTGAAGGACTCGGCCACATTGACGGCATCCTGCCCGGTCATGGCATCAACCACCAGCAGAATCTCATGGGGGTTAATCGCCGATTTTATCTGCTTTAGTTCATCCATCAGTTCTTCATTGATATGCAGCCTTCCGGCAGTATCTAAAATAACTATGTCCCGATTTTGGCTATGGGCATATTCCAGAGAAGCCCGGGCAATATCCACCGGATTTGATTGGCCCATGGAAAAAACGGGTATTCCCACCTGCTCACCTAAAACCTGCAACTGTTTAATAGCTGCCGGGCGATAGATATCACCGGCAACCAGTACCGGCCTTCTTCCTTGTTTAAGCAAATTGCGCCCAAGTTTAGCCACCGTAGTGGTTTTCCCAGCTCCTTGCAGTCCCACCAGCATATATATTGAAGGGGGTTTGGCAGCAAGGTTTAATTTACTTTCGCTTCCCCCCATCAAAGCCGTCATTTCATCGTGAACAACCTTGATAATTTGCTGCCCCGGAGTCAGGCTCTGCAGTACCTCTTGCCCTACAGCCCTCTGCCGAACCCGCTCCACAAAATCCTTGACCACTTTAAAATTAACATCTGCCTCCAGGAGAGCCAGCCGTACTTCCCGCATAGCGGTCTTTACATCTTCTTCACCTATTTTGCCTTTTCCTCGAAGCTTTTTGAAAATATCCTGCAATCGATCTGATAAACCTTCAAATGCCACGGTATCGCTCCTTTTAAGCATCGGAAGAAACTGCTTAAGCAGTTTCAACACAGCGCTGCAACGAGGCGGGGGATTAGAAGCCGCCGCCTGTTTTGTTAATAAGAACCCGACCGCTTAGCGGGGGACATATTTCACCTCGTTATACCGATTCCATTATTCCCTGGAGGATTTCAATTGCCTTTTCTATTTCTTTCTGCCCCAAACAGCCTGTCTTTTTCAATAAAGTATTGGCCTCTTCCAATCCCCGGCGGGTAAGTACGAATTTATCAACCAGTCCCAGTCGTTCTTCGTATTCCTGTAGCGCAGTTTCAGCCCTTTTAAGCACATCATAAACCGCCTGACGACTGGTTCCCCTGTTTTCTGCAATCTCTGATAAAGACCAGTCATCTTCATAATAAAGACTGATAAGCTCCTGCTGTTTTAAGGTCAGCAAAGGTCCATAAAAATCTTTAAGCATAATCATATGTTCTGTTTTCTCCAGCATAGCAACTCTTCTCCTTCGTAAAGGGAAATTGCTTTACACAACAATATTACTTATATTTTATGCTGATGTCAAATATTCGTTTAAGCATCGGAAGAAACTGCGGAGCAGTTTCAACACAGCGCTGCAACGAGGCGGGGGATTAGAACCCGCCGCCTGTTTTCTTTATTTATTGAAGCCCGGCAGCTTAAAGAAGCACCCTGCGGGCACCACTGATGTTCGCTTCGCTCACTATTGTGGATGCGGGGGAATATTTCGCCTCGTTATATTTTTTTGCCCAAACTACTAAAAATCATCTACAATATGCTTAGTATTCTTTTATAGTTAAGATAATTAGCTTACTTTTGCTGAATGCTTTAGTTTCCTCCGGCAACAAGCTTCTTCATAAGAGCTTAGAGCTTGTGGACAGGCTATATTGGTAAAAAATCAGATTTATGAGGGAGATGAATATTTTGCAAGAAAAGATAGCCCTGCTATGTGATAGTATGTGTGACCTGCCTCGCGGCTTTATTGAAAAATTTAATATCAAGGTTGTTTCCGCCAGAGTAATCTATCCCCAGTACGAATACATCGACCGGGTGGATATTCAACCCGAAGAGGTTTATGCCCGTATGCCCCAGGAAATCCCTACAACTGCTATGCCACCGTTACAAGAAATCCAAGAGATCTTTGATAGAATTCGTAGCGAGGGCTTTACTCATGTGCTGGCTGTTCACATCTCTAGCGGGCTCTCGGGAACCTTTCAAGCGGTGAAGCTTATCACCAAAGACATGAAAGACATGAAAGTAGAAGTGATTGATACCAAAACTCTATCCATGGGAACCGGCTGGTTGGTGCTGGATGCTGCCCGCAATATTGCCAATGGATGGAGCTTTGAGAAAACACTGGAAAACCTGAAGAAACTGCAAAATAAAATGCATCTTTATTATGTTATTGAAACCTTGGAATACCTGCGTCGTGGTGGAAGAATCGGGCTGGTTGCCAGCATGCTGGGAGAATTTTTGCATCTGAAACCTATCATCTCGGTTAATTTAGAAGGAAAATATTTTACCTTCTGTAAAGCTAAAGGACGAAAAAAATCCATAGAGAAACTTATTGAACTGGTGGAACAATCCATGAAGGACAAACCCTTTAACCTGGCTATTCTGCATGGAGGTGCCAAAGCGGAATGTGAAGCCATATTAGAAAGACTGCGTAACCTTCCCAATCTCAGGGAAGTAATAACTTCAGATATAAGCCCGGCACTCGGAGTGCACACCGGACCCGGATTGCTCGGTGTATGTTTTCACGAGGTATAGCTGGCGGATGGCGGAAGACAGAAAACGGAGGACGGAATGGTCGTTAGGCGTCTAACTCACTTTTCACCGGTGGTTGCGGCCTTAGGCCTTTAGGGCTTAGTACCTGGTTAATTCAGATGGAAGGATTTCGGAGCGCTATTTTATACAAGCAAATAAATATTAGTAACTTTCTCCGGCAGATTGCTTTTGGTGATTGTAAATTTTTGGTATTTGCCTTATACTATGATTACTAAAATTATCTGGAGTGGAGATAATTGCCGAGAAGAATTATTTGTTTGCTAGTGATAACTATAGTTTTAACCTTTGCCCATTCTACGGCACGGGATGGGGAAAGCATTTCCCCAGTTTTTTATCCTGTAAAACAGGGCTCTAATGAAATTCAGCAAGCTTTTGTGGCCATGGTTAAAGATTTTGCCATCTATTCTTCTCTGCTTGAGGATGTAGATTCCTCTTCAGGATATTTAATCAGCCTGCATGCTAACAATAAAGATGAAGCCATCAGCTTTCTTTCCCCCGGATTTGAGCCCCAGCTGGCTTCAGATATAGTTGAGGCTTATACGCAGTGGATTCCTGGTATAGAAAAGCTGGTAATTGTCCCCTGCGATGGTATCCCTGTTTTAACTCAAGCGGACTATAATGAATGCAGTTTTTATCAAGCAAACCATAGCAGCATTATTTTTCGGCGCTCTTATTCAGGGTGCTACTCGGAACAAGACTCCTATCTTTTCACGGTTCAGCTTTCTTATGTTGACGAATCATGGAAAATTGAAAAGCTTGAACTGCTAGAAAGTTCAGATTAAATCAACCTGCACAAGATCCTGTCCTCGCTTCATTCCTCTGCATATAAATCTTGGAACGAACAATGTCTGTCTCTTCATTGCTGAGTCTCTTAAGAACACTAATCTCAGTAGTTTTTTGCAAGTCGATTTCAAAGGGCGGGTGTATTAAATTGTAATCACGATCACATATTACATGCACCGTAGGACGCGTGGAATTAATCCGGGTAACCGATGTAACTAAAGCAATATGTCCCGTGTTAAGACTCAAAAGGCAGCCAACCGGGTATATGGCTATATTCGATGCAAATGCTTCAACAATTTCCGGGTCGTAATAACTATTAGATAGCTTTCTTAGAATGATAAGAGCTTCAGTAGTGGAGTATCCCTTTCGAAAAGGCCGGTCCGAGACTACCGCATCAAAAGTATCAGCAACTGCAACAATTAAGGCGTATTCTAAAATTTGCTTTCGCTCCAACATGCGGGGATATCCAGAACCATCAATCCTTTCATGATGTTGGAAAGCAATATGTGCCACCTTGGTCGGTACTTCCTGGTAAGTTCTTAAAATATTAAAACCGATTTCGGGATGTTTCCTGATTTGTGCACTTTCACTTTCTGTTAGTTGACCACTTTTATTAATAATAGCCGGGTCAATCATAATCATTCCTATATCATGGAGTAAAGCACCTAAGCCGATATCTATCACTTTTCCTTCCGTATATCCCACAGTTATGGCCGTCATCATTGAAAATATTGCTACATTGATTGAATGAAAAAATAAATAATCATCATGGGCTCGAATATCTTCCAATTGAATAAGCAGATTATGGTTGCTTAATATATCATCAAGCAACATGGTTACAACCATTCTTAAACTTTTTAAATCCAAAGATTTTTTAGTGGAATAAGTTTTTATCGAATTGCTCAAGGTGCTTGAAACAGCAGAAAGAACCTGGTTGGAAATTACCTGGGGTATATCAATATCAGCCAACCCGTCTTTGATATAAACCGATTTAAAACCCAATGATTGCAATCTTTCAATGTATGATTCTGAAAGCTGGGAATTCTCAGTTAACAGAGCCCTCCCATCAGACCCGATTACAGTCCTGGCTATTACCATTCCGGGTTCCAATTCATCCGTTGACACCCTTTTCATTAAAGCATCCCCCTCATATAAAAATAAAATACAAGCATACATATCTCTCTTTTCTTGCATTTTCGTAATAAAAACAATTTAAATATTTACATGTACAAATCGTCCCTCCCGTATGAAACTAAGAACTATTTCCTGTTTTACCCCGGTTTCTTGGACCACATCAATAAGGCTAACACCAGGGTTGTCTCTAATAAAATTGCGGACAATACTATATTCCTGTTCTACAAGTTCAGCACAAACCGGACATAATACCTGTTTCGAATTATAGGTAAATAAACGCTTACATTTTGGACAATTACGTATTTAAGCCATAAGAATCTCATCCCTTCATGTTTTTAGCGTATTCTAACGTAAATGAGCTATCGAGTATTATCCTTAATTAAATTGAGTTAAATTATGTTATTATTTCTGTTTATATGATTTGGTTTGACATCCTTGATATAGAATAACCTAAAATAAAAAGTATTACGTCCGCCTATAGACCCAAATTGTCCGGGACTTTTTAACCTTTTTAGGATTAGCGTCCTTCCTCAAGACCTTATATTCAAATAAGTTTGTCCTAATTCAACCCCAGGACTTTTATCCATTTCAAGTATATGCAGTGTTCAAAATAGCTAAGGGAGGTAAGCGAAAAATATTCGCTTACCTCCCTCTCACTAAAATATATGAACAGAATTTAAGCATCGGAAGAAACTGCGGAGCAGTTTCAACACACTGCTGCAACAAGGCGGGGGATTAGATCCCAAGCTGTTTTATTAATAGGAACCCGGCCGCTTAAAGAAACAGGGGATATATTTCACCTCGTTATATATGAGCTACTTCGCCCAGTTACTTTATATAAACAACTTTATTAGAGTAAATTATAAAACTGCATAACTCTTTTCGCTATTAATCTTGGGGCTCTTATTTTGGCATTCTATCTTCTGACCGGCAATTTTGGCACGAACAACTTCAGTTTCTTCATAACTTAACCTTCTTTGAATCTTGAATCCCCTTATTTCCTGAAGGTCGAGCTGGAAGGGTTTTTCAATAAAGTTCAGTTCATGGTCCAAGGTCACATAAACCACCGGAGAGAGAGAATTTATTCTGCTAACAGAGGTAACAACAGCAACGTGACCAGTATTGAGACTGACAAGACAACCAATCGGATACATGGCGATGTTAGTGGCAAAGGCTTCAACGACTTCCGAATCAAAGTAAGTATTAACCAACCTTCTTATAATCATCATGGCTTCCGTAGAAGAGTATCCCCGGCGAAAAGGTCGGTCTGAAACAACGGCATCAAAAACATCTGCCACCGCTACTATAGAAGCATTTTCCAGGATTTGTTTTTTGTCCAGTTTTCGTGGATACCCGGAACCATCAAATCTTTCGTGGTGTTGGTAAGCAATATGGGCTACTTTGGTTGGTACTTCCCTATAAGTACGCAAAATATTGAAACCGATTTCCGCATGCTTTTGGATTTCTTCTCTCTCTTCGGCAGTTAGTTCTCTTTCCCGTGCTGAATTAAAGATGGCCGAATCAATCATAATCATACCAATATCATGCAGCAGTGCTCCCAATCCCAAGTCCACAAGCTTTGCTTCCGGATATTCCATACTTAAACCGGTCATCATGGATAGAACAGCTACATTAATGGAGTGAAACAAAAGGTGGTCATCATAGGCTCGAATATCTTCCAGATGGATAATAACATTCCTATTGGTCACTATATCATCCAGTAGCAATGATATCATCTTGCGAAGCTGATTAATATCCAGAGTCTTTCTAGAAGAAAACGTTTTAAATATGCTATTTAGATTGCTGGAAACAGCAGTCAGTACCTGGGCAGAAATAATCTCCGGTATTTCAATATCAGCTAAACCATCTTTAATGTAAACTGAACTGATTCCTAATTGTTGCAATCTCTGTATATAAGCTTCATTCAAGCGCGTATTCTCGGTGAGCAGAGCCCGGCCATCTGCTCCAACTATAGTCCGGGCAATTACCATACCAGATTCCAGTTCTTCCGCAAAAACTCTCTTCATGAGCATTCCTCCTCTGATTTAGGAGTTCTTAATACCGACTTTAGCCTGCATCCTGCTTCTTTAATTCTAGAATAACACAAGCATTTCAATATATCCTCTTACTAAAAGCGCATTTTGAATAGGACTTTGGTGTAAATTTAAAAATATTTCATTAATTCTAAAGGTTATTTTATGTTTTTTATGTGATATATTCTCTTCCGCTTGCTTATTTTTCCATGTACAATTGAGATATATGCTGCCAATTCATAAAATAGCAGTTAATACCTTCAATGCTGGTGACGATATGAAAGCTTCGATATAGAAAGAAGCATTTATAGTCTATTGTTGCAGCTATCCAGCTTGGAAACCAGCTTAAGGAGTAAAGAATGAAGATTATAGTGGATGCCGATGCCTGCCCCAGACCGGTTCTGCAAAGCTGCCTTGAATTAGGTTGCAAGTATGATTTTCCCGTATGGACAGTAGCCAGTTTTAACCACCATATTGACTCTGACCACCACATAGTGGTAGGAAATGCTTCCCAGGAAGCTGATCTTAAGGTAATAAACTTAACCCAACGGGGTGACATAGTTATAACTCAGGACTGGGGACTGGCAGCCATGGTTCTGGGTAAGGGAGCCCGCTGCCTCTCCCCCATTGGCCGTGAATACCGTAATGAAAGCATGGACTTCCTCTTAGAAGAAAGAGAAATCAAGGCTAAACTACGCCGGGCTGGTGGTCGAACAAAAGGCCCCAGAAAGAGAAGCGTCGAAGATAATCTGCGTTTTCAAAGAAGCCTGGAAAATTTGTTGCTTACTGTCCCCCCACACCACCACCTTTAATAGCAACCGCAGGGTGCAACCTTAATTGCGACCTGGCACTGAAGCATGTATTTATCTGGGTTAAGCAGATATAATTTTGCTTAAGTGCCGGGTTACCTCGAAATACTGTCCCAAACTTCTTCCGGGGTTTTTCCCCGGGCCTCAATAACTGGAGCCACCGTTACAATATCCTGCATCCCCATCAGGTTCTTATCCAGACCTGATATAACCACTGCGTCCACAGGGATATTCCATCCTGAACCAATATCAACCACCAAGCAACCACGAGCTTCAAGATAATCTTTTATCGGAGTCAGATTATCCTCTATCGCAATAACCTTTTCCATTTTCTACACCTCACTATCAAAGTTATAAGTTTGATTCCACTGCAAAAAGTAATAATATGCATCAGCTTGCATAAATATTCCGCTCGCAGTCTCCGCATGGGCAACACCAACGCTCGCTTTGCATATTTATGCAACCCTATGCAGCAAAAAGAGTTTTTGCAGTAGAGTCAAGTTTTAATTATTATGCTTTATCTATGGGTGGTTTATGTAAACATAATCATTAACAGAAAACTTAACTACTGTTCTTTTCTACCTCTCGTTCTTCAATTTTTATCGCTTGGAGGGGTTAGCTATTTAGCTTTTATATCTACAAATATTCCATTCACTGGTATTCAACTTCCCCAATGAAAAAAACCGCGACATTCGCGGTTTTTTGCTTTCAATGGTGGGCGATGACAGGCTTGAACTGCCGACCCCCTGCTTGTAAGGCAGGTGCTCTCCCAACTGAGCTAATCGCCCTGATTATGGTGACCCCTGGGGGACTCGAACCCCCGTTACCGCCGTGAAAGGGCGGTGTCTTGACCGCTTGACCAAGGGGCCATATGCGCAGATCCAACGACTCTGCTAATTGCGGGATTCCTGCTTTTTACCAGTATCGTCTTCCGACTTCCGACTTCAGTTATGGTGGGCCTACCAGGACTCGAACCTGGGACCAACCGGTTATGAGCCGGTAGCTCTACCAACTGAGCTATAGGCCCGGAATGCCGGTAAACCCCGCAAGAGTTAGTATATAAAAAATCCTGACAAAGGTCAATAGTAAAACTTATTAGCAGTGGATTTTTTCAAGTAAAAAGCGGTAACTTTAAAAGGGTTACCGCTATATTTTACACTGGCTCCCCGAGTAGGATTCGAACCTACAACCCTCCGGTTAACAGCCGGATGCTCTACCGTTGAGCTATCGAGGAAAATGTCCCAACGAAGACTATTATATAGTTTTCCTAATTTGCTGTCAACCATACTACAAGGCGGAAAGCCCATTTCTTATTCAATATAATCCTTTAGTTTCTTGCTGCGGGAGGGATGCCTGAGCTTACGCAAGGCTTTGGCTTCAATCTGCCGTATGCGTTCTCTGGTAACTCCAAACTCCTGTCCCACCTCTTCCAGGGTGCGAGGACGTCCATCATCCAACCCAAAACGCAAGCGTAATACCTTTTCCTCTCTTTCAGTTAGAGTATTTAGTATTCCATCCAGGTGTTCCCGTAATAAAACAAAAGAGGCTGATTCCTCTGGAGATTCGGCTTCCTCATCAGTAATGAAATCCCCGAGATGACTATCATCTTCTTCTCCAATGGGAGTTTCCAGTGAAACTGGTTCCTGAGCGACTTTCATTATTTCGATGACTCTATCTACAGCTATATCCATTTCCTCCGCAACTTCAGCCGGAGTTGGCTCTCTACCGAGTATTTGCAACAGGCTTCTCTGTACTCGGGACAATTTGTTTATGGTCTCCACCATGTGAACCGGAATCCTAATAGTCCTGGCCTGGTCAGCAATGGCCCTGGTTATGGCCTGCCTTATCCACCAGGTAGCATAGGTACTGAATTTATAACCCTTACGGTAATCGAATTTCTCTACCGCTTTCATGAGTCCCAGGTTTCCTTCCTGAATTAAATCCAGGAAAAGCATGCCCCGTCCAACATAGCGTTTGGCAATGCTTACTACCAGGCGAAGATTGGCCTCAACCAGTTGTCTCTTAGCTTCCTCGTCACCCTCCTCTATCCTTTGGGCCAGATCGATCTCCTGAGCAGCAATGAGCAAGGGTACTCGACCGATTTCCTTTAGATACATCCTGACCGGGTCATCTATTTCAATTCCATCGGGAATGACTACCTCTTCCGTCTCGATACTCTCGTTTTCTTCATCAAGTTCAGCATCCTGTTCAGATCCTATTACTATCCCCAGAGTCTGAAGATGCTCAAAAATATCATCTATTTGATCTGCTTCCAGGTTGAAGCTTTGCAATTCCTCTGTTATCTCTTCATAGCTGAGACTTTTTTTCTTTTTTCCTTTTTCTGCTAGATTTACTACGGCTTCTGCTAATTTCCTGTCCAGTTTCATCTTTTCCCCCCTTCCTGGATATCATTTAGAAAGCTATTTAAATTAAGAATAAATCTAAGAAAACTATAAAAGTTCCCTTCACTGTCTAAATCTTTGAGCCGGTAAAATTGGTTTTTCCAGGCTAATTCTTCTTCTTTTCTTTCCACCTGACGAATAAATCGCTTGATTTCCATATCCCCGGGTAGGGATTCTTCTTCCATCAAAAGAGCCATACGGGCAAAAGCAGAACCAAATCCTTGCTGGTTGGCCAGTAAGCCTAATCGCTCCAAACGACCATCGTGGTTATTGTCCTTTAACTTTTCATATATTCCCGCCAGGACTCTTAAATCTCCTTCTTCCAAAAATTCCAATCCAATCCGGCTCTTTATATATTCGAAAAGCTCCGGTTTTTTAAACATAGCGGCCAGTATTCTCTCATTAATTCCATAATTGACGTATTTTATATTATCTCTTATTATCTTGCTTTTATTCCTTTTTATACCTGATATGTCCCGTTCCCGCTTTTTTAATTCCCGGTAGACAATGTTTTCTTCTATCTTCAGTTTGCGGGCCAGTACTTTAATATAATAGTCCTTTTCCAGTTCACTGTTTAATTGCCCTATATCCTCTCTCAAGTAATTTATGGCTCCAATCTGGCTTTCCAAGTTTAGCTCTTTTTTCTGGCTTAGATATCTGTTTATCTTAAATTCTATGTTGCTAAGCTTATTATTCTGTATATAACGCAACAATTCCTCTTTTCCATGTTTTTCTATATAATCATCTGGATCCTCTCCCATCGGAAGACTTACCACAGACATTTTAAGTCCTTCATTCCCCATAATTTCGAGTGCTCTAATGGTTTCTCTTTGCCCGGCTTCATCTCCATCATAAAGCAATAGTACTTTTTCGCAATATCGTTTCAGAAGTCTTGCCTGCTCCGAAGTTAGGGCCGTTCCCATAGTAGCTACTACATTATTAATACCTAATTGCTGCAATTTAATACAGTCCATGTAGCCTTCCACGATGATGGCCTCATTGGCCTGGCGTATGGAATCCCGAGCCTGGAACAAGCCATAGAGTACTTTACGCTTGGAAAATAGCTCTGTTTCCGGTGTATTCAGGTACTTGGGAAGGCTATCATCCAGCACTCTTCCACCCAACCCCACGATATCCCCGTTATAATGCGTAATGGGAAATACCAGACGCCGGCGCAACAAATCATAAAAGCTATTTCTGTTTTCACTACGCTTTATTAATCCGGATAATTTCAGGTATTCCTGAGAATATCCTTTTTTTAAAAGATGTTCCTCCAACCTGGTCCAACCATCCGGGGCATAGCCCAAGCGGTATTTTCTTATGGTTTCGGCTTCAATTCCCCTCCTGCTCAGGTATTCCCGGGCTTCCTGGCCTGCTTTGCCGGCCAGAACCTGCTGGTAGAATTCAACCGCGGCCTGGTTCAGCTCAATTACTGGTTTTCTATGATCAGTCTGTTTTCCAGACCGGGATTCTATTAGCTTAATTCCAGCCTTTTCGGCCAAATACTCCAATGCTTCTCTAAATTCCAGCCCGTCTCTTTTCATTACAAAGGAAAAAATGTCCCCACCTGCATGACAGCCAAAACAATAGAACATATTTTTATCTGGAGTTACGCAAAACGATGCTGTTTTTTCCTGGTGGAAGGGGCATAATCCCCAATAACGGTTACCTTTTCGACTCAGGTTAACACTTTCAGACACAATTTCTACAATATCCAGTCGGTTTAGTATTTCTTCCAGCACCTGATCGTCATATGTTGCCAATGTCTTCACCTACTATTCTCTTTTGAGTTCTAAAATCCTGCTAAATATTCGAAATTTGTCATTTTTCTAATGATTCAAAAATACCCCAACCAATGCCTGCCATCTACTTATAGAGTTAAAAAACCTTTAAAAGTTTCCCGGCATCAGGTACCAGGGATTGTGGTATATATATGTCCTGAAAAAGTGAGATACAATAGGCATCGCTCATTCCGGATATATAGTCAGCCACCGCCCTCTCTATTCCTTCCCTATCAGCTATCTCCAGGTATAGGGGGGTCATTATTTCCGGATGCTGACAATAGTATTTAAATAATAGCTCGATAATAAAGATCGCTCTACTACGCTCAGCCTGACATACCGGACCCCGGTAAATCTCCTTAAACATAAAATCACGCAGCCCTCTCAGGGCATTTTCTATCCGGGGACTGGGCATAACCTGGGGATGACCCCCCCCCAAAATAAGCTGGCGCGAATACTTGATTGTATCCGTTACCAGGGTAGCAATCCTTTGGCTGTGGGTATAACCCAAAATATTTAGATAATCGGCAGGAATATCCTCGATTCTAAGCAGGCCTGCCCTTATGGAGTCATCAATATCGTGTTGTACATAGGCAATCTTATCACTAAGGCGAATAGTCTGGCCTTCCAGGGTATAGGATCGGCTTTCGCTCTGGCCATAACCGCTATGGTGCAGAACTCCATCCAATACTTCATGGCTTAAATTCAAACCATTACGGCCCTTATGCTGTTCCACCCTGGTTAAAACCCGAATGCTGTTTTCGTTGTGTCGAAATCCCCCGGCCAGCAATTGATCAAGGACTTGTTCTCCGGCATGAGCAAAGGGGGTATGCCCAAGATCATGGGCCAGAGCCATAGCTTCAATCAGATCCAGGTTAAGGTTTAAACCGGCACCAATTGTTTTTGCTATCTGGTTTACTTCCAGCGTATGCGTTAACCTGCTCCTATAATGATCCCCCGGGGGGGCTATGAATACCTGGGTTTTATGTTTTAAACGGCGAAAAGATTTAGAATGAACCACCCGGTCACGGTCCAGCATGAAGCATGTACGAACCGGATCGGGTTCTTCTTCTATCTCCCGCCCCCTCGACTTGCTGGATAGACTGGCTGCTTTATCAAGCATAGCGTTTTCTCTGGCTTCTATTTCTTCCCGGATGCTCATGCGCCTCACCCCTTTGTTTTATACGTAAAGAAAAAATCCTCGGGCTTGAGGCTCAAGGATTAAAAACTTTTCCGTTTCAAGATAAAACATAAGAACTATCGTATCCTCAAATCCCTGGTAGCCATGGCTACTTCCCATATTCTTTTTCCCAGTATGCGGCTGCGGTTTATAGCGTTATCATCCTCATTGGCCGGACGTTGTCCAGCTCCTCCCATATGACCACAATCATCTTCATGAAAGCCATCTCCTACAACAATCATTCCCTGTACCAACATCATATCCTGAATAGCTCGCAGGGTAGTTTCTTGTCCTCCAAAACGTGAAGCACCTACCGCAATTGCCCCACCCACCACATTTAAAAGCTTCTTATCCGCTCGCAAAGAGCGGCCTTTATCCCAGAAAGCTTTGAGTTGGGCGGAAGCCGTTCCAAAATAGACCGGACTGCCCACTATCAAGCCCTCAGCCTGAGAAATCATAGTAAAGGCCCGGGCTAATTCTTTTCCTTCCAAACATTTTCCGGCACAAGGCGAAGAGCAAGCTATACAGAAAGGATTCTTCTGGTCTTTCATTATTTGCTGGCAATGAAGTATACGGGTACTTGCTCCCATCTTCTTGCATGTATCTAAAGCCTCTTTTAATAGAAAGGCGGTATTGCCATTCTTATGAGGGCTGCCGTTGATTCCAACAATTAGGGGACGTGACATTCTTTCACCTCCATTTTAGTTTATATACTACAGTAGATATGCTTAATCCTTCATTTTATTTCTAAAATTTTAAGCATCGGAAGAAACTGCATAAGCAGTTTCAACACGGTGCTGCAACGATTCGGGGGATTAGAACCCACCCCTGTTTTGTTAATAGGAACCCGGCCACTTCTTAAAGAAGCGGGGATATATTTCATCTCGTTATTCCTCCGGAAGATTCATCATCTCGCCCAAGTACCAAATTTTCTATATCGTCAGTCTTTTTTCCTACATTTTTCAAAAAGGTATTCTTTATACTTTCTTTTAGAGTATAATTAGAGGAAATTATTTCTTAAGCATCGGAAGAAACTGCGAAGCAGTTTCAACACAGCGCTGCAACGAGGCGGGGGATTAGAACCCACCGCATGTTTTGTTAATAGGAACCCGGCCACTTCTTAAAGAAGCGGGGGAAATATTTCACCTCGTTATAATGGTGGTATTATGAGCAATCAATCTCCTTTTATACAAATAAATACTCGAAATGATGGCTGGATAATAAAACTCTTACAGCCTGCCGTGGGAAAGGACCTCCTGGAAGAGTATTTGGCAGATATGGGCTTAAAGCTTCAATCGCAAATGATGGATAAAATACTGGCTGCTCCTGCTGGTACCGGCTTTCATATCAAACGTGGTTCCGATATATTGACGGAAATCAGAACTTGGGCAGAAAACTTGCCCTTTGAGATTACGGTTTCTTCAGATAAGATGAAGGTCTTTCTTACCTTAAATCCACGATTGCCCATAAAACCACGCCGTCAAGATCTGTTAGCAGCACTCAACAATATGGGGATAAACTACGGAATTGATGAGAGCAGCATAGACCACGCCATCAATAATACCGGGCAAACTATGGTGGTAGCGCAAGGGAAATATCCCGTTCCCGGCAAGAATGGATCCGTTCAATATCTTTATCATAAGCCAATTATTAAACCTGTTTTAGATGAAAGCGGTCAAGTCGACTATTATGAACTGGGCTTTATTATACCCATAGAAGCTGGTACTTTACTGGCCAAGAGAAAGGCCGCTACCGAAGGCGAAGCGGGTATAAATGTCTTCGGTGAACCCATTCCCGCCAAAGCAGGACGCAACTATAAATTCAATGTGGGCAAAGGCATAATAACCACCAAAGATAAAGCCATTGCTGAATTTGATGGAGCCCTGGCCTGGATAAACGATAAGATTGTCGTTACCAAAATGCTGGCTATAAAAGGCGATATTGATTTTTCTATAGGCAATATTTGCTTCCCGGGAAAAGTCCTGATCGAGGGAAGTGTAAAAGATGGTTTTGCGGTCGAAGCTGAAGATGATATTGAAGTCAGGGGGGGGTATTGAAGCAACGCGGGTTATCTCCCGCCATGGATCGGTTTTTGTTAAAAACGGTATTATAGGAGGAGGCAAGGCCCAGGTTAAGGCCGGCAAGAATGTTGAGGCCCGTTTTATTCAAGAAGCCACGATAGAAGCCGGGCAGAATATCGTTATTAATGAATATACTGTCCGTTCTAACCTGAAAGCTGGTGATGCCGTTCTTATACAGGGCCGCCGGGGAATAATCCTGGGAAAAAATATTATTACTGCCCGAACTAGGATCAAGGCCTCTAAAGTTATAAACTGCCCCGCCCTGGACCTCCGGGTGGAAGGAATTGAGCGCAAGCAATTTTACGAACAGATAAAAGAGTTGAATTCCCGTATTGATCAGCAAGATACGGAGTTGAAAAAAATAGCCGAGCAAATCCGCTATTTACGCGACAAGTCTTCCGAGCAGAACTCTTTGCAGCAATTGCAAGAATTATTGCCTCAATATATGGATATGAATGAAGAATTAGATTGCCTCTATGAGGAAAGAAGGTCTCTGGTCAATATGCTTAAAAGTACCCGCGGAGAAGGAATGATCGAAATAGGCGGTGGCCTGGAAACGGGCATGACTTTTGGCATAAAAGAGGACTTTATTAAACTTAAGCAACAAGCTAAGAACCTTCGTATGTACTATGACCCTGATAAAAAACGCATAATCATCCTGGATTAATTTAAGGTTGACAGGGGGACGGGTTGACAGGGGGACGGGGTTGTTGACACATGATATGTCAACAACCCCGTCCCCCTGTCAATTCTTATGCAACAAAGGGGTTTTCTATTTATTCAGCAAGCTGGCCTGGGCGGCTGCCAGTCGAGCTACTGGTATTCGATAAGGCGAACAGCTCACATAATCCAATCCTACTATATGACAAAACTCGATCGAACTGGGTTCGCCGCCGTGTTCCCCGCAGATGCCCATTAGTATATCTTTCTTCACGCTACGGGCCTTTTCCACCGCCAGGCGCATTAGACTTCCCACACCCTTGCGATCCAGCACCGCAAAAGGATTATCCTTGATAATCTTTTTCTCCAGATATATGGGAATGAATTTGCCTTCGGCATCATCACGGCTAAAGCCAAATGTGGTCTGAGTTAGATCATTGGTGCCAAAAGAGAAAAACTCGGCTTCACGGGCTATTTCATCCGCCATAATGCAGGCCCGGGGAAGCTCCAGCATGGTTCCCACCGCAAAGTCCAGTTCACAGTTGTTTTCCTTTTTTACCTGCTCATAGACATCCATTATTTCTGCTTTTAAAAGGAACAGCTCAGCCATATCCATTACCAGAGGTATCTCCACTTCAGTAAAGCACCCTATTCCTTCCTTTTGGAGCTGTACCATGGCCTCAAAAATAGCTCTGGCCTGCATCCGGTAAATCTCGGGATAGGTAAGTCCCAGTCTACATCCCCGGTGTCCCAGCATGGGGTTGGCCTCGGAAAGGCTATGTATTTTCTTTAGCAATTCTTCCTTTTCCAGTAGTTCTTTACCTTTTACCTGTTGGTGTTTCATCTCTGCTATCTCCAACAAGAGGGTTTCCGGATGGGGAAGAAACTCGTGCAAGGGGGGGTCTAAAAGACGAATAGTTACCGGTTGGGGAGCCATAGCTTTTAATATTCCATAAAAATCATCTCGCTGGAAGGGTAAAAGTTGGCTCAGGGCCTCTTTTCTATCTTCCAGGTTCTCAGCCAGTATCATCTGTTGAACAATGGGGAGGCGTTCCGCTGCCATAAACATATGCTCGGTCCGGCATAAACCTATTCCTTCAGCTCCAAATTCGCGGGCTCGGGCCGCATCCTGAGGGGTATCGGCATTAGCCCTTATGGCTAATTTCTTCACTTGATTGGCCCATTGCAAGAGTAGAGCAAATTCATCGGAAAGGGTAGGTTCTATCATGGGCACTTCACCCAGCATTACATTGCCGCTAGCCCCATCGATGGTGATTACATCACCTTCCTTAACTACTATCCCATTAACCATAAACTGCCGGTCTTCATTATCAATCTTTATGGCTTCACAACCACAAACACAAGGTTTGCCCATTCCCCGGGCTACTACCGCGGCATGAGAAGTCATTCCTCCGCGAGCGGTGAGTACTCCCTGAGCATATATGATTCCATGAATATCGTCTGGTGTGGTCTCACTTCTAACCAAAACCACCTTTTCTCCTGCTCCCCCCATTTTCTCCGCCAGGTCCGCATCAAAGAGAACTTTACCGCAAGCAGCACCCGGTGAAGCAGGCAGCCCTTTGGCGATAGCATCCAATTTCACGCTCTGGTCAATCTGGCGATGCAGCAACTGGTTGATTTGCTCGGCATCAACTCTCAGCAGGGCTTCTTCCACCGAGATCAAACCTTCGTTCACCATTTCCACCGCTATCTTTACCGAAGCCCGGGCCGTACGTTTTCCGCTTCTGGTTTGCAGCATGTATAGTTTACCCTTTTCCACGGTAAACTCAATGTCTTGCATATCGCGATAATGTGTCTCCAGCTTTTGGCAGGTATCCAAAAACTGCTGGAAAACCCCTGGTAATTCTTCCTTTAGACGGTCAATGGGGGTAGGAGTTCTTATACCTGCTACCACATCTTCTCCTTGAGCATTAACCAGGAACTCGCCATATAGTTCCCGCTCCCCGGTGGAGGGATTGCGGGTAAAAGCTACACCGGTTCCGCAATCCAATCCCATATTGCCAAAGGCCATACACTGGACATTTACTGCGGTTCCCAGTTCATCGTCAATTTTGTTTAAGCGCCGGTATACTATAGCTCTCTGGTTGTTCCAGGAATCAAATACCGCCTGAATGGCCATGGTTAATTGCTCCCGCACATCCTGAGGAAAGGCAAATCCCTTCTCTTGCTGAACTATCTCCTTGTATTCTTCAATAATATTCTGGAGTTCTCCGGCCGGAATCTCATAATCAAAAATAAGGGCCAGTTTCCTTTTGTGTTTTTCCATAACTTCATCAAACCTGGCATGTTCCACTCCCAGAACCACATCACTGAACATCTGGATAAAACGCCGGTAACAATCATAAGCAAAACGGCTGTCCCCGGTTAAGCTGGCCAAACCCTGAACTGACTCATCATTCAAACCCAGGTTGAGAATGGTATCCATCATTCCAGGCATGGATACCGCCGCCCCTGATCTTACTGAAACCAGTAAAGGGTTATTCTTTTCCCCAAAAGATTTGCCACTATTCGATTCTAATCTTTCCAAAGCTGTAAAGACTTGTTCCAGGACACCATCAGGAAACTCTTGGCCCGAAGCCAGGTATTCATTACAGGCTTCAGTTGTTATGGTAAAGCCAGCAGGAACCGGCAGCCCAATCAAGGTCATTTCAGCCAGGTTAGCGCCTTTGCCGCCCAATAACTGTCGCATGTTGGAATTACCTTCTTCAAATAAATAGACATATTTCTTAGACATGGCTTAACCTCCTATAATAAATTTCCAAAATCTTGCTGGCCGTTTCCTCTACTGCACGGTTGGTTACATCTATAACCGGACATCCCAAGCGCTTCATTATTTCCTGGGCATATTCCATTTCCTCCAGAATGCGCTCAAGATTGGCATAACTGGCCTGACCTTTAAGCCCCAGGGTTTTTAATCGTTCGGTGCGAATCTGATTCAACTGCTCCGGGTTAATAATGAGACCGATTACTTTCCCCTTCTCCACTGAAAAAATCTCTTCCGGGGGTGCTACCTCAGGGACCAGAGGCACATTGGCCACCTTTATTCTTTTATGAGCCAGGTACATGGAAAGCGGGGTTTTGGAGGTTCGGGACACCCCTACCAGAACAATATCCGCCTGCGTTACTCCCCGGGGATCTTTGCCGTCATCATAGCGCACCGCAAATTCTACCGCTTCCACCCGCCGGTAATACATTTCATCGATTTTGCGCAATAAGCCCGGTTCCCGGCGGGGCTCGATATCACTAGCACTCTTGAGAGCCTCTATTACCGGACCTAAAACATCAACACAAATCACGCCTTTTTTCCGGGCCTCCATCTGCAGAAAATCAGCCAATTCGTTAATGACCAGGGTATAGGCAATGATAAAATTGCTGGCTGCGGCTTGATTAATTATTTCCTCCAGGGTTTCGGTATCAGATATATTGGGAACCTGTCTTATTTCCATGCTACCGGAATTAAACTGACTGGCAGCTGCACGAACTACCATCTCGGCTGTTTCCCCTATCGAATCCGATACTATAAAAACCCCAGGCAAGTGATTGTTCAAAGTTTAAACCTCCTTGGTTTTATTTGCTGCCAGATCCAGGAAAAGCCTGGCGATATTGGTTTTACTGATTTTTCCTACTACTTCTAATTTTTCTTCTTCATCTTCAACCCGGTTCTTTACCACCGGGAGGCTATCCACTTCATGTTCTACTATTTTTTTAATGGCCGCTACCACGGTTTCCTCCAGAGTAGCGGTTACTATATTGGGCATTCGGGTCATGATTATGCTCACCGGGACTTTATGAATATCTGCCTGGCCAATGGTGGTTTTTAGAAAATCTTTTCTTGATACTATTCCCGAAAGGTACTTGTTTTCGTCCACCACAAATATGCTGCCGGTATCTTCAATAAACAAGGTAACAATAGCATCATAAATACTGCAGGACTCTTTCATTATTACCGGCAGGGATTGAATGTCTTTGACCCGGTACTGATTTAATACCCGGCGTATAGCACTCTCTACCCCTTCACTCTTAAAAGTGTAGCCCACCCGAGGTTTGGCTTCCAGATACCCGGACATGGTCAAGACAGCTAAATCAGGACGTAATGCCGCCCGGGTAACATTGAGCATTTCGGCAATATTTTCCCCGGTTATCGGTTCATGTTTTTTGACTATCTCCAGAATTTTTTCCTGCCTATCATTAAGCTGGATAGGATTCACCACCCAATTATGCTATACTTTTTTGCTTTAATTTCTCTAATTATATATACTATATGGATTAAAAAAATCCTGTTGTCCCCAAAAATTTTCTTTAAGCATCGGATGAAACTGCTAAAGTAGTATCATCACAGCGCTGCAACGGGCGGGAGATTAGAACCCGCCGCCTGTTTTGTTAAAGGAGCCCGTACGCTTAGCGGGGGATATGTTTTACCTTGTTAAACAATTTTGCTGAAATCTGCCATGGAATTAAACAAATTGGCAATCGATTTTAGAATCCCTAAGCGAGCGGCTTTGAGCTTCTCATCCTCAACCATCACCATTACGGCCGTAAAGAACTGGTCTACATCCGCTCTGAGTGCAGCGAGAAGTTCCAGGGCCCGGGTATAGTCTTGGGCTTTCAGAGATGTTTTAATCTCCTGCTGGAGCCCAGGCAGTTTCCGGTACAAGTTCTTTTCGCTTTCATCCAGCAATACATCCGGATCAATTTCTTCACTTTCCCATTTCCGCGATAGATTATGGACCCGATTGTAAACTACCATAAAATCCTCAAATACCGGTGATTTTTTAAATTCTTGCAACTTAAAGGCCCGGTTATAAGTTTCAAATAAATCAAAAGGAGGCCGGGACAGAGCAGCGTCAAGTACATCATAAGAAATCCCGCTATCCAGCAATACGCCTCGCATCCTCTGGTAAACAAAATCCAGGAGTTCTTTAACACTGACTTCCCTGCTCTTTTCCAGATCAATATCCTTATATCCCAGATACGCCTGCTCAAAAACCAGCTTCAAATCTATACTTAGCTTTTTGTCTAGAATGATATTCACTAATCCCAGGGCCTGCCGGCGCAAGGCATAAGGATCTTGTGAACCGCTGGGCTTTATCCCGATGGAGAAAAAACCCATCAGATTATCCGCTTTTTCCGCCAGGCTGAGAACTATGCCGCCTGCGCTGGAAGGCAGCTTATCACCGGCAAAACGGGGCAGGTAATGCTCAAAAATGGCCTCTGCCACCTCTAGCTCCTCCGCACTTCCGGCTGCATAATAACGGCCCATAATGCCCTGCAGTTCAGGAAACTCATAAACCATACTGCTCATAAGGTCAGCCTTGCAGAGTAAAGCAGAGCGCTGCAATTCTTCCGGCTGGCCTAGTCCCGTTTCCTGCCCAATGAAGAGAGCCAACTTCTGCAGGCGTAGGGCCTTGTCGGCCAGGGTTCCCAAGCGTTCATGAAAAAGAACATCTTTCAGTTTAGTGCTCATTTCCTCCAGGGATTTCCTGCTATCTTCCTTCCAGAAAAAGAGCGCATCTTCCAGCCGGGCTTTTAAAACCCGTTCGTTTCCCGCTCTAACGAGATCCAGGCAATAGTCAGTTCCGTTCCTCACTCCGACAAAACCGGGCAAAAGCCGGCCTTCATTATTATAAACGGGGAAGTAGCGCTGGTGTTCAATCATGGAGGTAGTTAAGACCTCAGGTGGAACATCCAGATAGGAGGGAGAAAATTCGCCATAAAAAGCGGTAGGGAATTCCACCAGAAATACAACTTCCTCCAGCAACTCTTCATTATCCATGGCTTTACCGCCAGCTTCGCCAGCTACCTCTTGCACCTGCTGCCAGATCATCTTTTTTCTTTCGGCCTGATCCAATATGACATAGTGCTCGCGCAAGATCCGAAAATAATCGTCAATACTCGCTACCGGCAAGGCTCCTGTAGAGAGGAAGCGGTGCCCATAGGTATAATTAGCACTTTTTATATTTTCTATGTTGAATTCCAGATTTTTATCCCCCAATATAGCCAAAAGCCAACGAATAGGACGGGCAAAGCGAGTCTGATAATAGGACCAGGTCATGGATTTGGGGAAGGAAAGGGAATGAATCACTTTTAAGAGCAAGCCAGGCAAAATTTGCTCCGCTGCCTGTCCTTTTTCTTTTTTGATCGCAAAAAGATACTCTACACCGCCTACTTCCCGTATCTGCAATTCACGGAAATCAACTCCCTGGCTGCGGGCAAACCCCAGCCCTGCTTTGCTGGGATTCCCATTGGCATCAAAAGCAATACTTTTTTTCGGTCCTCTATTTTCCAAAAATGAATCTTCCTGCTCTTCACTTATTTCCTTCACCCAGAGGCAAAGCCGGCGAGGTGTTCCCCAAGTCAAGACTTCCCCGCAGCTCAGACGAGCCTCAGCCAGATTTTTCTGAGCTAGATCTTTCAAATCCTTTAATACTCGGGGCATATAAGCAGAAGGCATTTCCTCCACCCCGATTTCCAGCAGTAGATCTTGCGCCAATTAGAGCACCTCCTCTTCAATGATTAATTGCTTTCTAAGGTTTTCATCCTTTAACAAAGGGTAATTAAGCCTTTTCCTCTGCTCCAGGTATTCCCGGGCTACCATCCGGGCCAGATTACGCACCCGGCCTATATAAGCAGTGCGCTCGGTCACGCTGATAGCTCCCCGGGCATCGAGAAGGTTGAAAAGGTGAGAACACTTTAAAACATAGTCATAAGCCGGTTGAACCAATTGCCGCTCGGCCACTCTTATAGCCTCTTCTTCACAGATATTAAACATGCTGGTCAAAGCCCCGACATCGGCGGCCTCAAAATTATAGTGGGAATAATCCACTTCAGCCTGATGGTGAACATCCGCATAACTAATGCCATCAACCCATTCAATATCAAAAACGCTCTCTTTATTCTGAATATACATAGCTATACGTTCAATACCATAGGTTATCTCCGCTGAAACCGGCAAGCAGTCAAAGCCCCCGCACTGCTGGAAATATGTGAACTGGGTAATCTCCATACCATCCAGCCAAATCTCCCAACCCAGACCCCAGGCTCCCAGAGTAGGCGATTCCCAATTATCTTCCACCAACCGGATATCATGCTTTTCCGGTTCAATTCCCAGATCACGCAGGCTGGCCAGGTAGAGATCAATCACATTATCCGGGGAGGGTTTGAGAATAACCTGGTACTGATAATAATGCTGCAGGCGGTTGGGGTTTTCCCCATACCTCCCGTCAGTGGGACGGCGTGAGGGCTCAACATAAGCCACCTTCCAGGGCTCCGGCCCCAGAGCTCGCAGAAAGGTTGCCGGATTCATGGTTCCGGCTCCTTTTTCTACATCATAGGGCTGTTGAATTATGCAACCTTGCTGGCCCCAAAAATTGTGCAAGCGCAGAATCAGCTCTTGAAAATTCATGGGTTTACTCCTCCTTAAAAAATATATAGAAATAGAAAAACCCGTCCCCTGAACAGGGACGGGATAACCCGCGGTTCCACCCTGATTGGCTTAATGCCCACCTTAAGTATTCAGGCTTTACTAACCTTATAGGCGTTCCTCCTGACAGCTCCCAAGCGCCTTCGAAAAGCTCGCCTGCCGGTTCCCAGCAATCCCGGCTCTCTTAAAAAGCTACCCTTTCCTACTCCTCTTTTTCATCGCCCTTTTATGAAATTCATGAAAACGAGATGAAATATGTCCCCCGCAACCGCAATAGTGAGCGAAGCGAACATCAGTGGTGCCCGCAGGGTGCTTCCTAAAGCGGCCGGGTTCCTATTAACAAAACCGGCGGCGGGTTCTAATCCCCCGCCTCGTTGCAGCGCTGTTTTGAAACTGCTCCGCAGTTTCTTCCGATGCTTAAAGTTTACCCGAGCCCGAAGACCTTGTCAATTAGTCGTCAGGGGTCAGGCGTTATTGGTCGTCAGACGGCAAGCGTCAGACATCAGGAGGAGGTTATGAGGGTTTAATCCTATTTGACTCCATATTATCCACTAATACTAAGCACTATTCCCAAGAATATCCCCTGGACACGGTTTATCTGGCCTATTTGTTAACCTTTTGCTTCCTTTTCACATAAGTTAAATTAGCAGCAGAAAGGAGGCGAAATAATTGACAACCTATATCACTCTGGGAAGCCGGGTATTAAGACGAGGCGATGAAGGTACGGATGTCGAGCTTTTGCAGAACCTGCTCAAAATCTTACCCGATCCCATTGGTTCAGGTATAAAAGAAAAAGGGGTATTTGGTAAAGAAACAGAAAACGCGGTAAAAAAATTTCAGAAGTATTTCAATTTGGCCATAGATGGAATAGTGGGAGCCAATACCTTTCTTTTTTTAGGTGTACCCACGGCTTCTTATCTCCCCCCCGGAGGCAATCTCTTTGGAGCCCGTACTCTGAAAAAAGGCAGTTATGGCTATGATGTCTGGGTTCTGCAAAATCGCCTGGCCACCACCGCCAAAAAATTTGCCGAAACTCTGGGGCAGCCGGCAAACAGAAATTTTGACAGTAAGACGGAATCTGCCGTAAAGATCTTCCAGCGTGATGTACACCTGGAAGACGATGGCATAGTAGGCCCCCAAACAGTTTACCAGTTGTATAATTATGCTACCATGGGGGCACGCATCCTGCAAAAAGGCCGCTGGGACCGCAATCAGGGTTATGATGTATACTGGCTGCAAAGGAACTTGCAAGAGCTGGGCTACTACCAGGGAAAGCTGGATGGTAAATTCGGTTCTCAAACCGAAGCGGCGGTAAAAAAACTGCAGGAAGCCTCTGGCATAAAGGTAGATGGCATTGTGGGCGCCAATACTTTTTATCACCTGGCTAGCTGTTGATAGGGCTTACTTCTCCTGAGGCTCAGGAAACTAAAACAAAGATTCATATCAAGGGACGGCGGGCTTGCTCAAAAATGGACAGTATACCGCTCCATAGTGGGGATAGCCTGCCGTTTCTACTGACATGATGACAGACCTCCTGTTTAACTGAAATTTGCTATTGATTCTAATGCAAACGCAACATCCTGTCGCTCGCCCCCTTTCGCCGCTCAGCTGGCCAGGCATGAAGATAGGCTGAATCTATGAGAAAAAAGCGGGTCGGAAAAGAAGCCAGAAAAACACTGCTGTCAAAGAACGCAGAGCAGATTTTTCCAAGTATCGCCAGAAATCTGCTCTGCTTTATACAAATGGCAATTATCTAGTTTTTAACCCGGGCATACTTGAAATTGAGTTCTCCACTATATTTTGCTATGAACAAATTGTCGCTCTTTTCTATATTTGCTCCAAAACCCAACTTTCTAAAGAACTCTATATAGCCACCCTTTGATTCCAAAGTCTCCAGCATTTTTTCACTATTACCGATAGCTTTAATAACATAAGGATTGTTACACGGAGTACCGTTAATTCGAATCTTGTCTCCCGAACACTCTATTTCACTACTGGCAATCAAGCGTTCATCATTTATTGAGATGGCTTCGGCACCTGCTTTTATCAACTCATTAACAGTAAGAAGAATATCAGTATCATGAACCAGCAATCCATGTTCAGGAATTCCTTTTGTAGTATTATCTGCAGCTTGATCAGAAAGGTTTACTATTATCCCTGGTCCTTCCACATCAGCCGTTCCTGCCGCTATTTGATTGTTTTTCAAATCACCAAGCAGTTGATTGTATGTGCTCTCATCTATATTGGCTCTTGCATCAGGATTTTTACTATCCTGAGCATTAGTGCAGCCGAGTACCCCCATAACAATAAATATCACAAGAGCCGCAAGCGTTAAGTTATGCGATTCCTTTTTATAATTGGCAATCATGCTAACCCTCCTCATAATGTGTGGCTTTCTCGTTAAGATTCCTGTTGTTCCAGGAATCCATTGGGTTTTAATAGTCATCTCCAATAAACGAATAATTGTATGTCCGTATTCTTTATGTTTTTCAGGTGCCAATCTTGATAAAACCAGGGCATCACATGATAGCTCGCAGTCATGACGCATTCTGTAAAAACCATACCATATCACGGGATTGAACCAGTGCAAGATTTGCAAAATGACGGTTATCCAGTTAATAAGGACGTCCTTTCTTTTCCAATGGGCTAATTCATGCAACGCAATATAGTTAAAATCACCAGCACCAAGTGATTTAACCATAGAATCGGGCAGCAACAAAATTGGATTTATCAGCCCAAACAATGCCGGGCTTGATACCTGCCTGGTTGTAACAATCGCGAATCTTTTGGAGATATTCATGCTTGACTTGCATTCTTCTAATTCTGCTATGATTGATGAATTGTTAATTATCGGTTCGGACTTGATTTTATATAACAGCTTGAGATTTATGATCAGGGTATACGTGGCCAGCGCAAAAACTCCTGCCAGCCAAATTATAATGAATATGTTTCTCCGGTCTGAATCTTTCATATCTACTGATTTTCTGTACTCGTTTAAACTTCCGGCAACCCCTTGATTGTTTTGTATTCTATAATCAGCATCTCTTGCTGAAATGCCGGTTGCATCTGTAATACCTATAGCTGGATGCTTTGCTTCCCCCAAATAATCATAAATATTATCAGAATGCATATTTTGACTATTCTGATTCAATAGATTATAGATACTAACCGGACTCTGGGGAGTAAACGGAATAATTAATCTTAAAAGTAGCAGAAACCATATATAATAATGCCAATTTGCTCCCAGCTTATGCTTGAATACAAATTTAACCGACAAAATCAGGCAAATTAATATAGTTCCCATCAGTGAAGACAGCATTATCCAATCAAAGAGTGATGAAATTACCGGCAAATTTACCATCCGCTTTACTCCTTATCATCGAGAGTACGTCTTAGTTGCTCAATTTCCTGTTGCGACAGTTTTTCTTCTTCTATAAAACTAGCCAGCATTAGATTAAGGGAACCATTAAATACTTTTTTCAGGAAAAAATCACTTTCTGCTTTTATGCTATCGCGTTCTGAGACTATCGGGTAGTATAAATATGATTTTCCTTCCTGGTAATATCCCAATACTTTTTTGTCTACCAATCGTCTAAGCATTGTCTTAATTGTTTTAGGTTTCCAATAGCTTGTGTTTGCCAGTTCGTCAATTACTTCACTTGCCTTAACCGGTGAATCAGCCCAAATCACCTTCATTACCTGCCATTCTGCATCCGATATCTGTGGAACTTCCTGCACATCAAACCCTCCTTTCGATTACATTTGTAAGCTTATGTATAAGCCTACATCTGTAATCTTAATATGTCAACAATTATTTAATATTTTTTATATTTATTGGAGTACCCAAAAAAACGAGGGCTGGTCAAGATGTGAACAGAACCTTGCCACCTTCTTTGACAAGTAAATATTGATGATTATATACTGCGGTATATATCATGATTCATATATGGGGGTTGATTATTTTGGATACAGCTAAAATTTTTATTAACGGCAGAAGTCAGGCGGTTCGATTGCCGAAAGATTATCGTTTTGATGGAAATGAAGTGTATGTGAAAAAAATTGACGATATTGTGGTTTTGATTCCTATGGATAGCGTATGGACAATACTTGAATCGGGCACCCATTACTTTACTGAAGATTTTATGGCGGATAGAAAGCAGCCCGAAATTCAGAATCGGGAAGAATTATAATATGCAATACATGCTCGACACCAATACCATATGCTTGATTTGCAAAAAGGAATTCGCCATACCGTTTTCCGACTACCGCTACAAAGACCTTAAATACAAGGCGTGATGTCCATCATGTATGCAATGATTGCAGCAAGATGGTGCAGGATGAATGCCAGAAAATAACCGGCCGATATAACCGGTCATATGTTGGGTTATGAGAGTATTCATAACGATTTTGAAATTATTCGTCCAGAAAAAGACCTGCTGCTGCATTCCAATCATTATCTTACCGAACGCTTCAAGGAAGGGGACACTGCGCCGCAATACCAGCCCGACAGCTACCATAGCTTAGACCGAATCCGCAGTTTCATGAATCAGCATTATGGTCATATTAATGTCGAAACGGTTATGGAAATCCTCGCTGATCACGAGCACCATCCCTATTCCATATGCCGCCATATTGATCCTGCCGCTCCAATATCATCGGTAACGCTTGCTTCGTTTATCGCGGTTCCGGCCGAGGGAGCCATATATATAGCTGCCGGCAATCCGTGCGAACAGGATTATGTGCGCTATAGCTTTTAAAGAATCCGAACCGCGAATTCCCAACATACTGCCGGTAACTGAAATTGATCGAGTCGCATATTTACTCAAGTACGGATACTACAATATGCAAATCCAGGCGGTCATCACATTCGATCAACACCTGGATACGGAAGTTCTGAAAGCAGCGGTTATGTTATCTTTGGATGCCGAGCCGGTGTTGGGATGCAGATTTGTCGAGGATGAGAAGCGGCCCTATTGGCAGCGTTTCCTTTTAGCGGCACCGCCTAAAACCAAACCTTAAAGTCCGGGTTCTGATATCGCTTTAAAAGTTAGGAGGGTATAAATGACAGTATGTCATTCTCGGAGCAAAAGATACTCTACCCCACCTGCTTCCCGTATCTGCAATTTAGGAAATCAACTCCCTGGCTGCGGGCAAACCCCAGCCCTGCTTTGCTGGGATTCCCCTTGGCCTCAAAGGCAATACTTTTTTTCGGTCCTCATTTTCTAACAATGCTAAGATGCGGTCTCTGGGCCATCTTCTTTAGAGGTATCAGCCTATTCGGCAACTGAACCGTCATCTGTCCCAGGATACGAAGGATATTATACGCCATTAAACCCAGATGACAGCTTGAGATTTATGATCAGGGTATATGTAGCCAGCGCAAAAACTCCTGCCAACCAAATTATAATGAATATGTTTCTCCGGTCTGAATCTTTCATATCAACTAATTTTCTGTGATCGTTTAAACTTCCGGCAACCCCTTGATTGTTTTGTATTCTATAATCAGCATCTCTTGCTGAAATGCCGCTACTAGCTTTCTTGGCCACCGGTGGCAAGAGGATAGCGGCTGATTTATTCAAGCAGTCAAAGCAGCCAGTCGCAAAGCCGGGGGCTTGGGATCAGATAATCTCATAACGCCCCGGTTTTCTTTTCGGCGCCTGGGGAGAAACAGCCGGATACCCCAGCGTAACCGCGGCTATAAACTTGCCCTTGCCAGGTGCAAACGTTTTCTCCAGGATATCGCTAAAGCCAGTCGATAAAGGCGCAGTCATCCAGCAGGAGCCGATCCCTTTATCATAGGCCATCAGGCAAAGATTCTGAATCGCCGCGGAGGTTGACTCAACCGCAATGATATCATAATCTTTGCTGGGCTTTAACAGGAAAACCAGTACGCAAACCCTGGCATTGCCAAGACCAGTTAAAAATCCCAGGGTCTCGCTGACTACCTCGGGATTGTTAGGGAAACGTTTCTCCAATACCGCCCTGGTCTTTACACTAACCTCCTGAAAAATGCCCCGCAGCTTTTCCATCTGTTCTTGACTCTGAATCGCCAGGAAATACCAGGGTTGATTGTTGACGGCAGATGGCGCCATGACTGCGCCTTCCAGGATATCTTGCAAGACCTCCGGTTCAATCGGCTTGTCCAAGTACTTTCTAATACTCCTTCGACCAAAAATAGCCTCCCGGGTTTCCATTCAAAACACCTCCTTGAAACTCAGCTTAGCAAATCCACCAGGACCTAACAAGGTATGTACTAAATTCATATTTCCTCACTGGTAGTTTGCGTAGCATTACGATCCCTCCAAATCTGCCGAGCTCCCAAAAAGATACAGCGGACATATTGGGTATAAAATATGACTCGGTAAGAACTCATCTAAAAAGCATTCTTGTAAAAACAGGATATGACACCCCCAGCCGGTTTATCGCCGAAGTATCTCACAAAAACTACATGATACCCGGATTTTACGAGTCCTCCCGAGAGGATGACGATACAGAAGAATAATAAACATCATACTTTATTATTCCGGCCGCCGCTTTTGGCTGGCTTAGGAGAACCGTGGGAGCGTCTGTATATTTTTACACCACCTGATATTTTATTCCTCATAGTGTCCTTTGCATGAGGCAATTATTATAGAACCGTCTTTTTCACAATAAACAATCCTATGCTCTTCATCAATTCGTCTGCTCCACCAACCACTTAAATTCCCTTTTAAAGGCTCCGGCTTTCCAATACCTTCATAGGTATTTCTTTGAATATCCTTAATCAATATGTTTATCCGTTTCAATACTTTCTTGTTTTGTGTTTGCCAATAGCCATATTCTTCCCATGCTCTTTCTTCCCACAATAACTGCATTAATCTGCCTCTATCAAATCATGCTCGAAAAGCTTAGCACGTCCTTCGTTAATATCTGCGATAACTTGTTCTAAATATTTCATATTGCTTTCAGAATAAAACGGATCAGCAGAGACCTCAAAAGGAATACGTTTCTCTCTGGCAACCTTTTTTGCAAAAATCGTAAAAGCAGCTGTCATAGAAAGCCCCATATCAGAACAAACCTTTTCCATGCTCTTTTTTAAATCTTCATCCATACGAAAATTCACCATTGTTTGGGCCATAAATATCACTCCCTCCTATGCAACTTCAACATAACAAATCGTAAAGCAATTGTCAATCAAGTGCTTTACAAATGCCATGTAATAGTATATGTAATTATTCTTATCTTTATCACCATTGTACTTAACATACGACGGAGATGTTGTCACCTTCCTTTTTTATCCCAGGGCATAGATATTAATATGGATTTTGACTACGATTTTAAAGTCCGGACCAATAACAGAAACAAAACCGGAGACAAACCATTTGCTTCACCAGAAGCCAGAGCCTTACGAGACTTAGTCATAGAAGAAGCCCCGGATATTATCATTGATTTTCACGGATGGATAAATTGCGCTTCAGGTGATAAAGAAATTGCCGACATCTTCTGCCAACACCTGGGACTAACCTATGAACCCATGGAAAAAGCAATCTACAGAGGATTTTTTCTGGATGGGCAGCAAAAATATGCCAGATCAGTATTAGTCGAATACCCGGACCCAATTACCGGCCAGGGAGCCTGTGATTTAAAAAGCGACCAAAAATATGACTACAGCCAGGATAAGCTTGATGAATTACAATACAGCATAAATACTCTCAAAAGCATAAAAGATATAATCGACCATGAATTATAATAGCGGGAGAAATGGCGGTGTCAGGGGGACGGGGTTATTGACAATAACATATCCTGAAAATTTTGCTAAGTGTTTTATAGGTTCATTACAAAATACAATAAGCCCTCAAAAATCGACCATTCCAAATAGATGGTAGTACGGGCATGTCAACAACCCCGTCCCCTGTCATTCCAATTCCATTCTGCAGGTATTTTCCTGGCTTCCTTTATTGCATTTAGTTTATCAAAAGGACAGCTAGCAGCATTGCTGCCCATCTCCATCGAAAATTATTGACCAAACAAATCTAAGATACTATTATGTGTATAAGGAGGTGTATAGCAATGCGCACAAATATTATAATAGACGATACCTTGATGCAAAGGGCAATGGAGGTTTCTGGTCTAAAAACCAAAAAAGATGTTGTGGAAAAAGCTATTATAGAATTTGTGGAGCGCCGTACCCGTAAGGACTTGAAGGAATTGCGCGGCAAAATACAGTTTGCCGGCAATTATGATTACAGGGCTATGCGGGAGGGGCGAAAATGATATTGGTTGACACTTCGGTACTCATCGGTTTTCTCAAAGGGCAAATCAATGAAAAAATCCAGCTTTTTGATCAAGTCTTGTCCCGTAATATAGATTTTGGGTTTTCCTCCTATACCTTTCAGGAGGTTTTACAAGGAGCACGAAATGAAAAGGAATATAAACAATTGCGTGACTATCTCTCAACCCAAATCATTTATTTTTTGCCTGAGAAAACAGCTACCTATGAAAAAGCGGCACGGCTCTATTTCGACCTGCGCCGCAAGGGTATAACACCCCGCAGCACAATAGATGTTCTAATTGCACTCACTGCCATAGAAAACAATCTTTTGCTTCTGCACAATGATCGTGATTTTGATTTGATGGCCGGGCAGCTGGAGACTTTAAATATCCTTAAGATGATATGAATAAGGAAGTTGAAAGCTAAAATGCAATCTGCTGCCTGACTTGGGAGATCTCACCTCGTTTCGCTATAATTCAGGGCAGTGGCGGGAATAGCCAGGGCCCTATCATGGTCTTGAGTTCTACATTATTTACCATATTGGCCATTTGTGCATACATAGCTACCGCACCAATTTCATCAGCAATCGCTTCCCACACCATCTGGGCTATGACCCGTCACGTCAGTTGGCCGTGAATTGCAAGCCAGATACAGGGCGGGTCGCTTGATGTCCGCTCCACCCGGTGACGTTCGTGGGCTGGAATCAGCAGCCAATCCCCTCTTCCCATTGACAGAGTTCTCCCTTCTGGCCATGCCAGTTGGGCTTCACCCTGAAGAAGCATCACTAATTCATCCCGGTCCTGATCATACCAAAAACCCGTGGGGGATGCCTGGCCTGTGGAGATGATGCGCTCAATCAGAATCCCCCGGTCAGGCAGCAGAGACTCAAAAAACTCCTTATCTCTCAAATGTCCAGGAATATCAAACAGATTCATAACCATCATCCTTCCACACGTGAATCATTGTAAGCCGTTATTTCCGTTCTATCAATACCACTGTCTCAATATGTTTTGAGATGAGGGAATAGCTATCAAAACTGCGTTTTCAACCCCTGTTGTTTTTGGGAACATATCCACGCTCGTATTTGGAAACATATCCAAGATTGGCTATCGTTTGTGGGAACATATCATACTCAATTCTTAGGTGTTTTTTTGCTCTACTCATCCAGCGGGAGCCGATCCCTTTGTCATAGACCACCAGGTAAATATGCCACTTGCCTTCATTTGTGAACCTCAAGTATAATAGGAATTACAAAGTTTGGAATTTGGGGGATTACCCGCCGCCTGTTTTGTGAATAGGCGACCGCTTAGCGGGGGATATATTTCACCTTGTTATATTGTGAAAAGGAGGAAAGGAAAATGTCCATGGCCTCTCCCCAACCAGATAAAAAATACAGCTATGCCGACTACCTGCAGTGGCCAGATGAAGAAAGATGGGAAATAATCAATGGGGTTCCCTATGATATGAGCCCGGCGCCTTCTACCAAACATCAAGCTATATCCATGGGACTCGCAGGACAATTATGGTCGTTTTTTCGCGATAAAGAATGCTCGGTTTTTGCCGCTCCCTTTGATGTGCGCCTGCCGCTAAACGATGAAAAAGACGAGGAAATTTATAATATTGTACAACCTGACCTGAGCATAATCTGCGACCCTAGTAAACTGGACGAACAGGGCTGCAAGGGTGCGCCCGACCTGGTAATAGAAATTATCTCCCCCTTCACTGCTAAGAAGGAATTAAATGAGAAATTCAATCTCTATGAGCGCAGTGGGATTCCTGAATACTGGGTGGTTTTCCCCAAATTCAATGTTGTAGTGGTATACAGCCTTGATGATGAGGGAAGATATCAAAAAAGCGGGGAATTTACCAGCGACCAGGTATTGAGCACCAAACTCTTTCCCGGTCTGGAAATCAAGCTGGAAGATGTATTTAGATAAATAACAGTTAAGAGGTCTTGAAAAGGGGGAATAGCTATGCCTATCATAAATGTTAAAATGATTGCTGGCCGCAGTCAGGATAAGAAACAGGAACTGGTCACTGTTCTGACCAGCGAAACAGCCCGTATTCTGGAAATTGAACCCGATTGGGTGACAGTGGTGATTGATGAATATACCCGGGATAATTGGGCCAGCGGGGGACAATTGCATTCTATCAAGCTGGGCGAAGGCTTTGGTCGCCAGGGAACCAGTAAATAATAGAAATAGGTGTCAAGGGGACGGTCCGAGACCACTGAAAAAGTATCATAAATATCATCCTGAGGAGCTGCAGGCGACGAAGGATCTCTTTTGGAAGTCCGTAATATTGGGACTTTAGCTAACGAGATTCTTCGCTATCGCTCAGAATGACACGCAAAAGAGCACTTTTTCAGCAGTCTCGGACGGTCCTTTTGACACTATAACCCCTACTCCTCACTCCCCACTTTTCTTACTGGTCATAACTAAATTTATATTTCCTCACTGGTAGTTTGCATAGCATTACGATCCCTCCAAATCTGCCGAGCCATTATAATTACAGTGGTCAGGGCAAATAAGATAAGTAAACCAAAGACTACATTGCGGACACTGCCCACCAGCATGTCTCCCACATAGGAATATACCAGGGTAGCCGGAAGCTGACCCAAACCGGTAGCCCAGATGAATTCCCACCAGCCCATGGCAGTTAAACCGGCAGCATAACTTACAATATCAAAGGAAATAAAGGGCAACAGACGGGCAATCAACACCGCCCATTTACCGTACTTCTCAAAAAACACATCCACTTCTTTCAGGGCCCTGCGGGTAGTGAATTTTTCAACCACAGAACGCCCATAAAGGCGAGCAATGGCAAAACAAAGTATGGCTCCCACCATGGCACTGCTCCAGGATAAAGCTGCACCTTTTACCCAGCCGAATAGACCGGCATTGGCAAAGGTAATTACAAAAGCCGGCAACGGTGCCGCCACTGATTGAAACACCATCAGGAAAAAAGATACCACCGGCGCCCATATACCAAATGACAGAATGTAATCCCGGGCCGCATCTACATCCACCCGCGATAAAACCTTAATCGCATTTTGAATAATTTCCTGGAATGCCGGCACCAGATAGTATAAAAGTACCGGTATGACCAATAAGGCTATTTTAAACCACCATTGTTTCCATACCTTTTTATTCAATAGAATCCCTCCCGACTAGTTTTTTAATCCCGTGCAAAGAAAACTGAAGATCCCTGCAATACCGGAAATTCAGCTTCTTTAAAGATATCTTGACATTTCTTAATGTCAAAACCACGACTGGCTTCAGTTTTTTCAAACGTATCCCGGGGGTTAAATCCTGCCTCCGCCCAAAATAGATTGGCTCCGGCTATGGCTCCCGGGGTATTGGGCTCATGAGTACAATTCCCTGATATCCCCGGCCCCATAGCCAGGTGAACTACAGCCAATATGTGAGCCATACTGGCTTCGCTGACCATACCATACTGTTCCAAGCTTGAACCGGGAATGCTTATACGCCGGGCAGACCCGCTGAATACCGGCTCTATTTCACGTGCAATGATAGTTTTTTCCACCAGTTCATTCAGGCTATGCTCCGGGCCAACCGGTTCAACACAGGTACCTACCTTTAAGCCGGCTTTTTTAGCTGCCTGAACGGTTTCCAATCGTTTCCTCGGACTAATGCGGGTTACTTCACCTTCCCCCAGGCGAATTGCATGGTAAATACCAGCGAACCCTGCCTCTTTCAATGCCAGCCCTTCATAATAATCAATATCCCTGACATTGGCAATCATAATGCTTTCTGGTTGCAATTTAAGCCTTACTTCGCCGGCGATGTTCAGAAAGTCGGCGAAATTCATATTGGCAGTAGCCATTAGATAAATCGCATTGGCACCTTGTTCCTGTAGATGCAAACACTGCTCGATAATATATTCCAAATCCGAAACCTGGTTTTCCTTAAAGATAAGATTGGCAGCAGCAAAGGAACAAAATCTGCAATTACAGGGACAAGCAGCAGTGTTAACCCCTACCTGTCCGTGTATCTCCGCCAGGCCAGCTTTTTCGCTAATAGAGCGGGAGGCCCATTGAATATGGCAAGATTCCTCGGATAAAGGCGGGATCGCAAATAGTCCCCGGATTTCATTGGCACTAAGAAGAGCTCCACCCAGAGCTTTGTCGCAAATTTGCTTTATCGGTGTTTTCATTATAAATCCCCCTTTTCAGAGCCTCTTTTCTTACTCTCAGATTACTAATATAACGATAGCTATGCAGGCTGCTTAATCTCTTATCAATTACACCCTGAGCCATAAAATATAATAAGTCTTCCCATCGATCCAGATCCCTGTCTCTGTCTAAAAATGCCAGCTTAAGCTTATGTATTTTGGCCCGCTCACTGGTAAGACGCAATACCTGCTTGCTACCCCAGGGCATATTTTTAAATAAAAAAGGGTAGGGGTGCTTTACTCCCAGTAGATAGTAACCGCCATCGTTACAAGGCCCCAGCACTATATCATTCTCGTCCAGCAATTGGGCCGCTTTTTGCAGGGTCTTAACCTTTAGCTGGGGTAAATCACTTCCCAGGATGATGGCAGCAGTATAGTGCTTCAATACCTGGTCCAAGGAATACAATATCCGTTCACCCAGGTCACTTCCCTTCTGTTCCAGAACTTCAAAAGGCTTTAGCATACCCTGAGGAAGATTACATTTTTGCTCCAGTATTTCCTTATTAATGACCTCTCCGGTGGAAGATACCCCGATATAGGAAAAATAAGCAGGCCAACCTAATTCGGTCAGCAATGAACATATGTCATAAAGGCAGGCACTATGCAGGGCAACACATTCTTCTTTTGATAGCTTTCCCATAAGGCGGGTCTTGGTAAAGCCTCCTATAGGAATCTTGCTCATCACTATCAGCGCACATTTCATAAGCTTACCCTCCGCCACTGCTGGTAGTAATCAGCCAATCGCTCCGGGCTGGTCCCGAGAAAATATAGCATCTTTAAAACCTGCATTTTTATCAGGGTTGCCCATAACCCTCCGGCTATAAAACGCCGGACGCTGCTTGTTACCCTGCCTGATACTACCCGGCAGCGGTATTTTGAACGCAGGTGATGGGATAAGGCCAGGTCTTCCATCAGGGGAATGTCAGGAAACCCGCCATTATTAAAAAAAACATCCTTGCGGCACCATATGGCCTGGTCACCGTAGCAGCTTTTCCAGCAGCGAGCACGAAGATTGGAGAAAAAGGCCAGTACCCGGTAAAAAGGGGTGCGTTCGTCGAAATCCATGGTTGCACAGCCCCAGTGGTAACCTTCCTTTATGGCCTCCAGCACCTGCTCCACTACTATGGGCTCCAACTGACTGTCTGCGTGCAGGAATAATAAGATTGGCGCCGTAGCCAGTTGTGCACCCCGGTTTAGCTGCATACCTCGCCCCGCGCTTCCGGTTACTGTTTTTACCGGATGGCGGCTACATATTTCCAGGCTACGGTCACTACTCCCCCCGTCACTGATTATGATTTCTATGCCCGAGAAACGCTGCAAGCTATTCAATAATTCAGGAAGACATTCTTCCTCGTTTAGTACCGGTACTATTACAGATATCTTTGTTAGCATTGCTCCCCTTCTCCCATTCCTCCAGCATTATAGCAGCAGCACGTTCAGTTAGTTGGATACAGCCTTTTCTCCCAATTTTCTCCACCAGGCTACGCTTATTTTTGATAGCTCGGCAGCAGGTGACTCCAAATTCATTTTTAAAAGCATCGTGGAGAATAACCGGCAGGTTGTTTCCAGCCGGATGAGCTTGATAGTGCTGGCGTATGCCGGATGCCATTATAATCCCGCTTAAAGCACCACAAACACAACCCGCCCCCATTCCTTCTCCCATGAGAGCAGCCGCCGCTAAAATATTCTCATCTACGGGAATACTCCAGACCTCTTTGGCCGCCAACAATACGGCCTGACAACAATTCCTGCCTTTTTTCATTTCTTCACCGGCTATTTGCGAAGCCCTTTTGGTATCCATTGTTTATATCTCCTTGTTTATTATGCCGCAAAATGACTATTCCCCCGTACAGGCTGCATAAACTTACCATGAAGGCAAATAGCAACGATGAACTGAACGCTACTGTTGGCGAAACTTGATAACCGGCAAGTAAAGCCACATATGCGCCTTCTCTTACTCCGTAACCATTTATGCTCACTGGTATCATTGCTACCGCCGAGGTTACAGGTATTAAATAACAGGCATCCCACCAACCCAAACCGCTAAGATTAAACGCCAGGAAAATGTTGTAGTTAACGGCTACCACAGTAATCTGAAATAATAGTGACAGGGCTACCACTACTCCCAGCTTAGGCCAATTCGCACGAAAATTTTTTCCTTGATCACCAATGCCCTCAAGGAACTGACCCAGTCGACGAGCTCTTGGCCATTTACAGGAATATCGGGAGAGAAGTAGGGCGGTTAAAATGATGGTAATTAGCAGCAATACTATAAATAATAACCATATACCGTCTCGTGTTTTTCCGGTAACAATAGCGCCAAGCATGCCCACCAGAGCAATTCCCGATATAGCCAGTACTCGCTCCATAAGCACAGAAGCAGTTGCCGCGCTAACATTACCGGTTATTTCATTGACCCGATAAATTCGCAGGGCATCCCCACCGATACTGGATGGCAGAAAATTATTCATAAAAATACCCGCCCAGTAAGCTTTCCAAAGTTCCACCCAATCCAGGTTTAAACTTTGAGCCTTGAGGACTACTTGCCATTTGCAGGTACTGATAATCATAGACAGAATAATCCAGCCCAGGGCAGTCATTAGCCAATATAGCTTTACATCCAGAAGAATTTGTCCCAATTCTCGCCACTGAATCGAGTATCCCAGCCAGATAAGTAAACCCAGGGATATAATTGCCTTAAATAAAGTCTTATACTGTTTCCATTGAATGCAATACATTTATTGGCTCCTATCCAGCGAGGGCGGGCCTGTGCCTGTTCATAAAATCTGATAATTTCCTTGATTTCAACTACTTTTCAATAGTGTTGTTAGGGTCACCCGCCCATTCACTAAATGATGCATTATAATTTTTAGCGTTTTCATACCCACACATGCGCAATAATACGGTCATAAATCCCGAGCGTATGCCTACGGTACAATAAGCTATCACTTCGTCCCCGGGTTTAAGTCCAGCCTGAGCGAACATATCCTTGAGTTCATCTACTGTCTTCACGGTTCCATCGGCATTAAGTGCATCGCTGTAATGCAAGTGAATAGCGCCGGGAATATGTCCTCTGACTCTTTCGCCATGGTCAGTCTTACCAGTAAACTCTTTCGGCGATCTGGTATCCAGCAATTTAACCTTATCCTTATTGGCCTTGATATATTCAGTAGTTGCCAGCAGCGATGTATCCGGATTAGTAATGGAAAAAGAAACCGCTTTAATCTGTGGGATACTCTTTGTTTCCTCGCCGCCTGCCTTCTGCCATGCCGGCCATCCGCCAAAAAGCATCCTGGAATTCTGCAAACCAGCTACCCTTAGCATCCAAACGACCCTTCCGTCCTCACCCAGTCCAGCCGGATCGTTATAAACTACGATATCCTTCTTCCCATTAATACCAAATTCGCCAAGCTTTTTGCTTAACTGTTCATTGGATAACACCACACCCCATCCCGGTTCACCCTGTTTGGGCTGCATATTGGACAGAGCCTGCCAGCTTATATTTACAGCTCCGGGAATGTGTCCTTTTTTATATTCCTTATCCGCCCGGGCATCAACAATAGTTACCTGGTCAAGGTTTTCTTGCAGCCACCGGGCATCAACATAGTAGCCTTCCATAGCCTGGTCGGTTAACCGAGGTGCACTATCGCTTGAAGAATTGACCCCTTGCTTGCTGCTGCTGCAACCAGCCAGACTAAACAATAAGAGGAAAACAACGGTAATAGTAACGAGCTTCATGCTTCTCTTCAAAGGGGGCCTTTTGAGGTTTGACATATTGCTATCACACTCCATTTATGTATTTATTTACACATATAATACATTGTAATAAGTTATATGTAAAATGAATAATTATTATAGTTAAGAAATGAGTAACATGCCCAGGAACATCACCCTTTCCATTGGTTCTTACCGGGCATAAAAAGACACCACCATTTTTCCTATACCCCGAGAAAATGGTGATGTCAAAGAAACTGTCCGTTCGCTTTTCCTTTGCCTTAGGCAATCTTTCTGGTCAGACGCAGCTGACGCTCTGAAACACTTTGTTGGGCCAGAGTCCGGCGGTCAATCGCCCAGGATTTCATTTCCTTTCCATGAACCCTGAAATTTCCCTGGTAAGAAAATTTAGCTCTTTCCATCAGGCGCCGTCCACCTTCGGATATGGTAAATGCGCCAATGGCACGGACGTCTGGAGCATCGCTGCTTTTCCCCAAAACAAAACGCCGACCAAAATCATATACCAGAGCTTTGGTATAGTTTTTACGCAGCTTATCAGTTTGATCAACGATTACCGAAGAAATATAGAGATACAGCTCTGGTTCATCAAACGACCTGATGTGCTTCACCAGTTCTCCTTCAGGCATTTCTCCAGTTATGATTTTGTTCCATATAGAATGCTCCAGAGGAAAAACCCAATAGTAGCCTTTAACCTTGCCATTTACTTTACATACTCGAAACATCATCGGCTCTTGCTCAATTAATTTGCAGATAAGCGCCGCTTCAGAGTGCCAACAAGTATCGAAGTACTTTCTTTCCAGATTTAACATGGGCACAATGTCAAGGATCCGAGCACACTCGACCGTATATGCTGGATCTTTCATGATTTCACCTTCCTATTCTATTTTTACAAACACAAATAGCGCTAGTTACGCCACTACCGCCGTTTATTGCATATTGGATATGGACACAATGAATTAATGTGTAGCTAGAGGGATATTCCGCTACAGAGGAGAATATCTATTGGGGTATTTCTTGGGGGAGTTCATTTTTTCACCTTCCTATTATTTGCGACCCCGGGAAGTAAAAATACCAGGGTTACTATTTATTATAATTCATTTCAACAAAAGAGTCACGGGATGGGTTGGAACCACTAAAATTTCCTTTTAGAACACAAAAAGCATACCCAACCGTAGTATAATTGCTTTTTGTGTTAGTTGAAACAGCGTTGATGTTACTTGCCTTCAATTTTGAATTTCGAGTATAATAGAAATTACAAAGTCTGGAATTTTGGGGATTGGAACCCGCCACCTGTTTGTGAATAGGCGACCGCTTAGCGGGGATATATTTCACCTTGTTATATTGCGGAAAGGAGGAAAGGGAAATGTCCATGGCCTCTCCCAAACCAGATAAAAAATACAGCTATGCCGACTACCTGCAGTGGCCGGATGAACAGAGATGGGAAATAATCGATGGGGTTCCCTATGACATGAGCCCGGCGCCTTCTACCAAACATCAATCTATATCCATGGAATTAGGGAGACAAATAGCAAATTACCTGCGCGATAAAGAATGCCAGGTTTTTGCCGCCCCCTTTGATGTACGCCTGCCGCTAAACGAGAAAAAAGACGAGGAAATTTATAATATTGTACAACCCGACCTGAGCGTAATCTGCGACCCGAGTAAACTGGACGAGCAAGGCTGCAAGGGTGCGCCCGACCTGGTAATAGAAATTATCTCCCCCTTCACTGCCAAGAAAGAACTGAATGAAAAATTCAACCTTTATGAGCGTAGCGGTATTCCCGAATATTGGGTGGTTTTCCCCAAATTTAATGTTGTAGTGGTATACAGCCTGGATGATGAGGAAAGATATCAAAAAAGCGGGGAATTTACCAGCGACCAGCTATTGAGCACCAAGCTCTTTCCCGGACTGGAAATTAAGCTGGAAGATGTATTTAGATAAATAACCGTTAAGAGGTTCTTAGCTTGGCAAATCCATCAATACCTAAGCAGCGAATATTCTTTCTATTGCTTGATTTGATTCTAATGCAAAAAGTTATTAATATTCATTGGCTTGTATAAATATACCGCTCGCAGTCTTCGGCAAGCGAAGAGCAGAAGAGAAAGGGAATAACCCCTCTCCCTCCTGCTCTTTGGCTTATTTGCCAGACAGATCTTCGGGGGTGTTTAATTCGCGGACCTCGCCGCCTCTTATACCCCTGGGGCCGTTGCCGCCGCCGTTCCTGCGCCCGCGTCCCCTGCCCGGATTAGGGCAATTGTTTCCGCGACCTACCGAACATCTTCCTCTGAGGCGACTAGTTCCAGCTCCCCGTTCCACAGGACCGGTTCCGTCTCGATTAGGCATCAGCTTCCACTCCTCTCTAATTTTAAACCACATTCAACTGTCCAATAATATTTTCCCAGAGGGGAAAAAGCATTTTGCGCAGTTCGGGATTAATAGCTGGGATTTGGGCTTTGGCAATAGATTCAGCAATAATGTCGCTGAAAGGTATTTTGCCGGCCAGGGGCAGGGAGTTATTTATTGCCCAGTTTTCTATCTCCCGGCTGATCGGGGGATTTAGATCCCATTTATTGATAATTAATACGCCTTTTATGCCCCGTAACTGCATTAACTGCTGAACGCGCCGCAGATCATGAAAGCCGGAAAGGCTTGGTTCGGCAACCAAAACTATCAGGTCAACCCCCACCATGGAGGAAATAACCGCACAACCGATTCCGGGCGGGCCGTCGGCAATAATAAGCTGGACCTTATCCATATCAGCCATTTTACGCGCCATGTTTTTAAGCTGAGCCACCAGCTTGCCGGAGTTTTCCTCGCCCGGTCTCAAGTCGGCAAAAAACAAGTTCTGCTTATTTTGATTGAATATTCCCTCAAAGCAATGCCACGAAGACCGCGGTTGCATGGCAATGGCTTCCGCCGGGCAAATCTTCTCACAGAATCCACATCCTTCACAGAATAGCGGCAAAACCCGGTATTCCGGGCTGATAGCATCAAAACGGCAGAGTTCCGTACAAAGGCCGCAAGAGATACAGGATTCCTCATCTATATGGGCGCTATATCCAGCAGTAAAATGGTAGGCCCTTACATTTTGCGGCTTTAAGAGAATAGGTAAGTTGGAGGCGTCAACATCATAATCACAGGCTATACAATTTCCTGCCAGTTGTATAAAGGAAGAGGTCAGCGCGGTTTTACCGGTACCTCCTTTGCCGCTGATAAACAATATCTCCTTCATGATAACCTCCATCTCGCCGCTACCTTTGGCAATACAAATATTAATGAATAAATGCTTTTCATGATAAGGCCCCCTTAATCTGCCTAAAAACATCGCTTAAGATATCACGCAAAACGGGCATGGCCTCCAAAGGATCCCGGCCTTGCATATAAGCTTGGGCCAGTTCCACACTAAAGGGAATGCGCCCCAGGATAGGAACCCCGGTTTGGCCGGACAGGGCCGCCAGCTCTCCATCTTCCCCCCGCCAGCGGTTTATCACCAGCCCTCCGGGTATCCCCAGCATTTCCATAGCTTCCAGGGAGAGTTCCAGATCATGCAAACCAAAGGGGGTAGGCTCAGTCACCAGCAGGCAATAGTCACTGTCTCTTATGGACTCAATCATGGCGCAGGTAGTTCCGGGAGGACAATCAATTATTCTCAGAGCGGCTCTTTCCCCCTGCTTTTTTACTGCTTTTATGAGCGGCGGACTCTGAGCTTCCCCGATATTAAGCCGGCCGGTCAATACTCGGCCATGCTCCGGTAAATGGGCCTCTTCAATAACCCCGATAGGGTGCTCTGTTTCCTTTATGGCCGCGAGGGGACAAAGATAAGCACAGGCTCCGCAGGAATGGCACAGCTCATGGAAAAGCAAGACTTTTTCGTTAAGTACCAGCAGGGCATTAAAATTGCATACTTCGGCGCACCTTCCGCAAAAATTGCAATAATTATAGTCGATTTCGGGTACTAAGCGGCTTACATCAGCAGTTTCTGGGGCCGAAGCCATTAATACCAATCCCGCATTGGGTTCTTCCACATCAGTATCAATCAAAGCTGAATTCTCATCACCCAGAATCCGCAGCAGACAAGTACTTACCAAAGTTTTCCCCGTACCACCTTTGCCACTGGCGACTGCTATTTGCATGTTTATCTCCATTCCTTTCTTAAGGCACAAAACGTTATGAAAGAATCTCTTTCAGACTTATCTCCTTTCTAAATACTTATCAACTGTGGCAGTCTCCGGCATGGGCATGTTCGGAGCATACTTCTCCGCTGCTTACCAACTCGCCTTTTTCAAAACGAACAATAACATCATCAATCTTGCCGGATATCCCGACAATTAAGTGAATGCCCTGGGCAGCAAATAGATCCTGAGCTCTTCCGCCCATGCCGCCTGCTATAACCAATTCAGTGCCCAGTTCTTTCAAAAAACCAGGCAGGAAACCGGGCTGGTGCCCGGGATTGGTTACTGATTTTAATGTTTTGGCATTCGTATCATAAAGGGTAAACTCTTCACAATGCCCGAAATGGGCACAAACCATATCTCCTTCTTTAGGAATGGCTATCAACATAATAAACTACCTCCACTAACTAAATCTTATTAAATAGAATTTGGCAATAAGCCAAGACTCAAGCATTAGGAGTCAATAATTCATGTAGCTCACCAGCCTCATAGCTTTGGCGGGCTGCTTCAACCGTTTTCCCGCCGGCGCCGGCAAACACCTTTATCCCAGCTTCCTTCAATGCTGCATAGGCTTTAGGCCCCACCCGCTGGGAAATAACCATCCCCACATTGTTTTGTACCAGAGCCTGAACAGCTCCTGTGCCTGCGCCATGTTCCGCCTCAGGTCCGGTATTGGCTAGAGACTCATATTGCCTGGTTTCCGGGTCCCAGAGCATAAAACACTTACAGCGTCCGAATCTTCCGTCCACTGGAGAGGATGGGGATGAATCGGCGGAACAAACAGCAATTTTCTTAGGCATTCTTCTCACCACCTTTCAGATTGGCAAGCAGCCGACAAGTGCTTCCCGATTAAGGGATACCAAGGCATCTAGCCGATAATAGCCGGCAAGGCATATGTTTGCAAAGCGGTTTCCGATAATGAACATATGCCCATAATCTTTATCCTAATAATATTTCTCCGGACACAATTATGTCAAGCAGTTTTAAAATATTTATAAGTTTTATGGAAAATAGCTGGGAGCCGGAGGAAGGTTTTCATTATAGAATGAATAGGAAGGGGCGAGTTCCCATCAGGTGGGGGTCACTGATTAAAGCGAACGCAAATAACAAAGAGATGGTCACCCCGGGCTGTGCCGTTGGGGCAGATACATGGACCTGCCCCGTTTGTTTTATTGCATCGGCATCTGGAAATTCTGGGACTGCTGTTGTTGAATGGCCTGCAATCCCTGGTCAAAATATTGCTGTTCACCCGGGTTTAAAACGAATAGAAGCTGCTGTAATTGACCTACATGGCGCCTTTCTTCATTGGCAATATGAGTGAGTACCTTTTTCACCCTTTCATCAGTAGTAGCCATAATATGAGCTTGGTAGCCGATGATTGCCTCCAATTCACCTGCAATATCAACCCTTAATGCCTGTATTAATTCCTCATTGGAGAGGGGACGGGGTAAATTAGCTACAAAGGGATCACCAAGTAAAGCCACATCTCTCATCCTTTCTTATTTTTATCTAGTTTGTCGTTTCCGGTGGCAATGTATTCATGACTGCTCATTTCACTTCAAATGAACTTATCTTCGTTATTACTTTTTCCTTATTTCTGCAAAACGATATAGTATGGAGAAGGATTAAAGTGAAAGCAATCGCCAGACATGGTAAACTATTAAAGATGCTTTTTACCCAAATGCAAAATTCTGCATGGGGAAGGAGGTAAATATAATAATGTTTGATGTTTTCAACTACGAGGATATAATTTGTGCGCGGGGCAGCAGGGAAATGCCCTGGAAACCTTCTTTTCAAATGAATGTCTATTATTATCTTATCGATGGCTTGCTAATAGATAGTGGACCATATTCTCTGGCAGAAGAAGCCATAGAGTTTTTTAATGCCCATAAAATAGAGCAGATATTTTTATCGCACATCCATGAAGACCATGCCGGAATGGCCTACTGGTTGCAAGAAAAGATGCAAGTTCCGATTTATCTGCATGAGAGTTCTCTGGAAGAAGCCAGGCAAGAGCCTGAATTAGCAAAATACCGGTTGGATATATGGGGTAGGAGAAAGCCATTCAACGCCGAGCCCATAAACGATACAATAAAAACCGGAAGCTATGTTTTCGATGTAATTGATTCACCCGGGCACTACCCTTATCACAAAGTATTACATGAAAAAAATAAAGGTTGGTTGTTTTCCGGTGATCTCTTAAACAATCTTAAGCCAAAAAGTGTTATGTTTGATGAGAATATGAATGAAACTATATTATCAATCAAGAAAATATTGGACCTGGATTTTACTACGGTATTTTGCACCCATAGCGGTATTCGAAAAAACGCCAAAGTATTATTTCAATATAAGTTGAATTATCTACTGGAACTACAAAAAGATATTCAGACATTAAGAAATAGAGGATTTACCAATACGGAAATTGCTCAACAGCTTTTTCCCGGACCTGACCCCATTGGCAGTTTATCAGGAGGAGAATTTTCTCCTTATTATTTAGTCAGCACTCTGTAAAAGCTTTTATTCCATATATCTAGGCAAAATACCTCAATTGTCTATTTTCTCTCTTTTTGGACAGATTCTTTAAATCTAATAAGAACGTTACATAACTCCCTAATTTCACCTAAATATTCATCCCCCAAAAACAATGCCGTATTTCTTCTGCAAAAATCGAATATAAATACCATAGTCAAGCAATTAACCAGCAGCAAATAAAACTGTTTGAATTGTTGGGGAGATGGTTTATATGGGAGAGCAAGGGCGCGAGTTTCGCACTGTTCGGGGTTATCAAATTAAGCAGCAGGCAACTAAAACTATTACCGCCAGCATGGAAGATTATCTGGAAATGATCTACCGCCTGGCTGGTAAAAAGGGATATACCCGTATGGGTGACCTGGCATCAGCCCTTAATGTGCAACCTCCATCGGCCAGTAAAATGGTACAGAAGCTAGCGGATATGGGTTACCTGCAGTTTGAAAAGTATGGTGTGATAGAACTAAGCAAAAAGGGGCAGGAACATGGGCAATATTTGTTAAAAAGGCATGAGACTCTGGAACGCTTTTTAAGCATTATAGGGGTTAAAGAGCAATTGTTGGAGGAAACTGAAAAAATTGAACATTATATCAGTCCGGAAACTATAGGGAAAATTATACTGCTGGTCGAATTCATGGAGGATAATCCCGAATGGAAACAAGCTTTTTACGACTTTAAAAAGCATGAGGGTTGATTAACCCCCATGCTTTAATATTTGAGTTTATCCTCCTAAAGCACAAAAGCGATGCAAACCCATAAGATGACAGGCAGCGGCACCGGTGGTGCCGAAGAAGTATACCGGCTTCTGTTTACAATACGCAGTAATAGTGGAGTTTACCACGGTACTGCCCGTAGCTGCAATAACATCGCACCATTCCAGCACTTCATCGGTTGCTTCATAGCCTTCTACCTGTACACCTGATTTGATCTTCCCAATATTATCAGGATCCAGGTCCACCACCCGCAACGGAAAAAATGCCGCCAGTTTTTCCAGCATCGCAGGTTGATAGCCAATAAGGGCTACCCGGGGAATGCCAAAATCTCTTTTTATTTGTTCGACCAATTCGGCAGCACATTGCTCAGGCTGCTCGTCATGACAATGAACGGTCCTATCAATCAAGCCCAAATAGCGGCATACAGCATTCATACTGGCTATTAGCACCGCCCGGTCAAAATTGTTTGTCAACAGCATATTCAATACTTGTTGTAAGGTTCCCTTGAAATTACCTGCCATGTCGGTAAAGGCTTGTCCTTTGGCGCCTTTGAACTCAGCCTGCATTAACTTCTCTTTACCTTTAATAATAGGAAAATCCTGTCTTTTGGGTTTTCCTATGGCCTCTTCCGCTGTAAGCGGCCGGCCGGTGATTATAATCTCTTGTTCCAAAAGATTATTGTCTTCCACTATCTTTCGAAATCGCTTCATAAGCTCAGAATAGAATTCTTCCTGCATACTCATTTGTAATCATTCCTTTCTTGAACCCCAATAATTTATAACGATGTGAAAAATGTCCCCTGCTTCTTTAAGCGGTCAGGTTCCTATTAACCAAACAGGCGGCGGGTTCAAAGCTCCCGCCTCGTTGCAGCAAGGTGTTGAAAATGCTCCGCAGTATCTTCTAATGCTTAAAATTTTAGTGTATATCCTGATTCAGATTCAAGCCCGAGTTGCTGCTTGACGTTATTTTATGTAGTTACTGTCTCCCGTCAAGATTTAAGCTTTCGGAGCAAAACCCCAACATACTCCAGGAAATCCTAAAACAGTTCCATCTGTTTCTGTTGTCCCAATCGTCGCAACGCTTCCGGATCATGATCCTGGAAATAAGCATGCCGTATTTCTTTGTCTGCTGCAATCAGGTATTTATCCGGACTGGTGCTGGGCCGCAAGCGGCAGCTGTATACAATGGGAAAGTAATCACTGATAAATTTACCCTCAGCCAGAGCAGTCAGCGCAACAATCTGGAAGCCCAGTTGTTCAGCAATAAAGAAGACCGGATCCAGAATATGCTCACTGGAGGCCTTGCCGAAGGGATTATCCAGAATAACTGTACGGCTGCGTTTCACCCTTGGGTTTACCGCCTGCCGTTTTTCGGCCAGGTAATTTTGAATGCCCAGGAATAAAGCCATATTCTTACTCCACTTTTCTCCTCCTGACCACTGGTTGGAGCTCTCCCAAGCACTGGGATAACTGCTGACCTTGCCATCAGCAGTAACCTTGCGGCACTTAACCTTGATATTCTTTCCCTGCATGACATTACTCAACAGCTGCGGGGCTTGCAGCCATTTTTCAATGTCTTTGTGCATGAGAGCATAGTTTTCTTTTCCGTTTTCATCACGGTAGCGGTTCTCCTCAATCTGATTGAGCATCCAATCTACATGCCTGCGCAGCTCATCCTTGCCTTCCTTTTCTTCCCATTGCGGCACATCAAATTGAAATATTTCCTTCCAACTATCCTGGACCTTAACCCTGGTCTTACGGGGAATAGCCCGCAGCTCACCCGCCATAGTCAGCAAATAGCTGTGTATATGATTAATAAACTGCTGCAACTGACGATCATGTTCCCGCATATCATCCTCAGCATGGCGGATAGCCAGAGCAATGCGGCTGCTCAAACGATTCTTCCATTCCCCTACTTCCTGATAATTATCCAGATATTTTAACCCGTTCATAACCATCCGGCGCAGCTTAATATCCTGCAATTCCTCCCGACAGAACTGCCCCAGGCGGCTTCTTTCCTGTTCCAGCCCGTCCTCAAGCTGATTGAGGTGGGCCTGTTTATCTTCCAATTCTTTTATATAACGTTCAATTATAGGCATGGGTCGGTAGCTAAAGTCCTGCGCCACCGAGGAGGGCAAATCCACATAAGCAATGTCATCCTGCAGATATTCATACCGTTCATGATAGCGTTCCAATTCTACCAGAGCTTGCTTAAACATATCTTCTTCTGCCTTTAAAATGATGGCCTGCTCATCCAAATAGTTTTGTTTGCTTTGAATTTCCTGGTACTCCTGATCCAGCTCATCTTTGACCACAATAAGCGATTGGCTAAAAACAACAGCCTGGGTAAATTTTTTATAAAAATCGCCTTCCTGCTGGTTAAAACGATCCTGAGCGATAGCATAGTCTTTTTCCGCCTGCTTAAACCCGGGCTCCAGCCTTTTTAACTGCTGCTTAAGTACTTTCGTCTGCTGAATGATTACATTAATTTCTTCCTCGCCGCCAGGAGGAAATATGAAGTCTTCATCTATTTCAGTGTCACATTGGCGCCGCTTCCGTTCCAGGTTTTTTTCACTATCATTTCTGGCAGTTCGGGCCTGGTTCAGCCGGTCTTCCAGCTGTTGCCTGCCTTTTTGCTTCTGATGCAGGACATCCACCAAATCCCGGCGCTCGATTTCCAACAAATCGCGACTAAGTTTGCTTTCCTGAGGGATAGCCGAATTGACTTCCTGGTAAAGTGGCTGCTCTAGCAAATAGCGTAATTCCTGTTTAATCATCAGCAATTCCTGCTGCAATTCCTGCTTTCTCCGTTCCCCTCGCTCCTTTTGCCGGTTTAGCCGCTCTAGTTCCTGTTCCCGGGCCAACAGGAGCTCCTGACACTGCTGTAAATCCAGTTCGGCTTTATCGCGCTCGCCGGTTTTACGGATATAATCCTGCGCTTTCATAATCCGGTTGCTCAAGTAGGCATGTTCCTCACTTATCTCATTGTTCATTTTGCTCAGGCTATCCAGCCGGGTATCTATCTCCTGCAAACGCTCTTCCCGGCTGCGTATACCCTGATCCAGCTCTACCAATTGTTCCCGGAGTTCCTGCCAGGACTGCTGTACTTGACAAGTTTCTTCATAAGGATGCTTCTCCCAAAACTGTAGCAGCTGTTTCCTGAACTCTTCCATTTCCTGCAGCAAGACTTCCTGCTGCCGACGTTCAGAACTGGCATCATGCGCCTTCTTCTCCAATTCCTGTTTCCAGTTTTGAAAGGCTTCTGAAGACAGATTTGCTTCCCAGTTAGCTGGAAATACCCGCCTTTTCACCTCTGGAGCTTCATGGGATGGTTCACCCCGGCCGTCCAGTATGCTGCGGGCCTCCTCCTGGGTAAGGATAAAAACCGGATGAGTCAGCATCATTGCCTGCCGCCGCAGACGGGCCAGGAGATTATTGGCTTCGGAGGTCCCACATACCAGACTAATTGCCCAGAAGGGGTAAAGCGAGAAATATTCGCTGACTGAATATCCCAGTTGTTGGGCCGCTTTCTCAACATAAACCGCCCCTGCCTCCAGGTAGGTAAACTGCTCCCGCCAATCATCAATCCAGGTCTCAACCAGCGGGTCAGCGCTATAATAAATGCTGGACTCGTAAAACGTATGCAGGGCCAGAGCCTGGCTTTCCTCCAATATGGCCCGTTCCTTATGTAAACGGAGATTTTCTACCGTATCCTCAAAATGATTTATTACGGTGGTTTGCTGGGTATACAAAGAATGAACAGAATAAAGTTCGGTTTTCAATTCTTTCATGCGCAATAAAAGGCTTTCCTGCTCTTCCTGAATACGCTCATTAAGGTCCTTAAGACTCTGTTCCTCACGAGCGTAGTTTTGTAATTGCGGACGCAGCTGCGCCAGTTCTTCCAGCAACCGCCGCTTATCCTCTTGTAATTTTCGAATCAGACCCTGATTTTCCAGGCGATTGCGCTCTAACTCGGCCACTCGCTGTTCCCATTTCGCTTTTTCCTTTATGACCTCTTCCTGGACCGGGTTGGCCAGAATCTGACTGGCAATGCTCTGTATATCATTTTCCGCTTGAATACGCTGCTGCTCAGCCTGTCCCTTTTGCTCCCGCAGTTTGTAATAATGGTTCTGCTGTTCCTTGTGATTTCTTTCTATTTCCCGTAGTTCCCGGTTTACATTATCCAGTTCAGCCTGACTCTCCTGCTTTTGCCCATTCAGTATCTCTTCTTCCTGCAAATAACAGTAACGCAGATACCCGGCATTATTCTTAATTTTTTCTTCCAGGTTTCTTACATCAGGATCAGCTGCCAAATTCCTTATCTGCTCGGTATAGTATTTAATTTCTTCATCACTGCTGCGAATCCGCGCCTTCAATTGAGAAATCTCCAGATTCTGCAAGCGGCTGTTTTTTTGATCATATTCTTCGTGTTGCTCTTCATATTCTTTACGCCGCTCTTCATAGATTTGACCGGTATAATCCAGTTCCTGCCGACGACTGGCCAACTGGTAAGAAGCCTGCTTTCTTTCCCACTCTTGCCGCTTCTCCTGCAACCGGGTAGTCGCCTGCCGCTGTTCTTCCAGCCTTTGTGCGACCTGCTCCTGCTGTTGGGTCGCCAATTGATATAGCGACCGGGTATCCCCTTTTACCTTGAGCAAGGCCTGCCGGGCTTCATCATAAAGCGCATAACGATTAACATAACTGTTGATTTTCCTATCAACCTGTTGACTCTCTAAGATTTTATCCCGTAATTGCCGGTGTTTTTTAAAATGCTCCCGCTGCCTTTTAAAGGTCTCTACGAAATCTTTGGTTCCGCCACCGGCCAGAGCCTCTTCCACGGTGGGAATCAAGAGTTGGTTAACCAACTGGGTGGTAGTGCTGCATCCGGCAAAAAAACCTTCCACCGCCCCTTCGGCAGCATTGATCCGGGCTACACTTTTCCATTCCGAGTTAATTATTTTAAAGTTATCTTCAATATAACTCTGATACTCCCGATTGCTGCTAAAATAATGCGCATTCAAATGGTTGCGGCTCATATACTGGTAGTAATCTGCTATTTCCTCTTTGCTGGAAGGCCTGCTCGGGCCGTTCTGCCCCTCGCGCACAAAAGGCAGCCCCTCCAAAGAGTGTTCATCACCAGGCCCATATTCGTACACATATTTGTAAGAGTCCATACCTTCTTTGCTATGAAACAGGGTCACGGCAGTAAGGGCGTATCGTCTGGGCCTATCGCTGATAAGCCATTCAACCGCCAGATGAGCGGGACTATTCTCCAGAGCAAAGGTGTCTTTGGCTTTACGTTCCCCCAACAGGGTATGGGGCAAAACTGTCTGCAGAACCGCCTGAACCAGTACGGTTTTGCCTCCTCCATTTTCCAGCAGGATTACCCCGTTATAGCTATCAAATTGAAAAATCACATCATTATAACGTTTAGCCCCATTTTCAAAGACTAAATTGGTAAATCGAATACGAGATATAGCCGGCATTACTTTCTCTCCTTATCCGGGCTGTTCCGGTAGATAAACTCCAGTATATTCTGGTTATGTTGTACTTCCATGTAATAGCGCTGGATAATGGTTTGCGCTTTTTCGGTCAGTGTCACTTCATCCTCGCCGATATCCCTGATTAAATCCTGCGCCTCCAGAAATTTTTTAACCGTGTTCAAAAACCCTAAACGGCTGCGGGTGCGGGCATCCTGGGCTTTGACCTTCTCCTTTAAATCATCCAGTGCATCCCACTTATCGATCACCTGCTGCCAGTTATATTCCAGCTCGGATTCCATTTTCTCCAGCTCTTTGGGGTTGATTTCCTTTAAGGCCAGCAGACGCTCATTTAATCTGGTCAGCCAATGATCCAGGGTCAGAAACTCGCGGGTAGCTTCCATGGTCTGGTAGCTATCGTAGAATTCCCCAAACAGTATGATAATAGCTACATACATTAGATAAATATCGGCATTCACAGCGTACGCCGGTAAATACTGATCTTTCAAGCTCTGGTTGGACACATGAAAAGGTGAGCTTAAGGCCAGAGGAATAAGATACAGCTGATCTCCGGCAGATATTACCGTACATTCAACTTCCTGGGCAAATTCCTCCACCAATCCCCGCACCACGTCATCGGCCAGGTAAAGCCGCAAGGCTTCCTTATCGCCATAGCCCTTAAGCGCAAGCCTGGTATAAAGGCGAAAGGCTTCCATAACCTGCTGTTCTTCATAGAGCATTTTTTTCCTTCTCCAATCTTAGTTGCATGTTACGGATACTGTAACGTGCGGTAACTTTCAAAACTTCACCCCGCTCCACCACGGTCAAACTCCGGGCTTTACCCGTGAGAATGGCCACAGCTTCCCCCAGGGTACTTTCCTGGATGCTTTCCAGGTCTTTGTCTAAATTAATGGGTGAACGCTGATGCAGCAGTATCCAAAAATCATAAAAGAAACGCTGCTTAAGCAGATGTTCCTGCCCACTGTTATAGCAGTAATTAACCACTTCCTGCAAATATATTTCCTCCCCTTCTCCCAGGGCTTCAAGAACCAACTCCATAACCTGGCGGTAATTCTTCCGCCGGACTGCTTTCTCCCGGGCCTGCAGTTCTTCATCCCGGGCTTGCAGGAATCCCTCGGTTTCCACATTTTCCTTACGCCGCTCCACTCTCTGCCGGGCGAATACGGTCAAGGGCGACCACTGTTCTCTGCGCTCCAAAAACAGAAACGGCTCTACCAGGGTGCGAGCGGCAGTTAGGGGCAAGGGGGCAGCCAGCAGCTGCTCGGTAATTTCCTTTTGAAAATTAAATGAATCAATACCGGCAAAGTATAAAGACTCCTGGGCAGCCTGCAAGGCGGTAGTCTTTAGTTCGATACTCTCCCTTAATAAATTCCCGTGTTGATTATGCACTTCGAATAACTCGACATCAATTCTTACCATGAGTTCATAGGTCTGCTCGTCTTTGGGCGTCTTTCGTTCATAGCTTAAACGCTCCCTGGTCTCACCGACAAAGACCTGCAGCTCTTCGAATTCTTTATCTTCACGACTAAGGCGCAGGTTAATTTCTTCTATTATATCCCGATAACGCTGATACGTACTCTCCGACACAATGTTGCGCTGCACCTCATGGCGAATACGTATTATCCTTTCTTCCAGAGTCTCAACTGCCACCCGCATTTCATCAATCTGACGCAATGCTCCCCAGAACTGCCCTCTTTCCAGCTGCTTGCGCAATAGCAGCTGATTTATGGAGACCTGAAACTCACTATAATATTCCCGGGTGGCAAATACCAGTTCCAGGCCTTGATCAGCCAAACTGTAATACTGGGTAGAGCTTTTAATATCACGCCGGTCTGCTTTTAAAATAGAGATGAAAATAGTATCTTCCTGGCGGGTATGCCAATCGTAAAAACTGCGGGAGTTTCTTTTCCCACCCGGAGGACGAAATACGTCAATAATATCGCGGGCCAGTTTTTCATAGCCTTCGCTATCCAGATCCAGTTCTCCCTGATTAATGCTTTGGAAAAACTGGGCCAGTTCCTTAACCCCGGTCTTGTGATTGCGCAACAGCATATTTTCAAAGAAAAACAGCAGGGTAAGTAAACCCAGGCCGAAATAATCAATGGGTCGATTGCTATTATCAGTAGTCTTTTTATTCTCCAGCCGAAATAAAGGATCAAAAATGGCTAGCCGCTGCACCCGTTCGCGATAATTAGCCGTAATATTTCGCGCATCTAGCTCCACGAAGCATCCCTCCATATTGCTCCCAGCTCCGCGCGGCTCAGGGCTTCCTGCGGATAGTAACCGCCATTACCCAATATATCCCTGATTGTTTCCTGTTCCGCAAAGGAAAAATAGGTCAGGAAGTGAGCCAGAGCCTCCTCATTACAAACCTGGGTTTCTTTGCCCCGAGCTGCCGGTTTGGATAATAAAGCACGATAAAACGCTATCGCCGGAAGAGCCAGATGCCGCATGTTCAAGCTATGCCAGATACTGATTCCTTCATAGTCCAAATCCCCAAAATAATAAATGCAATGCTCACGGTTTTGCAAACTTAACTGTTTATCCAGCATGATGATATCGGCGGTAATCTTCCAACCTGCTCCATAAATCAAGCTATAAAACATCGTATCCGGTAAATATTCCAGCAAAGCATGAAAAGTAGCCTTGTTCTCTACCACCAGATGCAGGCCGGTTTCGTCCCTCTGGGCATGCTGAAGCTGGTTTACTGCCAGCATCAGAGGATCAGGCAAATATACAATATTCATAGCCGACCAGATTCCCACCCTCTCCAGAAGCTTCTTGCCGCCTTTTTCGTCAATCCATTTTTCATCCCCCACCAGAGCATAAGACCTTTCGGGAGCGGTAGCCTCATCATCAGGCAAGCCCTGCTCTTTCAGGAAGCGGTTTATATGTTGAATATAGGGCAGGTCGTTTTCCCATTCCGAAGCCGCCAGGCTATAATATGCCTCTAGTTTGATTAAGGGATGCAGGATAAAATGAAAACGCTCAATTTCCTGCAAGAAATCAGCCGGGATTTTGGACTGGATTATACGGTAAGCATTGGCCAGGGGGATGGGTTTCTGATTATAGCCTTGCTGCTTCACAGCCGTTAATATTCCTTTTTGCTCCAGATCATTAATCAAGAGCGCAAAATCTTCATAGCTGGCCTGTCCTCCCACCAGTTGCTCCAATTCACTTAGTAATATAGTTTTCTTTTTACTGGCTTGAAGAAAGGATAGAACGGTATTATCCATAACAGTCGGCTTATCCTCTCACAATTTTTCTTGTCTCGCGGCTCAAGGGGTACCGCGCTAATCTCCCATCCATGGGAGACAACCTTTAATAGTGACATCCGAAGACATCAGGAGCACCCGCAGGGTGTTGCATCCATGCTTCGCCAACGCTTGCTTTGCATATTTATGCAACCCTATGCAGCAAAAAGGGGTTTTTGCAGTAGAGTCAAAAATTGATTATTTGACTCTACTGAGTTCCGGCTGCAACCTTATGCAACAAAAGGAGTTTTTGCATAGAATTACTACTTTAATTATACCTGATTATGGTCTGCTTTCGCACTCTCCCCAAAAATGTGCTGCTTCCAACCTTCCCCTTATTCAACTCTGAACCGGAAAAGAAAGTGTTAGTGAGTGCCAGGTGAATTTCATAATTCTCCGTGGACAAACACCAAATTGCTTTCCGGCTAATATATTAATTTAGATTTTAAAAGTTAGCCGGGTGCAACATTTTTACCCATATATAGCTTTATAGAAAAACATCGGGTTAAAATATTGGCCGGCTAATCGAAAGTGGTGAAAGAAATATGCCCCATACTCTATCCCTGGCCGATATCCCCATCGGAGCCAGCGTCCGGATTGCCGAGATCTTGACTCCAGGCAACAATCGCCGCCGGCTTCTCGACTTGGGTCTGGTACCGGGAGCAAGAGTTGAAATTATCCGGCGCAGCCCCTCCGGCAATCCGACTGCTTATTTGATTAAGGGTGCAGTAATAGCCCTGCGCAATGAAAATGCCGCTCAAATCATGGTGGATACAAATTAATTAATAATACGAAAGGAGTAACCCATGGCGATTAATACCACCCTTTTATCTGAGTCCACTGAAAATAGCCCGGATAAGCAAAATAATTTCGTTATAGCCCTGGCCGGCAACCCTAATGTGGGCAAGAGCACTGTGTTTAACCGTTTAACCGGGCTGAAGCAACATACCGGCAATTGGCCGGGGAAAACCGTAATAAAGGCTGAAGGTACTTTTTCCCACCGTAACCGGCATTATACCCTGGTGGACCTGCCCGGAACCTATTCGCTGCACACCAGTTCTTCCGATGAAGAGGTAGCTCGCGACTTCATCTGTTTTTCTCGCCCCGATATAACTCTGGTAGTATGTGATGCCACCTGTCTGGAGCGCAACCTGAATCTTGTGTTACAGATATTGGAGATTACCGATCGGGTGTTAGTCTGTGTAAACCTTCTGGATGAAGCCGAAAGGAAAGGAATTCATGTAGATATAGCCATGCTGGCCCGGCAGCTGGGAATACCGGCAGTTGGTACCGCCGCCCGCAGCGGAAGGGGTTTAGAGAGCTTAAAAAATGTTCTGGACGATATGCTGGCCGGTAAAATAGCCATCCGGCCACGGCAGCTTGTTTATGATCCCGAGCTGGAAAGATCCATAAATAAGATTGAAAAAAGACTGGCTCCTTACCTGCCGGCTTGGATTAACAGCCGCTGGGTGGCCCTGCGGGTATTGGAAAGGGATTTCAGCATCCTGGAGCATATAAGCAACCACAAAAACAATGATTTTCCCCGGCAAGTATTGAAGGAGGAAGTGGCCTTATGTCTACCATAAACAACCCGGGCTTATCCGTACTCCAAGAAATTGAACCTCTTCTTCCCACTAATACAGCCAATATAAAAGACCGGATAGTAAGTAGTATCTACCAGCAGGCTGAGAGTGTCTCGGCCCAGGTAGTCAGAAGTAAAAACTCACAGTACACCGGCCTGGAGGCCAGACTGGACAATATTCTTACCTCCCGCTGGCTGGGCTTTCCTATTATGTTGCTTCTTCTAACATTGATTCTCTGGATTACCATAACGGGGGCCAACTATCCTTCGCAGTTATTGGCCACCGGCCTGTTCTGGCTGGAAGAGCAGCTTACTGCCCTTTTTCTGGCCGTAAACGCGCCGGTCTGGTTGAGCGGGCTGCTGATTCAGGGTATGTATCGTTCACTGGCCTGGGTAGTTTCAGTTATGCTTCCCCCTATGGCCATATTCTTCCCTCTTTTTACCCTGCTGGAAGACCTGGGTTATCTACCCCGGGTAGCTTTTAACATGGATAAGCTCTTCCGCCGGGCTGGAGCCCATGGCAAACAGTGTTTAACCATGTGCATGGGCTTTGGCTGCAATGCTGCCGGGGTTATTTCCTGCCGCATTATCGACTCCCCCCGGGAGAGATTGATAGCCATACTCACCAATACCTTCTCCATCTGCAACGGCCGCTTTCCCACGCTCATCGCCCTGTCTACGATCTTTATGGGTACCCTGGTTTCCCAAGCTTATAGCTCCGTACTGGCTACCCTGGCAGTGGTAGCAATAATTATGACCGGCATAGCAACTACCCTGCTGGTTTCATCTTTGCTATCCCGCACCCTTTTTCGCGGAATGCCTTCCTTTTTTGTCCTGGAGCTCCCTCCCTTTCGCCGGCCCCAACTGGGTCAAATCCTTATACGTTCCTTGCTGGACCGCACCCTATTCGTACTCTGGCGGGCCGTGGTCATTGCCGCCCCGGCGGGAGCCCTGACCTGGATACTGGCTAATAGTTTTGTTGGCGGAACCAGCGTTTTTGCATTAATAGTGGGCTGGCTGAACCCCCTGGGCCAGCTAATGGGCATGGACGGCATTATCCTCATCGCCTTCCTCCTGGGGTTACCTGCCAATGAGATTGTCCTGCCCATCCTTATCATGGGCTATATCTCCGCCGGCAGCATGCTGGAATTGGACAGCCTGAACGCATTGCGAATTTTACTGCTTGATCATGGCTGGACCTGGATTACCGCCCTCTGCGTCATGCTGTTTTCACTGCTCCATTTTCCCTGCGGCACCACTCTTTATACCATTTTCAAAGAGACCCGCAGTGCTCGTTGGACCTTGCTGTCCGCTTTGCTTCCCCTGCTCCTGGGCATAGTTGTTACTTTGTTAATTAACCAGGGAGCACAGATTATTATGCGTTAGGATAAGATTAATGTCTTTTCGCGATGTGAATCGCAGGTAAAGTTCAAATAAAAAAGCCGTACAAATAAATCCATGACCTTGACATGTAGCCTGAAAACCTTCGCTGGAGCCCGAATATCCAGTTTAATATTAAAAGCCGGGCCGGAGCTTAAAGAAGTTGGATGACGATATTTAATCGAGTACAATTATTTGTAAAAGGTTTTTCTTCACTACTGCCGTAAATTTCTTGTCTCTTGACAATCTATGGGGGCTTTGCTACTGCCGAGGATAATAGGAAATCCGGTTAAAGTCCAAAACTGAATGTAATCCCCCAAAACTTTCCCCGACCTATTCCCCCCTTACGATGCTTGTAACCAAACTATTTATACTGCCCGTAACCATCAGTCGGCAATATAAACCAGTCTGCCCGGGCTGAAAACGCAGTTGCCTGCATCTTTTCATTCCCCGGGGAACTCTCCATGCTTTGAGTTTCATTATTGGTATACAAGCGGCCTATACACTTATCACCTCGAAAAGCCCATATCCAGTGTTCTTCAGGCAGGTCAGCCGCTACCAGCAAAATATCCTTAAAACTACCCAGTCGCAGATTACAATAAGCATCGCCATACTTCTCCATAGCCTTTTCAATATTCTTGCTTAAACCGGCCTGGAGGTCACTGAGAGGCGAAAATTCTTCCCAGACCGGTTCCCGCTGTTGCAGGCTGAGCTTTGCCGGCTCCGGTATAGTCCTGTAGATATTGCTGCCGACTTGAGCCAGGTCCGTTCCCCCGCCAACAATTAAACCCAAAGCTTCACCCTTTATTTTTTGCCAATCTTCCTGCTGCTCAGCGACCTTGGCTAAAAGCAGCCCATTCTTTCCGGCTTCAACATCATTATTAAGCAAAAGCAGCTTGAATTGAGAAGAGTTGCCGGAAATGAGTAAAGGCATAATATCACCCTTAGCGGCATAATCCGGTAGCGGTAGTTCGCGCTTCACCACCAAATCGCCCCGGTGACTTTCGATAACGATCACCTCCGGAATTGATGAATCCGGTGATTCCCCTGACGGGGAACGAGGATAGGCCAGCAGAAGCTCATCCTGCTCGGATGAGGCCTTAATAGCTGCCACCATAGGCATACTGTCCGTTCTTACTTCCTGAACGCTTAAATTACTGGCATGGCCCTTTATTAATCTCCCCGTTTCCTGGCTTCCAAATGAACAGGCAAAAAGCCGGGAGCCGCCATCCCAGACCAGTCGAGGATTGTACTCCTCCCCCATCTCCTGCCGGAAACAAGCTTCCTGCTCCCAGGAGAGTTTGCCGCTCTTCAAATCCCAGGAAGCCAGTCTCGCCTCCCGCTCCATGCTGCCAGCATCATTTTCGCCCGCAGGCTCTGATGTAAGCATTATCAACGGAATTACATCTTTGCCTTCCGACTGTCCGCCTTTTGTTACTGCACTGTTACACCCGGCTAACCCCAGAGCCATTATAATGATGAGAATAACTCCAAGAACCTGTTTTTTTAACACTATACCCATCCCCCTTTTTAAAGCTATTTTAAATTATACCAAAGATTATGGCGTCCCCTCTTCCAGCTCAGGGATAATTACTCCCACCTGCTCAACTCCCGTACCACAATTATTCTGCTCACCGATTGCCAGCTTTATGAGAATTTTTTTGCCCTAGCTCCCCTGGACAAACTACGGCGAGTCAAGCGCCTCTATCTCTTCAACCCTGACCCGCGTGTTCGGGATCTGGACGATCATTATTACCAGGAAACCATATCCGCCTTCAAAACAGTAGTCGACAGAATGTTCTACATCGAAAGCATCCACGATGTCGCTTTCACCTTGCGCCGGATAATCTAAGCGCCGGAATAGCCCCGCGAAGAAAGAGGCTGTCAACTTCTCCTTTTTTTAAAACGCTGCAAATGTGCCGGCCTGTTTGATTTTGCATTAACAGCCGTGATAGACTTTGGGTAGGATAAGAAAGTTAAAGAAAGGAGCTAACTGCTAATGAAGTTACCGGTGATATTAACTCCAGGGGAAGATGGCTGGATTATTGCAGAATGTCCCGTATTACCCGGATGTATATCTCAGGGAAAAACGAAAGAAGAAGTCCTGGATAATATCAGGGAAGCTGCTGAACTCTGGCTCGAAGAAGAACCCGCCGGGTTTGAAATAAGCGCTGAATATACAGAAATAGAGGTAGTAATATAATGCCATCTCTTCCTGTTATCTCAGGTCAACAAGCAATTTCTACCTTTTCAAAAGATGGTTGGATTTTTGTTTCTCAAAAAGGTAGCCATATAAAGATGACCAAAGAAGGGAGTTCTGTAAAACTCATTATTCCTAACCATAAAACTCTTGACCGCGCGACTCTACGTAGCCTTATTAGAAAGAGCGGTCTAACAGTGGATGAATTTATTAAATTGCTATAACGAGGTTAAATATGTCCCCCCTTCTTTAAGCTGTCAGGTTCCTATTAACAAAACAGGCGGCGGGTTCCACGATGTCGCTATCACCCTGAGCCGGATAAATTTAAGCAGGAATGTCCCCTACGAAACGGTCTGTTTAACTTTAATAGCGGCTTTTTTTTGCGTTTCAACAACATACAAGAAAGAACCGTTCCCTTGCATCCAATGTAAAGTTTTATTGACTATATGTAAAGTATGCTTTATACTCATATTAGTCCAAAATCATTGGGGGATATGTGATGTGGTCTTTCATTGTTTATCTGATGGCTGCTTTAGCCGGGACAACCGCAATTCTAATCATTGATTATGCAACTGACTGGGTATTTCGAACGGGTTCCATTCTCTCTATCTTATCAGGTTGGTTCCTGGCATACATAATTCTGGCCTGGTCACGAAAGCAAAAACATACCGGCACCGCCTGGGCTATGTTTATGTTTTTCTTTTTATTAATCCCCATGGTATTTTTCACTTTTATTATGACCCTTAATAATATACTGCACTGGCAACTTCCTTTTGGAGTTTTAATGTTCATATATGCGGCTGCTCTTATCGTTATATTTCTTTTAAGCCGCCGGGTTCTTGGTCAACTACTAATGGATATTCCCCCACCCTGGGACAAAACGCCAAAGCCAGATGAACGGGATATTCACCTTCTTGTCCAGGCTGGTCATCCTGGTTTCATTATCCTGGCCGGGGCAATAATACTGGCCTTGCTTCAGCCATGGCTACATTATAATGATTTGCGCCTGTGGCTGGGGACATTAGCAGTGGGAGAATTATTCTGGTTTGGTTCTTTTATTTTTTACTCATACACTAAGCAGAGAAACAAGCTATCAAACTTCTTTTCGTTAAGTATAATTATCGGTTTTTTGCTATGCACAATAGTAATGCTGTTTGATTATAGCAAAAACAACAGCATTGATGCTGAGGCAACTCTGGCCGTTTTAATAGGCTTTTTCCTGGGTTATATTGTACTCAGGTACTTGAAAAGTAAACCTAACTACTATTGGGGAACAACTATAATAATGATGTTGGCTTCGTTTATCTTACCGGCAATGGTAATACTTGCAGCTATAGTAATGAGGGTGGATGTGCCCGGCTGGGCTGTTGGGTTGGTATGGGTTCTTGGATTGGGGATAGAATCTATTTCAACCTACTCGGCAACCACTCGCCTGGCAGGGACTGATAACGCAATAGAAAATGGCATTGATGAACGCCAGGAACAGCATGTATTATGGTCTGGCTTATTCGGTTTTTTAGCCCTAATGATTATGTTGATATTCAGTCTGCTGCAACCCTGGGTCAGCTTGGAAGATACCCGGCTCTGGCTCAGCGTTTTAACGGTTGGTATTACTATATGGCTTCTATCATATGTAGTATTGGAGACCGGCAGATGAAAAACTATGTTAAAGTATATCGTGCTATGCACAACTTGACCCAGGCGCAACTGGCCGAAAAGCTGGAAGTTAGCCGGGCTACTATCAACGCCATTGAAAAAGAGCGCTATGATCCATCACTAAAACTGGCATTTAAAATGGCTCGCCTTTTTAAGGTCAAGATTGAGGAACTCTTTGAAGACGTGGAAACACAGCATTAATTGCCCACCACTATCTCATCGGCCAGCTTTATCATCATCTGGGTGCGCCGGAATAGCCCTGCCAACCGGTCTGTTTGACTTTGCCTTAACCCTCGTGGTAGACTTTTGACAGATAATTGATAGGAGGCATGCATGATGCTAAACAGAATCCGCCGGCCCGGCCTCATGATTGTTAAGCCGTCATCGGTGATTCGCTCGGATTATAAGGGTTTCTCCAAGCTCTGTCATGAAACTGACGACCCTATTCTGATCACCAACAACGGCGAAAATGACCTGGTAGTAATGAGCCATGAAGCCTTTTGCCGCCGCGAAGCCTGGATTCACTTACAAGCAAAGCTCTCCGCAGCAGATAAGCAGATTGCAGCAGGCGAACTGTTCGACCACGAAGAGGTTTTCTCTCATCTAAAGGAGCGTATCCATGGCCAGGCTTAAAATTCGCTACACCCGGGACGCGGTAGATGACCTGGACAGCATATTCGATTATATTGCTGAAGATAATCGAAAGGCTGCCGCCAGGTTGTTGGAACGAATTGAGAATTCTATTCTAAAACTGGCGGACAAACCTCGCCTGGGGACCGTACTGCCAACCAACGATTTGTCCCTGGTCAAAGCTGGATACCGCCGCATTATAGTCCAACCGTATATCATTTTCTATCGCATCGCTAAAGACGAAATTTTCATTGCCAGGATACTTCATAGCAAGCAGGATTGGATGAATCTATTGCTTGAAAACACTTATGAAGATAACTCATAAAGTAAAACCGCATTTCCGTTTGCGGATGGCAACTACGAGGATTCTTATGGGTGGATCAATGGAAATATGCAGCAGATCCACTCCAATGCTTACAACCTGACAATCATTCTCTCTTTATAATAGTGAAGAATCATATCCAGTTGTCCTTCCGGGCTGGAATAGCCCACCACTATCTCATCAGCCAACTCTATCATCATCCGGTTGCGGATGGCGGCGTTTTCTGCGGTAACCCATTTTACGGAATGGTCAAAGGGGGTAATGATGAGCAGGCGGCCTTGCTCCAAAGGGGTTTTCAGTTCAGGTTCCAGGCGGGTTTTCAGGCCGCGAGCCAGGGCTAAAATGATGGGCTGGGTACCTTTCAAAAGGTAATGCAGGACATCTTTTTCCACCTGGCTGTGGAAACCGCCAATAACGCAACGACCGGCCTCACGCTGGGCGTTGGCCCAATCATAGCATTTGAGCACAGCGGAAGCCAGTACCCGGCGGCTGCAGAGAAAAGCGGTTTTAGGCAGATTTAGTAATTCTTCATTTCCCAGGCTGGCTTTCATCCTACCTACTTTTCCTTTCCTCCGATTCCTGCTTCCTAGATTTGTATCCCTGCCTGAAGTTTTTCGCTAATCAGGGGACCCTGAAAGAGAGAGCGATTTCCTTTTTTAAGGCCAGAGCTCTAGGATTATCCATCAATCCTTCATCAATCCTGGCCAGAGCATTGCGCAAAAGCTCTTCCTCCGGTCTTTGCATCCCTACCAGCAAGCGGCAGCATTGCTCTTCTCCCCTAAAACGCTCTATTTGCCTGGTTAGAACATCGATAAAGCTACTTACTAAAAAGTTTGGATTGTTATCAGAGGAAATTAAGGCAGAAATATCAAAATTAGACATCCCGACTTTAGAAGTTATGATTGACGGCATCCTGGATTATGAAAGCCTGGAAGAGGTAAAAAGGTACCTTCGAGTAGAACAGGGGCCAGGCACTTAAGTTGTTAAGTTATTGTAGGAGAATAGGGGCCAAGTCCAAAGAGATTATACAGGGTCAACTACCAAACAGGTGGTTGGTTCTGTTTTCTTGTTCCAGTGAGCAGAGCCACTGTGTTCAGAACCCTGTGCCCGGGTGCCTGTTAAAAAATTTTGCAATTTATCTTCCGAAAACACGACTCTCATCGCATTATTAGCGATATACACCACCAAATACTCCCCACCCATCCGGTGCTGATAGTCCTATAGTTCCCCATTATACTTGCCAGCCACTGCTCTTAAGTCTGGCTAAGTGAACCAGGCAAATATGGCCGGGGGGAGCTGACTTGTTAATCCGAAAATTAATGGCACCCGAAGGGGGCCTTTTTTCTCGAATTAAATAAAACGAATGCTAAAGCAAAGTGCTAATAATCCTCATTTTGTTTTAGCATACGCGGAAAAAGTAAAATGGAAAAATCCATTTACACAAAACTATACAAATACCCTATTTTTCGCTGGGACTCCCCATCATGATAATGACGTAATATTATTTGCTGTTTCTCCTCCAGGCTGATCATCTCCCCAGAACCTCCTATATATCTTTTAGACAACATAGGAAAGTCTATTTTATCCTGGGGTACTTTTCAATTATTAATATGGGGTAGTTTTAGATTATCATTAACAACAACCTCAGCAATGCTAAATCACTGTCATATTTTCAAGGATCAGTATTAACTAACTCATTTTTCGTATTAAAATTAAAACCTGCCACTATACAAGGGCAGGTTTAATACATAATCAATGCGGCAGCCAGGCTATCATAATGAAAAATACATCTTAGACCCTGTGGCTTTGCGTCCTTACCTTTCGGCAAGTTTGCCCTTAATACCACAATATTAATTTTGTTTATCTATGATCGTCAAAATTAACAATAACACAATCTAAACAACGGTTTTTTACCTTATCAGCAAGTAAATCTTCGTAGTGACACAAGGTAAAAATCAACTCCAAGGAATGTTTTTCAGTGAGTTGGCGGTAGTTACCGCCAACTCTGCATTTAGCTATTTTTTGGGCTGAACGCTTAATCCAAAACCAACTTCTCCGTTTGCTGTATCTGCAAGTTTGGCGGGAAGCTCAAATACAAGTTCATCAGCTGTGTAAAAGACATCAACTGTTTCTGGGAAAATTTCATCTCCTTTGTCTATCATTTTGCCAAATGTCTTGCCGCCCTTTTGCTCAATATCTGCCAGCGTGTTTTCATAAAGTGCTAATTTTTTATCGGCTTGTTCCTGCGTCCATATGCCTATTTTCACCAACTCGGCAGCTTCAAGACGTGCAGCTTCCAACCATTGCTTAAATTCTTCAAAAGTGTATTCCTTGCCGTCTCCTTTGAGTTCAACCTCTTTCAAGCCGTCTATGGAACCAATGATAACAGGCGTGTCCGTAGTGAAAGCTACATTTACCTCTGAGTTCATTATTGGTGCAAATGGGTTCCTTGTCAAAGAGTCCGCCTTAAGAGTATTATCCGCAGCCAAAGCGGATACAGCCGTTCCGATACCTGCGATTGCTACGATTACGACAACAGCAAAAAGCGCAACATGCTTCTTCATTTTCTTAACATTTAACAACATGGTTAATCTCCTTTCGATGTGCTTTTTGCTCTCACATAGGGAAGAGCAAAAAGCCGTGTTTATGCCGGAATGGTTATCCAGCGTGTTCAAGATGGCTTCGCCATAATGTTTTCTTTCCTCATTGGACATATCACATGCCAATGCTTCGTCACAGGACAACTCGCCCCATGTGCTTACATCCTTGCGTAGAACATGGACAAGGGGGTTAAACCAATGCACGGTTCCAGCAAGCAGGGCAAGCATTTTTACCCATAAATCCTTGCGCTTCAGGTGCATTAGCTCATGGGCTAAAACAAGCTTCAAGTCAAGTTCCTGCATGTTTGAGGTTGGCAGCAATATCATGGGGCGGCGCACCCCCACAAGCATAGGGCTTTTGATTTTGGGGTTCAGCATGAGTTTTACTTCGCCGTGGATGCCCAACGCTGCTTTGCATGAGGAAAGCAGGACGACGGTTGCGGTATCGTCCGCTACGGAGAAGCTGTCAGTCCGAAGCTGTTTAGAAAATCTGCGGTAGCAATAGAAATGCCATCCGGCAAAAACCATTGCTCCCACAAGCCAAATGAACAAAACGGCTTCCATCAATTCAACCGTCAAATGCTTCTCCATCAGAGTATCCATTGCATCCACAAAACCGTTTGATGGTAGTGCTTTCTGGATGATATACGGTTCGGCAGGATAGCTTTCCACGACAGGTTGAACCAAATGGAGCTTTCCGGCAAAGAGGAAAACAGGAAAGAGAAAAAAAGCGATTGCCATTTTCCCAATTCCGTATTGCCACTTGGCAGGAAAAATTTTCGCCGTTACAGGTCGAAGTATCAGCATCAGCCCAGTAACTACGCTTCCCGTAACGGACATGGCAAGGAGATTGGACAACAGATTACCCATTTTTCTCACCCGCCTTTTCTGCAAACCAGTGCCTCAATTCGGATATTTCATCCTTTGTCAGTTCTTTGCCATCATAAAGCGTTGCCAGAAAGTTTTTGACCGAACCTTCGTATAGCGTTTCCAGTAGGCTCTTTGCTTCTTGGCTCCGGTATTCCTCCGGAGACATGCAAGGCTCATAGATATTCGTGCGGCCCTGTTGTTTTATGGAAATCAGGACACCTTTCTCTACCAGCCTTGCCAGAAAGGTTGCCATTGTTTGTCCTTTCCACGCCTTACCTTTGTTCCGCGCAAAAAAATCAAGTAGTTCGCTAGAGGTAATTGGACGACCGGATGCCCAGATAACCTGCATCACTTCCATTTCTGTTTCTGATAGTTTTTGAAAATTGTTCATGGTGTACACCCTCCGTTCATTGCCGCACGTCTGCGACAATTTTACTACACTTATGTAGTGATTTTATCTTACTACGTCGGTGTAGTAATGTCAATAGAAATAATAAAAGAATTTGCGGGCTTATAAAAACTCTTATCAAAGAATCTGGCTTATCTATCTAATTATCTAGTTCCCCCTGAAAAACTCGGGGAGAAAGTTCAGAAACAAATCCCAAAAGACAGTGTAAAATCCCAATATTCAGGCAAAAGCAAGAAGGGATTACCTCCTGATACTCGAATTCTTGTTAGTAACGACACAAAACAAGCGATAGGGAGGAACCCCTTATGAGTATCATTCTATATTTCACCTCTAATTCCTGCAAAATTGAGGTGAGCGTATGTTAGTAGTCAAGGATACACAACAATGTTTATGGGAATCAATTCTACCCCCGGAAATATTAGTACTGAACACCGAACTATCCAAGGTAGATACCATACTTGATGATGATCGTTTCATCCGCCCATTTATTAAGCGATTTCATACTACCACTGGTAGACCTACTACACCGGTAGACACATATTTGCGTCTGATGTATCTTAAGTTTCGCTACCAACTGGGCTACGAAACTCTGGTTCAGGAGGTAGATGATAGCATAAAGTGGAGAAAGTTCTGTTACATACCACTGGATAAAAAAGTTCCACATTCGACTACCCTGATCAAACTTACTAATCTGTATGGTTCTGAGATAGTAGAAGAACTAAACCATCTATTGGTACAGAAAGCCGCTGAAGAAAAGATCATCCGGGGCAGAAGCCTCAGGGTTGATACTACGGCTGTTCCCTCAGATATCCATTATCCTACTGACGCCAGTTTGTTATCAGATGGTATCCGGGTAATAACCAGAACCGTAAAACAGATAAAGAAAGCCGGGGCTGCTATCAGGACTGACTTTCACAACCGACAAAGAACCGTAAAGAAAAAAATCCTATCCATGACCAAAATACTCAAACGGCGTACGGGGCAAGCCTACAATGAAGTCAGGCAAGTTACCGACCAGGTTATGGAAACGGCTCAACAGGTAGTTGAAGAAGCCAATCGGGTTTTAAAAAATGCTCGTCATTATATCTGGCGTAAAGGCAAAGATGTATCGACCAAGGCCAGAAAACTAGCAGAAAAACTGGAAGACGCTATTACCATAACCGAACAGGTTATTGATCAGACTACCCAGGTACAGTCAGGTAACACCCACATAAAAGACCGGGTGGTAAGCCTTTTTGATAGAAATGCCAGGCCCATACGCAAAGGAAAGCTTTCTGCCCCAACCGAATTTGGGCGTAAAGTTCTTATTCAAGATACCGAAGAACATGTGGTTACTGGTTATCAAGTTTACGAAGGTAACCCCAGTGATGATAGCCTCCTTACCGATGCTGTTGACCTGCACACTAAAAATGTAGGCCGTGTACCGGTGAATGTAGCAACTGACCGTGGTTTTGGTACCGCAAAGAACGAGCAAACCCTAACAACACTGGGTATTAAGCGATGTATTCTTCCCCGCAAGGGGAAAATCGGGACCGAACGCAAACAATATCAATCACAACCATGGTTTAAGCGCCTACAACGCTGGCGGGCTGGCGGTGAGGCCATTATCAGCCTGCTTAAGCGTAAGTATGGTCTAAATCGTTGTCGATCTCGTAAGCCACATGGAACACAAACCTGGGTAGGTTATGGGATCTTGGCCTACAATTTAAAAAGAATTGCAACTTTGATGGCTTAAAAACCAAGTTGTAAGTTCTAATAGTTATTTTGGTTATCTAGTTTTTTTTCAAAGAACCAGTTTTAATCTGACTAACTCAATTTTGGAGTTTTTTCAGGGGCAACTATTTAGGAAATTCCCGGTCTGCCGTAAAGCACCTGGTTGGCGGCATCATAAAGCTTTCGATAGACCACTTGCCCACGAGTAGAAGATGCATCTACCACCATGCCATAACCAGCATACCATCGTTCCGGTCAAGAGAGTAGTACGCTTTATGCCTGTATGTACGCGCCAATTGGATTTTTAATCCAGCTCAAAGCGTTTCAGGGATAATGCGATTTCATCTGCTACTTCCATAAAAAAGTCTGATGTATAAGACGGGTAATAATCCCGCAAATTGATCCTTTTCATTTTTCAAACCTCCGTTTTGATTTCTTTGTAGAAAACCAAAACAGAGGGTGGGGAACAGCAGCCCACAAAAATACTCTTTATCCGACAAAAAAAGCTCACTTGGACACAATCCAAATGAGCTTTTATAATGCTTGCGTTTTTACATATCCTGTTATGGGTTCTGATGGTTCGCGTTGATGAGCATACTGTCCCCATGAACAGCACAGGCTTTTTTTAATCGTTTACCGATTAAATTGGTGCTTACAATGATGTCCGCTTTATCACGCTAGGCCGCTACTGGGTAGCGACTGTTGAGTATTTGCAGTATACTGGCTAAACATGAAAATACCCTCCAAACTTGCAAGTCCAGAGGGCTTTTGATTATGGTTATTTAGGCATGAAAACAGACCCGCCAAACTTGCGTTTTTTTTATTTAGCGGGTACTGCCTGTTTGTATTTGCTGATATATAATCCTAATGGGCTATCTTTTTATAAAACAGAACTTATAAACAAAGAACCTATCGCATTGTTAGATACAATCAAGATAATCAATAAGAGGATGAAGTTTCCCATTTTTCTGTAAATCACATATCTCTGTTTTACTAAACCACTTTGCACCTATAACTTCATCAGGTTGTAGCTTTAAATCATTAGTTGATGTTGTTAATCCGCAAATTAATGGCTCCCGAAGGGGGCCTTTTTTATCGGATTAAATAATCTGTAATCAAAATGAATGCTAAAGCAAAGTGCGAATAATTCTCGTTTTGTTTTAGCATTAAAAATACTATAGAATCAGTCGCTGTTATGTATCTCGTCTTCTGCAGTTATAATCAGCAGCAAGATCTAGCCCAGCATGTACGTCCCCCAGATTAGGTTTTCCTTCCAAAGCAGGGACCCCCTGAAGTCCGGATGGAAAGGCCTCTTTGCGAATTTGATCAGCTATTCGCTTAGCAAACTCTGACCACAATAAAATTCGCTAATTCTGTACCGCGCATGGGCTCTTTCCAGACTGTCACCGGGCTCTCCAGCCACTTCATCAGCCTGCTGCTGCTCAGCCAGCAGATATTCCTTCAGCTTAAACTGCAGCGCCGGATCATTGGTTTGTTCATATACCTTCAAGGCCGAATCGACACCGGCCGGTCCGGACCGGTATAATATCTCCACATCAAAGTTCTCCAGCGTTCCAGATAGATAACGGTCTGCATTGTATCTGGCCACCAAACTGTCGGGATTTACTATACACAGCATACAAAATATAACTACCCCCGCCCCAACTGCCAAGCGAGTTATGGAGAATGACCATTTTTGCAGCGCTATAACCCCCCCGCATATGACGGCCATAAAGGTCATAAAAACACAGGGCAGCAGCCTGCGCATAGATAAACCGTATGCACCAATGTACAAGGCCATTTTGCTGAAGGCAGTGGCGATAAGCACCAGTGTGAGAATGGTCAGCAATACGTTGAGCAGCTTTAGGAACATACTATCCCTGCTATGCTTTTGACTCATGATGTTGGCTGCTGTCAGTACGAACAGATTTATGACTGCGATACGGCACAGCTCGAAGAATCCGCTGCGGGCATATTCCGAATAAATCTGCCACCCCTCTGGCCGCTGGCCGACAAAGGCAGAAAAGAAATAAGGGAACTGGCTCCCGATGAATACTATATAAAGCGTACACAACAAGCCCATCAGAATGTAAACCGTAGTCATGGGAAGTATCCGCAAGCCTGAAATCTGCTGAAGGGTGCTGTCCTTTTCAAACAAACCGGTGCCTCTTTTATGAGCACTGCCGGCAACCAGACCGAAAATATAGGCTGCAATGGGAACGGCAAGAATGAGCTGCCAGAATGTTTCCCAAAATTTGTCGCCTAACCCCCGAAATCCGTCTAATATGCCATTGATGAGTTTAGCAAAACCGCCGCTGTCAGCTTCCATCAGCAGGGGTAAAACCATAGCCGCCACAATAAAGGATAAGAATAAACCTAATGCTATAGAAAGAACTTGTCTTCCCCGGGTAAGTTTATTGTTGCCCAGAAGGGCAAGACCCTTATACTGGCAGCCGAAATTGCTGAATGGAATAACCAACAAGGCATTATAACTGTCCAATAAAAGCAGATCGCTGGTTTTGCCCTGGATGAGCAGTCCGGTTGCACATAGTATCCAGTACACGGCACTGCCGAATAACAGCAAACCGTGCAATGGAGCCAGACCGTTGTTGGTCCATAGACTGAAGCTTAGTCCTATCAGCAGCACCACCACCAGCCATAACCAACTGGTTTTAGGGATCTGTACCCCTTTTTTCAGCATATACAAGGTCACTGAGCCGCAGAAGAGCAGGGTGAACAAGGTCACTCCCCAGCCCTGCCAGGCAAACAATACCCAACGGGCAAAAAGAAAGCCTAGCACAAAGGCAAACAGGGCAAAATAACTGTCCCTGCGGTCAGCTACAAAAGGCGTTTTTTTCAGTATGGGGACTTCCAGCACGCTTTCCTCGAATTCGCTCAAAACTAAGCTTCCCGAGATCAGATCTGCCTCATTTTTATTCATCGAAATTTCATCCATTTGCAATCCTCCTCAGTCTTGGTCCGGTTTGTATTCAAGTATATCTCCGGGCTGACAATCCAGCGATTTGCAGATCGCCTCCATGGTAGAGAAACGAATCGCTTTAGCCTTGCCGGTTTTAAGTATGGAGAGATTGGCTGGACTGATGCCTATCTTTTCAGCCAGTTCGCCCGAGGATATTTTTCGTTTGGCCATCATTACATCCAAATTTACTACGATTGGCATGATACTGTTCCTCCTCCCCTATACTGTGTAATCGGCTTCGTTTTTCAGTTCCACTGCCTGTGCGACTACATTTTTCACCACCCGCACGATCAAGCCCATAAAAGCAGCAGCCACCCCCATAAATAACCACGGGTAATAGTAAAGCAGGGAAATCAGAGCTATTCCCGCCCCTACAAAACAACTCCAGGAGATCCGCCTCAATAATTCTACGTTTTTAGCAGTAAATACCTGTCCGGTCTCGATCCGGCGCAGCAGTTTTAACAGACTATAGAGCAGATAAGCAGCAGGAACAGATCCCACATAAATGGTTGCCATGAAATAGGCTGCCTCTTCCTCAAGCCCGGCCTGCGAAAATTCCACATACCACTGGGTCAGCCAAGGTGCTGTTACTACTGCAGCTACAAGCAAACCCATAAAGAGCAGAACGCATAGCTTACTCAAAATGATGGATTTCTCTCCATTCCACATAGATTTCTTCCTTTCTTAACCGGGTGGGATGCACCCTTAATTATTTGTAGCATAGCAAAATAGTTATTGAATTGCAATATAATTTTATCGCTATTCGATAAAATTTATTCGTTAGCCGACAATTTTACAGCGGGTCAGAAGCTGCCAAGTAGATTTTCACTGGTCAGCGCTTGCTATAAGAATAACTGTAAAAAGTAGGGAGTGATATATATCTATATGAAATGATGAGGCCTTACAGAGTTGTACTGAACTGTGGATGTGATTACCATAGAACCTGCTCTATATGAAGGAAGATTCAATTAAAATAATTTAAAAACAAACCAAGGCTAGTAGTTATGCTATCCTATTGTTTGAAAGTCCTGTTGCTAGAGCCATCCTTAAAGCTGCTCACGAAGCCAATGGCACATTTACCGAACCCGAAAACTTTCGTCAGATCGTCGGTAAAGGTATCGAAGCTATGGTCGATGGAAAACAGGTCTTTGTAGGCGCAGTGAATGAAGGCGGCCCGGACTACGAAAAGATAAAAAATGAGGATCATTTCGGAACTATTTTAATCGTTAAGCAATCAGAAGAAATGGTCGGCTATTTAGCCATTTCCGATAGTTCACAATGTAGGTTCCGTTTTTGTGGTGGTCAACTCGGCATTGCTAATAAGGAAAAGTTTCTAATACTTTCGAAAGGGTGCATCAATAAATCATTCAACCCGAAATACCTGCCTTACAGTCTTCTGTATTTGATTACCGCAGCGCAAACCCATATCTACAAGCTCCTATCCTAAATATATCTCAACAGCCCTTCCCGTCTACCGTCCCTCTGTCATTCCTTGGAATTATTCAATATCAATATAGTTGCACTATTGCCGTGCCACTCTATATCGTAACCAAAAGCAGCTAAGACAACCCGCAAAGGAATATAGGTTCTGCCATCCTTAATTATTGACTTTGTATCTATTTTTACTTCCTGCCCATTGACCGTGATGATATTTTCACCGATAGGCAGCGTTACATTTGTTCCAGCCTTTTCCACTTTTACCATGTGGTTTTTTTCATCATAGCTTACTGTTGCACCTATGGCTTCCAATGGTTTTCGCAAAGGAATCAGGGTTCTGTTGTTTTCATCTATAAACGGAACTCCAAAGCCTTCTTCTTCTAGAAATACCAGCTCTTTATTATCAATAATTACGGTAATATATTTGTTCAATTCATCCTTTGACAGATGTTTAGTCCTAGAGAGAATATCATTTATCATTAATATAACACTGGTCTTGTCCCCTGAATCCGCATTAACATCAAAGAGCATTACACCACCTGCTTGTTTTAAAGCAATAAGGGTTTTCTCACGCAGTGTATTTAAGCCGTTATAATAAGATTCTAATGGAACCGTTGGAGCATAATCCGAGTAAGCAAATTGAGGATTTTGTTCCACAAGATGTCGGTACTGAAGCCAGCTCGGCCTCGCATAAAGAGGCATTCCCAAAACAATTTTATCTGCTGGGATTCCCCTGTTCAGCCAATAGTCTACAGATGTCTCCGCAAACCAAGCCGGACTATGGTCTTCATTATTCATATCATAAGCCATTACATTTACAAAGCTAAAGCTTTCCAGACATGCATTAGTAATCAACTTAGATACCTCCGGCCCCTCAGTTGCAGACCAAGCACCGTTAAGAGCAGCTGTCAGTTCCTTATTCTGCAGATCAAGGGCGGTCTTGAGTTCAACAGCCAGTCTTTCGTAATCAGCTATAGAATTTACATTTGGATGCTCCCAATCCAGCTCCACCCCATCCAGGTCGTATTCCTCTACCAGAGCGCAGATGTTATCTATAAGCAGCGTTGTTTTTTCCTGAGATGCCGCTGCCGCTTCAAATACGGGTGCCAAGGGCTTGCCCTGATATGACCAGCCACCCAGGGCTATAAAAACCTCCGCCCCATCATTATGTGCCTGGGATACCAATTGCTTAAGCTGCTCAGGCTTTTCCAGATCAACCAGTGTACCGTCCTCTTGTGGAATTAAAAATGCATATATCACATGGGTCAGCTTATCCGTCTGCAGCTTTTCTACTGGTTCATTAAACAGGTCTCCGGAATAGTATCCTACCACCTTAAATTGGTCTTTTTTAATCTCTTTTTTTATTATTTCGTCCGCGAAACAGGTTGTCGTGAATAAGCTTATAATTAGCAATGTTGTTACCAATGTCCACTTCGTTTTGGTTCTCTTCATAATGATTACTCCTTTGGTAATAGGGTATTTGAGACGGTTCATTTTCGTCAACTTCTCATTGTCCAGTTAAACATGACCTGAGCATAGTTTTCGATGTCATTCGGTGTTAACATATTATACTTCTGCTTTACAGCCCTCCTTATGGCATCATACAACCATATTTTGTTCTTTTGTCAATAATCTTGCGAAAAGGCAGTATTTATTGGGCACTGAATTACAATGCCTCTTTCTTGAGTGCATCCGCCGTGTTTTCTTTTTTGACCTTGCTGACTGAATACATCATCGTGACAAACACCACCAGGAATACGCTGAAAATACTGATTCCTACACTCATCCAGGGCACTAAAAAGGCAACATCAGCGCTTCTATGAAGAAGTGAAGCGATACATGAAGTAAGGATGGCGCTACCTCAAATCGAATACTCTAACCGCATTTTTCGAGTGTTAAAATTCATTGACTTATAAGTGAGGGTTTTGCATAATTCGTTTTTTCTTAAAAATAACCGGCATTTTAGAATTGTCATCCTGAGGCAACGCCGAAGAATCTTAGAGATTCTTCGCTAACGCTCAGAATGACAGGTTGGATTTTTCCATTATGCAAAACTCTCATTGGATAGGAATTTGCTTTTTCCAGAACAGTATACCACAAGGTAGTAAATAATGGTTCAGGCATGCTTGAGAACTAAAATGGGGTCGAAATTTCATGATATTGCTGACAAGTCTGGCCAGCCAATCAAGGGCCGTAAAACTTTCCCGAATGCTGCTGTTTTTCCCTTTGTAGATTACCCGGGCTATGCCGTCGGGTACTGCGGATGAAGGTATATAGAGCAGTCTTTCCTGCGAAAGGAGCGCTCTAATAATATATTGAGCAAGTTTTTCCAGTCCTTCCTGATCCCCTGGATTAATGGCTGGCCCACAATAGACATTAAAACCGCTGTGATGCCAGTTCATCATATTCTCAATAATGTCTTCGTTTATTTTCCCCGCCTTTTCTAGCATTCTGAATACTTCCAGGCGAAACAGGTCTATGAGGTTCGAAGCATCCGGTACAGTCCCCACCATAAATCCTCCATCGGTTGCAAAACAGCCGTTCGTGGCGATGTGCAAGTGCGGGTTGAAGTTTAAAAAATCCCCGAAGGTCTGCACGGCTATTACAGCGCCTGGCTCAGGGTCATCTAAAGAAACTCCCTGCTTCAGGTAAAGCGATGAGACCTTCCAGGCGCACCGGCTTAATTGGGACAGCAGGCTGCGATCATACATAAAATAGCGCCGCAGCCTTTTGGGGATGCTAAAGACCCACTGGCGGTGGAGTACTTGTTTGAGTACCTCGGTATAAAGGAATTCACCGAATTCGAGGACCCGTTTTTGATGACAGGAGGGGCAAAAATACCGGCGTTTGCAGGAAAATGGCAAGAGGTATTCATGCTGGCAGTCATCACATTTGACCCGGGCAAAACCCAAGCGGCAGCTCCTTGCCATCCATGGCACCGCTGCACTAGTCCATCCGTGGACGTCGAAGGTCGCCACAGTCCAGGTATTTATATATGACGTCCAGTACATAAGGCTGCCAATAACCATAATCCCTTTAAAACCTATCATCCCATACGCCCGCCAGTTCTTCAAAATGTGCTTCTACACACCGGTAATACTGGTTTTTACGAGGAGTTCGGGGATTATATGCCTCAGCCTTCACAATACGGGCAGGAATCATGTGTAATCACCCCTATATAGAACATGTGTTCTATATAGGGTACCGTAATCCACCATAAATATCAAGAACAGTTATAGACTGGCTATGTTAG
>ENA-UOOR01000272-UOOR01000272.1-fermentation-metagenome-genome-assembly--contig:-NODE-272-length-79554-cov-7.765683_pt1 | contig 79554 bp, 57 predicted proteins | sample MGYA00245780_ERZ724029 | MGnify/ENA primary metagenome ERZ724029 (study PRJEB28704, sample SAMN03018315) | fermentation metagenome | biome: anthropogenic terrestrial biome; feature: soil; material...
CTGAAGAGGTGTCGAAGAATCCTTCGAGCGAAGCCCATTCACGACAGGCTCGGGGTGACCGGGGAATCGGCCGCCTTGCGGCGCGACCGGCGAGCGCGGCGCAGCAGCTCCTTGTTGAAGCGGGCGGCGACGAGGGGGGCGTCGTCGAAGGCGATTCGGGCGATGCAGTGGAGCCTCTCGATGAGGCCAAGCAGCCGGCCCTTGGCCTCGTAGAGCCGGAAGGTGTCGCTGGGCGCGGCGGAGACGGCCACCTCTTGGACCGAGTCGATGCGCAACAAGGCAGCTCTGCGCTCGTCGAGCAGCTTCAACGCCGACTCGCCCTTGAAGTAGGGGCTGAGCCGGGCATCGAGCGTGACCACAAGGCCTCGGATGCGGTCGAGATAGAGGGCCACCCGCGGGGTGGAGCGACCGAGGCGGCCGGTGTTGAACGCCTCGGGCAGGAACGGCAGCCCCTCGACACCCTCCATGGCGAGCGGCACCGCGAGTCGCAACCGGCGCACGAAGGCCTTGGCCTCCTTGGTCGCCCGCTGGGCCCTCTTCGTCGCCATCCCCTTCTCGGCGCGCGTGGTCGACTGGATTGATTGAAGGGACTCGACCTGGTCGATCGCCTCGCGCAGCCGAGTGATGTGCTCCTCGGTGAGGCCGTTGGCGAGAAGCTGCGGTCGATACTCGTCGATTCTCTCGAGCGAGACCCTGCCGAGCGTGAGCAACGGGTAGGTCGGGGCGTGGGCGCCCTTGTCGAAAAGACGCTTCCGCTCGTCGGACATCAGCACCCTCCCCGGGCAATCGTGAATGCCATCGCCAGATGAGGCGACCGTACACTCCAACGTACGGGCTGCGCAGTGCCCTCTTGGGGGGTGTCATCGAGCCCCGCGAGGCGTGCGGCGGTCCTCCGAAGACGGGGCCGGGCCGGTCCGTGGATCGGGCAGGCGGCTGCGCGGGGGCGGCCTGCTCATCCGTGAGCCTGGCGCCGCACTCCCGGCAGGCTGGTGCACCCCGCCCGCGGGGTCGGCCTGCGGGTCGCGCGATGTGGCGACGGTGGTCGCGCGGAGCCGGCGCGCGGGGCGCGCGACGCGGCGACGCCGGATGCGCGGGGCCGGCGCGCTGGCCCCCCGACGCCGGCTCGATGGTCTCGCGAGAGCCGGAGCTGAGGTCCCGTGAGAGAAGCGCGGTCGTCCCGTAAGACGAGCGCACCCGTCCCGCGGGGCTGTCTCCTCTCCATACCGGCACCACGGCGAGGATGAGCCGGACCATCGGCCACCGAATGATGACCAGACCCGGGGCGAGCCCTGCCCGCGGCCATCGAAGGACCAGGCGCGAGCACCCGCTCCGCGGCGACCCATCGAGACAGCCTCCCCGCGCGTGCCTCGCCTCCGAGGCCCCCCGCTGGTCGCCTCTGCGCCCGGCACGACCGGCGCCCAACCCCAAGTCGCTCGAAGAGACTCACACGAAGTCTGGAGCGCCGCGGTGAGCGGCGCGCCCAAATCCGGCTGAGCGAACTTCGCGACCTCCTCGAGGCGGGCCTATCCTTCTTGAAACCCTCGGAACAAGGAGGTTTCGTGAACCGCTCATCTCTTGCCCGCGCGGTCGCCCTCTGGGGCGCGCTTCCCGTCCTCGTCTGCTGTGGCGCGCCGCCGCCGTTGTCCTCGACCGACCCCGAACCCGGAACGCTCGAGCAGGCGCTCACCTTTCCCAGCGGCTCGACGATGACGGTGCACTCGCGCCGCGTGGTCTACAAGGACGGCTCCGGCGGCTACCACCCGGCGACCGGGCTCGAGCAGTTCCGCGCCGCCGGCGCGCCCGACGCGGACCTCTACCCCATCCGCATCGCCGAGGTGGACACGCCCGCCACCCGCGAGGCGCTCGTCTTCGTCTCGGCGGGCCAGAAGGTCTCGAGCAGCAGCGGACACGAGAACGGGCTGACCGGGCAGGTCGCCGACTGGGAATCGAGCTGCGACGAGGTCTCCTGCCCGAACGTCAGCCTCGACGGCCGCTCGCTCACGATGAAGCTGCGCGCGCAGGGCTGGTTCCCGCCGGCGACGACCTGGATGGCGGTCGCCAACGACAGCAACTTCGACCACCTTTTCGACCCCGCCAAGAAGCAGCAGATCCTCGACGGCTTCGTGCACTGGCTCGAGGACCAGGTGCGCCCGGAGACCCGCGCCATCTACCTGGCCGGCAGCTCGCGCGGCGGCTGCCTGGTGATGCGCATCGCCCAGGCGCTGCGCGCGAACACCGCGCTCGACGGGGTCGCGGTCTACGTCTCCTCGTTCGACGGCATCTGCAAGCACAGCCAGAGCGAGCTGGGGACCTTCGGGACCAAGATCAACAACCCGGTGCGCCCCTGGGGCACCTTCTATGGCGGCTGGGCGACTGATTTGACCGCGCAGTATCCGCGCCGCGCCTTGCTGCACGTCTACCAGGTCGTCGGCGGCCAGGAGGTCGCGCCCGCCACCGGAATCCGGGCCTTCTCGGCCTACTCCGGCTCGCCGCCCAAGACCGGCAGCAACCTCGACTGGGGTTGGTACAAGCAGACCTGGGTGCGCTGGAAGCACAAGGAGATCGGCAACCCGTATACCGAGCCGAGCGCCGCGAACCGGGCCCAGGCGACCGCCGAGACCATCGACGCGCAGCTCACCTGGCTCGGTGGCCTGCTCTAGCGTCGCCGCCTGGAGGGCTGCGTCCCCGTCGGCTCGGCCGGAGCGCATCGCGCACGCGCCCCGACCAACCTGCGGCCTTACGCCGCCGCGCGGCTCGCGATCAGCTCGGCGAGCGACTCCTTCCGGTCGAGCGCTTGGATCAGGGCGGGGACGACCTCGTAGAGGTCGCCGACGATCGCGTAGTCGGCCACCGAGAAGATGGGCGCGTCGGGGTTCTTGTTGATGGCGACGATGAGGTCGGAGGACGACATGCCGGCCAGGTGCTGGATGGCCCCGGAGATGCCGCAGGCGATGTAGAGGCGCGGCTTGACCGTCTTGCCGGTCTGCCCGACCTGCCGCTCGTGCCCTATCCACCCCGCGTCCACGCAGGCGCGCGAGGAGCCGACGGTCGCGCCGAGCTTGTCGGCGAGCCGCTGCAGCAGCTCGAAGCCCTCGGGCTTGCCGAGCCCGCGGCCGCCGGAGACGATGATCTCCGCCTCCTCGATGGCGCAGCAAGGCCGCGCCGAGCGCACCACCTCGAGCACCCGGGTGCGCAGGTCGCCCGCGCCCACCGCGGCGTCGAAGCGGACGATCTCGCCCGCGCGGCCCGGCTTGGCCTCGGCCTTCTTCATCACCCCCGGGCGCACCGTCGCCATCTGCGGACGGTTGTTGGGGGTGACGATGGTCGCCATCACGTTGCCGCCGAATGCCGGGCGGGTCTGCAGCAGCTTGCGGTCGGCCGGGTCGATCTCGAGCTTGGTGCAGTCGGCGGTCAGCCCGGTGTCCACGCGCGCGGCGAGGCGCGGCGCGAGGTCGCGGCCGATGTGCGTCGCCCCGAAGAGCAAGATCTCCGGCTTGTGGGCCCGCACCAGCGCGTCGAGCGCCTTGGTGTGGCCGTCGGTGGTGTACCCCGCCAGCGCCGGGCTCTCGCAGAGGAAGACCCGGTCGGCGCCCAGCTCGATGGCCTCGCGCGCGAGCGGCTCGATCCCCTCGCCGAGGAGCACCCCGGACAGCTCGACGCCCAGCGCGTCGGCGAGCCTGCGCCCCTCGCCGAGCAACTCGACCGCCACCGGCTGCACCACCCCGGCGCGTTGCTCGACGTAGACCCAGACCCCGCGGTACTCGCTCAGGTCGGCCTTCGCCTTGCGCCGGGCGCCGTGGACGATGGCCCCGAACTTCTTGCACGACTCGAAGCAGGACCCGCAGGCGGTGCACTTCTCGTTGATCGAGGCCTTGCGCGCCCCCTTGTCGAGGTCGATGGCGTCGAACGGGCAGGCCTTCGCGCACAGCCCGCAGCCGACGCACTTGTCCTGGAGAATCACCACTGCGGCCATGGTCTCGTCTCCTCGTCAGATCACGTGTCGGTGGGCCAGGCTGCCGACGAGCGCCTCGGCCATCTCGGCGGCCGTGCCGCTCAGGCGCACCGCCTGTCCCTTGGGCTCGGGGGTAAAGGAGCGCTGCACCTGCGTCAGCGAGGCCTCGAGCCCGACCTGGTCCGGGCTCACGCCGAGGTCCTTGAGCCCCCAGACGGCCACCGTCTTCTCGCCGAAGGCGTCGTAGATCCCGCCGACGGACATGTAGCGCGGCTCGTTGAGCTCCTTGATGGCGGTCAGCAGGCAGGGCAGCCCGACCTCGATCACCTCGTGCCCGTCCTCGAGCTGGCGCTCGACGGTGAGCTTGCCGTCGCGCCGCTCGATCCGTTGCACGTAGGTCACTTGCGGGATCCCGAGCCGCTCGGCGAGCTGCGGGCCGACCTGCGCGGTGTCGCCGTCGATGGCCTGCCGGCCGGCGAAGACGAGGTCGTAGTCGCCGATCTTGCGCAGCGCCGCAGCCAGCGTGTTCGAGGTCGCCCAGGTGTCGGCGCCGGCGAAGGCGCGGTCGCTGAGGAGGATGGCCTCGTCGGCGCCCATCGCCAGGCACTCGCGCAGCGCCTCTTCGGCCTGCGGCGGGCCCATGCTCAGCACGACGATCCGCGCCGCCGGGTCGGCGTCCTTGAAGCGGAGCGCGGCCTCGAGCGCGTGCTTGTCGTCGGGGTTGAGGATGCTTGGCACCCCCTCGCGCACCAGCGTCCCTTTGACGGGATCGATGCGCACCTCGTTGGTGTCGGGGACCTGCTTGACGCAGACGATGATCTTCATCGGGAGCCTCACTTGAGCAGCGCCGCCGAGACGACCATGCGCTGGACCTCGGAGGTGCCCTCGTAGATCTCGGTGATCTTCGCGTCGCGCATCATCCGCTCGACCGGATAGTCGGAGGTGTAGCCGTAGCCGCCGTGGAGTTGGACGGCGCGCTCGGTGACCCAGGTCGCGGTCTCGGAGGCGAACAGCTTGGCCATCGCCGCCTCCTTGCCGTAGGGCCGGCCCGAGGCCTTGCACCAGGCGGCGTGGTAGACGAGGTGCCGGGAGGCCTGCACCCGCGTCTCCATGTCGGCCATCATGAACTGCAGCGCCTGCTGCTTGGCGATGGGCTTGCCGAACTGCTCGCGCTGCCGGGTGTACTTGACGCTCTCGTCGAGCGCGCCCTGGGCGATGCCGAGCGCCTGGGCGGCGATGCCGATGCGCCCGCCGTCGAGGGTGGTCATGGCGATCTTGAAGCCCTCGCCCTGCTTGCCGAGCAGGGCGTCCTTGGGCAGGCGCAGGCCGTCGAAGACCAGCTCGGCGGTGCTCGAGCCGCGGATGCCCATCTTCGACTCGACCTTGCCGATGGCGAACCCGGGCGCGGGCCGCTCGACCACGAAGGCCGAGATGCCGCGGGTGCCCTTGGCCCGGTCGGTCATCGCGAAGACGACGTAGGTGTCGGCCTCGCCGCCGTTGGTGATGAAGATCTTGGTGCCGGTGAGCACCCACTCGCCGCCGTCGAGCACGGCGCAGGTCTGCTGGCCGGCCGCGTCGGTGCCCGCGTTCGGCTCGGTGAGGGCGAAGGCGCCGAGCTTGCGGCCGTCGGCGAGCGGGCGCAGGTAGCGCTCCTTCTGCTCCTCGGTGCCGAACCTGAGCAGCGGCCAGAGCGCGAGCGAGTTGTGCGCCGAGACGATGACCCCGGTCGCCGCGCAGACCCGCGAGAGCTCCTCGACCGCGATCGCGTAGGCGATCTCGTCGGCGCCCGCGCCGCCGTAGCTCTTCGGGACGATCATTCCGGTGAACCCGTAGCGCTTCAGTTGGGCGACGGTCTCGGCCGGGAAGCGATGCTGCGCGTCCACCTCGGCGGCGAGCGGCTTGACCTCTCGCTCGGCGAAGGCTCGCACCAGCTTGCGGACGAGCTCCTGCTCTTTGCTGACCTGGAAGTCCACCGACTGCCTCCTTGCGGAGAAAGGGGTCGAGACCGACGCGGCTCAGACGAGGCGAAGAGACGCTGAAGATCCGTCGAGAGAGCCTTCTTCGACTGTCAGTTTGGTTCCGCTCACTCGGAGCGTAGCTCCCGAGGCGCGAGCGTCGGGAGCGGAGTCGAAGGGCCCCTCGACTTGCGGCCTCGCAGGCTCGGCCTACGCTCGGGGCGAGCGGAAGGCGGGCCGAATTTGAGATTTCCCGACGACTCTTGGGCGGAAGGGACGATGCCGGGGTTCGGGCGGGACGCGTCGCATGATGGGGTCTCTCGGATGAAGAGGAAGTCCGCCAGCTTCTGGCGGCACTTCCAGGCTGCGAACGGGCAGGCGAGCTTCACTTCGCGTGAAATCCGGCGGAGGGCCCGGCCCGAGGTGCGGGGGTGATTGTGCACCAACAAACGAATCACTGGCAAGTCAATCGTGAGCGCGCTCGGGATGAGCGTTGCTGGAGGCGGCCCGGCTTGGCCGCCTTCGCGAAGCCCCGGCGCTAGAGCGTGCGACGCCTCGCCCGAGAGAGGTCTGGCCGGGCCGCCGGCCCCCTTCGCCGCAACCGCGGTGTTGCTCGCCGCAGGGTTCCTCGCGCGCGGGGTCCTGGTGCCCCGCGGGCTGACCGCGGTGAGCGACTCCACCCGCCGGGCGCTCGGCTTCGGCCTCTGGGGTCAGCGGCGCGTTGCGGGACCCGGCCTCTTGCGCTCGGCGAACCCGCTGTTGCGGCCCGCGGCATCTCGGTGCCTCGACCAGCCGACCCGCGCGCTTCTTGTTGGTCGAGCCGGCTCGAGGCTCCCAGAGAAAGGGACGAACGTCCGCCGGAGACAGCGAGAACGGCAGCGCCGCTGCACCGCCTACGGGCAGCTCGCCAGGTCCACAATTCTCACGCGGTCCGAGTTGCGGGACATCGCCAGAAAGCGCCCGTCGTCGCTGCAGGCGAACCTGTCGACCCGGGCTCCCGACTCCGAGCGGCAGCGTGCGCACCGACTGCATCCTGCCGGAGCGAGAGGACCCGCGGCAGGTCGAGCTGCGACGGCGCGGTGTACTGCTGGGTCACGAAGGCGCTTCCATCCGGCAGGAGCGCAAGAGGTGCGAGAGCGCCGCGGTACGGACTGCGGAACGGTTCGGCGTTGAGCAGGTTGCCGCTGCCCGTGTCGAAGAAATCGACGCCAAGCGCCTAGCTCTCCAGCCCGAAGATCCGGTGCGCCGAGCACCACTGAAGATCCGCCGAGAAATCCTTCTTTCGCGACTCGTTTCGGTTCCGCCCACCCTGAGCCCCACGCGCCTGCTAGCGGCGGAGCGGAGTCGAAGGGCCCGACTTCGGCCGCGCAGGCTCGGCCTGCGCTCCTGCCTGACAGCCACCGGTGGTCCGCGAGGTTGAGCACGCAGGCCCGGCGCGTCGCTCCCGCGGGGCGCCGGCTCGATGGCCTCTGGAACGTGGGGCCGCGCAGTCGCGAGCAAAGCGCCGTCGTGCCGGTCGTCCTGGCGCCTCAGGGTCCGCAGCCCCGGCGTGCCTCATTGGTTCCGGCGCGGCCCGGTTGGACAAAGGGGGGAACTCCGTCTGATTCACTCGGCCGCAGGGCGCGGCACCGGGTGCGTGCCTGCCCTGTGTCGAGGCCGGTTGCAGGCTGGGCGACTGCTGCAACCCCGCTCGCGCTTGATGCGCCCGGCCTCCGGTACCAAGTTCGCTCCCGCTGCCAGTCTGGACCGAGCCGGCACCCGCCGGCATGGAGGGCGGCGCGTTGCCTGGGGGAGAGGCCATGGTCGATTACACGTTGAAAAACATCGAGCGCTGCCAGTGCGGCAAGTGCCCCGTGTATTTGTCGAGCAATTGCGCCAAGGCGAAGAACGCAACCATCGATTGGAGCTCCGGCGAGCTTCCACCGGCCAAGGCCATCGAGGGGATCTACTGCGCCGGCGCCGTCGGCAAGTCCAGGTGCGACGACCTCGACAAAACCAAGCGGTGTGCGTGTCCGACCTGCCCGGTCTGGGAGGACTACGCTCTCCAGGGCACGTACTTCTGCATCGGCGGCGCTGCCGAGTAACGCGGTGCGCGAAAGCGCTCCGCTGCAAGGGCCATCGTCTTGCGCGGCCGGGCCGCTCGCCTTCGGCCCCTCTCGTCCCTCGGGAGGCGGTCAGGGCGAGCGGCATCGAACCGAGGCAGAAGGAGGCTGTTCGCGACGCCTCCTCAAGGGGTGTCGAGAACCCTCCTCGGGCCCGGCCTGGCCCCTCGCCGGTCACTTCGAGCGAAGTCGAGAGGCCCGTTCGTCGGGCGAGCCTGCGAGCGCCGCCAAATCGAGGGACCGTTCGACTCCGCTCAGGTGAGGGGAACCTGGCGGAGTCGAAGAGGGATTTCTCGACGCACCTTCAGCCCAGGAACACCTCGACCCGATGGTCCGCGCGGTCGTCGGAGAGCCGGACGGTCATCGACGGCTGCTCGACTCCGTCGCAGACCACCCGGGTGACCTCCTTGGCCCCGCGGTTGTGCACGGTGATGTGGTGGAAGGTCTGGCGGTAGCGGTAGTGGATCTTGAAGGACTTCCATCCCTCGGGGATTCGCGGCTGCAGGCTGAGCCGGTCGGCCTGACGCCTCAGGCCGAGCAGCGACTCGATAAGCAGCCGGTAGACCCAGGCGGCCGAGCCGGTGTACCAGGTCCAGCCGCCGCGCCCGGGGAAGTCGGGGTTGGCGTAGACGTCGGCGGCCATCACGTACGGCTCGACTTGATAGCGGGCGACTGCCTTGGGGCTGGAGCCCTTGAGCACCGGGTTGATGAGCGAGAAGAGCTCCCAGGCTCTGGCCGCCTCGCCCACCTCGGCAAAGGCCATCACCGTCCAGGCCGCCGCGTGGGTGTATTGGCCGCCGTTCTCGCGCACTCCGGGCGGATAGCCCTTGATGTAGCCCGGCTCCAGCTCCGAGGTGGCGAAGGGGGGATCGAAGAGCTGGATCAGCCCCAGGTCGCGGCGCACCAGCCGCGCCTCGAGCGCCTCGAGCGCCATCCGCACTCGGTAGGGCTCTCCCGCCCGGGAGAGGACCGCCCAGCTCTGGGGCAGGGCGTCGATCTGGCATTCGGGATTGCTCGCCGAGCCCAAGGGCGAGCCGTCATCGAAGAAGGCGCGCCGGTACCAGGCCCCGTCCCAGCCGTGGTGCTCGATGTTCAGGCGCAGGCGCCCGGCCTCGTTCTCATAGCGCTCGACCAGCTCGAGATCGCCCTTCAGCTTGGCGATCTCCTTGAAGCGCCGCAGCACGTCGTAGAGGAAGAACGCGAGCCAGACGCTCTCGCCCCGGCCCCCTATCCCCACCAGGTTCATCCCGTCGTTCCAGTCGCCGCTGCCCATCAGCGGCAACCCGTGCTCGCCGAGCCGCAGCGCGCGCTCTATCGCTCGCCGGCAATGCTCGTAGAGGGTCGCCGAGGCCTCCGAGCGCACCGGCAGGTCGTAGTAGCTCTCCTCTTCCGGCTGGAGCGGCCGGCCCTCGAGGAAGGGGACCTGCTCGTCGAGCACCCCGGTGTCTCCGGTGAGGCGCAGGTAGTGGCTCAGCGCGTAGGGCAGCCACAGCAGGTCGTCGGTGATGCGGGTGCGCACCCCGCGGCCGGCGGGCGGATGCCACCAGTGCTGCACGTCGCCCTCGGGGAACTGCCGCCCCGCGCAGCGCAAAAGCTGCTCGCGCAGGACCCGCGGCTCGGCGTGGACCAGGGCCATCGCGTCCTGGAGCTGGTCGCGAAAGCCGTAGGCTCCGCCGGACTGGTAGAAGCCACTGCGTCCCCACAGCCGGCTGGAGAGCACCTGGTAGATGAGCCAGCCGTTGGCCAACACATCGACCGAGGGCTCGGGGGTCTCCACGTGCACCGCCCCGAGCACCCGGTTCCAGTGCTCCCAGACCGCCTCCAGCGCCTTGTGCGCCGCGCCGGTTCCCCGGAAGCGCTCGACCAGGCTGCGCGCGTGCTCGGTGTCCCGGCCGATGCCGTAGACGAAGGCCACCTCGCGCTCCTGGCCCGGCTCGAGCGCGACGACCGCCTGCATCGTCGCGCAGGGGTCGAGCCCCCCGCCTACTCGTCCTGACAGCCCCTCGGCGAACATGGCCGCCGGGGCTGCCGGCGAGCCGTTGCGCCCCAACAGCTCGGTGCGGTCGGCGGTGAACGTGCGCTGCGGCTCGCTCACCTCCAAGAAGGCGACTCGCCCGGGGAAGTCCGCGTTGAACGGGTTACGGGCGAACAGCGCCCCGGAGCGGGGATCGACCTCGGTCACCACGTGCATGGAGTGGCGCAGCCGCGTGTCCCCGAGCACCAGGCTCAGCGCCCCGGTGACCGACAGCTTGCGCGCGGCTTCGGAGCGATTGCGCAGCTTGAAGACCATCAGCTTGACCGGCGCGTCGATCGCCACGTAGGCCCAGGCCTCGGAGGCTATCCCCGCCTCGAGGTGCTCGAAGACGCTGTAGCCGAAGCCGTGGCGGGTGGTGTAGCTGCCCGAGCCGGGCGCCGGCTGGGGCAAGGGGGACCAGAAGTGGCCGGTCTCCTCGTCGCGCAGGTAGAAGACCTCCCCGCTGTCCGCGGAGACCGGGTCGTTCTCCCACGGGGTCAGGCGCATCTCGTGGGCGTTCTCGGCCCAGGTGTAGGCCCCGCCGCTCTCGGTGATCACCGTCCCGAACTCGGGGTTGGCGAGCACGTTGGACCAGGGGGCCGGGGTGCGGGCGTCGGGGCCGGTGGTGACGATGTATTCCTTGCCGTCCCGGGTAAAGCCGCCCAGCCCGTTGAAGAAGAGCAGGTCCTGGCGTGGCCGCTCGCGCCGCGGCGCCTCGGGGCGTCGGGCGCGGGTCGGCACCAGCCGGGCAACGGCCGGCTCGCTGCGCTTGCGCCGCTCGACTTGTTCGGCCAGCGTCCCGGCGGTGTCGCTGAGGACGACCCGGGCCGTCGCCTGCATCAGCAGCTTGTCCTCGTCGGCGATCTGCTCGGCGCGGCGCACGTAGACCCCGCCCGGCCGGTCGAGCCAGTGGGCGTCGTGCCCGGCGGTGATCAAGGCGAGGATCTTGTCCTGCAGCTCCTCGCGGTAGCCCGACTGGTCCTCGTTCCAGATCACCAGGTCGATAGCCAGACCCTTGGTGCGCCAATAGGCCTGCATCTTGAGCAGCTCGCGCACCAGCCCAATCCTCGAGGGGTCCCCGACCCGCAAGAGCACGATCGGCAGGTCCCCGGAGATCCCATAGCCCCAGAGCCCGGACTGGCCGCGGCGGTTGCGGGCGATGATCGCCCCGCTCGCTCGCCGCAGCGGGCTGGCGAAGAGCACCGAGCCGGCCAACCGGCCGAAGAGCTGGGCTTCGGCCTCGGTCGCCCCGAGCTGGCGCAGCAGCACCTGGCTGTGCGTCCAGGCCAGCTCGAAGACCCGGTCGGCCAAGCGCCGGTCATGGTAGCGCTCGATGAGCGCCAGCGCCGCCTCTCGGGTGTCGGCGGCCCCGGTCACCATGTCGATCTCCACGGTGGCGTGGGGCTCGACCGCCACCACCCGGCGCAAGGAGACGATGGGATCGAGCACCGCCCCGGCCGCCCCGCCCAGCTCCGGCTCGCGCAGGGCCGCAGGGCTGGCCAAGCTGCCGCCGCGGCCAACGAAGGCGCGCCGGTCGGTCTCGAACGACGAGCGGCCCGCCTCCTCGCCGTGCACGTTCATCAGGTGGAGCATCCAGGGCGGGCGCTCTTCAGAGGAGCGTGCCCGGCGGGTGCAAAGCAGCGCCCGCCGCGGGGCGAAGTGCTCGGTCTGTACGAAGAGGTTGCTGAAGGCCGGGTGGGCCAGGTCGGCCGCGGCAGGGGCGAGGACCACCTCGGCATAGCTCGTCAGCTCCAGGGTGCGCCGGGTGCGGCCGCGATTGGTGATGCTCAGCCTGCGCAGCTCGATGTCGTCCTCGGGGGAGACGGCGATCTGCATGCGAGTGATCAGGTCCCCCTGCTCGCGACGCAGCTCCACCCGACCCTGGGAGAAGACGGCCTCGTAGGCGTCGGTCGGAGCCAGCGTCGGCTGATGGCCGGCCGACCAGCAGGCGCCGCTCTCCAGGTCGCGCAGGTAGAGGAAGGTCCCCTGGTGGTCACGGGTGGCGTCCTCGCGCCAGCGGGTCAGCGCGAGGTCCTTCCAGCGGCTGTAGCCCGCTCCGGCCGCGCTCACCATCACGTGGAGCCGGCCGTTGGAGAGCAGGTGCACCTCGGGGGTCGGGGTGTGCGGGGTCGAGAAGTGCCTCAGGGCCCGCTCCGAGGCCGGCTCGAACTCCCAGGCCTTGGCCGCTCCTGCCGGGAGCGTGGAGATAGGCACCGCCTTGGAGGCCCGCTCCTGCAAGAGCAGGTCGGCCGCCTGGAAGACGGGATCGGCGGCGAAGCGCCGCTGCATCGGCCCGTCGGCCAGCAGGTTGACCAGGGCGAGAAAGCCCATCCCCTGGTGGTGAGCCATGAAAGAGCGGATGACCACTCGCTCCTGCCCGGGAGGCAAGCGCGAGGGGGTGTAGTCGACCGCCTCGTAAAGCCCATAGCGACCGCGCATCCGCTCTTTTTCCAGACGGCGCAGGTTGGCGCAGGCCAACCCCGGCTCGAAGGGCAAGGCGAGCAGGGTCGCATAGGGCGTGACCACCAGGTCCTCGGCCAGCCCGCGGCGCAGCCCCAGGCTCGGGGCGCCGAAGGAGCGGTACTGATAGGTGAGCTGAGCGTCGGTCGCGTTGTAGGCCGACTCGGAGAAGCCCCAGGGCACCCCGCGCTGCTCGCCGTAGGCGACCTGCTGGGCCACCGCGGCCCGGCAGGTCTGCTCGAGCAGGCTGCCCGGGTGGCAGGGCATCACCAGGGCGGGCATCAGGTACTCGAACATCGAGCCGCCCCAGGAGAGCAGGACTGGCCTGCCCCCGGTGCTCGTCTGCAGCCTGCCCAGCGCGAACCAGTGGTCTTGCGGGACCGCGCCGTGGGCGACGGCCACGAAGCTTCCCAGCCGTGCCTCGGAGGCCAAGAGGTCGTAGAAGCTGTTGTCGAGCCGGTTGGCGGTGACGTTGTAGCCGATGGAGAAGAGGTTGCGGCGCTTGTCGAACAGCAGGCTCTGATCGGCCGAGTCGGCCAGCGTCCTCAGGCGCGAGGCGAGCCCCTCGAGCCTCTCGATTCGCGCGGCGGCCCGCTCGCCTCCCTCCTCCAGCTTGGCGCGCAGTCGAAGCAGCCGGGCGCGACCCGTCTCGTCGGCCCCCTGGAGCCGCTCCAGCAACGCCCCGAGCTCGTCGGCGAGCCTGGGCGCTTGTCGAGCAAGGCTTCGCAGCGAGGGGGCGTCGACCATCTTGCGCAGCCGCTCGCGCAGCCTCTCGGCCCCGTTCAGCTCGGCGCCCAGGCTTTGCAGCGGGTCCCTTTCGCCGGGCGCAAAGAGCTCGAGCCACGGCGCCAGCTCGCCGAGCTCCTGGCCAACCTCGCCCACCTGGCGCTCGAGCGTCTCGTTCCAGCGGCGCAGCTCGGCTGGAGCGCTCGGCCCGAGCGAGGAGCGCAGCCCCTCGGCCATCGCCGCCAGCCGCTTGAGCAGCTCGCGCTCCTCGGAGAGCGAGAGCGGCGAGGCCTCCATCTCGAGCTGCATCCGCCGCAGGCGCGCCGCCACGCCCGGCTGTGCCGGGGCCGGCTCGCCCTCGGGGCTGAAGCCGCACCCCTCGGCCTCCTCGAGCGCCACGTCGAGTGTGTCGCCGAGGCCACCGACGGCCCTGCGGACGACGAGCGGCTCGTCGGCGAGCCCCTCGAGCCCCGCGGCGAGGGTGAGCATGTGGCCGACCAGGTTGCCGCTGTCCACCGAGGAGATGTAGTGCGGGGGCAGCGGCTCGAGGGTGCGGGTGTCGTACCAGTTGAAGAAGTGCCCGCGGTAGCGCTCCATGCGCTCCAAGGTGTCGAGACAGTCCGAGGTGCGCTCGATGAGCCTGCCGGTCGAAAGGTATCCGAGGTCGTGCGCTCCCAGGTTGGCGAGCAGCGCGAGGCCGATGTTGGTCGGAGAGGTGCGATAGAAGACCGCCCCGGCCGGCTTCTCCTGGATGCTGTCGGGCGGAAGGTAGTTGCCCTGGGCGTCGACCAGAGTCTCGAAAAAGCCCCAGGTCCTCCGGGCGAGGTTGTGTAGGAGCCGCTGGTCCTCGGCCGTGGGGAGAACGAGCCGGGGGGGCGTCGGACGGCTGAGCCACCAGGCGAGCAGAGGGGCAAACGCCCACGCGACCAAGAGCGGCAGCAGCGGCCAAGGCGTGGGGGCCCCGGGCCAGAAGGCCAGGGCGGCGCCCGCCGCGACTGCCGACAAAGGGGCGGCGGCCATCGCGATGTAATAGCCAGCCAGGTCCCTGCGGGCCGACCTCTCGGCCTCGCTGGCAGTGCGCCATTCGAGCAGCCGGCGCCGCGAGAGGTGGACCCGCCAGCTTGCCCGGGCGATGGCGTCGAGGTTGTTGAGCGCCTCGGCGGGGAGGCAGGCCAGGGCGAGCAGGGCCTGGGCGAGCTGGCGCCAGAGCCCGCTGCCGAGCTCTCCGAGCTGCATCCTCCAGGGAAGCTCGGAGGGCTTGCGCAGCAGCCGCCCCAGCGCCCCGCAGAGCGCGGGGGCGAGGAGCACCGCGGCAACCAGCAGAGCGAGCGTGGCCCCGAGGCTGGGGACCGCCAGCCCGGCGCCGACCAGGCCGAGGAGCGCCACGGGGACCAGGCTGCGCCGCAGGTTGTCGAAGATCTTCCAGCGGGCGAGCAGGGTGAGCGGGTTGGAGCGCCGCCGCCCGGGGCCCGGCACCCAGGGCAGGAGCCAGGAGGCGATCTGCCAGTCGCCCCGGAGCCAGCGATGGCGCCGGCTCAGCCCGGCCAGATAGGAGGCGGGAGAGTCCTCGTAGAGCACCACGTCGCTGAGCAGACCCGAGCGAGTAAAGCAGCCCTCGATGAGGTCGTGGCTCAGGATGCGGTTGTCGGGCAGCCGGTCGCGCAACGCCTCGCGGAAGGTGTCGACGTGGTAGATGCCCTTGCCGACGAAGGAGCCTTCGCCAAAGAGGTCCTGATAGACGTCGGAGACCTCGCGCGTGTAGGGGTCGACCCCGGCGTCGGCCGAGAAGAGCGCGGCGAACCGCGAGCGCGAGGCGCTGGGCAGGTCGATACCTACCCGGGGCTGGAGGATCCCGTAACCCTCGACCACCCGGCCCCGCTCGGGATCGAACCGGGCCTGGTTCAGCGGGTGGGCCATCGCGCCGATCATCTCCCGCCCCGCGTTCTGGGGCAGGCCGGTGTCGGTGTCCAGGGTGATCACGTACTCCACCCCGCGGAGCAGGTCCGTGCGGCCGACGACCGTCTCGAAGCAGCCCTCGGCCTCGCCGCGAAGAAGGGCGTTGAAATCCTCGAGCTTGCCGCGCTTGCGCTCCCGGCCCATCCAGGTGCGCTCGCGCTCGTTCCACAGTCGCGGGCGATGAAAAAGAAAGAAGCCGTCGCCCTCCTCGGGGCAATGGCGAGCATTGAGCCGCTCGATCCCCTCCTTGGCCAGCCGCAGCAGCTCGGCGTCGCCCGGCATCGATTTCTCCGGCGCGTCTGCAAAGTCGGTGAGCAGGGCGAAGTGCAGGTGCGGATCACGGTTGGCCAGGAAGCGCACCTCGAGCCCTTGCAGAAGCTGCTCGATGCCCCGAGGGCTGGTGAGCATGGTGGGCACCACCACCATGGTTCGCTGCTCGGAGGAGAGCCCGTCCGGGAATTGCAGCTTCGGTAGAGGCCGGGGGCCGACGCGCAGCGTGGCCAGCCAGTTGACCAGGACGACCGCGAGCTGGCTTGCGGCCAGCACCACAGCCAGGCCCAGCCCCGCCAAGGGCAGACCTCGCAGGCCCAGCTCCCAGGCCTTCCAGAGCACCGCAGCGCTGGGCAAGGCGGTCAAGAGCCCTGTCGCCGAGAGGTAGGCCGCGACTGGGAAGCGGCGGCCGAGGCGCTCCCATCTCATGCGCAGCGTCGGTCGCATTCCGACCGCGCGCTCGAGCTCGGGGCGGCCGCGGTCCACCAAGAAGTAGCCCACGTGCCCCCGGCGTTCTCCTCCCCCGCGGGCCGCTTGGGCGCGGGCGAGCTGCACCGCCTTGACCGCGATCTCCTGCTCGGGCAGCGGGCTGCGGTGGGCGATCTCCTCCACCACGTGGCGGTAGAGGTCGCGGGAGACGAAGTCCATGCGGCCGTAGACGCCAGAGGGGTCTCTGCGCAGCGCCCGCTCGACAGCGCTCATCGACTCCACGAAGTCGCGCCAGTCGCGGGTGGAGAGAAAGCGCAGGCTGGTGATGCTGTTGCCGACCGAGACCTGGTCGGCCGCCTGGTTCTGGCTCTCCTTCAGGACGAGCTGCTCGACGGTGCGGCCTCGCTCGGAGAGGCTCTGTTCGAGCCAGGCGAGCGGGAAGGCCAGCCCCGGCCCCTGGTCTTGCAGCCTCCGAAACAGCTCGGCGACAAAGGCGCTGGAGAGCGGGGGGGCGTCCTCGACCATCTCGGCGAGGACCAGCACCCGCCCCTTCATCTCTTGCTCCGAGACGCCGATGAGCCGGTCGGCCCAGAAGCTCGCGCGCTCCTGGTCCCTGCGCTCGGAGACCACCCGGGCTGCCACCCGGCGCAGGTTCTCCACCAGCGCCAGGCGCAACATGATCGGCACGGCCCACAGCTCGCCCAGCTTGAGGGGCGAGACGGCCTGATAGGAGGCGATGAAGGCGCTCAGGCTCTCCAGGTCGAGCCGGCCGTCGGCGTGGGAGATCATCTCGAGGACCAGGTCGTAGACCCGGGGGTAGCCGGCCAACGGGCCACTGGCGAGCTGTGGCAGCTCGCCGCTGTAGCTGCGCGGCAGGTGGCGGCGGGCCATGCGAATCTGCTCGAGGACCAGGTAGTGATTGTCGATAAGCCACTCCCCCGCCGGAGCGATGCGCCGCTGGTTGCGGACCGACTCCTCCAACAGGGCGTGCGTCTCCAGGAGGAAGGCCTCGTTCTCCGTGAGGCGGCCCAGCAGCCTGTCGGGCCCGGGCCGCGCGGCGAGCTTGTGCCAACCGGCCAGGGCCTGGGCGTGCTCGCGCAGTTGCCCGACGCTGTAGAGCTCGGAGCGAAAAGGCTGCTCCTCGCCGGCGGACGCAGACCCGCTCAGGGGCCGCGGGGCGCTGCGGAGCCGGGAAAAGGCTGGTGACATGGGGGTCCCTTCTCCCCTTGGCGCAGGGAATCCGACGGCAGAGGAGGTCCGCCGGCGCCACCTGGGGATAAGCATTCGAGTCGATGTCGAGGGCGACGACCCGGTTCATTCGGGTGGCCGAAAGGCGACGCCCCCCTCCAGCCAGCGCCAGGGAGGCGCCGGGCGGCGAGCGAAAGCTCGCGAGCTCTAGCCCCGAAGAAGGACGCGCCCCGCAAAGAGCGGGCGCCTGGGTGTCGTAAGCGACAGCCCTTATAGGTCCCAGAGTTCAGGGGTGTCAAGGGCCGGCGGGATAACGGTGGGTGTTTTGGCTTTTCGCAGTGCGGCCCGTGGGTTTCGACGCCGGGGCTCATTTCGCCCTCACCCAAGCCGGCCGAGCCGGAACCAAGATGAATCCGGGAGATCGGGGCGGCCGGCAGGCCCCAGTCGTCAGACTTCAGGCTGCAGATTCTTGCCAATCTGGTCAAACTCTGCCGAGTAGGTCCCCAACCCCTTGGGCGCAGCCAGTCATCCCGAGCTTCGCACCGGTCGTCTCGTGGCTGCGGCCTTCCGACCCTCGTGCGCGCCGGCCTTTCCCGTCAGCCCGAGCGAGCTCGAGGTCCGCGTCGACCAGGTGAGAGCTGGCCGACCGCTGCAAATCCGCTGCGCTTGATTCGCCTGGCCTCTGGTACCAGCTTCGCTCCCGCTGCCAGTCTGAACCGAGCCGGAACCCGCCGGCATGGGGGGCGGCATTGCCCGGGGGGGAGAGGTCATTGTCGATTACCCATTGAAATAACTTCGAGCGCTGCCAGTGCGGCAAGTGCCCGGGGTATTTGTCGAGAGCGCTTTGGGCCAAGGCGAAGAACGCAACCATCGATTGGAATTCCCGGCGAGCTCCCGCCGGCCAAGGTTTATCGAGGGGATCTACTGCGCTGCCACCGTCGGCAAATCCAGGTGCGACGACCTCGACAAGACCAAGCGGTGTATGTGTCCGACCTGCCCGGTCTGGGAGGACTACGCTCTGCAGGGCACGTGCTTCTTGCGTCGGCGGCGCTGCCGAGTAACGGGCGTACCGCGCAAAAGCGCTCGGCGGCAAAGGGCCACCGTCACCGCATTCGTCGCGTTCGCGGCTGGCTCTACCGCAGACCCCGCGCGCCGGTCTCGCTCGCCTGGCAACGCCCTGCGGCGCGCGGGTCTCGCAGACTCTTCCACGGACCTCGAACCGCATTGTTGCCCGCTGCCGAAAGCGGGCGGCCCTCCATCGCTTCGGCGATCCGCCGTCCCCGGCTGTCAGCCCCATCGCCTACTATCCTCCGCCGAACCCGGAGGCCCGAATGGCCAAACCCAAGACCCTCTACTCCTGCCAGTCCTGCGGCCACAAAGAGCCCAAGTGGCTCGGGCGCTGTCCCGACTGCGGCGGCTGGAACACGCTGGTCGAAGAGGTGGAGGAGCGCGAACAGAAGCGCGGCTGGGGCACCCTTTCGACCGGCGGCAAGCCGGTGCGCCTGCTCGATGTCACCGCCGATCGCGAGGACCGGATGCTCACCGCCATCGGCGAGCTCGACCGGGTCTTGGGCGGCGGGGTGGTCGCCGGCGGCCTGGTGCTGCTCGGGGGCGATCCGGGCATCGGCAAGAGCACGCTGCTGCTCGCCGCGCTCGCCAAGCTCTCGCACCACGGCTCGGCGCTCTACGTCACCGGCGAGGAGTCGCTGCGCCAGACGCGCATGCGCGCCGAACGCATGGGAATCGACGCCGAGAACCTGCACCTGATGGCCGAGACCGACGCCGAGAAGGTCATCGCCGCGGCCGGCAAGCTCAAGCCCTGCGCGCTGGCGGTCGACTCCATCCAGACGCTCTTCTTGCCCGAGCTCGGCAGCGCCCCGGGCACCATCAGCCAGGTGCGCGAGTGCTCCGGGCGCCTGATGGCCTATGCCAAGCGCACCGAGACCCCCACCTTCATCGTCGGCCACGTCACCAAGGACGGCGCCATCGCCGGGCCGCGGGTCCTCGAGCACATGGTCGACACCGTCCTCTACTTCGAGGGCGACCGCGGGCATCCCTACCGCGTGCTGCGCGCCCACAAGAACCGCTTCGGCTCGACCAACGAGATCGGGGTCTTCGAGATGAAGTCGAGCGGGCTGAGCGAGGTGCTCGACCCCTCGGCGCTCTTCCTGGCCGAGCGGCCCGTCGATGCGTCGGGCTCGGTGGTCACCGCCTCGGTCTCGGGGACCCGGCCGCTGCTCGTCGAATTGCAGGCGCTCGTCGCGCCGACCGGCTACGGCACCGCGCGGCGCACGACGATGGGGGTCGATCACAACCGGGTCGCGCTGCTCGCCGCGGTGCTCGAGAAGAAGGAGGGCGTCGACCTGGCCGGCTGCGACCTGTTCGTCAACGTCGCCGGCGGCATCGAGCTCTCCGAGCCGAGCGCCGACCTCGCCATCCTCGCCGCGCTCGTCTCCAGCGTGCGCGACCGGCCGCTCGACGCGAAGACGATGGTCTTCGGCGAGGTCGGCCTCGCCGGCGAGGTGCGCGCGGTGGCGCAGGTCGAGCCGCGGCTTGTCGAGGCGGCCAAGATGGGCTTCAAGCGCGCGGTGCTGCCGGCGGCCAGCGTGCGCAACCTCGAGAGCCCGCCGCTCGCGCTGGTGCCGGTCTCGACGATCGGCGAGGCGCTGCAGGCGCTGTTCGAGCGGTAGTCGGATTTGCGAGGAGCCTCGGGCGGGCTTGCCGACGCAGAGCGACGGCTTGCCTGTCGCGTCGGTTTCACGCCAGACACGGTGTCGAAGGGGTGACCGGCGGGAGGCAGAGAGCCCTCCGCCGGTCACTCGTATCGTGACCGCGCTTTGCGCAAGACCTGCTGGCAAGACGCCCCAGGCTCTGGGAGTGCCCACAGAAGGCGCCGCCCCCGCGCCCGCCCATGGCCCCCCCAGCGCAATCGCCAGCGGATCAGTTGCAGGACACCCCTTGGAGCTGGCAGGTGCCGCTGATGCACGCGGCCGGAGGCATGCAGCTTGGCCCCGAGAGGTCGTTGCACGTTGCGCCATCGGCAGCCGCCGCAACACACGTGCCGCTCGCCTGGCCTTGGACCATTCGGCAAAACCCGCTGGCCCGGCAGAGCGTGACGCCTCCGGCAATGAAGCCGCAGGGCTGTCCAGCATCGGCGAAGGAGACTGCCTGGCAGGTGCCTCCGTTGCACAAGAGCCCTGCGGTCGGGTCACAGTCGCTGCTCTGATTACAAGCGCCCCCGGCCCCCGAGGCGGCACTGCACGTACCATTGCGGCAAGCCAGCGGTGACTTGCACGGCAAGCTGACGCCGCAGGGCGCCCCCGCAGCCCCAGGGCTGACGCACATTCCGTTGGACGCGCACTTGAGCCCGTCGGCACAGCGCTCGCCATTGGCGCACGAAGAGCCGGCAGGAACCGTCGCCGCGCAAGTCCCGCAGGCCGAGGTCATCCGGCAGGCCCCGCTCTGGCACTGCTCGTCCGCCCCGCAGACGCTGCCGTTGGGGAGGGTTCCCGCGGGAAAGTCGCAGGCGGCCGGAAGGTTGTCGCTGAAGAGGTCCTGACACGAGAGCCCGGCAAAGCTCGCGGCGCAGGTGCTCATCTGCTCGGCGAGGAAAGTCACGCCCTTCGCGGAGAAGGTCTCCTCGCAGCCAATCCGATTGCGCGCGCGGCAGGTGGCTACGTCGCCGTAGTTGATCTGCGCGCTAAATCCCGCGCACCGCTGAAGCAGGTTGCAAACGGCTCCGATGTGGGCATCACAGGCCTGGGCGGGAGAGACCGGAGTGACGCAATTCTCGCAGGCACCCCATTCCGAGCCGTCCGAGTTGCAGGTCCGCTCGCCGGTGCCGCCGGTATCGCATTCGCAGGCCTCGGTCGAACCGGCGGTGCAGACGCTGCCGTCCTTGCTCGAATCCTCACCCGACCCACAACCCCCCAGGAACACCAGCACAAGCACCTTCACCGCTGATTTCATTGTGATCCCTCCGTTTGGGAATTAGCAGCACAGAAACAGAAGGCATGCCACGGGCAACAAGCGCCCCGGTACCCTCCGGCCGACGAGTATGGCCGATGGGGCGGGGCTGCGTCGAGGAGCCAAGCGCTCGCCCTGGCTTACCCAGACTCTCGGCGTCGGCCCCTGCCTGGCCAAGGACCGGGGCTCAGCGGCGGTTCTCCACAAATCCCGCGACTGCAGCATTGCGGTTAACGCGCGACAGCGCTTCCGTGCTGCGCAGCTTCACCTCGCGAAGGCGGCGCCGCGGCCTGAGCTCGCAAAGAAGGCGAGCGTGTCTTGCCGCCGGGTGCGGCGCTCGACGGTGCCCGTCATGCCGACCGGGCTCTTGCATCGAGGCAGCCGGGCGCCACCGAACCGGTCCGTTCGGTATCCCCGGGGCGTCGCTCCGACGCTCGGCACGTCAGACTGCCGAGCCACCCGCGCTATTGGAGCCAACTCCACCAGCGCAGGCTGGCGTCCTTGATCTTTTCGGACACGTGCTTTCTGGCGAGGCGCTCGAAAGGACGGTATGCGGGCATCCGCTCGTGCACCTCGTAGCTGCCGTGCCATCGCAGGCGGATCACATAGCGGCGCTCACCGAGGCGAACGCGCCACCAGTACCTGTGGTTGTTCTTCTTGCGCGTGACCGAGGCGAAGTCGCGCCAGGGAACAAAGGCGCCCCACCAGTGCCGCTGACCTGGCGTGTCGAGCCGCCGGCGCCTCCCGAAGACCGAGAGCAACATCACGCCCTCGTCGCTGAGGACGAGCCGCTTGGGGATCCAGGCCGCGAAGACGCCGACCACCGCCACTCCCACGACGGTCCCGAGTGAGATTCGCGCTTTGCCGGTGATCATGAGCGCGAGCGGCAGAAAGGCACCCACGCCGAATAGAAAGAGCCCTGCCAGCAGCGCGCCGACGTTGGGGGCGACCGAGCCGGCATCGTCTCGCAAGAAGAAGCTCCACAGTGACTGAGCGGAGCTCGGCTGCTGGGAAAGACGTGTCTTCCTTGACGGACGGGGCATCTGGTTCCTGGTTCCTGCCGCGGTTGGCCTGGCGCATTTCTGGGCGTCTGAGTGCAGCAAAAGAGGGGCAAGTGGCCAGTGCGACAAGGAAAAAGCAGGCGCTCCAGCGACCCTGGCGCCGAGTATGACCGTCTGTGTGGGCCTGCGTCGAGACGCTCGACACCAGCCTGTGCGCCCGCCGCGGTGTCGGCGTGCAATTGAGGGCCCCAGGAGATCCTCGCCGCAGGCCAGGCAGCCAACCCGCAGGGAGCTCTCGGCGAGCAGCCGCACGTCAGGGACGCATGCCGCCGGGCGGCGGCGCTTGCCTCTTCCGAACACCTGGCGAAACTCTCCATCCCGGTGGGCGCCTGCGGCAACCTGCCGCCCGAGCTCGCGGAGAAGGTACTCGCCGACGGCGACGCCGACTTCGTGGCGTTCGGCCGGCCGCTCACCGCCGACCCGGAGATCGGCCGCAAGCTGCGCGAAGGGCGCCCCGCCGACGTGCGCCCCAGCACCCGCTGCAACCAGCTATGCACCGGCAACGCCTTCTTCGGGAAGGCGCTCGGCTGCGCGGTCAACCCGGAGGTCGGGTTCGAGGGGACGCGGAAGATCGAACGGGCCGACAAGCCCAAGCAGATCGCGATCATCGGCGCCGGACCGGCCGGCCTCGAGGCCGCTCGGGTGGCCGCGCTGCGCGGGCACACGGTCGAGGTCTTCGACAAGAACCGCTACCTCGGCGGCGTGCTCTGGCCGGCGGCCACCCCGGTCTTCAAGCGCGCGGTGCTGCCGGCGGCCAGCGTGCGCAACCTCGAGAATCCGCCGCTCGCGCTGGTGCCGGTCTCGACGATCGGCGAGGCGCTGCAGGCGCTGTTCGAGCGGTAGTCGCTCGAGAGCCTGTCGGCAACTCTACGGCGTATCGCGCGAGGCGGGCGCGCGGTCGTCTCGCCGGCCTGCGTGCGCGGATGAAGCGAGGTTGAGGTCGACTTTTCGACGGGGCTTCACGCCGCTCTCGGCCTCGTCGCTCATGTCGACCGCGCGGCCACCCGCGCTGCCCTCCCCGCCCGCTCCGCGTGGCGCGCGAGGGCTCGTCCACCTCATTTCAGCGAGCTCGTGCCCCGGTGCGCTCGGCCCGCGCGAGGATCAGCTCTCCGGCGATGCTGATGGCGATCTCCGCCGGCGTCTCCGCCTCGATCGCCGTTCCGATGGGGGTGTGAATCCGCGCGATCGCCTCCTGAGGGATGCCCGCCTCGCGGAGCCTGGCGGCGATGGAGGCGCTCTTCGACCTGCTGCCGATGACCCCGAGGTAGGCGACCTCGGTGCGCAGCACCTGCTGCTGCACCGAAAAGTCGTGGGCGTGCCCCCGAGTCATCACCACCACGTAGTCGGCGGCGGTCAGGGTGATCGTCTCGGCGATCTTCGCAAAATCGCCCAGCAGCACCGTCTCGGCTCCGGGGAACCGCTCCCGCGAGGCGAACTCCTCGCGGTCGTCGATGACGACGCAGCGAAACCCGACGTGGGCGAGCACCGGCACCAGCTCCTGGGCGATATGGCCGCCGCCGAAGATCACGACCCGGCCCGCGCGCACCAACGGCTCGGAGTAGTAGCGCCTTCCGGCGATCTCCATCTGCACCGCACGGCTCGCCCAGAGCGGGGCGAGCGGCTCCGCGGGCACGGCCAGGCCCGAGAGGCCTTGGCTGCGGCTGAAGAGGCCCATGTTCCAGGCCGAGGCGTCGGTCAGGTCGGTGACCAGCCAGGCGTCCTCGTCGCGACTGAACCCGGCCACGATGGCCTCGACCCGCGCGAGGTTGGCGCTCTCGTTTGCAGCGACGAACTGGAAGTGGACCTTCACCTCGCCGCCGCAGATCATCCCCAGGTCTTCCACCTCGTTGCGGGCGAGGACGAAACCCTCCAGGCGAGAGCGCTTTTCATCGAGGATCTTCGCGGCGAGCCCCTCGGCGCGGTGCTCGACGGCGCCGCCTCCGATGGTTCCGCGCAGCCTTCCCTGCCGGGTCACCAGCATCCTCGCCCCCGCCTCCCGGGGAATCGAGCCGGTGCTGGCGACGACGGTGACGAGCACCGCGTCTTCGCCGCTCTCCAAGCGCTCCTTCAGCAGGCCAAACATCGCTCTCATCGGACGAGACTCCCGGGTCGTTGGGGGAAAGGGAGGATAGCTCGAACGCGCGCGGGTCGAGTTGCTCAGAGGATGGAAGGTCGGTGCGGGACCGCCGTCGGTCTTCACCTTGGCTATCAGGTGTCGCTCGCTCTCAAAGGCTCGTCGAAGGCTTTGGGATAGGCGGACTGGGCCAGGGTTGCTCGGACGGGACTCAAAGCGACTCTGCCGCTCCCTCCTTGCCCCCAAGCCTTGCGGCTCCTGTCCGCAATAAGGGCTTCGCCGCCTTGCAACACCGGCCAAGCCAAAGCGCGCGCCCTGGTGACTGCCGCCGGCTCAATGGACCTATTTTCGCCTGACGCAGACCCGAACCAAGGAGAGATGCCATGAGCGGCTTCGAGCACCTGTTGGCCCCGGGGAAGATCGGCAGCCTCGAGCTCCCCAACCGCATCCTGCTGAGCCCGATGGGAACCGAGATGTGCACCCCCGACGGCAAGTCGACCCCGGCTCCCCCCTCTGCTGCCCGACAGCGTCGCCGGGCTCGACTCGAAGCAGGTGGTCGACGTGCTCGACTTCCACCTCGGGGCGCCGCTCGGCAAGCGGGTGGTGGTCGCCGGCGGCGGTCTCTCGGGTTGCGACGCCGCGCTCGAGATAGCGGAGAAGGGCCACGAGGTCACCCTTGTCGAGATGCTCGACGAGATCGCCCGCGACATGCTCATCACCAACCGGATCACGCTGCTGCGCCAGCTTGCCGAGCGCGGGGTCAAGGTGCTCACCGGGCGGACCATCACCGCCATCGAGGAGGGGGCGGTGGTCGCCCAAGGCCCCAACGGCCGCGAGGAGATCGCGGCCGACAGCGTAGTCGCGGCCTTCGGCGTCCTCCCGGCCACCGAGCTGACCGAGGCCCTGAGGCAGCGCTACGGCGCGAGGGTCCACCCGGTCGGCGACTGCGTCAAACCGCGCAAGGTGGGCGACGCGGTCAACGACGCCTACGCGCTCGCGCTGACCTTGTGAGGTCGTGCGGCGGGCCGGCCGGGTCGGGCGACCGTTCGCTCGCCCGGCCGGCTTGGCCGACACTGGTCGAATCCAAGAGGTACGAGCCGAAGAAGGTACCGCCGTCGTCTCGACGACTCGAGCGCTCCTCGCTCGAGGTTGGCCCGTCCGCGGGGATTTCGGGCATCCCGACCTCCGCGAGGCATCGCTCGATCTGCCGGAGGAGGGGACAGTCTTCTGCCTTCACGGCTCGGATGTGCAGCGGTGCAGTCTTGCCTCACCCGAGTTGGCCTCCGCGGCGATCCCGCCGGAGGCGATCCGTCGGCGCGATCGCGGCAATCGCGAGGGCTGCAGCCGCCAGCGGCCGCACTTCGCGAACCCGGCCGCCGGCTATCGAGCTGTCACCAACGCCCACGGGGCCCACGCGGCGAGGCTCTCCGCCGGCCCGGCGGTCACATATCGACCGCACCTGCGATTCGCCCGAGCCTGAGCCGGTGGCGCACAGGGACGGCCCGGCCACTCGTCGAGTGCGACAAGCGCGGTGCAGGCGCCCGCCTTCGACTCATCGAGTGGTAGGAAGGCGTGGTAGGCGCCGGTTCTCGACTCATCGAGTGGCAGGAAGGGGTGGTAGACGCCGGTTTTCGACTCATCGAGTGCTAAGAAGGCCTGGCAGGTGCCGGTCTTCGACTCATCGAGTGCCGAAAACGTCGCGCAGCCGAAGGTTTTTGACTCATCGAGTGGCGAAGAGGCTGCGGAGGCAGCGAATTTTGACTCATCGAGTGGCGAAGAGGCGGGTTGGGCAGCGAATTTCGACTCATCGAGTGGCGAAGAGGCGGGTTGGGCACCGACCCTTCACTCGATGAGTCGTGTCGGAGCTCGGAGCTCCGACACGCCTCGACGAAGCTGGAGCTTCGTTCGTCAGACGAAGCCGGAGCTTCATCCTCCATCCCTTCGCGTACCTGGCTCCAAGTTCGCCCACGGCAGCCTCTCGCGCGATAGGCCGGAGGACCTGCTGTAACGACACCATCCTCGCGGTGGACGCAAACACGAGCATCCGGCAACGATTTGACGGTGAACAGGACTTCGAGGGTTTGCAGCTAACGCTGCCAGGGGTTGACAACCTCCAGCCCCGGATAGTCGAAATCCCCGACGTTGCGAGTCGCCAGGCGCAGCTCGTGATGCACGGCCGTGGCAGCGAGCAGGCTGTCGATGCTTGGCATCGGGCGCCCTGCCTTTGCGAGCAGCCGGCCCCAGCAGTCGGCGACTGCCCTGTCCACCGGCAGCCGCTCGGCCTCTTGCTTCATGAGCGGTCGGTTGCCCGCCAACCCCGATGCGCGCCCGCCCCAGCGGTGTGGAAAGCCGCGCCCTCGCGGCGCCGCTCGTGCAAGACTGGACAGTCGAATCCTCTCGGAGGCTGGCATGGGGTCGTGGCTTCGCGTGCTCATTCGTGCGCCCGTCGCTCTCGCCTTTACGCTCGCGGTGCATTGGTGCGCGCGGCTCCGCGGCGTCCTCGTCTACTGGCGCTGGTGGAGGCGTCGGCCGACCGACCTCATCTCGCTCTGGGCGCGGGGGCTCGCCTGGATCATGGGCGTCCGCGTGCGCTGCCGCAGCCGTCCCGAGGGCCCGATGGGCGATCTCATCGTCGCCAACCACATGGGCTTTCTCGACGTCCCGGCGCTGGGCTCTCTCTTCCCCGCCGTCTTCGTCATCAAAATGGAGATGCGCCGGGTCCTCTACTTCGGCTCCGCGCTCGCCGCGCAAGGGCACGTCTTCGTCGACCGCGCGAGCAGCGAGTCGAGGCGCTCGGCTCGCGAGGGCGTGCGCGGCGTCCTCGAGGACGGCGATCGCCTCGTCGTCTTCCCCGAAGGAGGCGCGAGCCCCGAGGCGCTGCGTCCTCCCTTCAAGCCGTTCTGCTTCCACGAAGCCGCACGGCAGGGAAAGCTCGTGCAGGCCTGCGTCATCGACTACCTGCCCGACCGCAAGGCGCTGCGCTGGGACACCGGCCGCGGGATGCTGCCGCAGCTCGTCGAGCTGTTGGGCCGCAGGCGCACCGAGATCAGCCTCGAGCTGCTGCCCGCCGAACGCATCGCGGACCCGGACTCGGCCGCCCAGCGCTACCACGACTTGATAGAGGGCCGGCTCCTCGAATACGACCGCCTCGCCTCGCGCCCCACAGAAGCCGCAAAGGACGACCATGCAACCCAACAAGCCGCGTAAGCACCAGCCGGGCCTGGTCACCCGCTTCATGGCCCGCCACCTGGAGACCATCCTCTCCATCCCCGGCTCCAAGCTCTACCGCAGCTTCGTCGCGGCGGCGCGCGACACCCGGGCGACCCAGGAGCGGCTGCTGCGGGAGATCCTCCACTACGCCGGCGACACCGCCTTCGGGCGCGAGCACCGCTTCGGCGCGGTCGCGACGCCCGAGCAGTTCCGCGCCGCGGTGCCAGTGCGCGACTACGAAGGGCTGCTCCCCTACATCGAGCGGCACATCAACGGCGAGGCCGGGGTGCTCTTCCCGGGCAAGCCGCTCATGTACAACCAGACGAGCGGCACCACCGCGAAGGCGAAGCTGCTGCCGGTCTCGCCCTATGCCTTCGAGCGCACCATCAAGAACCGCGGCAAGCTCTGGCTCTACGGGCTGATGCGCGACTTCCCCGGGGTCTACGCCGGCAAGGACTTCACCCTCGTCTCGCCCTCGGTCGAGGGCCACACCCCCGACGGCACCCCGTACGGCAGCCTCTCGGGCCTCGTCTACCAGAATATCCCCGAGTTCATAAAGCTCGTACACACCATCCCGTACAGCGCGATGACCATCGCCGACCACCGGGCCAAGGTCTACACGCTGTTGCGCTGCGCGCTCGGCGCCAACGTCACCATCATCCTGACCGGCAACCCGTCGACGGTGCTCAACTTCGTGCGCCGCGCCGACGAGGCGAAGGAAGAGCTCATCCGCGACATCCACGACGGGACGCTCGACCCGACGCTCGAGCTCGACCCGGCCATCCGCGCTGAGGTCGAGTCGACCCTCGAGCCGGACCCGGAGCGGGCCGCCGAGCTCGAGCGGCTCGCCGGCTCGGCGCAGCGTTTCACGCCCGCGCTCTACTGGCCGAACCTGAAGCTCGTCCACACCTGGACCAACGGCAACTGCGGCCTGCTCATCCCGAAGCTGCGCGAGTGGTTCGCGCCCGAAACCCCGATCCTCGACTTCGGATACATCGCCTCGGAGCTCACTGCCACCGACCTCATCGACAAGCAGTCCGGCGGCTCGATCCTGCAGATCCAGAACGGCTACTACGAGTTCGCGCACGTCGATGACGGCGACTCGCCCGACCGGCGCTTCCTGCTCGCCGACGAGCTCGAGGTCGGAGAGCGCTACTTCATCTACGTCACCACGCTCAGCGGGCTGTACCGCTACGAGATGAACGACGTGCTCGAGGTCGTCGGCCACTTCGACACCGCGCCCGTCGTCCGCTTCCTCTACAAGGGCAAGGGCATCACCAGCATCACCGGCGAGAAGCTCTCCGAGGATCAGCTCATCGAGGCGATGGCCATCGCCTCGCGCGAGACCGGCGTCGGGTACGAGTTCTTCATGGGCTACGCCGACGTCGAGAGGCAGCGCTACAGCCTCTACGTCGAGTTCCCGGCCGACACCAGCCCGGCACGCCGGCGCGAGTTTCAGCTCGCCGTCGACGAGGCCCTCGCGTGCGTCAACGTCGAGTACCGAGCCAAGAGGGCGAGCGAACGGCTCGCACCGCTCGAGCTGCTGCCGCTGCGCCGGGATTCCTTCGAGCGCTATCGCGCCCTGCGCCTCGCCGAGGGCGCTCACGACGGGCAGTTCAAGTGGATGCATCTGTCCGGGCTCGACCACACCCGAGAGCGGATGGACCAGCTCGTCGAGGGTTCGATCCGGAAAGCGTCGTGACCTTCTGCTCCATCGAGGGCGTCCTGTTCGACCTCGACGGGACGCTCTACGCCCACTCGAGGCGGCTCAAGCTGCGCATCGTGCTCGCCTGCCTGCGCGACCTCGCGCCCCTCCGCAGGCTGCCTTCGGTGCGGCGCGAGCTCGCCGGCCGCCTCTTCGAGAGCGAAGCGGCGTTGCTCGAGGAGCACCACCGCCTGCTCGCGGCTCGTTCGGGCGTCTCGCCCGAGCGCGCGCGGCGCTTCTACGAGGAGCGCTTCATGCCCGCGTTCGTCGAGGTCTTGCGCCGTCACGCCCGGCCGCGCCCCGGCCTGGTCGAGCAGCTTCGCGAGCTCGCCGCGCGCGGGGTCGCCTGCTGCGTGCTGTCCGACCACGGCCAGGTCGAGCAGCGGCTCGAGGCGCTGGGGATCGATGCGCGGCTCTTTCGCGCTTGTGCCTCTTCGGCCTCAAGCGGCGCGTTCAAGCCCGCGCCCGCCTCGTTTCTGCAGATGGCAGAGCGCTGCGGCATTCCCCCGTCGCGCTGGCTCGTCGTCGGAGACCGCCCGGACACCGACGCGGCGGGCGCCGCGGCGGCCGGCATGGCGTTTCTCGGCGTCTGCGACCGGCCGATCGTTGTGCCGGACTTCCAACCGTGGCCGCGGGTGCTGGAGCGCCTCTCGGAGATCGGGCGGCATGTCGGCAAAGACGCCGGAGAGATCACTCCCCGCGCAGCCGCCGAGTCGTAGTCCGCGAAGTCCGGGGGCGCTCTGCCCGGCGTGAAGGAAACCCCATGCACCAGTCCTCAGACGCGCAGCCGCCCCCTCCTCCCGGCGCCGGCGCACGTCGCTCTCGACGCCACCTGCTCCACCGCGGGCTGCGCAGCCGTCCCGGGCGCGCGGCCCTGACGCTCTCCGGAGTCGCCGCCAGCGCCCTGCTCGTCCTGGTGCTGCTCGCCGCCTACCGCGGCCTGGGCGCGAGCGTCGCCAGCTACACCGGCCAGCCGGACATCGACCTCTGGGTCGGTCCCCAAGGCGTCGACAACCTCATCCGCTCCTCCGCGATGCTCTTGCCCGAGCAGATCTCGGACGTGCAGGAGATCGAAGGCCTGCGGGCCGAGCCGCTGGTGCGCGGCTTCGTCCCCGTCGAGGGCGCGCCGGACGAGGACGGCAAGCCGCGCTCGATGCTGCTGCTCGCCATCGGCTACCGCATCCCCGACGGCCTCGGCGGACCTCCGCAGGTCGCCGAGGGCCAGCGACCGGCCGGGCCCCAGGAGGTGGCGCTCGACCGCGCCGCGGCGTACCGGCTGGGCCTGAAGGTCGGCGACGAGATGAAGGTCGGCGGGCAGACCGTGAAGCTGGTCGGCCTCACGCGCGAGACCAACCTGCTCTCGACCCAGCTGCTCTTCTGCGACGTCGCGGCGCTCCAGCAGGCGATGGGCTTGGAGGGGCGCGCCTCCTTCGTCGCCGTCCGCGTCGAGGACGGGCGCGACCCCAAGGAGGTCGCCCGGCAAATCGAGGAGGAGACGCCCGGCGGCGCGGCCTGGGAGCGGCAGGTCTTCGTCGAGAACAGCGTCCGCGAGATCACCACCGGCATCGTCCCGCTGCTCTTCCTCATCGCCGGGCTGGGCGCGGCGATGGCCGCGGTGCTCGTCGCCCTGCTCGTCAACGGGCTCATCGAGGAGCGGCGGCCGGAGATAGGCGTGCTGCTGGCGATGGGCACATCGGCCTTCGCGGTCGGCGGCGCCGTGCTGTGCCACATCCTCACCCTGGTGATCATCGGCGCGCTGACCGGCACCGCGCTCGCCCTCGGGCTCGACGCCGCGCTCGACCGCTGGGTGCCGACCATCGAGCTGGCGAGCGCTCCATCCGACTGCCTCGTGGCCGCGCTGCTCTTCTCCGTCTCGGGCACGCTCGCCGCGCTCTTCCCCGTCGCCATGCTCTCGAGAATCGACCCGCTGGAGGCCTTCCGCTCGTGACTGCCGCGCTCATCCTGAAGGACGTCTCCAAAGCGAGGGGCTCGGGCCCACAGGCGACGCAGGCGCTCGTCGAGGTCTCGCTGCACATCGAGCCCGGCGAGGTGCTCGCGCTCCAGGGTCCAAGCGGCGCGGGCAAGACGACGCTGCTGTCGGTGGCCGGCGGGCTGCTCGAAGCGGACGCGGGCGAGGTCGTCCTCGCCGGCCGCCCGCTCGGCGGCGACCGCGCTGCCGACCGGGCGCACCGGGCGCGCTCGGTGGGGTTCGTCTTCCAGCGCCCGAACCTGCTCTCGCGGCTCACCGTGCGCGAGAACGTGCTGCTCGCCGCCGCCATGGCGGGGCTCTCGACCGACCAGGCGGAGCGCGAAGCCGCCTCGCTGCTCGACGCGCTCGGGCTTCAAGGCCTCGCCAGTCGGCTGCCCGACCAGCTCTCCGGCGGCCAGGAGCAGCGCTGCGCGGTGGCGCGGGCGCTCATCCATCGACCGGCGGTCTTGCTCGCCGACGAGCCGACCGGCAGCCTCGATTCGAAGTCCGGCGCGCGGGTCGCCGAGCAGCTCCTCTCCATCGCCAAGGAGCGCGGCGCCGCGGTGGTCATCGCGACCCACGACGACGGGCTGGCCGCGCGCTGCGAGCGCCGGGTGCGCATCGTCGACGGCCGGCTCGAGGAGGAGCAGCCCCGCCGACCCGAGGAGACGCGGCCGACGGGGACCGGAGCGTAGCGAGGCCGGATCCGGCCGAGCAGATCCGCCGCGGCTGCCGAAGAGCTGCCGGAAGCGACTGGAGACCTTCCCGATGATCCCTGTCGAAGAGCTCATCCGTTCGAAGCTCGCGCTTCTCCTCTGGTCGGAGAACGGAGAGGGAGAGGACGAGGCGGCCGTCTTCGTCGGCAAGGTCGTTCGCTCCGGCGAACGGCTCTCGTTTCAGGGCCAGGACGGGGCCTCGCTCGAGCTCGAGGAGGAGTGGCTGAGCCGCATCAAGCCTGTCGACGCCAAGCTCGCCGACATCCTCATGAATGCGGACTACTTCCTGCCGCTGTCCGTCGGCCCGCTGCCTCCCGGCCTGTCCGCTTCCGACTTCCTGCGCACCGGCCTGCGCTGGCCCGATTGACGCGGACGAAAGCCGAGCCGCGAAGTTCACTCCAGCTTCAGCTCGGCCACCAACGCCTGCAGCACCTTCTTCGCGTCGCCGAAGATCATCGAGGCGTTGGGCGCCTCGAACAGCTCGTTCTTGACCCCCGCGTAGCCCGAGCCGAGCGAGCGCTTCACGATGAAGACCGTCTTGGCGTTGTAGACCTGGACGATGGGCATTCCATAGATGGGGCTGTCTTTCCTCGTCTCGGCCGCCGGGTTGACTACGTCGTTGGCGCCGAGCACCAGCGCGACGTCGGTGTCCTTGAGGTCCGGGTTGATCTGCTCCATCTCGACGAGCTTCTCGTAGGGCACCTCGGCCTCGGCGAGCAGGACGTTCATGTGCCCGGGCATCCGGCCGGCGACCGGGTGGATGGCGAAGCTGACGCGGGCGCCACGCTGCTCGAGCAGATCGGCGAGCTCGCGGGTGGCGTGCTGCGCCTGGGAGACCGCGAGCCCGTAGCCGGGGACGATGACCACCGAGCCGGCCGCCTCGAGCACCATCGCCGCCTCCTCGGGCGTCGCCGCGCGCACGTTCTGGTACTCCTCGGTCCCGGTCGGCGCGCCGACCTCGCCACCGAAGCCTCCGAGCACGACGCTCGGCAACGAGCGGTTCATCGCCTTGCACATGATGCGCGTGAGGATGAGCCCGGCCGCGCCGACGAGCGCGCCGGCGATGATCAGCAGGAGGTTGCCGACGACGAAGCCGGTCGCCGCGGCGGCGAGGCCCGAGTACGAGTTGAGCAGCGAGACGACGACGGGCATGTCCGCGCCGCCGATGGGGACGACCAGCAGAACCCCGAGCACGAGCGAGGCGCAGACCAAGCCGATCAACACCTTCGCGCCGAGCGTCGCTTGCCCGGCCGAGAACGCGAAGAAGCCGATAGCCCCAAGGCTGGCGAGGAGGAGCGCGAGCGCGAGCAAATGCAGCCCGGGGAACGAGCGCGGCTTGCCGGAGAGGGCACCGCTCAGCTTGCCGAACGCGACGAGGCTGCCGGAGAAGGTGAGCGCGCCGATGAGCGCCGAGAGGCCGATCGTCGCCGCCCCGGCGGCATCGGGCGCAGCAACGGCGGGCGGCTCGACGATGTCGGACCAGTAGACCGACAGCGCCACCAGCGCCGAGGCCGCGCCGCCGAAGCCGTTGAGCAGCGCGACGAGCTCGGGCATCCCGGTCATCTTCACGCGGTAGGCGGCGAGCGCTCCGACGGCCGCGCCGACGACGAGGCCGCCGACTATCCAGCGGTAGTCCACCCGGCCAAGCTCGACGAGCGTGCCGACCACCGCGAGCAGCATCCCGGTCGCGGCGATGGCGTTGCCCCGGCGCGCGGTGCGCACCTTCGAGAGCCGCATCAACCCGAGGATGAAGAGGACCGCCGAGAGCAGGTAGACGAGCGCGACGACGACCGTCCGGGCGTTCATCGCTTTCTCCCGAACATGCGCAGCATCCGGTCGGTCACGAGAAAGCCGCCGACGACGTTGACCGTCGCCAGGGCGATGGCGAGGGCGCCGAGCAGGTTGCCCGTCGACACCTCGGCGGTGCGCGCGCTGAGCAGCGCGCCGACGATGGTGATGCCGCTGATGGCGTTCGCCCCGGACATCAGCGGGGTGTGCAGCGTAGGCGGGACTTTGGCGATCACCTCGAAGCCGACGAACGCCGCGAGGACGAAGACGTAGAGGCCGACCAGGTACGGGCCCATCACTCTGCGCCTCCTTCGAGCAGGGCTGCGACGGCCGCGTTCTTCACCTCGCCGCCGTGCGTCAGCAGCATCGCGGCGACGATGGGGTCCTCGAGATCCAGGCGCACCTCGCCCTTGCTGGCGACGAGCAGCACGACCTCGAGCACGTTGCGCGCGTAGAGCGCGCTCGCGTCGGCGGCGACCGTCGCCGGCAGGTTGGTGCGGCCGATGATGAGCACGCCGCCACGCTCGACGTCCTGCCCAGGGACGGTCAGCTCGCAGTTGCCGCCCTGCTCCGCGGCGAGGTCGACGATCACCGCGCCGGGGCGCATCGCCTCGACCATCTCCGCGGTGATGAGGGTGGGCGCGGGCTTGCCGGGAACCTGGGCGGTGGCGATGGCCGCGTCGGCCTTGGCGAGGTGCGCCTTCAGGATTTCGCGCTGGCGGCTCAGAAACTCGGCGCTTGCTTGGCGCGCATAGCCACCGGCCGTCTCGGCCTGCTCCAGCTCCGGCAGCTCGATGAAGCGCGCCCCGAGCGACTGGACCTGCTCCCGGACCGCCGGCCGCACGTCGGAGACCTCGACGACGGCGCCCAGCCGGTGCGCGGTGGCGACCGCCTGCAGCCCGGCGACGCCGGCTCCGAGCACGACGAAACGGGCAGGCTGCACCGTACCCGCGGCGGTCATCATCAGCGGGAGCTGTTTGTCGAGGTGGGTGGCGGCGAGCAGGGCGGCCTTATAGCCAGCGAGGCTCGCCTGCGAGGAGAGCGCGTCGATGCGCTGGGCGCGGCTGATGCGCGGGACGAGCTCCATGGCGAGCGCGCTCACCCCGCGCCGCGCCAAGGTCCGGACCGTCTCGAGAGTGCGGAACGGATCGAGCAGGCCGACGACGACCGCTCCCTCCTGGAGCAGGCTCGCCTCGTCGCCCAGCTCCTCGCTGTGAAACGGCGAGGAGACTCGAAGCGCGAGGTCCGCGCCAAGGAGAGCGCGCCGCGGGTCGGTCGCCAGCGCGGCGCCGGCCTCCTCGTAGCGCTGGTCGGGGATGTGCGCGCCCGCCCCCGCGCCCGCCTCGACCACGACCGAGAGCCCTTCTTTGACCATCCGCCTGACCGTCTCGGGGGTGGCAGCGACCCGCCTCTCGCCCGGCCGGCGTTCCCGGAGAACGACCACGCTCGACATGCAGAGAAAGTTGGGGCTCGCCCGCGCGGATAGAAGGACTGCTGCCCGCCGAGCGCGGACGGGACGGCCCGAGCGGCCAAGAGGCCGTGTAGCGGATGCCCACGCCCCGTCGCGTCCGGAGGGGCGTGGCAGCGCTCTTCCCGGCCTCGAGGCCTGTCGCGAAATCTCCTTGAGCTCGGCCCGGCCTCCCGTCACCTCGAGCGAAGTCGAAGGCTGGACCTCGGCCCGCCCCCCGCTCGCCTCGAGCGTAAGCCTCCCGAGGAACGAGGGAGGCGAAGTCGAGAGGCCCTTCGACTTCGGCCTCGCAAGCTCGACCTACGCTCGGGCTGACCGGTTATCGCTCGAATTCGACACATCTTCACTTCGCCTCCGCCGACAGCGAGGTCCCCGGAAACGGCGCTCACTCCGGGGGGCGGGCCAATGCCCTGTGAATTGCGGCGGGGCGCTCATTAGATTCGCCTCGCACGAAATGGGGGCGACCGTGGACGACAAAGAAAACAAGGCGGGCAAGCCGAGGGAACCCGAAGGGCTCGAGTACGGTCTGCAGCGCAAGCTGGTGCTCGTGGTCGACGACGACCCCGACCTTCGGGACTACGTCCGCGAAGTGCTCGAGCTCGCCAACTACCGGGTGAAGACAGCGCCCAGCGGCGCGCGGGCGCTCCAGGAGCTCGCGCACGAGGCGCCCGACGTGGTGCTGCTCGACATGCGGATGCCGGGGCTGTCGGGCGAGGAGGTGCTCGAGCTGCTCGCGAAGATCAAAGGCCATCCCCCCATCGTCATCATGACCGCGGCCGAGACCGCGCGTGACCGGGCCCTGGCGCACCGCAACCCTTACTACCTGGCCAAGCCCTTCGATGCGACCCTGCTCCTGGCGACCATCGAAACCGCGCTCGAAGAGCCAGGCGAGCACGAAAGGGACTTCGACGCCTGAAAGAAGCGTCGCCCCCTCTCGGCATTCGCTTCCTCTCGGCTTTCGCTTCGATTCGGCTCGCCCCCGAGCCGCTGTTCACGCCGGGCGTCGGCCGAGCTTGACGGGGCCGAAATCTCGCCCGACCGGGCACTCGACTACCCTCACGCCGATCGGCTCGGCGCGAATGGGGCTTTGCCGACGCATCTTGAGCGGGCTGCCGAACCAACGGCCGGCGGACCGCCCTCGCCCCTTTCGCTGTCGGGTTTATGGCACAGTACGCGCCCCAAACCGCTTGTGCGCCCCCGCGGGCGCGGGGGTATGCGTCCTCATGGCCGAGCTGCTGGCCTTCGTGGGGGTCATGGTGGGCTCGGGCTATGTCCTGCGAACCACCGCGCTGGTGCGCGCGGACATGGCCAAGGACCTGAGCACGGCGGTCTTCTACTTCACCCTCCCGCCGCTCATCTTCCTCGAGATCCACCGCGCCGAGCTCTCCTGGTCGCTGCTGATCCTGCCGGCGGTCGCCTGGGGCGTGGCGCTCGGCGGCTCGCTCGTCGGCCTCGCGCTCTGCCGCGCCTTCAAGCTGCCCAAGGCTCTCGCGGGCGCGCTCGTCATCGTCACCGTCTTCGGCAACACGACCTTCTTCGGCTACCCGGTGCTCCAGGGCTTCTACGGCAGCCGCGGGCTGACGCTGGCAATCTTCTTCGACCTGCTCGGCGCCTCGCTGGCTACCAACACCGTCGCGGTCGTCCTCGCGAGCGCGGCCGGTGGAGACGGGAGCATCGACGTCAGGCAGATCGCCCGCAAGCTGCTGCTCTTCCCGCCGATTTGGGGCCTCGGTCTCGGGCTGGCGCTGCGCGGGGTGGCGCTGCCCTCGCTGCTCGCGGAGATCCTCACCCGCATCGGCAACCTCACCACCCCGCTCATCATGCTGTCCATCGGGCTGTCGCTTCAGCTCTCGGCGTGGAGACAGGACCTGAAGTGGGTCGCGGTCGCCACGGTCGGCAAGCTGCTCGTGGTGCCGCTGGCCGTCTTCCTGATCCTGAGCGCCATCGGCCTGCCGTCCGAGCTCCTGCAGGTCTCGGTACTCCAGGCCGCCATGCCGACGATGTTCTTCTCGCTCACCCTCGCGTTGCTCTTCGGCCTGAGGCTCCATCTGGTCGTCAACGCGATCATGGTCTCGACGCTGCTCAGCTTCGCGACCTTGCCGCTGTGGCGCTGGATCGTGGGCTAATCACGCTGCCGACCGGAAAATCGCGGGCCGCGGACCCGAGCTCACGCCGCCCCGAAAGCCGGCGGGGAAACACGCATCGGGAACCCGTGCTCGATCTCCGGCCGGGCGCATTTCCATGCGCCCCTACCAGCGGTCGGCCGGTTCACGCGCACGCTTTGGCTCCGGGCATCGCCCGCCCTGCATCACCCGTTCGAGCGTCTGCCGATCTGCGTGACCTCGTCGCCGGACTCGGAGGCGATTTCGGTCAGCCGGCAGTCGGCCCACCGCAGGCGGCGGCACAGCTCGCGGTTGATGTTCTGCACCACGATGACGTAGGCCTTCACGTCCTCGCGATAGAGCCGGTAGAGGTCCATGTTGGCCAGCTCGAGGAGCACCAGCGCCGTCTCGGCGTGCGCGGTGACCGGCCGCGGCTGCATCTCGATGAGCGTCGTCTCCCCGAAGAAGTCCCCCTCGCGCAACCGCGCCAGTCGCACCCGGTGGCCCGAGCCGCCGGCGCGCACCACCAGCACCTCGCCCGACTGGATGATGTACATCGAGGCGCCGGTGTCGCCCTCCATGAAGATCGTCGAGCCCTCGGAGTAGCTGCGCACCTTGAGCATCTGGCTGATGCGCTCGAGAGCCTCGCCGCTTAGGCCGCCGAAAAACGGCGTATTCATCAGGAAGCTTTTCAGGGACTTGCCATTCATCTCGGATGCTCGTGCAGGGGTGTTCGAGAGCGAACGGATAGCATGTCTGACGCGCCGCGTAAGCAGCGATCACGGCCGCTCATGCGGCGCTCGCTCGCTCGGCAGCACGCGGCGAGCGGGGGCCTTTGGTGGCCTGATCGGCGGCCTTTTTCGTACCGCTCGGCCCGAGAAGGTCCCTGGCAGGCCCGTGGGGACATTCTTGCCCTTCAGGCTTGCTTTTCAAATCGGGCCGATGCCTGCTCGCCTCGTCCTGGGCCAATCCTGGCCCTTCCAACAGCCCTCTCGAGACGCCGATTCCCGGCATGACCGCTCGCTTTCGCAGCGTTTCTCCCTCTGAAAACGGGCCTCTCGACCCGCCGCCGCACCGAAAGCGGCCAGCGCCACGCCGCTCACCCCGAGCTTGTTACCGGTCCCTTGGCCGGCTGTGACCCGTGAACGAACAGCCGATTGCCGTAGAACCACCGCGCGCGAGCAAGAGGGGATTGGGAGGAGTCGCAACCGGTCGATGAGAGGCCTCCTATCGACTCGACGCTTGTGCTCAACCTCGGGGAGCATCGGTGGCCGATAGTTCGGAGCGTAGCCTCCCGAGGAACGAGGGAGGCGAAGTTGAAGGGGCCGACTTCGCCTGCCCCGAGCCTGCCGAGGGGCTCGGGCTGACCGGTTATCGCCCGAAGAAGCCTTCGCCCCCTCCCCCACACCTATCGCTGCCGGACGCCCCATCCAACGTGCCGGACGTGCGTAGTGGACCCGCTCTCGCTCGCGGGCATAGGTTTGTGCCGGACAGCGCCGCGGTCGTCTCCGACCTCATGGGGCGGGAAGGGTCCGATGAGCCTGCGCGCATTTTTCGCCTCGAGCCTGGCCGTGCTCGTCGCGCTCGCCCTCGTCGCGGCCGCAAGCCTGGTGGCGCTCACCACCTTTCTACACACCGCCTCCCGGGACCTTGGCTCCGCCCTGCTGCGCGCGGACGCCGCTGCCCTGCTCGAAACCGCCCTCTACGCTGCCGAGGCCGACCGGCTTCGTGAGCGAAGCGGCCTGCCGCGGCGCTCGACGGTCGCCGAGGACGACGCGCGCATCTCCCGCTGCCTGGACACCCTGCGCGGGCTCATCACTTCCGAGCGCGGCAAGAAGCTGATGCGCCAGCTCGAGTCGGTCATAGCCGAATACCAGTCCGAATCGGCCAGGGCCTCGGGCCCGGCAGCGCGCGAGCTCCGCTTGCAGCGGCTCGACGAAGCCATGGAAATCACCGAGCAAATTCAGGCAGTCAGCCGCGAGCAGGCGGAGGCGACCATGCGCCACGCCAAGCGGCTCGACGTGCTCTCCAACGACGTTGGTATCGGCGTGGCCGTCCTGCTGCTCGTCGCGGTGGCGATGCTCGTCGTCCTGATGCGTCAGTTCATCTACCGGCCGCTGGTCGCCATCCGCAGCGCCATCGCGGAGTTTGCCGCCGGAAACCGCCGGGCGCGCGCCCCCGAGACCGGCCCTATCGAGCTCGCCTCGATTGCCCACACCTTCAACTACGCCGCCGAGCTGGTCGAGCGTCAGCTGGGCTCGATGGCGACCGTCGCCCACGACCTGCGCAACCCCTTGGCGGCGATGAGCACCGCGCTGGCCGCCGTGCGCGACGACCGGCCGCTGCCCTCCGAGGAACAGGTCCGGCGCCTGGTCGCGCTCGGCCAGCATCAGGTGACTCGCCTCGACCGGATGGTCGGCGATCTGCTCGACGTCGCGCGCATCGAGGCCGGTCGGCTCGAGCTCAAGCTGACCGACTGCGATCTGCGCGGCCTTGCCCGCGGGGTGGTCGAGCTGTTCCGGAGCGAGTCGCCGCGCCACGACCTCGTCTTCCTCGAGCCCGAGACGCCCGTGCAGGTGCGCTGTGACGAGGGCCGTATCGAGCAGGCGCTCGGCAACCTGGTCAGCAACGCCATCAAGTACTCGCCCGCGGGCGGAAGGGTCACGGTGGGCGTCTTTGCCAGAGGCGACGAGGCGATCTTCGAGGTGACCGACCAGGGTGTCGGCATCCCGCCCGAGGAGCGCGAGCGCATCTTCGAGCCGTTTCGCCGCAGCCCCACCTCGCGCGAGGCCGTCCCCGGCACCGGCCTCGGGCTCTCGATCACCCGGCGCATCGTCGAATCGCACGGCGGGCGCCTCGAGCTCGAGAGCGAACCCGGCAAGGGCTCGACCTTCCGCGCGCGCCTGCCGAAAGAGTCGCCCGCTGGCTGAAGAGGAGTCGAAGAATCCTCTTCGACTCCGTCCACTTCCGCTCGCCCTGAGCGTAGCTCCCGACGCGCGAGCGGTGGGAGCCGAGTCGAAGGGCTCGACTTCGCCTCCCTCGTTCCTCGGGAGGCTTCCGCTCGAGGTGACCGGAGGGGCCGGGCCGAGCTCGAGGAGATTTCTCGGGTTGCCGCCCGCCGGCGCGAGGGTAAGGGGCGAGACCGCTAGCCGCTGCTCTCCGGGCCATACCTGGCGAGGTATCCGCGCACCCGCACCTTCTTCAGCGTCGCGCTCGAGCTCATGTAGCGGACCTTGCCGAAGACCGGCCGCTGCGGGCCCCAGGGGCGGTCGTAGCGGCCGAGGATCCAGAAGATGCCGCTGTAGGAGTTCGGGTCCCGGCCGTCGAGCGCGTACTTGTTGTTCAGCTCGACCATCGTCTCGAGCGCCCGCTCCGGCGTCGGCGACCACTCGAGGATCCGCTTTCCCCACAGGATCCTCAGGTAGTTGTGGATTCTGCCCTCGCGCACGAGCTGGCGCTGCGCGGCGTTCCAGAGCTCGTCGCCGGTGCGCGCGCCCTCGAGCTCGTCGAGGCCGTAGACGACCGGTCGCGGATCGGCGGTGTGCTCGGCGAGGGTCAGGCGAGCCCAGGTCGGCAGGGAGCCGTAGCGCTCGTAGTCCTCGCGAAACGCGCAGAAGTTGTAGCCGAGCTCGCGCCAGGTCACGAGCTGGTCGAGGAACGCCTCGGCGCTCTCGCTCATGCCCCACCATCCGCGCGCGCCGCCGCTGGTGCGCGTCGGCAGCCTGTCGACGCTCCACCCCTCGCGCTCGGCGAGCGCCGCGATGACCTCGTGGCTCGAGAGGTGGCCGAAGTGCAGATAGGCCGACAGCCCGCTCGTCGCCTCGGCGTCCGGATGGTTGTGGTCCACCGCGTAGCGCTCGAGCTGCTGGTCGATGAAGAGGCGCAGCCGCGCGCGCGCCGCCGCGGTCCCGCCGGGCTGCTCGGACACCGGCGCGATCGAGTGATCGATGGGAAGCGTCGCCAGGCTCCCGCCCGCGAGCAGTCTCGCCGACGCGGGCCTCCACCGGGAGGCGATCGCACGGGGAACCGGCCGTGACCGCGGCAGGTTGGCCCGCGCGAGCGGGTTCGCCTTCGGAAGCTCGAGGTGCTGGCGCAGGGTCTTCTGCAGCAGCAGGCGAAAAGCCCGCGCCTGTCCATACGGCTTGCCGGCGACCCGCAGCGGCAGCAGTCCGTTCGAGTCGATCGCCTCGAGCCGGATCGGCAGCTTGCGCCCGGCCGCCGCCACCATCCGCGGCAGGAAGAAGTCCGGGAAGTCGTCGGCGACGACGACGCAGGCGCGGTCGGCGAGCGCGGCGAGCAGCCCCTTGCCCTCGTCGAGCGCCGGCTCGACGTACGGGTAGTAGGTGACGCCCGCCCTCTCGAAGGCCGCGGCGTTCTCGGCCATCCCCTCGAGGACGAAGCGGTGGAACCGGTCGCATTTCCAGCGGTATCCGGAGCGCAGCGCTTCGAGGACGAGCAGCGGCCGCCCCAGCTCCCGGCACCACTCGACGGCCCGCTGCAGCGCGAAGTTCCAGCCGGCGCGGCGAAAGGCGGTCATCCAATAGAGGACGAAGTCGCCCTCGCGCCGGACCGGGGCGTCGTTGATCGGGCGGATTCGCGAGGCGGGCACCCGCTCGGCCACCGGCACGCCGGAATGACGACGGACACCCTCTGCCTTGCTCGTTCGAGTGGTACGGGCCATCGCGGCTCCTGGCGAAGAGGCGACAGTGGCACGGCGCCGGTGAAGCTGCACGAGGCGCCTGCGGGGAGGCTTCCGCCTCCGATCCGCTTTGGGGCTTCCGGCCCGGGTCGCGAGCCACATTCTCCCGGGACTCTTCCCGGCCCATCGGGGCCGGCTTGGGCGGCGCGCCTACCTCGGCGGCGCCGCAGGAGCCCCTCAGATGAAGACGCTCGGTCTCACCTTCGCGCTCTCGCTACTCGTCGCTGGCTGCACCGGTCCCGAGGGTCCGCTCGGTCCGGCCGGTCTTGTCGGTCCGCAGGGCCCCGAGGGACAGGCCGGGGAGGAGGGCGAGCCCGGCGACAAGGGCGAAAAGGGCGACCCGGGCGAGCCCGGCCCCATTACCGACCCGCCGGCGGTCGAAGGGCTCTCGCCGACCTGGGGCTCGGGCCGCACGCGAGTGACCATCCGCGGCGCGCGCTTCTCGGCGACACCGCTGGACAACTTCGTCACCTTCGACGGTTACCGCGCCACGGTGCTCGAGGCGAGCGCGGACGAGCTGCTCGTCGAGCCGTCGGTCAGCGTCGCCGCCGCGCGGCCTGTGGCGGTGTCGGTCGAGGTGGCCAACCAGGTATCGAACGCCGCGCTGTTCGACCTGGTGCCGACCGGGACCGCGAGAGCGCTCGACGCGGCCCTGCCGGCCGGCCCGGGCGATGTCGTCGTCGCCAACGGCGAGGTGTTCGTGGCCGGCACCGATTACCTCAGTCCGAACGCCGGGTTGTACCGCGTGGAGGCGGGCGGCCGGACGACCCGCGTCGTTGCCGCCGAGCGGGTCGAGCTCCCCGTGGCCGGCATCGACGCCCCGCTCTTCGACGCGCCGCTGTCGCTCGCCACCGACGGCAACGACGTCTGGTACACCACAGCCTCCGGGCTCGTGCGCCGCTATCGCGCCGAGAACAGCTCGGTCTACGACGTCCTCTCCATCCCCCCGCCCGACACCGTCTTCCCCGCGCGCACCGGCATCGCCCGCGACCAGGCCGGCAACCTCTTCATCGCCGATCGCACCCTCGAAGGCGGCGGCGGGCTGCTCTGGCTCGACTCGGAGGGCGCGCTCGAGACCGTGCCGCTGCCCGGCGCCCTCGCCGTGGCCGCCGACGGCGGCGACCTCTTCGTGCTCACCTCGGCCGGCGCGGTCGCGCGGGTCAGCTTTGCGACCGGAAGCGCTGTCGTCACCCCGGACTTCGCGACCGGCGCCACGGGGGCGTCCGACCTCGCGGTGATGGACGGCAAGCTGCTCGTCTCGCTGCCCGACGCGACGCTCGCCGCCATCAGCAAGAGCGCGGGCGGCGCCTTCGCTCCCTACGGCGACCCGGCGGGCTACCTCTACCCGGCCCGCGGTCTGTTCGCCGACGGCGACGCGCTGCTGCTCGCCCAGGCCGACGGCGGCGTGGTCCGGCGGCTGGCCGCGTCGGCCTCGCCGACCATCGTCGCCGCGGGGCTGCGCCCAGCGCTGGCCACCAGTCGCATCGACGAGACCTTCTACTTCGCGACCGTGGGCCCCGCCGGCCTGGGCGTCGCGACCCACCTCGACGACTCGGCGCTGGTCGAGGTGCGCGCCGACGGCAGCAGCCAGGTCGTGCTCCAGACCCAGCTCATCACCGGCGTCGGCGCCGCACCCGGGGGCGGGCTCGCCTTGGCGCACTGCCGCGAGTCGCTGATCGAATCGTTCGATCCGGCGACGCGGCATCGGGTTCCGCTGCTGACGGCGGCCGATGGGCTCGCCTGCCCCGCCGGGCTCTTCTTCAGCGCCGACGGGCACCTCGTCTATTCGAACGTCGAGCCCGGGCAGGCCGCCCCGCGCACGCGGGTCGGGAGGAAGACCCCCTCGGGCAACGACCTGAATTACGTGACCGGCCTTGGGCCCGGCTCGGTCTTCGTGGGCAGCTCGAACCGCCGGCTGCTCAGCATGGCGCGCGCGCAGCTCGAGCCGGTGGCGCTCCACACCGCCGACGCGACCTACGGAGGCGCGGCGAGCCTCTTCGCACCGGCGACGGCCATCGGGATGGCGACCGCGCTGGGCGTCACCTCGAACGAGACCGTCCTCATCACCCGTTTGGGGGGAAGCATCGCCCGCATCGAGACCGCGCTGGGCCAGGCGATTCCTTGGGGGCGCACGGTGGTCGAGGAGCTGGGCTACACGCGGACATCGGGCCCGTCGTCGATTGGCTTCCGCGAGGACGGCACGTTGGTGGCGGTCGATGAGCGGCAGGGGGTGGTCGTCGAGGTGGCGCCGTAGGAGGCCGACGACGCCCCACATCCGGCCTGCCTCCGACTGACCTTCGCCGCCTACGGTCCTCGTGCTCCCGAGCGCTGAAATCGTCGCCGACTCACGATCCGCGGTGCTCCCGAGCGCCGAAATCGTCGCCGACTCACGGTCCGTGGTGCTCCCGAGCAGTCGAGATCGTCGCCGCCGACGATCTCTGGTTCGACCGGAGCTCGAGGATCGTCGCGGCCGACGATCTCTGGTTCGACCGGAGCTCGAGCGAACGTGGCTGCCGACGCTTTTGGTTCCACCGGAGCTCGGGGATCGTCGCCGCCGACGTTTTCGGTTCGACCGGAGTTCAGCCATCGTCGCGGCCGACGATCTCTGGTTCGACCGGAGCTCGAGGATCGTCGCCGCTGACGTTTTCGGTTCAACCGGAGCTCGGCGATCGTCGCGGCCGACGATCTCTGGTTCAACCGGAGCTCGGGGATCGTCGCGGCCGACGTTTTCGGTTCAACCGGAGCTCGGCGATCGTCGCGGCCGACGTTTTCAGTTCGACCGGAGCTTGATGAGTCGCTGACGTTCGGACTCGCGCTCCGTGGACCAGGCACTTTCGCCGGATGGCGACATCGATCCTCTTGCCAGTGACCACGCGCGGCCCCTGTGGAAGCCCCCTCCCCTCGGGCGCGCTGACCAGGGCGAGACGAGCAGAAGCCGCGTTCGCGCGCCCGAGGGAGAGGGGGTTTGGGGGTAGGGGTCGGCCGGACCTCGCGCCAGAACGATGCCCGCCTGCCGCTACGAGTCGCCGCTCGAGCACCAAGCCAGAAGCTCCAGCTTCGTCGTCGTGCGGTGGCGTTTCACGATCGGGAACGGTCGGAACCTCGGCGGGTTCACTGACCTGACACCGGATGGACTTTCCCGCCCCGATGACGGGGAGGCCTACCCGCGCCTCACGCTCACCGCGCACCTGTCCGACTCGAACAGCGTCTTCTCGAGGTCGAACTTCGCCTCCGGGTCCATCCCACGGATCATCCCCTCGATGGGATCGAGGCAGTAGATGCGGCACGGGCTCGCCGAGCCCATCCGCTTCGCGAGCGCGCAGAGCATGCAGCGGCTCGCCTGGGCACCGAACCCGCCCTGCTCCTGGGTGATCTTCCAGTCGGCGCACCCGAACAGCTCGGCGGTCCGGGTGAACGCCTCCTCGGGCCGCGTCAGCCCCATCTGGGCCGCGCGCATCTTCCCGCCCGCGAGCTGCTCCTGGCGCTTGGCCTCGGTCACCTGCTCGAGGACGCCCGCCCGCGCGTAGTGGCGGCCGGCGTCGGCGAGCGCGCCGGCGTAGACTTTGCGAAGGATATCGAGGGTTTCGGCTGGCTGCATGGGGCTCTCCTTTGGATGTTCGGGCCCGCTCTCCGGGCCTGCTGCATCCATGAGTGCCGCGAGCCTTCAGGTTGTGACAGCAGCCGCGTCGCTCTCGAGCAGCTCGAGCCAGAAGTTCTTGGGCGGCAGCACCTGCTCCGACTCCCGGAACAGGCGGGCGAGGCCGGTCGAACGGCGCAGCTTCGCGTACTCTTTGGGCAAATCCACGTCGTCGACGTGCCGGCGCATGCGACAGCGGCAGGTTCCCGCCGGGTTGTGCAGCACGCACTGGTCGGCGAGAAACCCGTTGAGCTTGCGGCGCGAGCGGCTGACGTGTTGGCGCGCCGTCGCCTCCTCGCACTCGAGAACCCGGGCAATCTCCGCGTAGTCGACCTCCGCCATCTCGCGCAGGATGAAGGCGAGCCGCGGCTCGGGCTCCAGGCACTGGAGCATGCCCGCGAGGCACTTGTCGCACATCGACTTGACCCACAGCCGCTTGTCGAGATCGGCCTGCTCGGGCAGCGGCAGGTCGGGGCCGCTGAAGTAGGCGCGCAAGAACTCTATCGAATAGCGCCGCTCGTCCCGGGTGTGGCGACGCGCGACGCGCCAGGTGAGCTGGTAGATCCAGGTGGACAGCTCGGAGCGCCCCTCGAACCGCGGCAGGCTCTCGAGCAGCTCGAGCCAGACCTGCTGGGCCGCTTCGCGGGCGCGCTCCTCGTTGCGCGTCATCCGCCAGCAGATGGAAGAGACGAGGCGGCCGTATTTGTCGACGAGGTCGCGGTGGTCGGTGGGGGCGGGCATCGGCACCTCGGGTAAAGGCCGAACCTTGGGCCCGCAAGGCATGCACCGGTCACCCGGGGTTTGTCGAGGGGCCGAACGAAGTCGAAGCGGCCGCGGCACGACGGTCTGAGCGCGTAGGGCTTGGGCTCAAGCAGATGGCCGGGGGTTGTGCTGGCCGCGGAGCGCGTTGGCCCTCACCCTCCTCTCCCAGACGGCGCGCACTCGGACCGTGCTCGACTCGATCATCGAGGGCGCGCCTGGGAGAGGCGATCGCCCGTGACGGTGCGAGGACTCGTCGCTTGTTCGAGCACAGCTCGCAAGTGCTGCGGCGCCCCGGGCGTCAACGCGTAGTGCAGTGCGATCAAGCCGGAATGCGGAAGGCCAGCAGACGCGATCGCCCCTCCCAGGCCCGCGCAACCAAGTTCGCGGCGAGCACCCTCGTGTGCGGGCCGCTGGGAGGGGAGGGGGCGGGCCAACGGTGCCGGCGACGGCCCCCTTACTCGGATCACACCACCTCAAACCCTATCCGAAGCGGGCTTCGTCGACTGTCCCAACCAGTGAGTGCCGCAACGAAGAGCGCCCCGACTTCGGGGTGACCGGGGCTCGGGCTTCTGGCGGGGCCACGACGCCGACACAAAGGTCGGCGATCCGAACCAGTGAGTGGCGGGCCAACGGGTACGGCGAACCGACTGCGCACCTACGGCGGGCACGGCCGCGACGGCTCTCCTGGCGCGAGCAGCGGCTTGTGCGACAGCGCCTCGCGGAAGCACAAGGTCAACGACGGGTGAATCTCCACCGGATAGTAGGAGAGCTTCGCCTGGCGCAGTCCCGGATCGTCGAGGTCCTCCTCGCGGTTGATGAGCTCGAAGCCCTCCTCGAGGATGACCTTTGCCGTCTCCTGGTTGACGACCTGGTAGAGCCCCTTGTAGTCGCGCAGCGCCCGCTCGTAGTGGACCACCGCGGTCGTCGGGTTGAGCGTCTCGTAGACGGAGAACGCGACCGGCTTGCCCTCGACGCGCAGCAGCGTGCCCCGCTGGCCGAGGCTCGCAAAGTGCCTGAGCGTGAAGTCGAGGGTTCGCAGCTCCTGCTCGAGCGTGCCGCGGACGTCGAGCTGCTCGGTGCGGCAGATCTCCTCGAGGAGCGCCCGGCAGTCGGAGAGATGCTCCGGGCGCAGCGGCTCGACGGTCCACTGGTAGAGCCGGTGCGCCTGCGCGATGAGGTTGCGCTTCTTCGAGAACCGCTTGCCGGCGAGGGTCGCCAGGTCCTGCGCGCGGTAGACGTAGTTGGCCGCGGCGCGGTTGTCGGTGACCGCGAATGCTTTAGCGAATTCGGGCTCTTCGGCGACGAAGTCGGGGCTGACGCCGACTACCCGCAGCCGGTAGTCGAGCTCGGCGATGCGCTCGACCAACGCCTCGGACAGCGCGCGCCCGATGGGGCCGACCGGCTGCAAGAGGTTGGGGGGCGGTTCCCCGTCGCCCTGGTAGCTGATGAGCAGCAGCTCGGGGGTCGGCTGGGCCCAGCCGTAGTGGAAGACGCTGTCCCAGGCCGCCAACGTGGCGAAGGTGAAGCCCGACAAAGGCTGCGGATGCCGCTCGAGGATGGGCCCGAGCCTCCCGACGTGATCGCGGGCGAGCGGCTCGAAACGAAAGCCTAGAAAGTCGAAGGCCATCTAGCCTTGCTTCCCGTAGAGCATCGGGCGGAAGCCCTCGAGCGCGCGAAACCCGAGCGACTCGTAGAAGGCCTGCGTTCCCGGCTCCGCGACCAGACCGACCCAGCCGATGCCTTGCTGGGAGCAGTACTCGGCGAGCCGCTTGACCAATTCGCGCCCTATCCCGCGCTTGCGCACTTCCTCGAGCACCACGACGTCCTGGATGTAGGCATCGCTCACCCCATCCGAGATGGCGCGGCCCATCCCGACGAGACGCCCGTCGCGGCTGCGCGCGACCATAAAGCAGAAGCTGCCTGTGATCATCCGCGGGATGATCGCCCTCCACTGCTCCGACTCCTGCCACCAGCCGCCGGCTTCGTAGAGCGCGACGATGGCCTCGACCGGCGCCTCGGAAACGACCTGGTATTCGATCTCGTCCATGGACTTTTTGGCCCGTAGCGTTGGGGGTTCGCTGCGCGCTTGATAGTCCAACCGCCCGCGGCGATCACCCCCCGCGTGCAAAGCGGACCGATCGCGCCACGGGCAAGGACTCGCGCTTGAGATTCGTCACGGCGCGGAATGATTCGAGATTTTCGGCGCGGAGCGGGTCGAAGACGAGAGGCCCGTCGGCCTCGCAAGCTCGGCCTACGCTCGGGCTGACCGGTTATCGCTCGAAGGCTTCCTCGACACGTCTTCTGCGACGAACCACGCGGGTTTCTTGGTAGAAGCGCCCACCTCGCTGTTAGGTTCCGCACCCCATGACCGACCTCGCGATCCACTGCCGGCAGCTCGTCAAGCGCTATGGCACCGAGGTGCTGGCCGTCGACGGCCTCGACCTCGAGGTGAAGCGCGGCGAGTGCTTCGGGCTGCTCGGGCCCAACGGCGCCGGCAAGACGACCACCGTGGAGATCCTCGAAGGCCTGCTCGAGCCGACCGCGGGCGAGGTCGAGGTGCTCGGGATGCACTGGGCGCAGGACGCCGATCGGCTGCGCGAGCGGCTGGGCATCACCCTGCAGCAGACCTGGCTCTACGACCGGCTGACCGTCCGCGAGCTGCTCGAGCTGTTCCGCGCCTTCTTCCCCAAGGGCCGCACGGTCGACGAGGTGCTCGGGCTCGTCTCGCTCGAGGAGAAGCGCAACGCCTGGTTCGAGAAGCTCTCCGGCGGTCAGAAGCAGCGGCTCGCCGTCGCCTGCGCGCTGGTCGGCGACCCCGAGCTGCTCTTCCTCGACGAGCCGACGACCGGGCTCGACCCCCAGTCGCGCCGCCAGCTCTGGGACGTCGTCTCCGACATGAAGGCCGAGGGGCGCACGGTGCTGCTGACGACCCACTACATGGACGAGGCCGAGCGGCTGTGCGACCGGGTCGCGATCATCGACCGCGGCAAGGTCATCGCCCAGGGCACCCCGCGCGAGCTGATCACCCGGGTCGTCGGCCAGGAGGTCGTGGAGTTCGCCCCGCCCGGCGAGGTCGGGAAGAGCGACGGGCTCGACGAGCCGGCGCTGGTCGCCTTGCCCGGGGTCCTGGGCGCGCGGCATGTGCCCGACGGCTGGGCCCTGACCGTCGACCGCGCCCACGTCGCCATCCCCGCCCTGCTCGCGCACCTCGAGGCGAAGGGGCTGCTGCCGCTCGCCCGGCTCTCGACGCACTCGGCGACCCTCGAAGACGTCTTCGTGACCCTGACTGGACGGAACCTGCGTGACTAGCCGCTCGCCTCTGCTGCTGCTGACCGTCGCCCGGCTCAAGCTCTTCTTTCGCGAGCCGAGCGCGGTCTTCTGGAGCTTTGGCTTCCCCATCCTGCTGTCCATCGCGCTGGGGATAGCCTTCCGGGACAAGCCGCCCGAGCCGATAGCCGCCGCGGTGCAGGCAGGCCCAGGCGCCGAGCGCGTGGTCGCCTCGCTGGAGGCGAGCGGCCAGGTCAAGGCGCGGCCCCTCGAGGCCGACGCGGCCAAGAGCGCGCTGCGCACCGGCAAGGTGGCGATAGTCGTCCGCCCCGGGGCGACGCGCACCTACGCCTTCGACCCGACGCGGCCCGAGAGCCGGCTGGCGCGCACCGTAGTCGACGACCTGCTGCAGCGCGCCGACGGGCGCGTCGACCCGACCCCGGTCGCCGAGGCCAAGCTCACCGAGCCCGGCTCGCGCTACATCGACTTCCTGCTCCCCGGGCTCATCGGCCTGAACATCATGTCGAGCGGGATGTGGGGCATCGGCTACGTCATCGTCGAGGACCGCACCCGCAAGCTGCTCAAGCGCATGCTCGCCATGCCGATGAAGCGCAGCCACTTCCTGCTCTCCTTCGTCTTCATGCGGGTGCTCTTCCTGGCCATCGAGCTGCCGGTCTTGATGCTCTTCGGCTGGCTCGCCTTCTCGATCACCATCCGCGGCTCGCTGCTGCTGCTCGGGCTCATCGCGCTGCTGGGGGCCTTCGCCTTCGCCGGCCTGGGGCTGCTCGTCGCCTCGCGGGCGCGCAACACGCAGACGGTCGGCGGCCTGATGAACCTGGTGATGATGCCGATGTACGTGCTCTCGGGCGTCTTCTTCTCCTCGGCCAACTTCCCCGAGCCGATGCAGCCGTTCATCAAGGCGCTGCCGCTGACCGCGCTCAACGACGGGATGCGGGCGGTCATCAACGAGGGCGCCGGGTTCGCCGCGGTGGCGCCGCAGGCAGGCATCCTCGCGGCGACCGCGCTGGTCACCTTCGTCGCGGCGGTGAAGCTGTTCCGGTGGAGCTGACGCGCCGACGGTAGGGGCGCATAACAATGCGCCCGGCCCCGCAGGCCCGGTGCACCGTGGTGGAGGGCGGAGCTCCAGCTCCGCCAGAGAGCCGGCTGAAGCGACGGCGCTGATGGAGGGCGGGAGCTCCGGGTCGAGTCCATGAGCGAGGAGCCCGCTTCTATCGCAAGCGTCACGGACGAAACAATCGCCACGGCTCTGCTTTGGGGCGGCGCGGGGGCGGGCCACATCGCCCTCGAGGCCCTCGGCATCCATCCGAACGCCGTCCCCATCAACCCGATAGCCGTCCGGACCAGTCCGAAAGCCGTCCGCATCACCCCGAAGGCCGTCCGCATCGGTCCGAAAGCCGTCCGCATCGGTCCAGCTCCGCCAAAGGGCCGGCGGTCCCCGCCCCACGCGAGGTCGATGCCCGGCAGCTCATCGGCGGGCATCAACCGAAGGCGCACCTCAGGGCGCGGGCGAGGGACCGGCGGTCTCTTGGGCCTTTCTGAAAGGCCACGCCATCAGCGCTACCCCGAGCATGAGGAGCACGTCGGCGACGTTGAAGATCCCGGTGCGCAGCGACCCGAGCCCGAGCTGCATGAAGTCGACGACGCGACCCTCGTTGGCGATCCGGTCGATCAGGTTGCCGAAGCCACCGGCGACAATCAGCGCGCCGACGACGAGCCCGCCCCACGACAGCTCTTTGCGGAGCAGCAGCGTCAAGAGCCCGGCGACGAGTGCGACACCCACCCCGACGACGAAGAGCCAGAAGCGAAGCTGTGGCCCCAGGCTGTTACCCAGGCCCAGGAAAGCCCCGGGGTTCTCCACGTAGACGAGCTTGAACAGCCCACCGAGGAAGATCGACGGACCCTGTCCCAGCAACTCCCGCTGCGCGAGGTCCTTGGTCGCCTGATCACAGCCGATGAGGGTCAGCAACAGCGGTGCGAGCAGCAACGCGCGAAGGGAACGGGGGACCGGGGCCATGGGAGTCCTCCTGGTAGGCGTCCGAACAGGTGGCACGACAGTCTATTCCACGCCCGCCGGCGCTTCGGCGGCCGTCACGAAGACCCTCCGAAAGCGGTCGCCGCAGGTCGGGCCCGGCGCCTCAAACGCCTTGCAGTCGCCCCCGGCCGCCTTCATCCTTCGCGCGCGATGGCGAGCAAGGGACGTCCGTACCGCACGGTTGTCGTCGAAGGCTTCGAGGTCCTCATCGGACGGGCCAGCGAGGACAACGACTACCTGACCTTCAGGGTGGCCGAGCCGAACGACCTCTGGCTGCACGTCGGCGGCGGCACGCCGGGCAGCCACGTCGTGGTCCGCAACCCCGAGCGCGTCGAGGTGCCGCAGTCGGTGGTCGAAACCGCCGCGGCCGCGGCCGCCTGGTACTCGAAGGCGCGCGGCGCCCCGAAGGTCGAGGTCCACGTCTGCCGGGCCGGCAACGTGTCGAAGCCCCGCGGCGCGCCGGCGGGGCTGGTCGAGATCTCCAAGTTCAAGCGGGTGAAGGTGAAGCCCGCGGCTCCGGCGGGCGCCGAGGACGGGCCGGCCTGAAGACGTATCGAAGAGTCCTCTGAGCGATGACCGGAAAACCCGAGCCCCTCCGACGGGCTCAGCCCGGGCTTCGAGCGGAATCCGAGCGATCGGCCGCAGGTCGGTAGGGGCGCATGGCAATGCGCCCGGCGAGGAATCGAGCAGAGGCGCCCGACTCGAGGGCTCCCGGCCGCCAGCACGAAGGCTGGTGCTTCGGACCTCGTAACAGCCTGCCAGTTCAAGGTCACAGCCGGGAGGGGGCCGGGCCACGGCATCGACTATCATGCCGCTCCCATGTCGGGCCCCAGCCTCGTCCTCTCCTCCGGATTTCTCGCCTTCGCCCGCCACGCCGGCGTCGCGCTCGGCCTCGAGAGGCTCGCGGTCCGACCCTCGCGAATCTGCGGAGTGAGCTCGGGGGCGCTCGTCGGCGCGTTGCTGGCGGCGGGGCACTCCGCTTCGGCGATCTCGGGCCTCGTCGCCGGGACCACGCCGCGCTCCTACCTCACCCCGCGCTTCCCGTTCGCCGGCGGGAGCCCGGGGCTCTTCTCGCTCGATCCGCTGGTGACGCTGCTGCGCGAGAAGCTCCCGCCGCGCTTCGAGGACTTGGAGGTCCCGCTGGCGGTCGGCGTCGTCGAGCGCGCGACCGGAGAGCCGCTGCTCCTCGAATCGGGACCGCTGCCGGAGGCGGTCGCCGCGAGCTGCGCGGTACCGACCCTCTTCGCCCCCCGCGAGATCGACGGCCGGCTGCTGCTCGACGGAGGCGTCGCCGATCGCATCTTCCTCGCCCCGCTGCTCGAGCGACATCCCGCCGAGCACGTCGTCGTCCATCTCGTCGCGCCGTCGCGCTACCGCGCCGAGAAGCGCCAGGCGAGGGTGCGCGCGCAGCTCGAGGCCGCGGCGGCGCAGGCGCGGGTCACGGTGATCGAGACCGGGCGCAGCGAAGCCTCGCTCTGGTCGCTCGGCGATGTCCCCCGGCAAATCGAGGAAGCGAGCGCGGCGACGGTCGCGGCGTTTCAGACGGAGGGAGCGGCGGACTGAAGATCCCTCGAGAAATCTCTCTTCGCCTCTCGACTTCGGCCTCGCAGACCCGGCCTACGCTCGAGGTGAGCGGGGGGGCAGCCGTCATCGAGTGACGGCCGCGCCGCCGAGGGGCGTGACTAGAAGCGCTCCCAGTGCAGCACCTCGTTGAGCGGGCGCTTGGTCGAGATCTGGGGTTGGGCGTCGCTGTAGCCGAGCGCGATCATCGAGACGAGCTTGTAGTCGTCGGGCGCGAACAGCAGGGTCTTGATGGCGTCGGCGTACGGCTTCTTCTCGCCGGCGACCCAGCACGACTGGATGCCCAGGGCCGCGGCCGCGACGAGCATGGTGCCCGCCGCGAGGCAGCCGTCCTCGAGGTAGTACTTCGTCGGCTTGCTGAAGATGGCGATGCACGCCGGCGCCTCGGCGATGAAGCTGCCGCCGCCCTCGGTCAGCTCGGCGATGCGGCGACGGGTGGCGGCGTCGGCGACCACCACGAACTCCCACGGCTGTTCGTTGCGGGCGCTGGGCGCGGCGCGGCCGGCGTTGACGATCGACTCGAGGTCGGCGCGGGAGAGCGGCTTGGAGGTGAAGCTGCGCGTGCTGTGGCGGGTCGCGATGGCGGTCAGGGCGTCCATGTCTTCTCCGGCAAAAGGTTTCGGGCTGTGCCCTATCACGGCCTCGCGCGAGATGGGAGCGCGAGCGTCTTCTTGGCCGTGGGCACGGTGCATGGGCGCGCCGGCCGCCGAGACGGCGGCCCTACCTTCCTCATCGACGCCGGCCCGCCCCTCCTCAACGCGACGCGCCTTTCTGCAACGAGCCTCACATCTGTCACGACCGCGCAGGCCACCGGGAGGGCGGTGGCCCCTTCTCGACGACGGCGCCCTCGCGACGGCCGACACAAAGGTCGGCCCTCCGGACCGAAGACGCCGCGAACCCTTCTCGACGACCGCGCCCGCGACGGCCGACACGAAGGTCGGCCCTCCGGACCGAAGACGCCGCGAACCCTTCTCGACGACCGCGCCCTCGACGGCCGACACGAAGGTCGGCCCTCCGGACCGAGCCCCCACGAACCCTTCTCGACGACCCCGCCCGCTGATGGCCGGCCCTCCGGCAGCCGATGCGGCGCGCCGGGGCGAGCCCCGAACGAGCGGCAGATTTGCCTGCAAAATTCGCTCGTTGTGCATTCCGGGAAGCGAGCGGATGATTCGGCGGTTTGCTTGCCCTACCCCAGTGCACTTGTTAGAAGGGCCACCTCCTTTGGGCTTGGGATTGGACCCATCTTTGCGACCCTGCGTTCTGCTCCTCGTATTGGCTTTTTCCGGGGCCGCCTTTGGGCAACCGCCCGCCTCCGCCGCATTCGATCTCGAGGCTTGCCGCAGCAGCGCCCGCGACCAACACCCTCGGCTCGCCGCGGCCCGGGCTCAAGCGGCGGCCGCCGAAGCCCGCAAAGCCATCGCCTTCTCCGGGTTCCTGCCCAGCCTCTCCGCCGAGGGATCCTTCACCGCCGTCCGCGGCGCCGGCGGCCAAGCCTCTTTGCGACCGGCTGGAACCGAGCCGAGCACGAGCCTGCTCGGCGCTCCGGACTACGAGGTCTGGGGCGCGGGGCTCACCCTGCGGCAGACGATTTGGGACTTCGGACGCACGCTCCACGCGCACGGCGCGGCCGCCGCCGCGCAACAGGCCGCCGAGCAGGACGAGCGCATCCTGCTCGAGACCCTCGACGTCGAGGCCGAGGCCGCCTTCCGCACCGCGATGGCCGCCGACCAGCTCGTCGTGGCGATGGAGGAGGCGAGCGCCCGCGCGGCCTCTCACCTCGCGCGCGCCAGCGCTCGGACCGAGGTCGGCCTGCGCCCCCGCTACGACGTGAGCCGCGCGGAGGTCGAGGTCTCCAACGCGGCCCTCGCGCTCGTCGCCGCGATGAACGCCCGCGAGCTCGCCCGCGCCCAGCTCGCCAACGCCTGCGGGCTGGCCGAGCTGCCCGCCGACAGGCCCCTCGTCGTGCCCCCGGCCCGCGCGGTTCCGGAGCTGCCCAAGCTCGAGGAGGCGCTCGCCGACGCGCTCTCCCGCCGCTCGGAGATCGCCGCCGCGCAGGCGCGGGTCGAGGCCGCCGAGCGCGCGCTCTCGGCCTCCCGCGCGCTCCACCTGCCCTCGCTCGCGGCCACCGGGACCGTCAACTACCGCGGCTCGGACATCCAGGAGCTCGGCGGTGGCTGGAGTGCGCTCGTGCAGCTCAACGTCCCGCTGCTCGCCGGCGGGGCCGACAGCGCGCGGGTGCGTGAGGCCGAGGCGAACCTCGCCCTGGCGCGCGCCTCGCTCGAGAACACCCGCCGGCTCGTGCGGCTCGACATCGAGTCGGCCTTCCTCGCGATGCGCGAGGCGGGCGCGCGCATGGCGGCCGCCAAGGCGCTCGAGGTCTCGGCCTCCGAGGGGATGCAGCTCGCCGAGGTGCGCTACGAGACCGGCGCGGGCGACGCGCTCGAGCTCGCCGACGCGCAGGCGGCCTTCGCCTCTTCCCGCGCCACCACCGTCCGGGCCGCGCTCGACGCCTCGGTCGCTGCCGCCCGTCTCGAGCGCGCGCTGGGACAGCGCTCGCCCCCCCCGCGAGAGGTGGAACGATGAACCACGGTTGGCGTCTGGCCGGCCCTCTCGGCCTGGCCCTGATCCTCGTTGCCGGCTGCACCGGCGACCAAGGGCAAGCGGTGAGGAAGGGCCCGAGCGGTCCGCTCGCCGTCCGCACCTTCGAGGTCCGCCCGGAGATGGTCGAGCAGGAGATCGAGCTGACCGGCACCCTCGGCGGGCTGGAGGAGATCCCGGTTTCGGCCGAGGTCGAGGGACGGGTCGAGAAGGTGCTCGCCGACCTGGGCGACAAGGTGAAGGCCGGCGAGCCCATCGTGCAGATCGCCGCCGCCGAGCTGCGCCTGAAGGCCGAGCAGGCCGAGGCCGACTACCTGCAAGCCCTCGCCATGCTCGGCGTCGACGAGCAATCCCTCGACCGCTTCGACGCCTCGACCACCGCCGCGGTGCGCCGGGCGCTCGCCGATCTCGAAGAGGCCCGCCGCAACCTGCAGCGCGGCGAGGAGGTGATGCGCCGCGGTCTGATGGCCCAGGGCGAGCTCGACCTTCTCCAAACCCGGCTCCGCGTCGCCGAGGCGGCGCACCAGGCCGCGCTCGAGGAGTCCCGCTCTTCCTACGCCACGGCGCGCAGCCGCAAGGCCGCCGCGGGCCTGGCGCGCAAGAAGCTGCAGGACGCGGCGGTCCGCTCACCGGTCGACGGGGTGGTCGCCAGCCGCCTCGTCTCGGCCGGCGAGTACGTGCGCGCCGCGCAGGCGGTCGCGGTGGTGGTGGTCACCGACCCGCTCAAGCTCAAGAGCGACGCCCCGGAGCGCTACGCCACTTCGGTCAAGCCGGGGATGGCGGTCACCGTGACCGTCGGCATCCCGGGCGGCGGCGGGCACGCCGGCAGGCTCTCGCGCGTCGGGCCCGCCGTCTCGGTCAGCTCGCGCACCTTCCCGGTCGAGGCCCTGGTGCCCAACGAGAGCGGCGCCCTCAAGCCCGGCCTCTTCGCTCGCGCGCGGATAAGCCTCGGCCAGTCCGAGGAGGTCTTCGCCGTGCCCGAGACCGCCATCTCCAGCCTCGCCGGGGTCACCAAGGTCTTCGTGCTCGAAGGCGAAAAGGCGAGCGAGCGCAAGATCGAGATCCTCCGCAAGCGCGGCAGCGACGCGCTGCTGGTCGGCGAGCTGAAGGGGGGCGACCTGGTCATCGTCACCGGCATCGCGCGGCTGCAGGACGGCCTGAAGGTGCGCGTGGACGGCGGGCCGCAGAGCCCCGGGGAGAGCTGATGAACCTCCCCGAGCTGAGCGTCCGCAGGCCGGTCTTCGCCACCATGCTCACGATGTCGCTGGTGGTGCTCGGGGCCTTCTCGTACCTGCAGCTCGGGGTAGACCTGCTGCCCAACGTCGAGCTGCCCACCGTCACGATCTTCACCACCCTGCCCGGCGCGGGGCCCGAGGAGATCGAGAGCGCCATCACCCAGCCCATCGAGGAGCAGCTCAACACCATCGCGGGCATCGAGGAGATGCGCTCGATCAACCGCGAGGGCCGCTCGGTCATCATCCTCACCTTCAGCCTCGACCGCCGCCCGGCCGAGGCGGTCCAGGACGTCCGCGACAAGCTCGCGCTGGTGGCCCGGCGGCTGCCCGAGGAGACCGACCCGCCGGTGGTCAGCACCTACGACTCGGAGTCGACGCCGATCTTGGCGGTCGCGCTCTCGGGCAAGCAGTCGCTGCGCGAGCTGACCGAGTTCGCCGAGACCCGCGTCAAGGACCTGCTGTCGACCGCCCCCGGGGTCGGGCAGGTGACCATCGACGGCGGGCGCCGGCGCGCCATCAACATCTGGCTCGACGGCCCGCGCCTGCAGGCCTACGGCCTGACCGCGGCCGAGGTGAAGCTCGCGCTTCAGGCGCAGAACGTGGAGATCCCCGGCGGGCGCGTCTCGCGCGAGGACCGCGAGGACATCCTGCGCACGATGGGCCGCGCCGAGGACGTCAAGGCGTTCGAAGAGTTCGTCGTCGCCACCGCCAAGGAGAGCGGGGCCCCGGTGCTCTTGCGCGACGTGGCGGTGGTCGAGGACGGCACCGAGGAGCCGCGCGGCTCGGCGCGCCTCAACGGCACCGACGCGGTGGTGCTCGTCGTCCAGAAGCAGAGCGGCGCCAACCTCCTCGCGACCGCCCGCGAGCTGCACCGGCGCCTCGACGACCTGCGGCCGAGCCTGCCGGCCGGCAGCGAGATGCTGGTGCTGCGCGACTCGGCGGTCTTCGTCGGGCAGAGCGCCAACGAGGCGGGCAAGCACCTGGTCATGGGCGCCATCCTCGCCGCGCTCTCGGTGCTCCTCTTCATGGGCTCGTGGCGCTCCACGCTCATCGCCGCGGTGGCCATCCCCGCGAGCCTCATCGCCACCTTCAGCGCGATGCGCGCCTTCGGCTTCACGCTCAACAACATCACCCTGCTCGCGCTCACCCTGGCCATCGGGGTGGTCATCGACGACGCCATCGTGGTCGTCGAGAACATCCACCGACACATGACCACCCGGAAGATCTCGGCGGTCCAGGCGGCCATCGAGGGCGCCAAGGAGATCACCCTCGCGGTCACCGCGACCAGCTTGTCGCTCGTGGTCATCTTCCTGCCGATAGCCTTCATGTCCGGCCAGATCGGCGAGCTCTTCTCCTCCTACGGCATCACCGTGGCGGTCGCGGTGCTCGTCTCGCTGTTCATCTCGCTCAGCCTCACCCCGATGCTCGCCTCGCGCTTCCTCGGCAAGGAGCGCCACCACCAGCCGACCGGCATCGCCGCCCTTCCGAACCGGATGATGGCCCTGCTCGACGGCGTCTACGCCCGGCTGGTCGGCTGGTCGCTGCGCCACCGGGCGGTCGTCGCCCTCGCCGCGCTGGCGTGCGTCGGGGCCACGGTTCCGCTCTTCACCAGCATCGGCAAGGACTTCCTGCCCGAGGACGACCAGAGCGAGTTCGAGATCACCATGAACCTGCCCACCGGCACCTCGTACCAGGCCGGTGACCGGCTGATGCGCGAGATCGAGCCGCTGGTGGCGGCCCTGCCCGCGGTCAAGGACGTGCTCGCCACCGTCGGCGACACCCGCGGTACCTCCGGCGTCGCCACCCGCGCCAGCCTCTACGTCGGCCTCGTGCCCATCGCCGAGCGCGAGCAGTCTCAGCAGGAGATCATGGGGCTCGCCCGCCGCATCTTCGCCCGCTACCCGGACCTGCGCGTCTCCATCCGCGGCATCAACACCGGCAACCTCGGCCGCGGCCACGGCGGCAAGGTGCGGGTGGCCCTGCGCGGCCCCGATCTCGATCAGCTCGAGGAGTACCTCGGGCGGCTCGTCCCCGCGATGCGCGAAGACCCGGCCTTCGTGGACGTCTCCAGCGACTCGGCCGACCGGCTGCCCGAGGTGCAGGTCCACCTCGACCGACAGAAGGCCGCCTCGCTCGGGCTCGATCCCCAGGTGGTCGCCGAGACGCTGCGCACCTTGGTCGGCGGCGAGATAGTCACCTGGTATCGCGAGGGTGACGAGCGCTACGACGTGTGGCTGCGCGCCCGCCTGGAGGACCGCGACGGCATCCCCACCATCTCACGGCTGCCGCTGCGCACCCGGGACGGCAGCCTCATCCCACTCGAGAACCTCGCCACGCTCGAGGAGAAGGCTGGCGCGACCGTGATCTTGCGCCTCAACGGCATGCGGCAGGTCTTCGTCTCGGCCAACCCCGCTCCCGGCGTGCCGCTCGCCGACGCCGTGGCCCGAGGCGAGCAGCTCGTCAGCGAGCTGAACATGGCGCCCGGCTACGACCTGCTGTTCCTCGGCGACGCGGAGACGATGGCCGAGACCGCGACCGAGTTCATCGCCGCGCTGCTGCTGGCGCTGCTCTTCGTCTACATGGTGCTCGCCGCGCAGTTCGAGAGCTTCCTGCACCCGGTGACCATCCTGCTGGCGCTGCCGCTGACGCTGCCGTTCGCGCTGCTCGCGCTGCATCTGACCGGCGAGACGCTCAACGTCTACTCGATCCTCGGGCTGTTCATGCTGCTGGGGATAGTGAAGAAGAACGGCATCCTGCAGGTGGACTACACCAACACGCTGCTCGCTCAGGGCCTGGCGCCGCGCGAGGCGATCCTCGAGGCCAACCGCGCGCGCCTGCGACCGATCCTGATGACCACGCTCACCCTGATCGCCGCGATGACCCCGATGACCCTGGGCACCGGCCCGGGCTCGGCCTCGCGCGCCGCGCTCGCCAAGGTGATCGTCGGCGGCCAGGCGCTCGCGCTCTTGATCACCCTGCTCATCGTGCCGGTGGCCTACTCGTTCTTCGACGAGGTACAGCGCAAGATCGCCCGGCGCCGCGGGCCGACGGCGCTCGACGAGCCTTCCGACGAGTCGATGCCCCGGACGGCGTAGGCGCGCGCCGTCCCATCAGCCCCAGCGAATCGAGGGCGCGCCCGTCCGAGAGCGCCTCGCGTCGAAAGTGGTCCGCGGGCGATTCGGAGAGCCTCTCGGCTCCTGCTCGTCGAACCGGAACACGCGAAAGCCAGGCTCTCCAAGCCCACCTTCGTCCGGGACCGGAGACGAGGTTGCTCGAGCCGGATCGGCCGTGGCCGGACCTAACGTCTCGTCCGCCTCGCTACCGCACGGGCGAAATCGCCTTGGAGGTCCTTGCCCCGGTGGAAGCCGCGGCGCTCGACGAGCTCGAGGGCCAGTCTGGCCTGTTCGAGCTCCTCCTCGCCGCATCGTTCCAGGAGGGAGCGGATGTCGGCTGCGTCCTGCGGCCGGTCCTCGTCGTGCGCCAGAACCTTGAGCGCGAGGAGGTGGGCGCGCGTCGCAACCGGCACGACAAGACCGGGCAGCAGCTCGAGCGAATCAGCCTGACTGACAACCTCTTGCTCGATTCCTGACGAGGCAAAGAGCAGGTCGAGCACCACCCCTCGGGGCCCGCTGCCCGGACAAGCGAGGCGGATGGTCGCGAGCCGTTGCTGTGCTTCCTGCTCAACCGAGGCGAGGATCCGATAACCGCGCTGCGCGAGAAGGAATGACAGCCGCTCGGCCTCTCGATCGCTCTCCACGGCGACCGCGACGTCGACGTCGCGGGTGAAACGCGGCTCGCTGCGAGCCGAAACCGCCAGGCCCCCGACGAGCGTCCAAGGCGCAGCTCCGATCTCATCGAGGTCTTCGGCAATCCCGCGGAGCGCCCTCTCGGCCCGATTCACGGCAACCGCCCCGGGCGTCCCGGGGCGTCACCGTACTCGGCGCCCGGGCGCTTCTGCAGCCAGGCGACGAGCAGCTCCTCGATCTCGGCCTCGCTGGCCTCCGGGTGCTCCCGCCGCAGGTTCTGACGCATCATCGCTTCGCCGAGCTCGTACAGATCCATCGTCAGCTCGAAGCGCTCTCGAATCTCTTGGCGTTCCTGCTCGATCATCGGCGGCATTGTAGCCGTACGGCCTGCCTGCAAGCGGCCCGGTTCAAGGTCGCAGCCGGCAAGACGACCGACGAAGGGATCGGGGCGATCCGGCGGGCCCTCGGCTTCGGCCTCGCAGGCTCGGCCTACGCTCGGGCTGAGCGGGGGGAGCCGGGCGCTCGTCGACTGCCCTGTCAGTTCAAGGTCACAGCCGGGCGGGGCCCGGTGCAAAGCTCGGGGTGAGCGGGTGGCGAGTCGGAGGATGCGCTCTCCGTCCTGCCAGGCCGCGGTCCACGACGACCACGTCTAGTCTGCCGACCGGCCGGGCTCGGCCGCCGAGCTGCAGATTCACCGATTGGCCACCGATGCGGCTCACCTGGCCCAGCGTCGCCTGGATAGGCACCGACCAGCGTTCGCCCTCGGGGCTCTCCCAATCGACACGGCTCTCCGAGTCGAGCCCGAGGTTCACGCCGTTGGGGGTCGTGTAGGCGACCGTTGGGCGGATGACGCTCCGCTGCACCTCCTTGCGGCCCGCGCTCTCGCTCACCGAGCGTAAGTGCTGGACGAGGAGGCTGCCGGTCCATGCTTCGCCTTGGAAGACGACGGTGCCCGCGCCTCCCAGGCCGAACGCCCCGGCACCGAGGGCCTGCCGGGTGGCCGAAGGGACGAGCATCGCGGGGCCGACCCCCCACCGCAGCCACTTCGTTTCGACGGGCGCCAACAACAGCCGCAAGACCGCGTCGCCCAAGCCGTTGATGCGATCGCTCTGCGGGTCGGGTGGAGGCGCCGATTGGAGCGGGAGAACGCCCCACACGATGAGCTTCAAGCTGCGCCCGAGGTGCAAGGGGAGCTGCGGCTGGGCGGTGAGGCGAATGTCGCTCACACCGGTGTCGCCGACGCCGAGGTCGACGTCGTGAAAGAGGGCGACTTGCGCCAGGTCGGAGACAGGATCCTAGAGCTGCTCGGCGAGCCTTCCCTCTTCGGGCTCGGAAGGTGCGGCGGCGACGGCCGGTAGCGCCACGAGAAGAAGGAAGAGCTGCCGGGACGCCATGCCGAGGAGGCTGCGACCCCTCGTTGATCCCTGCAAGGCTCCGCCCGGCCGCGCGCGGTCAGACCGGGGCGGCAGAAGTCCGAATGGACGGCGGAGCTCCAGCTCCGCCACCCGCGACTTCGGACCGGCGCCCAGCGTAGGGGCGAATGGACGGAGGTCTGGGGGCAGAGGCTTGGCGTGGGCTCGCTCGCCCAGGTGAGCGCAGGTCCGGGACGAAGAGGGGTTCTTTCACGCCTCGCCACGACCCGCGCGTCGGCTGCTCGTTGAGAGGGGCGCATGGAGATGCGCCGTCCGTCGAGTAGGCGAACAGATGCGCGGCCAGTTCGAGGGTGATCGGCGGCCGGCACGAAGGCCGGCCCCTCCGGGCGCCCAGACCCCGGCTAACAGACGGCGGGCGCTTGCCGGTGCTCCGGCCTCTCTCCACCTTGGCGCGCAGCGACAGGGAGGAGAGATGGCGAAGAAGAACGAGCAGAGCGGCTTTCCCACGGTGGTCGACGAGAGCACCTACCCCAAGCCCCCGCACCGCTTCGAGCAGGCGCGAATCGGGATGACCTGGGAGAGCTCGCGGCCCGACTACCCGCCGATGCCGCGGGCGCCGGGGCACGCCCCCAACGTGGTCATCGTGCTGCTCGACGACGCGGGCTACGGGGTGGCGAGCGCCTACGGGGGCCTGGTGCGCACCCCCACCGCCGAGAAGATCGCCCAGCAGGGGCTGCAGTACTGCCAGTTCCACACCACCGCCATCTGTGCTCCCACGCGCGCGGCGCTGCTCACCGGGCGCAACGCCCACAGCGTCTCCCAGGGCATCGTCGCCGAGTACGCGACCGGCTATCCGGGCTACACGGGGATCATCCCGCGCAGCACCGCCTTGCTCAGCGAGATCCTCTCGCCCAACGGCTACGCCACCGGCTGGTGGGGCAAGAACCACAACGTCCCGGACAACTGCATGGGGCCCGCGGGGCCCTTCGACAACTGGCCGCTGCAGCGGGGCTTCGACTATTTCTACGGCTTCCTCGGCGGCGAGACCGACAACTTCTACCCGGCGCTGGTGCGCGGGAACACCCAGATCGATCCGCCGAAGAAACCCGAGGAGGGCTACCACCTCACCACTGATCTGGCCGACGACTGCATCACCTGGATGCGCAACCAGAAGGCCATCGCGCCGCAGCGGCCGCTCTTCGTGCACTTTGCGCCGGTCGCCGCCCACGGCCCGCACCAGCCGCCGGCCGAGTGGCGAGGCCGAAACAAGGGCCGCTTCGACATGGGGTGGGACCGCTACCGCGAGGTGGTCTTCGACAAGCAGCGAGAGCTGGGGGTCATCCCCGAGGGGACCAGGCTCACGCCGCGGCCGCCGCAGATCCCCGCCTGGGACGACTTCCCTCCGGAGCAGCAGCGCCTGTTCGCCAGGCAGATGGAGACCTTCGCCGACTTCCACGAGCACGCCGACTATGAGATAGGGCGCATGGTCTCCGCGCTCGAGCAGATGGGCGAGTTCGACAACACGCTCTTCATCTACATCCTGGGCGACAACGGCTCGAGCGCCGAAGGCAGCCTCGTCGGCACGCTCAACGAGACCGCCACCATGAGCGGGCTGGACTACCCGGTCGAGAAGTCGCTCTCGCGGATCGACGAGATGGGCCTGCCCGGCACCACGCCCCACTACGCGGTGGGCTGGGCGTGGGCCGGCGACGCGCCCTTCCAATGGATGAAGCAGGTCGCCTCGCACTTCGGCGGCACCCGCAACGGCATGGTCGTCTCCTGGCCCGCGTGGATAGCCGATCGCGGCGCCAAGCGCTTCCAGTTCCACCACGTCGTCGACATCGTGCCGACCATCCTCGAGGTGGCGGGCATCGCCGAGCCCCACATGATCAACGGGGTCACCCAGAAGCCCCTCGAAGGCACCAGCCTCGCCTACACCTTCGACCGCGAGAACGCCGAGGCGCCCAGCCGCCACACCACGCAGTACTTCGAGGTGATGGGCAACCGCGCCATCTACCACGACGGCTGGATAGCGAGCTGCCGGCACGGACGGCTGCCCTGGAAGACCTCGGGAAGCGCCGACTTCGACCAGGACGTGTGGGAGCTCTACGACGTGACCAACGACTACAGCCAGTCGGAGGACCTCGCCCAGAAGCACCCCGAGAGGCTGCGCAAGCTGCAGGAGCTCTTCTTGGTGGAGGCGGCCAAGTACGACGTGCTTCCCCTGGACGACAGGTTCGTCGAGCGCGCGGACATCACCCTGCGCCCCAACTTCTTCACCGGTCGCAAGCAGCTCGTGCTGCCGCCCACCCTGCGCTTTCTGCAGGAGGGCGCGGCGCCGAAGTTCAACAACGTCGATCACCTGCTCGACCTCATCGCCCACATCCCCGACGGCGGCGCCGAGGGGGTCCTCGTCGCCATGGGGGGCGACGGCGCGGGCTGGTCGCTCTTCGTCGACGGGGGCAAGCTTCGCTACCACTACAATTTCTGCGACATCGAGCGCTATGACGTGGTGGCCGACGAACCGCTGCCCACCGGGCGGGTCGCCATCCGCCTGGAGTTTGTCTGCGACGACCCGAAGAGCGTGGGGGCTCCGGCCACGGTGCGCCTGCACCTCAACGGCAAGCAGGTCGCCGAAGGGCGGATCGCCAAGCAGATCCGCGGCCGCTACGCCTTCGGCGAGTGCCTGGACGTGGGGCGCGACAGCCGTTCGCCGGTCTGGCCGGGCTACCGCAGCCGGCTCCCCTTCGAGTTCACCGGGCACATCGAGGGCGTGCGCGTAGAGCTCGGGGAGGCGGCCGAGCGCACCACCGGCGAGCTCATCGAGGAGCACCTGCACTTCGAATAGGCCGAGGAGCCGCTCGCCCGCGGGCGTTGGCGACGGTTGGAAGGAGGTGCTTTTCGATGCGCGAGCTCTTCACGGCGATCGTGCCCTGGGCGACGCTGGTCTACGCGGTGAGCTCGATGCTCTCGGTGGGCCTCGGCCACTCCTTCTCGAAGATCATCGGCCCGCTCAAGAACTGGCCCTGGATGCTCCTGGCGCTGGCGGCGAACTTCCTGCTCGCGCCGGCGCTCGCCTATCTGCTTGATCGCGCCTTCGGCCTCGACACCCCGCACGCGGTGGGCCTCTTCTTGATCGGCTCGGCCGCGGGTGCGCCCTTTCTGCTCAAGCTCACCCAGGCCGCGAGGGGCGACATGGCGCTCGCCGCCTCGCTCTTGGTGCTGCTCCTGCCGCTCACGGTCGTCTTCGTCCCCCTGGTGCTGCCCACCGTCCTCCCGGAGGCGCAAGTCTCGGCAGGGGCTATCGCGCGGCCACTCGTCTTCTCGATGCTCTTGCCGCTGGCCGCTGGGATGTTGCTGCGGCCGGTGGCGCCGGGCTTTGCCGCCCGGGCCTCCCGGCCGCTCAGCGACCTGGCGACTGTCGCGCTGGTCGTGCTCTTGGCGTCGATCGTCGTCGCCGACTGGCCCGAGCTGATCGGTATCGGCGCGCGCGCCATCCTCGCCGCCTTTGTTTTCATCCTGGGGGCCTTCCTCATCGGGCTGGCGCTCGGGGCCCGGCATCGCGAAAGGCGCACCGTGCTCGCCTTTGGGACCGCTCAGCGCAACATCGCCGCGGCGACCCTGGTCGCAACCCAGACCTTCGAGACCCTGCCGTCGGTCGTCGTGATGGTGACCGCCGCCGCGGTGGTGGGGATGCTGCTGCTCTTCCCGCTCGCCTTCGGCTTTCGCTGGCTCGCGGTGCACCCGGGCACAGCGGGCTTCTTACGCCGCCGACATGCCTAGGATTTTGACCGTCTTCTGGTCATTCCGGGCCTGGAGGCGACCAGGGAAAGCCTTTGAATCGAGGCACGCGGGTGAAGGGCAACGCGGCCAGCTTCGGCCAGTCCAAACCGGCCGCGAAAACGAGCTCTGGCTGCAAGCGCCCGGACTTCGCGTGGTTGCCAGCCCATCGCCTGGAGCTGCACGAAGAGTGGTGCTCGACCTCGACCCGCCTCGCGCTCCTGAGCTCGGTCAACCTTGTCCAAGCCACTTGGGCGCAGCCCGGTCATCGAGGGAAAGCCTGCTCGATGAGCGCGATGGCCTCGCAGTCCCGCGCTGCTCAGACCCGAAGTGGGCCCGAAGGACGATGGAGCGGTTTGCCGACTCGATGCCAATTCGCATGAGGAGTACGCACCCGATGAACAGAATGGACGGACGGGTAGAGAATCCGGGACTCCGGCAGGGCATCCACGTGGTCGCAAAACCGGTAGGCCCTCTCTGCAACCTCGACTGCGGATACTGTTTCTACCTCGAGAAACGCTCCTTGTTCGGGACGAACGCCAGTTACCGGATGTCCGACCAAGTCTTATCGGCCCTGATCCATAACTACGCGGTCTCCCAGCCCACGCCGACAGCAGAGATCGTCTGGCAGGGAGGCGAACCCACCCTCGCCGGGCTTGATTTCTTCAAGAAAGCCGTCCGGGAACAGAGGCGGTACGCGAGCCAGAAGACCTTCAAGAACTCCCTGCAGACGAACGGCACAATGCTCACCGACGAGTGGTGCGCCTGGCTGAAGCAAAACCATTTCACCGTGGGGATAAGTCTCGATGGGCCGGAGGCCATCCATAATGCCTACCGCGGTGACCGCCGAGGGACCGGCTCATTCAAGAGCGTGTTGCGGGGGTTGAGGGCCCTTCAAAAGCACGGCGTCGAATACAACGTGCTCGCCTGCGTGGCGAGGGATACCGCGAAGAGGCCGTTGGAGGTCTACTCCTTCCTAAAGAACGAAGGGGTGGAGTTCATCCAGTTCCTCCCGGTGGTCGAGCGTATTTCCGGCGAGGAGGGCTCGCCGCGAGGCTCGCGTCTGGCCGGCCCTGCGCACTTGGACGAGGCGGAGAATCAGCAGGTCGCCCCCTGGACCGTCGTTCCCGAAGAATACGCCGATTTCTTGATTGCCATTTGCGAAGACTGGGTCCGGCACGACGTGGGCGCGGTCTTCGTCATGAATTTCGAGTGGGCGCTCAACGCCTGGATTGGCAATCCCTCGCCCGTCTGCGTTCACGCGCCGCGATGCGGACGCGCCGTGGCCGTCGAGCACAACGGCGACGTGTACGCCTGCGACCACTTCGTCTACCCGGAATACTTGCTTGGAAACGTGGCCGACGACTCGCTCGAGCAGATGGTGGAGCGGTCATTGACAAGGGGCTTCGGCCTCTCGAAGCAGCACTCGTTGCCCGAGCAGTGTCGGGCGTGCCCTGTATTGAGTGGCTGCTGGGGAGGTTGCCCGAAACAGCGCTTCGCGACGACTGCCTCCGGTGAGCCGGGGCTCGCTTACCTGTGCGCGGGTTACCGCAAGTTCTTCCTCCATATCCGAAAGTATCTCCAGCCCCTGGCACAGTTGGTGGCGAAGGGGCTTCCAGCTTCGAGAATAATGGATTCAATTCCAAGGTCGGCCGGATAGCCTGATTCCAGAACCCCTGAGCCACCTCACCTCGGTGATGAAACATCCAATGCCCTTGTCGGCGGCGCGGTTGCTCGAACGCCGGGCGAAGCGCGGGTACCAGCGGACCGAACGCCGCGGCCACGTTTCATCGATTCTTGCTCCCTGCTGCCGCCGGTCGCTGGGAAGGTGAGCAGCCCTGGATTCCCGTCTTCGGCGAGCAGGAGCTGCCGGCGAGCCGCTCGACGGGCTCTGGACGGGCGAACCCGGTCTCTTGCCTGCGAGTTGGACGCGTCCTCAGGCACAGCTCGGCGCCGAGAGCGCCGACGGCGAGTGGCTCGAGGAGGAGGAGAACGGGTTCTTGCGCGACTCCGAGGCGCGCGCCGACCTGCTTGGAAGCCAACCCGTCGAGCCCCAGGTCGGGCAACGTGGCGGCGGCGGCGCTCTCTGCGAGCGCCGCGTCGCAAACCCGGCGGGCTTCGCGGAACGCCTCTGCGGCCTCCTCGAGCGTGCCGTGAGTCGCTCTGAAGCTTTCCAGACTCGCGGGGAGGCTGCCGGTAACCGTCTGGCCAGGCGCGAAGGCCGCGGCGCCCTGAATCCGCTGGTCGATTCGATATGACCCCGAAACGGTGAGTGCGGCACTCTCCGGCCGGACCGCAGGCGCCGCCAACCATCCCGCCCCCCGGGAGGGGGTCTTCCTCACATCCCCAATGGGAACGGGATCCCGGATCTCGGAACGTCATTTCTGCGCGCGGAAAAGCCGTTCCGAGGACGGGAATGGCCTTTCCGCCCTGCAGATCGGCGTTCCGAGGACGGGAATGGCCTTCCTGACCCGCAGATCGGCGTTCCGAGGACGGGAATGGCCTTCCTGACCCCGCAGATCGGCGTTCCGAGGACGGGAACGGCCTTCCTGACCCTGCGGATCGGCGTTCCGAGGACCGAGCTGGCCTGCCTGGCCTGGCGAGAGAGCCGGTTCGGCGACGCGGATAGGGCTCGTGTGACTTGGCGGCGCACGCGCCGGAGACGGCCGCAGCAGCCAAGCCCATCGAGCCTGTTGGCTCCAATCGACCGACCGCGAGCCCGAAGCAGGAAGAGCGCCGGACAACCGTAGCGCCGCTAGCTTCTACGCAGGCGAGCTCACGACCACCGCGGCCTCGCCGTCAGAGTCCAGCCTTTCCGCGTTCGCAGGCGCCTGATCACTCGGGAGAGATCGCAGCCTGCCCGCCGCCGGCTTCCCTTTGCGATGGCGGCTCTTCCTCAACGAGGTCCGGCGGCAGCTCGAATCGCTGCAGCTCGACGCGGTCGTCACGGTCCACGACGAGCGCCACATGCCGCCTCCCGACTGCCGCGGCGAGCAGGTTGGTGCCGCACGACTCCTCGTAGCTCACCTCGTAGGTGCCGCCGCCAACTCGCGCCAGCAGAAGACGCCCGTGGTTCCACGCCGCCACCGCCTCCCCAGGGCCGCGGGCAATCTGCGAGAAGTCGCCCCTCCAGGTCTGCTCCAGAACCTGCGCCCCAGGCTTCAACGGTACGCGCCAGAGCCAGGTGCGCTCGTCCGAGCTGCTCAGGCAGAGCGCCTCCGCATCGCCCGGGCGCCCGGCGGCACAGCTCAGCGTGAGCGCGGTGCCGACGACCGCGGGCGGCGCGTCGGCCGCGAGAAGGGACACCGCAAGAGTGCCCTGTCCCATCGCCGCGGAGAGCATGTCGGCGACCTTGGCTGACTCAAAGCCTGCGGACGAAGCCACGAATCCTTCCTCCAACCCGACGAAAGCCATCGGGACGAGTCGCTCCTCGCCCTCGGTCGCAAAGGCGAAGCGCCGAGTGTGGAGCCCGGGGCCGTCGAGCTCGCCTCCGACGGAGAGGAGCTGCTGCTTTGCCCAATCCACGCCGTCGCCACGCCAGCCTGGAGTCGCGGCTGAGAGAGTGCTCAGGCTCGCGGGAACCTCGACCGACCAGAGCTCCCGCGTCCCCGAGGGCTCGACCGCCAACAGCCGCACCCGGCGCTCGGCCTCTCCATCCTCGAGAACGAGCGCACGCCCCTCGGCCGGTAACGCGACGCTCACCGCCTTCACGGAGTGGGTCCAGCCGTCGAAGCTGCCGACGAGGTACTCGTGCTCTTCTTCCTCGGTCGGACAGGGTCCCGTCGCGAAGAGCGATCCGTCCGGGGAGAGCCTCAGCTCGTAGGCCGGACATTCGAGCGTCGCGCTCCCCGCGAGCTTCAGGCCGATGGCCGAGGTTGGACCGGCCGCGCGGGGCCCGAAGAACGGGTCCTGAACCCAGAGACCGGAGGTCGCCGGCAGCCCGGCGAACAGCAGCGCGCCCGCCACCGCCGCGGCCGGAAGCCAGAAGAGCGCGGAGCGGCGAACTGCCCACAGCCCTACCGCGAGCCCCAACAGGTGCAGCGCGCCGGTGAGCCAGTCGTTCGCGGTCAGGTGCGCCGTCAGCAGCGTTCTGGGCGGCAATATCTCCACGGCCACGGCACCGATGGCGAACGCCGCCGCCGGGACCAGCGCAGCCACGGCCAGGCGCTCCAAAGGCGCCGGCGATTCGTGCTGCCGCGCGGCACGAATCCCGAGGCCGGCACAGAGCAGGCCGAGGACGATCAACGTCGCGCCGGCCCCGATGCCGATCCCGCTCTCCGATTGGCCGGCCAGGCCGAGCAAGCCGACCCCGGCGCCGACGACGCCCAGGCTCGTCTGCGCGAGCGGCCCCGGCTTGAAGAGCGCGGCGAACGCGGGGAGCAGCACGGCGAGCGGGTTCCCGGCGACGACCGTCGCGAGAAAGGTGAAGGACGCTGCCAGCCGCGCCAGCGCCCGGGTCCCTGCGCCCTCGCTCCGGGCGAGCTTGCCGTCGAGTGCGTTGAGCGCCTCCTCGGCCCGGCGCGCCTCCTCCGGACTCAGGGCCAGGCGCAGGACCTCGTTGCCGCGCCGCGCGTGAAGCTCGATTCGCCCGCGGCGAGAGGCGATGCGCAACTCACTGAGCTCGGAGAGCGCGTAGCTTCGGACGAGCCGCGCGGCCTCCTGAAGCGCGGCCGGCGTGGAGGCCGTGCCGTCGGGCACCCCTTCCAGCCAGCGAACGCGCTCGGCCTCGAGGACGACGAAGGAGCCCGGGGGGCTGGACGCGAGGACGACGGGCTCGGCCAGAGCGCGAGGGGCATCGCCGCGCAGCGCCTGAAGCCGCCGCGCGAGGCTCGGGTGCGTGCTCAGGGCCTCGGCCCCCTCCTCCATCCGCCGCGGCACCTGACCGAGCTGATGGAGCTTCACCAGCGCGCTCGCCATGGCGCCCCGGTCGCCGCACAGCTCGGCAGCACGAAGGTCGCTCTTGGTCTCGTCGCCTTTGCGCGACGCCATCCACGCGAAGATGGTGAAGAAGAGCGCGGCGCTGACACCGCCGCTCGCCCACCCGGACTCGACCTCCCAGAGCCTCAGGAGAACCGGAGCGGCCACGGCCGCGAGCGTCACTCCGTACGAGAAGGCGATTCCCCGCGCGAGTCGGGCTCCGCGATGCTCTTCGAGGTGCGCGACCTCGTGCGCGTAGATCGCGCCGGTCTCTTCGGGCTCGAGCCGTTCGAGGAGCGTGCGGGCGATGAGCACGGTGGAGCGGCCACGAACCTCGGGCAGCGCGAACGCCATCGGCCAGGTTCCCTGCTCGGGACCACAAGCGAAGACACGAGGTGCGAGGACGGTAGACCTGGCGCTGATGACCGCAAAGCGCTCTTCGAGCTCGGCCCGGTCGAGCGGCCTCGCGTACATGAGCTTCGCGAGCAGCCAGCCGTACCCGATGTTCCAGGCAACGAGGAAAGCGCCGTAGGCCGCAGCCGGTGCCCACCGGCCGTCGAGGAACGCCGGCGCGCTGGCCACCGCGATCCAGTAGCCGAAGTAGCCCAGCAGGAACCGCAGGGAATGCGAGAGGTAGCCGGCCAGGCTCCAGGTCTCGCGAAAGATGACCCGCCGCGCGGGATACCAACCGACAAACCCGCCGACAATCGAGAGCGCGACGAGGAGCGAAACGGCGCGGTCCGGCAGCACCATGGGTAGGAGAATCGGCACCGCGATCGCCACGGCCAGAACCTGGGGCAGGGCCGCCTGGGTCCTTTCGGCGAGCGCGGGGGCGTCGAGCGACGCGACGAGACGCCTTCCCTTCCAATAGGCAACCGCACCCGGCGCGACCACCAACAGCATTCCGATCAAGAGTCCGCTCAAGACTGTCTCCCTCAGGCGCGAGGCCTGCCCCGAGTCGATGGGACAAAGCGAAGCTACCCGGAGCACGCCTTTTCGCAAGACGGCGGACATGGGAAAGACCGACGCGCGGCCCGCATCTCGAGAGGTGTCGGGAGAGCTTCCGGGGCCTGTCGGGCGCGGCGTACGACCGCCGCCGTTAGGTGGCTCTCAGGCTGGCCGGGGCAATCGCGACCGCTCGAGCAACCGATCGCGACCGCTCGACCAACCGATCGCGACCGCTCGACCAACCGATCGCGACCGCACGAACCAGGTTTTCCCGCCGCATTGGACGAGACGGAAGGAGTGTTCGCGGCCAGGTTTGCGCCGTGACCGCTGGCCCGCCCCTTCCCAGTCCGGCGCGCACTCCACCGCGCTCCAACCCTGGCCTGCACGAGCGATTCGGCGATGTGGGCGCGCTTGGGACCTCGAACGGTCTCGATGAGAAAGGCGCCCCCTCGAACCTGAGGGGGCGCCTTCGACTTCCAGGGTTGGCCGGGGGGCGCGCGGAGCTGGGCGGCCGCCCGGCTTCCGACTCAGTAGACCGCGTAGAGCTGCACCGTCCTCGCCTCGAGCTCGCCGGGGAAGACGCCCGCGGTGACCGTCACCACCGGCGGGTTGAGCGGGTTCGACTCGTAGAGCGCGCCCCAGGGGCCGGTCGCCGAGATGAAGACCCGGTAGACGCCCGGCGCGAGCACGTAGAGGGCGGGGCCGCTGTCGCAGGGCAGCATGTCGCTCGAGCCGGAGAAGACCAGGTTGCCGTCCATGTCCTCGAGGTCGATGTAGACCGTGTCGATGCCCGCCCCGTAGCAGCTCTCGCCGAAGACGCCGTCGGTGAGCTGCCAGGCGAGCGCCACGCCACCGACCGACCACCGCAGGCTGTACTCGGCGGCGATGGGGGCGGCAACCCAGGTCTCGAGCTCGCTCTGCGCGAAGAACCAGTCGTAGCCCCAGTCGTCGAGCGCCCAGATCTCGATGCTGTGGCGGCCGGCCGAGAGCATCGGCGTGCGCACGCCGGGCTGGTACATGCCGTCCTCGCAGCGGTGCGACTCGAAGGCCCCGCCGTCGATGCTCAGCACCACCGTCTCGATGCCGGCCTGCGAGCAGCTCTGGCCTCCGGGCAGGCTCCAGAAGACGTAGGCGTAGCTGTTGGGGCCGAACACCGGCAGCAGGTCCACGCCGACCGAGACGCTGCCGTCGATGCGGAAGGAGCCGGAGGCCGAGAAGAGCTCCTCGTTCGCGTAGCCGAGCGCGCGGACGCTGAACGAGTAGAAGCCGGGCGCGAAGTCGGCGAGCCGGATGCCGTCGAAGCCGCCGCTGCGGCAGGAGTAGACCCCGCCGTTCTCGAGCCCCTCGCCGGGGATGCTCACGACCACCGAGCGGACCTCGGAGATCTGCGCGCAGCTTCGGCCACCGAAGCTCCAGCTCAAGGTGAGGTCGCCAGGCAGGGCCGAAGCGGGAGGGTTGGTGTAGCCGCCGCCGCCGTGACCCGGGTTCTCATAAATGATGCAGCCGCCGAGGGAGAGGGCTGCGACAAGGGCCGTCAGGACGCGCGCTTTCATGGTCTCCTCCGCTTCGGTTCGCCGGACTGTTTCTCCGGTCGCGTTCACGAACCGGCTGACGGCGGGGCGTGCGCCTTGATTCAAGAAATGTCAGACCCGCCGGCTGATGGCTGTACGCCCGCGCTGCGAACGACAGATCTCATCCTGCTGCTTTCACTCGCCTTTACGCCTGTCGACTGACCGGGGCGCGACATCGCTGTCATATCGGTCGGCGCCGCTCTCGGCCCCGAGAATCACTCCATCTGGCGCGGGTTCGCGAGCAAGGGCCGGCCCGCGCACGCGGGCCGGCTCGCCGCGCGCGCCCTTGGCGTGAGCGCCCCCCGGCGCGGCACAAGGTCGAGGCCAGTTTCTTGAGAGCGCTGTCGGCGCGGGCGTATCGTCGCCGTATCCTTGAGCACTGCGAGCTGCCAATGACCGACAACCTCTCCCCTCGTGTTCTCGCCGTCGTCGATGACGACAAGATCACCCTGGCCCTCCTCAGCGAGGCGCTCACCGGAGCCGGCTACCGGGTGATGGGCTTTCGCAGCGGCGAGGACGCCCTGAGCGCGCTCTGGGACAACGGGGTCGATCTCGTGGTGGTGGACCTGGTGCTGCCGCGGATGAACGGGCTCAAGCTGGCGCGCGAGCTGCGGCGCCGCCCGTGGGCCGACGGGCTGCCCATCGTGGTCGCGAGCGCGCTCGAGCTTGCGGGCGAGGAGATAGTCGATCACCTCGCGAGCGGCCTGGTCGACGCGGTGCTGCGCAAGCCGCTGGGGCCCAACGACCTGCTGCCGGTCATCGAGGAGCTGCTCGCGGCCAGGCCCCCGAGGCCCCAGACAGCCGCGGTGCTCCCGGCGCCTTCGGCCGCGAGGCCGGCCGGCCGGGTTCACCTCGACGTCCAGCTCCAGTCGGCGCGCGAGTACATGGTCGAGTATTCGGACAATCTCGCGCTCGGCGGCATCTTCGTCCGCACTTTCGATCCGCTCCCGTCGGGCACCGAGGTGAGCGTCGGACTGACCCTGCCCTTCCGTTTTCGGGTCGGCGCCCTCACCCTGCGCGGCCGCGTCGTGCGCTCGGTCTGCGCCGACAGCCCGGGGGCCCGCACCGGTCAGCCGGGGATGGGCATCGCGCTGCTCGACATGCCCGAGGATCTCAAGGTCGCGATGGACGCCTACGTCGCCGGGTATCGGGCCGGCTGCATCGCCAACGCGCCGCCGCCGCCGTTGACCGGGGTGCTGCTCGTCGGGCTGCAGAGCCTGTTGCCGGGGGACGTGCGCGCGTTTCTGCGGCGAGCGGGCGTCTCCTGCGCGCGCTGCGCGAAGCTGGCCGATGCGCCGGTGGCCATCGCGCGGGTCCGGCCGAAGCTGGTCGTCGTCGACGGCAACGACCTGGGGAGCGACCCGAGAGCGGCGGTTGCCCCGCTGACAGCGACAGGCACGCGGCTGCTGGTCGTGGCCCGGGGCATGTCCGAGGAGCTCTCCGGCGAGGTCGCCTTCCTCGACCCCGGCGAACCGCATCGGCTGCTCGACCAGATCGCCGAGGCGGTCGAGCTGCTGCAACGGCGCGCGACGCGCATCCCGGTGAAGGCGCCGGTCGTTTGCCGCAGGCCCGACGGCCCGCTGAACGGTGTCATCGACAACGTGAGCCTCACCGGCGTCTCGATGCTCCTCGAAGGCGACTGCGCGGTGGGCGAGAAGCTGAGCATCGGCTTCAAGTTGCCGGGGGTTGGCGACGAGCTGAAGGGGCAGGTAAGCATCCTGCGGGTCGGGCGGGCCGCCGGTGAGCCACCGATGGTCCGCGTCGGCGCGCGCTTCGAGGCGCTCGACGAGGACTCGACCGAGACGCTGCGCCGCTTCGTCGCGACGAGCTCGGGGATGAGGGCCTACGTGCGGTTCTCCGAAGCCGAGGAGTGAGCGGCCCGGGTTTCTAGGCGCGAGGACCGACCTGCTGAACGGCTCCGAGCGCTTGGTCGATTTCTCGGCTTCCAGCAAAGGGCGGGACCGTCTTGCGGCCTGCGGTCCGAGCGTGGGGCCTTGCAGCCGAAAGCTTTCCTCGGGAAGCAGAGCGACCGGCGGCAAGAGGCGCGCGCGGCCACGCGAGCACGCAGCTTGCTCGCTGGGCCGAGGCCTTGCCTCACAGGGGCGTGGCCTGTAGAGGATGCCGCGCGATGGACATCTTTGAATCGTCGAGCTCCAGCCTTCAGCGCAACCGATCTTTGGTAAAGCTTGCCCGCCCGATAGGTGGGGTCGCCCTACGCCTCGTGCTCGTTCTCCTCGCCGCGGCTGCCGGCACCGTCGCCTGCGAGGTGCTCATCCGGTACGCGGTCGACGGCAGCCTCGGCAGGCTCCAGTTCCTGCAGGTCCCGCCTGTCTTTGTGGCGACAGGCGCAGTCGCCGCGGTCATCGGCTTCGTCTACGGGCTCTCGAACCGGCTGCTGCTCGCCTGCACCTTCGGCTGGGGCGTCCTCGCCTTCATCGGTGCCTCCCACGTCAACAAGTCTCGGGTGCTCGACAGGCCTTTGGCGCCATGGGACCTGCTCGAGTGGCGACAGATCTTCGCGCTGCTCGGCTCGGTGGCCTCCGGAAACGAGTGGACTTTCGTCTTCGGAGCGCTCGGGGCGCTGGTGATCCTCGTGCTCTTCGTCGTCTCGATGAGGCGACGCCCGCTGCTGCCCCTGCACTGGTGCATGCGCCTGCTCTCCGTGATCCTGGCGGCCGGCTACCTCACCGCAGTCGTCGGCTATCGGCACCCGGAGGTCGCGCCGTACTTCTCTAGGCTCAAGATTACGAACCTGGTGTGGGAGCCCAAGGAGAACATCGTTCGCAACGGCCTCATCTTGTCGCTGCTGATGAACACCCGGGCCCTGCTCGTGCACCACTCCGGGTATTCAAAGAAGGCGGTCGAGACAGCGATCGCGCCCTACCGAGACCGGATCTCGAGCGCGCCAGAGGAGGCTCCCGACATCATCGTCTATATGGGCGAGGCGCTCTGGGACCCGACGAAGCTCGGCGTGCGCTTCAGCACCGATCCCATGCCGAACCTGCGCCGGCTGATGGCCGAACACCTGTCCGGCTCGCTGATTTCACCGGCCTACGGCGGCGGCACCTCGAACGTGGAGTTCGAGGTCCTCACCGGGATCCCGATGGCGATGCTGCCCTCCGGCTCAGTTCCGTACCAGAGCTACGTCAAAGAGCCGCTCGAGGCGCTGCCGTCGATCCTCAAGGGCCACGGCTATCGCACCGTCGCCGTCCACACCTTCCATCGTTGGTTCTGGTCCCGCGACGAGGTCTACCCACGCTTGGGCTTCGACAGGTTCATCGCTCTCGACGAGTTCCCGAACATCGCCTGCGAAGGCCCCTACCCTTCGGACGAGCCGCTGGTCGACCGGGTCATCGAGCAGGTGAAGGAGGACCCGTCGCGGCCGCTGTTTCTCTTCGCCATCTCGATGGTGACGCACGGGCCCTATCAGTACGAACGCTCGAAAACTCCGGAAGTGACCGTCCTCGACTCGCTTTCCGAGCCGACCGTCCACGACCTCGAGAACTACGCGAGCGCCCTCTTCCGGGCCGACAAGGCGCTCGGCCGGCTCGTGGATTTCCTCGCGTCCCGGGAGCGCAAGACGCTGCTCGTCGTCTTTGGCGACCACCTGCCTTCGCTCGGCGCGAACCTCTCGGTCTTCACAGAGACGGGCTTCATCTCGCAGCCGCAGACCCGCGAGGACTGGCGAAGGATGGCGACGGTGCCGCTCGCCCTCTGGACCAACTACCCGACGCCCAAGCGCGACGTCGAGAGCGGCATGCCCTTTCTTTCCTTGGAGATCTTGCGCAGCGCCGGGTTCAATCCCCCGGGCTACTTCGCCTTCCTCGACAGCCTGTCCAAGAGGATAGTGGGCTTGCGCCCGGACTTCGTGGTGACGGCCGACGGCACGGTCCTTGTTCAGCGTTCCGAGAGCCTTCCCGCAGGTCTTCGGCGCGACCTCGACCAGATGTACCTGCTCGGCTTCGACCGGCTGCTCGGAAAGAACCATGCCGCCGGGGTTGCCCCGAACCCCACCGGCTTCGCCGACAGCGCCGCGGCCTTGCCGGAACAGTTGGGCGAGTAAGGCGCGCTGGCGGGGCGGCCTCGGGAATCGATGGTGGAGCCTCGGCTGCGCCGCCTGCTCGTGCCCCGACAGAAGGCCCAGGCGCTCGTGGCTCGTCCGCGGGTCTCCTCGCGACGGAAGTCGCCGCGCGAGGCCCCGGTCCCCTCGGGCGCAGGCCGATGAGGCGCGAGGAGAAAAAGTCGAGAGGACCTTCGATTCCGCCCCCGGCGCTGCCGCGGCGAGCCCAGCGCTCGGGGCTGAACGGGAGGGAGGAGACGGCCCCGTCACATCGTCACCCCGCGCTCTGCACCGGGGCCTCGCCCGGCTGCAGTCTCCTGAGCGAAGAGCGGACTCGACGCTGAGCGCGCGCAAGCAAGTGGAAGTCCCCTCGCCCACGCTTGCGCGGGCGAAGAAGGGATCCAGGCGAGAATCTGAGCAGACTCGCAAGAAATCGGCCGTCTGGCTGACCTTGGGCCTGTGGCCTAAGGACTCGAGCCATCCGGCCAGCACAGACGCTGGACCCTCTTGGTTCCGGCTTGGCCGGCTCAAGAGGTGTCGGGAAATCTTCCGAGGCCGATTGCCGCGAGGCGGGGACCGCCGCCGTCGCGGCGTGCGTGTGCGGATGAAAATGAGGCGCTGAAGCGAGGCTGAGAAGAATCACTCGCCAGACCTTCAGCGGGGAGGGAAGGCTGGCCGCAATCGGTCGATGAGAGGCCTCCTATCGGCTCGACGCTCGTGCGCGAACCTCGACCGAGTATCGGTGGCCTTTGGTTGGGAGCGCAGGCCGCAAGTGGCGAGGCAGCAAGTCGAGAGGCCCCTCGATTTCGGTCGGGCCTGACCGATTAGCCGCCTCGTCGGTTTGGAGCTGCGCGAGAGCTCAGCCGCAGCTTCATTGTCTGCCTGGCTTCGCCCGCGCGCTCCGACTGCCCTTGCCTCAGGCAGGGGCACACGGGCCTGAGGAGCACGCCTTCCGCCGCGGCCGAACAGCGTCCATTTTCAAACCGAGACATGGTGGGGATCGGTGTCCGCGAAGCAGGAGGGCACCTGGAATCGAGGGGGCGGGCTGATGCCCAGGCGCGAATTCGACAAGGAGAAGCATCACGGCCAGATGACCGTGCGGCAGGCGGGCGAACGGGTGCGACAGCTCATTGAAGCCGGCAAAGTGAAGGAGCAAGAGGAAAAAAAGGAGCAAGAGAAGAAGTAGGCGTCCTCCTCTCCCGGCGCAGCCGGACGGAGGCCGCCAGACGGAAGGAGGAAAGCGATGCTAGAGCTCAACAAGCGTGAGATTCCGTCGAACGAATGGCCAGAGTTCTTCGACCAGTTCAGCAAGGACCACCTCGGCGCCCTCGTCGACATCGAGACGAGGGCGGACGGGCAGCACCAGTTGCAGGCGAGCTCGATGCCGCTCGAGGGCATCACCGGCGACTTCGAGGGGACCCGCAGTCCAGCCGTCGAGGTGATCGTGGGGACGGAGACCGACCGGGGCCTGACCCGCATCATCCACAACCCGAGCAAGGTGCTGGTCGCGGTGCGCGACGGGGTCGAGGAGGTCTTGGAGATCGACTCGGAGGATGAGGGGCCGACGCTGCTGCACTTCAAGAGCGGGCCGAACCCCAGTCTCGTGAAGAAGTAGCCCACGGACGATGGCGGCAAAGGCCAGCGAGGGCATGGTGCCTTCGGCTGGCCACGCCGTCCTTGCTTCAAGGGCCCGAGGGAGTGAGGTCGCCCCGGAAGCGCGCCCACTGGTCGTCGGCGCGCGCTCGCTGGCGAGGCTGGTGCCCTGAAAAAGTGCCGAAGAGTGCTTCGAGCGATAGCCGGTCAGCCCAAAGTCCCTGCGGCACCCTCGGCGCAGGCCGAAGGACAAGGCCTCCGGCGTTCGCGTTTCCTTGGGGAGAGTCTACGCTCGGGCCTCTCGACTTCGCTCGAGCCGATCGGAGGGGGCCTGACCGAGGTTAGGGGGTTTCGCGACAGAGCTTGAGCGGCCCTCGGGCGGCCGGGCTCGGCGCGGCCGGCACTCGCGGCGAGGGCTCTTCATCAGAAGACCCGGCATCGAGAGGTGCGACGAGGGGAATCGCCCCGGGGGCCTAGCGGATCCTCCGCCGTGCTCTGCGAGGCGGCTGCGCTCGACGACCGAGCGCCTCCATCGCGCGCCGATACCAGGGGGCGAGCTCCGGGTCGGCCCAACCCGAGTTTGACAGTCGTTCGGGGCAACAAGAAGCACGACCCGAGTAGTT